>Ga0302240_1001142_pt1 | contig 22367 bp, 22 predicted proteins | sample AAG_UR_His_MG_FD_193538 | JGI IMG/M metagenome (GOLD analysis project Ga0302240, IMG submission 193538) | Enriched activated sludge microbial communities from anaerobic digester in WTTP, New Holstein, Wisconsin, United States - AAG_UR_His | ecosystem: Engineered > Bioreactor > Anaerobic >... | reverse complement strand
GTAGACTACTTCTAGTAGTATAGAAGGTTATGTCATATGTAATTATTCTCCTTTAAGCATAACAATCATTTAGATAACCTCGTGTCGCAACTACCACACAGGACTGTTTAACTTAAAACCACAGAGCTGACTGGACGTGAGAGATATCCGCATTATCATCTCAATTTAATATGGTGAGAGGTGAGGGTATAATACTTTACTTTTCACTTCTCTCAAAACGTCTTAGTATCATCTTCCCCCTTAAGGGTTGTTTCTTCCATTTGTCCTTCACTTATTTTCCATCCGGCATTTTGCCATAAAAGTACATATATACCCTGGAAAGCCCCCAGATAAGCACCTTCTTCTTTGTTTCTCTGAGCTGTAAGATAAACCTTGAGTTTAATAGATGTATCAGTAGTTTCAAGTATTCTTACACTGGATACCTTAATACTGGATAAAGATTGAAATTTTGATGTAAATTCTTCCGGGGATGTTTCTTTTTGTTTTTCTTCAATCAGCAGGGAATATGCCTGATCATAGTTTTTGCTATCAATATTTTGAAAGAAGATATACATTGTATCTACTGCAACAACCTGGGGATCTTCATCAGGGAGAGTAGTATTATCGGGACTGTGTGTTACTTCCGGAGCAGGTGAAACTGATGGAATATTTTCTATTGTTTCTGTAGGAACTACTTCTGGAATAGTAGGTTCTAACACTGGTTGATTATAAACTATAAAGTCTACCACAAGATCTTCTGACTCCAGATTAGTAAGTACCTCGGAAAATTTTTCAACATATTCCTCAATACCTCTGCTTCTGGCTATTTTTATAGCTTTCTCTAATTCACTGCGGCTCTCTTCCACACGGGCAGATTTCAGCATGGCCAGAGCAAGATTATAGTGTAATGCAGGATCTTCCGGATCTATATTGATTGCTTTGTTAAGTGATTTGATTGCAGCAGTCATCTGGTTATTATTATAAAATTTCATAGCCTTCTTTACCTCTGAACTTTTTATAGAATAGTATTCTTTTGCCAGCAGGCGGTATTCCTTGGCTTTGAGGTTGTTATCAAGTTTTGTACATATTAAGGCCAGATTATCATAAGCTGCTGCATAATTTGGATTAATATTTACTGCTTTTTGAAATTGTATCAGAGCATCTTCTTCTCTACCTTTCCGATCATATAATTGTCCGAGATGATTCCTGGCCTCAGAATAATCAGGTATTACTCCGAGAGATTCTTCGATTAACTGAATTGCTTTATCCAGTTCTCCTTTCCTTTCTGCATCCAGTCCTTTGAAATATAATTCTTCTCCTTTACTGTCAAAGGATAGATTGTTTCTCCCAAAGAACCTGAGCATTATAAAGACTGTAGTACCTAGAGAAATTATAATTAAAATTATCCACAGAAAGGCCAGATATTTTTTACTATAAGTAATTTCAGTAGATTTTGTTTTATGTGGAAGGGATTTTTTTTCTTTTTCTAAAGGTTTTGTTTTATGTGAGAGGGATTTCTCTTCTGGTATAAGTGTTACTTTTTCTCCTGATTTTGTTATATGCTTAGATGCAAACTCATTCTCAGGATCTATTTCCAGGATTTTTTTAAATAAATCCATTTCTTCTATAGTTTGCTTATCTTCAGTTATAATTTTTTCGGCTTCTTTTGTTAAAATTTTAATCAGAGATGTTCTTGCAGGACTGCTTTTATCCCATTTAATAGATTTTTCCAGATTTTCAATAGCTTCTTTTATAAGATATTTATCATAAAAATTTTCTCCTGCTTTAAAATACTGCTGGGATATTTTACCACTTAATGGAAGGTTTGGATTCAGTTTCATAGCTTTTTCATAACATTCTGCAGCTTCAAGATGAAGTTGTTCCTTATGGTTTCTACTTCCTTTCTGAGATAAGATCTTTGCCAGTTTAGATTTTTCTTCCTGATTGTAGTTAGCTTCTAAATCCAATTTGCATATTAAATCAAAAGCCTCATCTAATTTCTCATTATTATATTTATCAAAGATTAATTCTATGGAAGAAGAATTACCTGTTGTTTTTTCTTTTTTATCCTCTGAAATTTCTTGAATTTGAAAAGGTGCAACGGTTTTTGAAGAATTATAATTATCTTTTTCCTCTGTGTTAGAAGAGTATTTAAGAATTAATTCCGATACATAAGGATTGTCTGGTCTCTGAATATTGTATTCTTTATAGAATTTTATGGCCTTATCCATATCATATTCCATTCTGCAAAGACTTCCCATATTATAATTAATAGTGGGAGATGTAGAATCGATTTTATAGGCCTTTTGCAATACCAGTCGTGCGAAATTAGTCTTACCAAGACTTAGATGGCATACACCCAGATTATTCATGGCTATACTGTTTCCCGGACTTAATTCAATTACTCTTTCCCATAATTTTATAGAGTCTTCGTAATTCTGTACATTTAAATAGGCCAGTGCCAGATTGAATAAATTCTGTGTATCCTGTGGGGATTGATTAATAATTTTTTTGAATTCCGGAATCTTACTATTTATTATTTCTTTTTTTGCATAGGGGAATTTGCTTATTTTGCGACTTTCTTCATCCATAAAAAGAGCATCTATGGAAAAACTATTACATTTAAAACAAAAGTTTTTCTTTTTGCTTAAAGGTGTTGAACAAAATGGACAGTTTTCCATAAAATCCCCCTTTAAAGGGTTCCGTAGAATCGGTCACCTGCATCTCCCAGACCCGGTAATATATAAGCTTTCTCATTAAGACTTTCATCTATAGAAGCTATATAAATATCTACATAGGGGTCTGTTTTCTGAAGAATATCTATACCTTTTGGTGCTGCTACAAGACCAAGAAATTTTATTTTTTTTGCTCCTTTGTCTTTTAAGAGGTTTACGGCATATGCAGCTGAACCGCCTGTGGCAAGCATGGGATCTACTATTATAACTATTCTTTCTTCTAAATCATAAGGTATATTCACATAGTATTCAACTGGCTTAAAGGTCTCCTCATTTCTGTATATTCCCAGATGACCAAATTTGACATAGGGCATAATGGTTAATACTGCTTCAGCCATACCAAGACCAGCTCGTAATATAGGTATAATACAGAGTTTTTTCCCTTCTAATACTTTACTTTTCATTGCTTTTAGAGGTGTTTCTATATTAATCTCTTTCAGGGGTAGATCTTTTGTCGCTTCAAAGAACATAAGTATAGTTATTTCCGTTAAAAGCTCTCTGAAATCTTTTGGGCCAGTATTTTTATCTCTCATAAGGGTCAATTTGTGCTGAACTAATGGATGAGTAATTACATTTACTGACATATATATTCCTTTCTATTTTAGCTATGAGCAGTCAGCCATCAAATTTACTGATTGCTTATTATTTTAACTAACTCAGGTCTCTCTCTTTTTCTATATTTTTTATTTTTTTAATCCTTCTCAAATGTCTTCCTTCTTCAAAATCTGTATCCAACCAGGTTTTAACGATATCTTCTAACTCATCTTCCAGAGGCAGTCTTCCCGGTAAAACCAGTATATTGGCATCATTATGGGCCCTTGAGAGTCGTGCAGCTTCTTTGCTATAACACAGAGCAGCCCTTACGGAGGGAAATTTGTTTGCAACTATTGACATTCCGATACCTGAACCACATAATAAAATGCCATAAGAAGATTTACCCTGTGAAATTTCAGTGGCTATATTCTGTGCTATATCAGGATAGTCCACCGGATTCTCTCCTTCGAAGGTTCCTACATCAAAAATCTCAATGTGCATATTTCCCAAGATTTTTTTAACTTCCTCTTTTTTTTCAAATCCTCCATGATCACTTCCTATAATAATTTTTTTCATAACTACTCCTTTTTTATTTTATCTACTCTTATTTCTAAATTCTCTACAGGTTTCCTTTTTCCTTTTTCCTTTCACTCATTACGTTTCACTTTTTACGTCTTACGTTTCACATCTCACGATTTATTCTTTCCACTGAAATAATTACCCACCCCGGTGGGTATGCCGGTTTATCATCTACAAATACTATTCTTCTTGTTTTTGGAAATGGAATTACTATTGTTTCTTCCCTGGTGATTCTGTCAATTCTGCATTTTGTGCAAAAATAAGAATCTTTTTTATTAAAGCTTGGTAAAACTTCTCCATCACAGGATATATGAATTCTTACTTTTTTCTTTCCAATTCCAAAATATCGACGAATATTCTCTAATTCCTGTGTAAAAGAAGGTGCTACTGTTTTACATTCATATCCTGTTCCCCATCCAATTTGAATAAGAAATTCATTCTCTTTAAGATTTAAATTTTTAAGTTTTTTATACCAGTCTGCTATTTCTCTTATGTCACAATCTATAAAGAAATTTATTTCTCTGTTTATTCTTTCTAAGCTGTATTTATTACATAATTGAATAAAATTTTTTATAATATTTTTTTCTTCTGTATATCCTAATCTTTCTCTCTGGGCCGGAGAATCTTCTAGAAGATAGTTATCTATTTTTATAGTTCCATGTATATTTTCATTTTTATCTGTTTTATGGAAATCATCTGACGGTTTTAATGTTTCAATATATAATTTAAATTTTTTCCAATCTACACTATTTCTCATATTCAGGGATAAAACCCTTATTTCAGATATATTGAGTGAATTATAATTGATAGAATTTGTATCTGATATCTGAAGAGCTCTCATAGCATTATAGCCATACTTGCCGTTAAATATGCTTCTTTCTATATCTCCGCCAATATCACTACTTGCCTGAGAGATTAGTTTTTTTCTTTCTCCTGGTTGATTGGATAATTTTTTAAATATTTTTTTTAATTTTTCTGTAGATAAAGTCCTTTGATCATGTAATAAAAGTAATTCTTTAAGCAAAGAGGTTCTAATGGCACCTTTAATTGAACTGCCAGTTATATACGGCTCATAATAAATTGATTTTATATGGGGAAGTATTTCCTGAGGATTATATTTGCATGTAATAATATATTTGTAGTAATTACCATGAGGATTGCAATTTTCTTTTAATGTTTCATAGAAATGTAAAGGTTTTTCTTTAATAGAAGATAAGACAGAGGCCTGAGGAAGGGTATTTAAAAGATTTACTATGTCTATAACATATAATTTTTCCGAAGAGATAAGATATTCTATATCCTTTAGTTTTTCTCCAATCCCTATATGAGTAGGAGAAACTACATGTACTGTGTAGTTAAAAGATGTATATTTCATTGTTTAAAAGTTCTTTATTTAAAAATCCATTTTTCCAGGATGGATTTAATACCTGTTTTATATGGTTTTGTTTTAAATTTTCCTTCCAGAGATTTAAGCTGCTCCAGTGAAGTAAGGGTTTCAATATTTGTTTCTGTATCTTCTTCCGATTTTCTTTCCAACACTTCAAGAATATCCTGATATTTCCTTGATTTTACTCTGATTTCAATATTTGTAAATTTAATCTTACCATAACCTCTCGAACCCATTCCTCCCAGATAATCATGTTCAAGAAGGATTAACCCCTGAAAAAAATTCCATAATAATCCCATATCCTGAGGAGTAAAAAGATTAAAGATAAATTCGAAGGGACTGAATATAACTTCTGCAGGAACACGTTCAAACTGCCTTGGAACAGCTGAGGAAGTAATCCGATCTATAGTAGCCTCCCACTTTAACTCAGTATATGGAAAGTCTGTATTTAATTCCTTAAGACTTTTACTTTTTCCTTTCTTTTTCTTATAAGGATCAAGAGGTACATCTCTAACAATCAGTCTTGAAGGATAAGAAAATTTTCCTTCCGGATCTATTTTATGAGAAATGCCAAAAATCTGGCAGACTTCACATGTGGAATAACTGGATTCATCCTGACATTCATGTATATATACATCAGGTTTTTTTATTACTTTATTCTGTTCTTTACCGAGTTCTTTTTCTATAAGTGATCTCAATTTCCCTCTCAAGGAGGATCCAGGTATATAAGGTAGATTAGTAATAGAATTTCTTATTACCAGTTTGTCCAATCCTGCAATTTCCAGCCAGGAACTCATTCCTCCTATATACAATCCGCTTCTGGTTTCTATATCTCCTGTAATGATTATCTTGCCGATAAATTCTATGGTTCGCAAGTTTTTCTATGCCTTTCTGATTAATATTTTAATCTTTTTCTATTGCCTGATAATAAGCAAGGATAGCTTCAAAGAAATCCATGAAATACCTGAAATAATCTTCATGTTCTCCAACCCGGTCAATTGATTCAATGAGTATATCCCTGAGATATTGAATTCCTAAAGTAGAATCGTTTTTTGAAGCTATAAATACAAGTTGTGGTTTTAAAAGAAGTAATTTTTTTGAGTCAAAACCCTCTATTTCTATCCTTTTTATAGTTCCCAGAACTCTTCTTATCTGATATGGATATAATCGTTCTTTTTTTGGTAATTCCCGGGCGATATAATTTGCAATTATCTGTGCAGTAAATATCATCTTCTCTGTATGACCTTTGATTATGTCAGGTATAATTTCTTTCAGGGTTTTTGTTTCTTTGTCTGGAAGTTGAATATTTAAATTTAATATATTTTCTTCTTTCAAGAGTTTTACCTCTTTTCAAAAAAATTACCCCACATAGGGAATGCCAACCCATATTGTACTATTTTCTCATGCTCTGGATGTACTCCTTTCAGGATTTGTCCCCAGAATGATTTTGTTCCTGGAGAAGCCGGGAAAATAGAACCTGCTCTGCACATTGCCAGCGGATATTTGAAAAAATTCTCCGTAGAAGTCCAATGTCCTCCTAATTTACCTATTTTAATAAGTAATTTGTATCGAGAATCTATTACATCTTCAATTTCTCCAGGGACAGGGATATAAGATGAAGATAAGGTCATAAATCCATTTTCTTCTCCAGAGTAAGTATCTATTCTTTCCTTAAAATCAAGCATGTTTAAATATTCTATAGAAAAGGCCCCTTTACCATAAGTTGTATTTTTACCATATCCATTATGCCCTATAAATGTTAAGATTTCTAAAATTAGCTCTTTTTCCCATAATGATAATAAATAAATATCCCATAGTTCTCCTTTTTGTCTTTTAAAATCATAAAGAGATGGTAGTGAAGTTGTAATTTTCTTGCACTCTCTCTGGGAATTGCCTGTTAGAAGGAAGCAATTTTTTACCGTACATGTTTTTTTTATTACATCTATGAGTTCATATTTTTTTATTTTTTTTACGGGTAATAAGCTCAGTGGACAGATATAACATTCCAGACAATTTTTAATTGTAGATAATAATTTATCTGGTTCTTTAAGGATGGTTTTTACCAGATTATAAGGTAATAGAGTCCGATTTATTATATTTTTAAAAATTTTAATTATTCTATCAGGATTTATATTATTACAGGTAGTATATAATTTTTCTAGCTTTTCGCTCTTTATGTCATATAATGGTTTTGGCAGATGGTCATGTGGAAAACCATCTGATAATATCAGAGGGGGATTCTTTGAATATTCAGCAATGGTTTCTTCTACTTTTTTCTCCCCATAAAAATACTTTAATGCCCATATCATACAACCCCAGAGTATATCAGATTCAAAAGGAGTATCTACAGGTGTTCTGAGTTTTATAGTACACTTATAAGCAGACAGTTCTGGCAAGTTTTTCTCCACTCCCTTCCGATTTCTTTTCAATTGTCCACCCCGATGCTACTGATATGTCTATAGTATTTAGATATCTGAATTTATGTAATGTCATATTAGAAAAACAGATTTTTCCACTTCCTCTCGAACCACCACTTCCCAGATAATCTTCTTCTATAAGCTCAAGTCCTTCAAGAATATATTTGAAATTTTTACAATCTCTTATTCCTTCATCTTTGTTATGAACAAAAATTCTGTAGACAAATTCTACATCAAAAAGGACTTTTGGAGGAATCCTTTTGATAAGATGATTTCCTTCTAATTTAAATTCCCATGGAAAATTTTTACTCTTTTGAAAATTTTTATTTTTATCTGATAAATTAGAGTCTCTTATTATGAGTCTTTTATTATGACCTGATAAACCAAAGAGAAGACATAGAAAACAATCTGCCTCATTACAGGTATGGATTTTATTATTTATTTCTTTTCCATAATATTTTGCAAGAAGGTTTATCATTTTATTTCTAATCATAGATGAGGAAATAAAAGGTAATATTTCTATTTGCCAGTCATCTCCTAAGTACATAGAAGTAACAGTATTTAATTGCCCCTGTAAGATTATATAAGAAATAAGCTCTGACATAATTACTCCCTCCCAGTCAACTCCAGAAGGTCTAAATAATTTATTATAAAACTTATATAAGGAAGGATACTTTTTTCTGAGTCAATTTCCATGAAAAGTTTAAGTTTTTCTCTGAGTTCCTCCGAGAAAACCTGTTTTTTAATAGCAAGAGATATTTTTGGAAGAAATTTAAGCCCTTTTATGTCTTCATCATAAAAATATGATTCAATCATATCCTTACATTCATATAAATCTTTTATAATAAATATATTTATTTCACTTTTTTCTATAGCTTTTCCTATTACTTCACTGAAATTTAGTAATTCTACTATTTTTTTATTTTCTACAGGTCTGCCGAATATTTCCAGATTATTTTGTTCTATTAATTTCCATGGATTTAACAGATTTGTATTGTCCTTTAGAATAGACGATAGATTATCTTTACTTGAAAAAAGTTTTAATTTTCCCTGTATTTTAAAAGCAGGATAAGCTATTGGGAAGAGAAGTTTTATGAGTTTTAAAACCTTATCCCATGCGCCTATTACCCATATGAAACTGCTTTTTATTTGATAAAAACATAGACAACGAATGCTCTTATTACAGAGTTGTTTATTATTACATTCAGAGCATAAGTCTTTAATTATGGTATCAGATTTTAGATAGGAGAATAGAGCTATAAAAAAATTGTTCTTATATAAATATTCTGTTATTCTTTCTGTACTACAGGAAATTTCCAGCTCGGCAAAGAATAATTTTCTCTTGCCTCTGGCCAGAGATGCCATACAATTTAAACCACAGGTTTTTCTGATAATACATTTATATAGATTATTTTTCTCTTTACTTATTCCACAATTACTACAAAATTTTTTCTTCTCTTCCTCATGTAATGGCAGGGAGGGATGGAAAACAGGTAGAAGTTCTGTTCCTTTTAATTCATTTGTAAATAAAGATAATTCATTACTTTCCTTGAAAATTTCAGGTAAATAAGTGTCTTCTCTTGTAATTAAAGAAGGGTCTAGAAATACCGCTTTAGAAGATTTTTCAGCTAATTTTATCTCTTTTTTACATATAGAACAAATTTTCTCCGGATTTTCAGCGGGTTTTCTTTTACAGATGGGACAAATATCTCTTGAAAAATCTACATAGAAAATATTTTTTCCTTCTTCCAGTAAAAATGTTTTAAATGGCGTTAATGTTTTTTTTAGAATAATCTGTTCCATAGTTAGCAGTAAAAAGGATAGATTATTTATTTGATTTAATGGAAATTCAATAGCTTCCCATGATAAAGAAAATTCTCCATATCTGTTTTCCCATAACCATCTGTTTATTTTTTCTATATGGTTGTCTCCTTTAGATGAGATAGGCCCGGGTAGAAAAGCATAAAATTCCGATTCATTTGCTTTTATCATGCAGGCCAGGGGTATTGGATAGAATCTGGCCTCAAAGAGAGGTAAGATAGTCGTAAATATATGAATAAACATGAGTCTTCCTGTTAAAATCTCGCTTTCGAAGGATGAAGAAGATAAAAAAGAAACAATATTTTCTGGAGAACCTGTGATTTTTCCAATTAATAAAAGTGGATATTCTCCACAGGCAGACAGAGCACTTAATAACTGGCAATGAGTAAGAAATCTCTTTTCGGCAAAATATATTCTGAATTTAACAAAGAAACTATCAATATCTTCAGGCGAAGATGACCAGAGTTTTTCCAGGTTACTCAAAATAGAAAAATCCATTTTTGATTTAAGAGAAATAAAAAACTCCTCTTCTGTAGGAATTTTTCCCAGTAATTTAGCTGTATTATCTATATTTTCTTTTTCTTTAAGAGAGAGATATTCTGAGATTTTCGGATAAAAAGGCCCTTTTTCTTTTAATATTTTAAATTCCTGATTTTCCGGAATAAAGTGATCTATTCCATATAATAAGCCCGCCAGAGCTAATTGATGAATTTTTGAAATCCTCAATTATTCCTCCTTATTGCACTACTTTAGAATCATCCAGATACCACAGATCAAATTCTTTTATCATATAATAGGTACCTTTATATACCTGAGTTCTTGTTTCTTTTAAATTTATCTGATCAGTAGCTTCAAAAGTTACTTGAACTTCAGCTTTATTATCACTTTTACTTACAAGTGTAATTTCATGAATTGTTATAGCAATATTATCATGCCAGAAATTATAAAAACTATCAAAAGATGTTTGAGTCCTACGATAATTACTTCTAAGCAGATAAGCTTTGTAAAATTCATGTTGATTTATATAGTCGAAATTTATTTGTATTGTTTCTTCAGGTGTTGTGCCGCCCGTTTTACTGTTATAGTTTAATCCTATTACATTATAAAGTTTAGTAATGGCCTTACGTATTTGTTCTTCGTAATAGACCTTTTCCAGATAATTTTTACCTTCTGGTATACTGGTTAATTTATTTTCCAGAGGATCTATATATATTTTTTTATAATAATCTCTATAATGACTGCTTACATCTACAAACTCGTAATTCTGCCAGTCATATATATAAGGCAGAAAAAAATCTTTTTCATCTATTTTTATCCCTTCATAGAGTTTTTTACCTATGATTTCCAGTTTTCCATCATTATTTATATCTTCATAGGAAAGAGGGCATGTACTTATTTTATTACTATTTCGAAAAGTTATTTCCTGTCCTTTTGAAAATAACAAAATAGTAAAACCTGATTTTGTAGTTCCCTTTTCAGTCCAATCAGTGAATATCTCATAATGTTTATCATTGTTTAAATCGAAAGCGACCATTTTGTTAAGATAGTATCCTGTAGTATCTACAGAAATAAGTAACTCCGGTTTACCTGTTTTAATTTGATAAGCTTCTACACCTGCTACTGCACTATCGGCATCTGCTCCTGCAACTATTATATCTTTTGAACCATCATTATTCAGATCAGATTTCAATATTTCGCATTGGGTATTATATAACTTTATACCGTCCTTTTCTATCTTATTCCTGTATTCCTTATCATTTATTATACGTTTAATCTGTTCTTTATTTGGTTCATACTCTATATCATAAATAATGGAAATACAAACCTGCTTCAGTTTTTCTTTTGCTGTTTTATCTGTTTTATCTATTTTCAGAACATATTCAAATTTTTCAGTGGCCGGTTGATAGCTTTTCTGGGTTAATAGATATTCTCCCCATTGTAAGTAAAGGTCAATGAGATCCTGTTTTGTATCTGTTTCCGGTCTCAATTTATTTGTCTTTTGAAGTATGTCCAGAGCTTTATTATAATTGTTTTCATCTTTAAGCTGAGAGAAAAGTTTTTTATATGCTTCCACTAGTTTTGGTTCTAAATCTGGATATTTCGGATTGAGATTAAGAACATCTTCAAATAATGCAGTTGCTTCGTTATATTTATTTTGTTCAAGTTTTTTAACTCCTGATGCATAAAGTTTTGCATCTTTTCCGAATTCAAATATAGAGCTTATAAGGTTAATTATAAGAAAAATAAAAAATATTGTACATGGAATTATAAAGGCAATAAGACCGACTCTTTGCCATCTCAAGCTTTTTAAAAAGTTTGTTTTATATCTTGGACCTGTTTTTATCTTATTTTCCACTGAATTAGTTTTATAATTATTGTGAGGGTTATTGTTTAGATGTGTTTTATCATAGTGCTCTTTATTTTCAGAATTTTCATCATGGGAATTTGTTGGTCTTGGTTTTACAGTATCTGCATTTGTAGACATACATGCAGTACAGCGACTATTTACATTCCAACATTCTATATGATAAATAGCTTTACAGTTAGAATTAGAACATACCTTTATAGTTCCTCTTATTATTGGATATTCACAAAATTTACATATTTTCATCATTTATGGTACTTCTTAACAGAAAAATTTCGAAGATTTTTAATGAAAGTTATAATTTTCATTTAAGAAGATTTTTCTGACTATCATAAGCATAGTTTAGCATTATTTCAATTTCTTCTTCACTAAACTTTAACTTTTCTAATTCATAAATAAATATTTCTTTTTCAGGAAATTTTTTATTTATCAAGTTTTTTAATTTATCGTAAGGTATTTTGTCTTTTAATTTATTTACAATTTCCTCATTGACTTCAAACCATGGAATATCATAAATTTTATTATTTAAGAAAACTTCTACTACTTCTGGATCAAACTGGGTGCCGGAACATCTTTTTATTTCCGATATGGCAAAATCTTTACCCATACTTTTACGATATACTCTATCACTTGTCATAGCGTCATAGCTATCACAGACTGCTATAATTCTGGCATAAATGGGTATTTCCTCACCTTTTAGTCCCTGAGGATATCCTGTACCATCAAATTTTTCCTGATGGTGAAGTACAGCTTTTTTGACATTTTCCGGTAAAGTTATAGTTTTTATTATATCATGGCCAATACCTGGATGCATTTTCATTTCTCTGAATTCTTCTTCAGTCAGTCTTCCAGGTTTTTCCAGAACTTCTTCTCCAATACCAAGTTTACCTACATCATGGAGTATGCCTGCCATTTCTATTTCTTTTAATTGTGGAAGGGAAAAATTCATAGCTTCTCCTATTTTAACAGCCAGTATTGTTACTCTATCTGAATGTCCCTTTGTATAGGGATTTTTTGCTTCGATTGCATTGGCAAGTGCTCTTATTACATCGAGATAACTTTTTTCCAGATTTTCATATAATCTTGCATTTTCTATGGCTATAGCAGCTTGATTTGATAGAACTTCCATAAGATCTCTGTCTTCTTCATCAAAATAACCGGAAGATGTAATTCTGTTATCCACATATATAACTCCTATTATAGCTTCTTTAACCTTCAGAGGAAAGCATAAGATCCATCTGATAGAATGAAGAGCAATACTTGCACGTTTACTGAGTTTTGGATCGAGCTGGGTATTGGCACAGAATATAGGTGGACCTCCTTTTGCCACGGATTCAATACTGCTGAAACTTGCAGAAAAATCTTCACTATCAATAGTCTGTTTATCCATATTTCTTGCTGTTTTGAGCACAAGTTCTTTTGTATCCTCATCAATCAACATTATAAATCCTCGTTCAGCTCCCAGAATTTGAATTACCTTATCCATAACACATTCAAGGACTTCATCTATCTTCAATGTTGAATTAATTATCTGAGCTGCCTCCATAACAATTTTTAAATTTACTTTTTCTGATTGAGAGGTTTTCTCTGTATTTTTAGGCATTAGAAACCTCCTGAGTATAATCTAATTTTTTTGTCCTTTCACTTCTTTAAATCCATAAAAAGTATCATTTGATAGAAGGTAAAAAATATTATTTAAATTATAATAGTTTAATTCCTGTGATATTTTATGTGTATTGAGGGCCTGATTTTTGTTTTTTAAAAATACACGGAATATTTTTTCTGCCAGTGGCATATCGCTTTTTATAAAATCTGTTTGCTGTCCACAACACTTAAAGATAATTTCTACGGGATCTTCTATTTTATCTTCTTCTGTAGAACCCAGATTCAGGTAACCTTCTTTTAAGAATTGAGTTTTTCTCGGATAACATTTTTTATTACAAAATCTGTTAGCCAGTACGTAATTGTAATCTCTACTATTTTTTTTGTAAAAATTTTTGTCAATTATAAATTTTCTTTGAAAATTTTTATGATCTATTAATCTTTCTTCCATAAGATCAGCTAATAATGTTCCTTCATCTAAAAAATTATTTTTATTGTGCACTGCCATGGTATTATCCTCTCCTGGATTTAATTTTATATTATGATTTAGAGAAATATTTATTTTACTTTAGAGCTTTACTATAATATCATACATTCTATAATTTATCAATAAAGTTAATATTAAAAATAAACTATCCTTTCAACTGATAGCTAAATACTTACAAAAGAATATTTAAATACTTCCATGTAGGGAATAATTTATTCTTATAGAATTTCATTACTTGAAAAAAGAAAAGAGTAATGTTAGAATTTATTTAGAAAGATTTTTTGTGAGGTGAGTTTTTATCGACGCATTAAAATCAATTTTTCAGAATTTAAGAAAACAGGTAGTAGATACATCAGAAACACATGAAAAAGTCCAAAAAGATGTTTTATCTCCCACTGATATAGCAAAACAGCAAAGAGAACAAAATTTACAGGCTATAAAGGGGACACCTTTAGACAGGTTATCAAAAGATTTTCTGGAGGCTATGAAATCAGTAACAAAAGGAATGGATAGAAAAAAACTGCACCCTCATACCTTTTCTCAGAGTAAAGCTCTTATTTCTCTGATTTTTGATATGCTTACCTATGATATTTTAGATTGTGAAGTATATAAGACTTTAAATACCAAGGTGGCCAGATTTACTGTTCAGATAAATATGAAAAAAAAATCCAGAGAATATATTCTTATGGCCCGTCCTCTTCCTAAATCAGGTGAATGGAAGATATATTCCTTTGAAGATAAAAGTAAGATTCTTGCTATATTGAAAAACTGGTCAGATTTTTTGAAAGATTTTCCCGATAGAGCTATTATGAGAAGCAGTGCCGGTATACCACTTGAAATTGGAGTAGCATTGATGCAATATGGAGAAGATGAAAGTGCTCTGGAATATTTTACAAAAACCCTTGAAGTGGAACAAACTTCTGATGAAGCTCTGGCAGCAAGAGTATGTCTTGCTATTTTGAGAGGAAAAGCTTCCTGATAAGGAAAGTAATATGGATAGAAATTATTCTTTTGAAATCAGATTGACCCCTGGTGTAAGATGGCTTATAGCTATAAATACAATAAGTTTTGTAATTGTATACCTCCTGGCTCTTTTTGCAGGTAATTTTATCAGTGTAATTCTGGACTGGTTTATACTGACACCGGCAAAATTTGTTTATAATTTTGCTATATGGCAGATAATTACATATATGTTTTTCCATGCAAATATATTCCATATACTTTTTAATATGCTTGCCTTATGGATGTTTGGAACCGTTCTTGAAGAATACTGGGGGACAAAAAGATTTATAATTTATTATTTTCTTACCGGTATAGGGGCAGGTATTTTTTATGTGGGATTTTCTTTTATAACTGGTTCTCCTGGCATACCTACTCTGGGTGCATCAGGATCCGTATATGGACTTTTACTGGCTTTTGGTGTAATTTTTCCTGATCTTATCATATTAATGCTTTTTTTATTTCCCATGAAGGCAAAGTATGCTGTTATAATATTTGCAGCAGTAGAATTTTTAATGTCTTTTCAGATGACAGGTGTGGCTCATATAGCCCATCTGGGTGGCATGTTTTTTGGATATATCTATATAAAAAAATCGAGTTTTTTTGATGAACTTTTAGATCTTGAAAAAAGAAAGAAAAAGAAACTGGAAGAGATTATGATCAAAAGAGATGAAGATTATGTAAGGATCCAGCAGGAAGCCGATAAAATACTTCAGAAAATATCTCTTTATGGTATGGAGAAAATTTCAGAAAAAGAAAGAAGAACCCTCGATAAAGCCAGCAAATTACTAAGACAGCGTGAAGAAAATATAATAGATTTAGATGAATACCGGAAATATTGGAGGTAAGGCGTTAGACGTGAGGGAGATGTCATACGTGAAGGGTGAAGAGTGAAAGGTGAAAAGAAAAAATTGTCTCATAACTCATGTTTCACGATAAATAACTCGCCTGCTACGCGTCGCTCATCACGATTTTTAAGGAGGTATTTACATGAAAAAAGACCTTAAAACTCTTGTAGACAGAATACTTGAGGATAATAAAATTACAAAGGAAGAAGCGGAACAACTGAAACAGGCCCTTACGGAAGAAGGAGAGACAGAGGAAGGATATGAACAGATAGATAGAATTTTGAAACTTTTTGATGCAGGAGAAATTGAGGAAGTGGAAGAGTGATTGGTGGTTTATAGTTTAAGGTTTAGAGTTGAGAGTTCCTTAATTTCCAGTTTTAAACTCTCAACTCTTAAACTTCCTGCTCACTGCTCACTCTTAACAAATGTAACTCCTGAAGGACACCACTCAAAGAGGGGACACTTCTCGCAGGCAGGTTTTCTTGCTTTACATAAACTTCTGCCATGCCAGATTAAAGCCTGGGATAAAAATATCCATTCTTCTTTAGAAAAGATATTCATAAGATCTTTTTCAATAGAGTCGGCCTCTTTTTTGTCGGTAAAGCCGAGTCTGAAAGAGACTCTTTTTACATGAGTATCTACCACAATACCTTCAGTTTTGCTAAAAGCATAACCTAAAACTACATTTGCCGTTTTTCTTGCTACTCCCGGGAGTTTTATAAGATTTTCCATAGTATCAGGGACACAGCCTTTAAAATCCTTTATTAGTTTTTGTGCCATTTCTTTTATAAATCTTGCTTTTTGATTAAAAAATCCGGTGGAGCGAATTACATTTTTAAGTTCCTCTATATTTGAAGAGGCAAAGTCTTCTGCTGTTTTATATTTTTTGAAAAGAACAGGTGTTACTTTATTTACCCTTTCATCAGTACACTGGGCTGAAAGTATTGTGGCTACAAGAAGTTGGAGGGGATTTTCATGTTTCAAGGCCGTCTTTGCTTCCGGATATGTTTCTTTTAATATTTTTAATATCTTTGTTGTATTCTTATTCATATACTTCCTCCTGAGTTTTATATTTTTATTATAAATTCTATTAAAATCAGCAAAATCTTTTTTCAGAATTGAAAATAATAATAAAAACTCCTTTTACTTTTCACTCTTCACTTTTCACTTCTCTCGAATTGACTGCTGACGTACAAAGTGTTATAATTTGGAGAAAATTCAATCGTAAAGTGGGGTAAGAAATGACAAAAGTAGATGAACTTTTATTAAAGACCATTGAAATGGGTGCTTCAGATCTTCATATATCAGCTGGATCTCCTCCTATAATTAGACTCCATGGAGAGTTAAGTAAAATTAAAGGAGAACCTGTTATTAATCCTTTAGAGAGCAGAAAATTTATACAGGAATTTCTTACTGCAAGACAACTGGAAGAGTTTAAAAGACTTACAAATATAGATTTATCTTATCAGGTGGAAAAAGACGGTAAACCTTATCGTTTCAGAGCTAATGTTTATATGCAGAAACTTGGATGGGATGCTAATTTTAGAGGTATTGGATGTACCTGTCCTACTATAAAAGAACTGGGTTTACCTCAGACTGTATTAAAACTTCTTAATTTTCATCAGGGATTGATTTTAGTGACAGGTCCTTCAGGGTGCGGAAAAACTACTACACTGGCAGCTTTAGTTAATCACTTAAATATGACTAAAGCCTGTCATATAGTTACAGTGGAAGATCCTATTGAGTATATTCATTTACCAGAGAAAGGTATTATAAGACAGAGGGAAGTAGGAAAACATTCTGACTCTTATCAAACAGCACTTAAATATGTTCTGAGAGAGGACCCGGATGTTATTATGATAGGTGAACTCAGAGATCCTGAGGTAATTCAACAGGCTATGACGGCAGCAGAAACAGGTCATCTGGTGTTATCCACTCTTCCTACTACCGATGCTGCCAGAACGATAGATAGAATAATAGATTCCTTTCACCATGGACAACAACAACAGATAAGATTTATGCTTTCAGAAGCTCTGAGAGGTGTAATATCACAACAACTTCTGCCTCGTAAGGATAAAAAAGGTAGAGTAGCTGCCGTTGAGTTACTTATAGGGTGCAGACCTCTTTCTAATATTATAAGAGAAAAGAAGATATATCAGATTAACTCACTTATGCAGACAAGCAGGAATCTCGGTATGCAGTCTATGGATATAGCATTAAAACAGCTCTATGCAGATGGATTAATAACAAGAGATGTCGCTATGGGTGCCGCCATAGATAAAGCAGTTTTTATTTGATCTTCTTTTAAAGAAAGGATGAATTATTTTGTTAGGACGAATTTGGAATAAAGATGAACAGGGAAAACAGGAACAAATACAATCTGCTGTAACACAGGAGCAAAGGCAAACTAAAGAAGTTACAAAGGATGCAGAGGTATATAGGGTACCCAATGTTATTACAACAGAAATCAATGGTAAATATACCATTAATGATTTATTTGATATTATGATAACTGAAAATATATCAGATCTTCATATACTCCCAGAATATCCTCCTGTATTCAGACTCCATGGAGATATAATTCCTTCGGATCTTCCTTGTCTTTCTTCTGAACAGGCTAAAGCACTTATTTATCAATCACTTACAAAAGATGAAATTATAAAGTTTGAGGAATTGGGAGATCTGGATTCTTCGTATGAAGCTAAAGATATAGCTAGATTTAGAATAAATGTTCTTAAACAAAATAATGGTACAGGAGCAGTTTTTAGACAGATTCCTATTGATATGCCAACTATTGATGATCTTGAGTTGCCATCTGTTTTAAAAAGATTTATCCATTATAGACAGGGATTAATTCTTGTAACAGGTCCCACTGGTAGTGGTAAATCTACCACTCTGGCAGCTATAATAAATTATGCCAATCGTAACAGGAGTGCCAAGATTATAACTATAGAAGATCCTCTTGAATTTACCCATACAAGTGATAAATGTCTTATTATTCACAGACAGGTAGGGCTTCATGCTAGATCTTTTGCTGATGCTTTGCGAGCTGCTATGAGAGAAGATCCTGATATAATATTGATCGGTGAGATGAGAGATTTAGAAACAGTCTCACTGGCTGTTACAGCAGCTGATATGGGTATACTTGTTTTTGCTACACTTCATACTAACAGTGCTGCTAAGACAGTTGATAGAATTATAGATGTATTTCCGTCAGAAAAACAGGGACAGATAAGATCGATGCTATCGACGTCTTTGAAAGCTGTTATCTCTCAGACGTTGCTGAAAACTATTGATGGTAAGTCAAGATGTTGTGCTATGGAAATTATGCTCGAATCTACAGGTATATCTTCTCTTATAAGGGAAGGCAAGATTTCATTAATGGAATCTCTTATATTAAGCGGTAGGGATCAGGGTATGCAAATTATGGATCAGGCCCTTAAGGATCTGGTTCTGAGTGGGAAAGTCTCTTTTGAAGAGGCTAAAGAAAGAGCTACTGAACCTGAAACATTTTTACGTTGAAAGGATATTATTTTGAAGGATCAATTTTTCCTTGATCTTAAAGGTTTTTTTCAGAAATTTCATCAGTCTTTTGATGTAAAAACCTCTGGAATCTGTGGAGATTGTCATTATTGTTGTAGCTCCAGGATGAAATTTCCTTCCCTCTATCCTCTGGAAAGAGACTTTATTGCCAGTTATATAGAAGGGACTTTAATACCCATATCTCTTAAAGAATTTGAAGATTTTCTTTTTTATAGAAATTTACCGGTATGTCCTTTTCATATTAAGAGTTCAGGTTGTAGTATTTATAATGCACGACCACTCTTTTGCAGGATTTTTGGACAGGTAGAAACTCATATGCCTCATCCCGATTGTTGTATATATTGTAACAATTTTATTAAATATGGGGGTATAAAAGAGTTTTTAGAGGAATATAAGATTTTAAATCTGGCTTATACAAAGTATAAACTTTCTATTTGTGAGAAAGAAAATGACAAGATAAATCTTATGATAGAAATGGGAATAGAATATTTATCACTTGATGGTCTTTCTGAAGCCTATGAGATTTTTAGTCAGCTTTTGAAACATAATTCTGCAGATGTAATGTTATTGTATAATCTTGGAATAACATGTTTAAGAATGCAATATTTCGAAGAGGCTTTAAAATATTTTTATAAGGTTCTGGAGATTGATACAACTAATAATCATTCTGATATTTATGATAAAATAGCTTATTCTTATTATGAATTAAATCAATTGCAAAAGGCAAGTGATTTTTACGATAAAGCTATAGCTCTTGCTCCTGACAATATTACGGCTCATATAGGTAAACTTAATGTTTATTTGAAACTGCATAAGATAGATGACTTTAAGAGAAGATTGAAAAGGGTACTTAGAAGATTCCCTTATGAAAAAGATTTACAGGAGTTTGTAAAGTTTTCAAAGTAAATTAGCTCGTGAGAAGTGAAGGGTGAAGAGTGAGGACTTGGCAGTAAACGGTATACATTACATAAAGTTGAGTACCACATATTACGCATTATGATTTCAAGGAGGCTTTGATGGATATTAAGAAATTTGTTGATGAAATTATTGCTGATGGTAAGATAACTCTGGAGGAAAGAGAAAGATTACAGGCAGCAATCATGGCAGATGGCAGGGTTACAAAAGATGAACAGGAAGAGATTAAGCGTATATTTCAACTTATAGGTGAAGGTAAGATTATACTGGAGAATGAGTAATAGCCATTGTTTTCTTTAATGACCTGTGATAAAATATACTTATTCAGATGTTGGATTATAAGCTGGCAAATATTACTAAAAGTAGATACAATATGATAGAAAAGATTATTCTGGGTCTTGATGAAGAAGGTAATAAATATTCTGATAGATTAAATTAGGAACTTAATAAAAAGCAGGATTTAAAAGAGATTATTTCCCTTATAAAGACTGTGGCAGGGAAATCCCTATTACTTTATGAATTGTGTTTGATAATTTTTGCAGATAATAAAGTTGACCCCAAAGAACTTTTAGCTATAGATGAAGTAATGGCTTTGATAGAAATTGAGGGGAGATTGAAAGAAAAGCAATGAATTTTGTAAGAGCCGGTCAGGAACTTGTAGAAGTTCTTCAAGAAAATACTCACTAAATTTTGAGTTTGAGGAGGTAAAAAATGGTATTAGCTTTTCCAACAGAGGTAGTACAACTTATAGATACTGGTATGGCTATAGTAAGAGGTGCCCAGAGAGATAAAAATCGACTGAAGGTCTGTGTGAAAGAAGTAAAAGCTTATGATGAAAGACTCAGGGCAAGTCTTGACAATATAAGAGCTTTAAATATTGAGAATGACGATTTTGTTACACTTTTGATGTTACTTGGAGGTTTTATTTTTAAAAGAGATTTGTCTTTAAAGAATATAGAGATACATATTAATAATAATAATCTACTGAAGGATGGTATAATAGAATTTCAGAAGATTTCAGAGGATATGTCCGGTAAATCCAGAAAATTAAGTGAAGAATTAAAGGTTTTAGCACCTTCATCTACTTTTCCTATTATAGATGATTTTGTGGACTTTTACTCTGATTCTTCAGGGAATCCTATGGGAGATATGGAAGTTTCTGATTTAAGAGATGCTATAACAGGTATTTGTAAAGGCATAGTCCCTGTGACTGTTTTTGAAGAAAAGCTGGCAACCCTTATAATTAAAAATGAAGCTCTATATGAGAGAATTTTGAAATTATCTCAGGACCCTCAGATTGTACCTATAAAGGAAGCCATAGAAAAACAGAAGGAAACCCTTGTAAGAATTAAAAATTATTCTGTAAATAAGGATAAAGAGTATTTAGTTAAAGGTCTGGAAGATCTAAAAGAAAGGCCTGATTGTCTTGAAAAAGCGAATGAGGTAATTTCTCTGAAGGAAATGGAAGAAAATTTTATAACATGTTTCAGATGTCTGGAGATAAATTCTACGGACCTTCAATTTTGCAAAAGGTGTAAAGCTGTACTGATTACTGAAGTGGATAGTTGATTTTGGGAGAATGTTATGGATATATTACAAGAAGTTTCCGCAAAAATCGAAGGTTATTTAAAAAATGCTTATGGTGAAGAGGGTTATGATAAAGTCAGTGAAACTCTTTTTGTAACAAGAAAGAATACTACTTTTGTATATATTTATATACAGAAAGATAAAGAGAGAGAAGAATCTGTAGTTATATGCAGAGCAGCTGTGGTAAAGGGAGCAAGACTTGACAAACCTCTTTTATATAATCTTCTCAGAATGAATAATAAGAATGTTTTTGGCCGTTTTTCCATAGATGAAGATGGTTATATTCTTCTTGATCATGTCCTTTTAGGTTCAACTCTTGAGGAAAAGGAGTTTATAACTTCTATCTTTCATGTGGGTGTTATAGCAGATGAAATGGATGATATTATAATAGAAGAATATGGAGGCCTTACTGCTGTAGATGATTTAATGGAAAATTTCTAAGTACCGCAACAGGTAAGTTAGTATCCATCTCACAAGTCTGTCCCTGTCCGGGCTCTTACGCAAAATCTATGATCCTGTTACAATGAAATCTGTTATTACAGAATATACAGTTTTGTATTTATTTAAGT
>Ga0302240_1001141_pt1 | contig 22391 bp, 21 predicted proteins | sample AAG_UR_His_MG_FD_193538 | JGI IMG/M metagenome (GOLD analysis project Ga0302240, IMG submission 193538) | Enriched activated sludge microbial communities from anaerobic digester in WTTP, New Holstein, Wisconsin, United States - AAG_UR_His | ecosystem: Engineered > Bioreactor > Anaerobic >... | reverse complement strand
CTTGGCATCCACTGTAAAATTGACCATCTTCATGGCCGCTTCGGCTGCATCAGCGCGGGCCGGCTGGGCCGCAACAGCGTGCAGGTTAAAGACCGCTGAAAATAATGCGATGACCAATACCGGTTGTTTTACCGCCCGGAATATTTTTTCAAGTATTTTTCTTTGCATTTTCATGTGTTGAGAGCTCTCCCCTTCTCTTTTGGTGCCCGTCAGCACTACCCTTTTTATCCGGCCGTGTAAAGGAATAATTCCGCCCTGCACGCTTCGGCCGGCCGCCTCTTTTTTAAACTATTATCGGCAACCCCCAGTGCGTTTTTTAGTGCCCGGATAACAATCTGCATAATTTTATATTATTCAAGACAGGAATTGTCTTGACAGCATGACGGAAACAGTATATGTTAATTTTAATATATGTAAACATAAACATATATTATTTATACCATAACAACAGAAAGACTGTCACTGATTTTTAAGCCGTCTCTTCGTCGAAAATCAGTCTTGAACAATATCTGTTATGACGATTATCTTTCAACTGGTCTTTGCGTCTGTAACAGGATCATATCCGGCGCGCCTGATCTTCCGGCATTTACGCCTGCCGCAAAAACACAATGTCTTATCTGTCATATCCTTAACATCATCTATCAAAAGTTGTTTTCACACCCTTTCTTGCTTTGTAAGCCTGTATGCCGCGGGCTCGCTCATGTCATTCGGCAAATGCTCAAACGATCAATACAAGGAGGAAGCAGATGAAGAAAAGACTATTGTTGACGCTATGTTGTTTTTTTGTTTTTCACGCGGGGGTGGCGATAGAGTCATTTGCCGTGGATGAGCAACGAGAAGGCGGCTCATCACAAACAACCTCAGACAATAGAAATCCGGCCGCAAAGCCCGTGAAGGAATTCGAAGTCTATCATCTGGGTGAAGTGGTGGTTGCTTCTGAAAAACCAGGGGTGAGGGAGGTGGCCATCGTCAACGAAATCAGCGCTGATGATATAAAGGCCACCAACAGCAAAACACTCGCCGAGGCCTTATTCAGAGCCCCCGGTGTTCGCGTAACGACCGGGGCAAAAAACGAAGCCAATGTTTCCATCCGCGGCTTTGCCCAAAAACAGCTTTTGGTTTTGATCGATGGAGTCCCCTATTATGAAACAAAATACGGCCGGCTGGATTTGAACCAGATTCCCACGGAGAACATCGCCAAAATTGAAATCACCAAGGGGGCGGCATCCGTTTTGTATGGCGCCAACGCGCTGGGAGGCGTAATCAATGTCATTACGAAGAAACCTTCAGAAAAACTCTACGCCGGCGTCTCCTTGGAAGCTTCGGAGAATGACACCTACCGGGCCTCGGCAACAACCGGTATGAAAGCCGGGATTTTCAATTACTGGCTGAATTATACATGGGCGAAATCAGGCGGCTATGAGCTGTCGAAAGATTATCAGCCGCGAATGACAACCATCCAGAAGCAACCGGGCGGGAAATCCTATGAGGTCATTCAGGGGAAAGGGGAGCGGCTCAATTCAGGTTATGAAAGCCATAACATCTGGGCCAAATTCGGAATAGAGCCTAAAGAAGGCTCCGCCTATTATGTGAACATTCATTATCTGGACCGGGATAAGGCATGGTCTCCTTCAACCGAGACAATCAGATATTTCAACAGCCGGCCCTACTTCACTAATTTTGCCAAAATACCTGACTACATAGATTGGGGAATTGATCTGGATGCCAGACAAAAAGTTCACGACAAAGTAACCCTGAAGGCCAAGTTGTTTTACCACAACCACAAAGACAGTCTCGATTCATACACCGACCAGAGTTACGCAATACAACTGGCACACAGCTCCTACAAAGATTATATCGCGGGCGGCTCCTTTTTTGCCGATTTTCAGCCGGTTGACTGGAATATTTTAAGATTTGCCGTTCATTATAAGAAGGATAATCATGAGGAACGAGCCGACGCTTATCTGCCTTTTGAGGAATCCATTTCCTATACAGGCTCTGTGGGGCTGGAAAATGAATTCAATCTGGTGAAAAATTTATCCGTTGTAGCCGGCGTAAGTTATGACTGGTTTAAAGTGGATAAATCAGAGCAAACCAATACCGTCAAGGGCGGCCCTCACGCCGGAGATTTTATTAATTTTACGCCGCATCCCACAAATCGTAATGAGTCTGTAAATCCCATGCTGGGACTCGTTTACAATTTTTCCAATCAGGCAAAGGTTTTCGCATCCGTTGCTCACAAGAGCCGCTTTCCCACACTGGAAGAACTTTATTCAGGCAAGGGTGGCAATGCAAATCTGGAAACGGAAAAAAGCTGGAATTATACACTGGGAGCGTCCAAGGTTTTTTTCGGATGCGCCAAAGCGGGCCTGTCGGCGTTTTATTATGACGTATCCGACATGATCTCCAAAGACGGCATGGGCTGGATCGGCACTAATTACAATGTCGGTAAAGTCCAGCTGTACGGCATCGAATTCAACGCTGAAATCTACCCGATCGACGGGCTGACACTCAGGCTGGATTATACCTATGAGGAGGGCAGAAACCGCAGTGAGGGGAGAGTGACCAATGATGTCACATATATCCCCAGGCACAAGCTGGATGCCGGGATTCAATACATAATCCCTGTGCTGAAAACCAGACTTGATTTTAATATGATCCATGTATCATCGACATATTCTCAGTTGCCGACACCGTCGAGCCCGACAAACCCGGTTCTCAAAGCCAGTGATTACACGCTGTTTGATGCGAAAATCACACAGCCGATATGGAAATATTTTGAAGTCTATTTGGGTTGCAGAAACATCTTTGACAAAAACTACGAACCGGAGGTCGGCTATCCCGCCCCGGGGCGAAGCCTCTGGACCGGAATCCTGGCAAGGTACTGATACCGGCATAATATATCTTTGATGAGTGTCGCTTTCATGGACTGGTTAATATTTATAGTCGATTATGGAATCATCGGATTTTTGATTCTACTTAGCGTCATAGCTGTCGGCATCGGCATCGAACGGTTTTTCTTCTTCAGAAGCATAAGACTGGATGCCTTCAGCGACTATAAAAGCCTTGAGATAGAGCTCACGCGAAAAATCCATCTCATTGCCACCATTGGAAGCAATGCGCCGTATATCGGCCTGTTGGGAACGGTTCTCGGTATCATGCTCACGTTTTACATGATCGGAAGTGACGGCTTCATGGACTCGGGCAAAATCATGACCGGCCTTGCCATGGCTCTTAAGGCCACGGCCGTCGGCCTGTTGGTGGCCATTCCGTCCGTCTCTTTGTATAATTTTGTTTTGCGAAGGGTAAAGGTCCTGCTCATGACCTGGGAGATCAATCATGGAAGAAAAGACCTTTGATTATATCAACGTCGTTCCTCTTGTGGATGTGATGCTGGTACTTCTGGTTATTGTGCTGACCACATCCTCTTTCATCGCAACAGGAATGATCCCTCTGAATTTACCGAAAGCCAGTCACGCTACGGACGGCGCCTTCAAGACCCAAACTATTGAAATAGACCAGGACGGCCAAACCTGTCTCAACGGCCGGCGTGTTTCTCCTACGGAATTGAAAACCGGCCTTGCCGCCATGAACAGAAACGTTGCTGTTTTAATCCGGGCGGACCGCAGTGTCAGACTGCAAAGCTTTGTCAGTGTTTTGGATATCATCAAAAATCTCGAATTCAATCACGTCAGCCTTCAGACGGAGGAAGGAATATGAATAATCAGGCCAGGGCCTTTCAGATATCCTTCCTGCTCCATGGCGTCATTATCGGACTAATGTTTTTAAGCGCCCCCGTGCCGGAGCCGTTTAAAAAAACAATTCCTCTGGATTTCAATCTACTTGAGCCGGGCAACAAACAAACGATAGTCGAACCGGCCGCGTCCTTTGTACAGACTGCTCCGACGCAGCCACCCGTGCGTGAAAGAAAGGCGCAAAGCCCGCCGGCGCGGCGGGAAAGCGTAACACCACGCACCCCTGAAATCTCACCCGCAGCGGAGCTTACCGCAACCAAAGCCCAGTTGGTCAGCACCGCGCTTGCTGAAGGGTCTGACGATACCGGTGAGCCTGCGGCACACCTGCCGGCAGACGCGCAAAACGGAAATGAAGCCCCGAAAAAGGTCACAAACACAGGTGACGCGGCCAGCGCCATGGAACCGGCCGCCTCTAAGTATTTAAACGAGCACTTTGATTACATTCGTAAAAAGATACTGGGAAACATCAACTATCCCGATGCTGCAAAAAGGATGGGCTGGCAGGGGAAAGTTGTTCTTTCCTTTGTGATCACCTCTGACGGATCGGTCAGAGCATTGAAAATTATGCAAAGTTCCGGCTTTAAAATACTCGACGACAAAGCCATCGAAACTATCCGGCAGGCCGCGCCCTTCCCCCGCCCGCCGGTGGAAGCCAGGCTGATGATTCCCGTCGTCTATCATCTGAATTGAGCATTGGAAAAGTTCGCGGGGAGTGTCTTCGCCTATGTGCACCCCGGTCATTATGGAGGAATAAATCATGAAAACAAACGAAAACCTGGATTTTGAAAATTGTCTCAAAGAAGCGAAGGCATTTCACGGAGAAGCCTGCGCCGGAACGGTCCTGGGCACCCGTATGGCGATTTTGGGGCTCAACAAAATCGCCATCATTGATCCAAAAGGCGCCGACAGGAAGAATCTGGTCGTCTTTGTCGAAATGGATCGTTGTGCCAGTGATGCGATTCTGGCGGTGACCGGCTGTCACCCCGGCAAACGCAGTATGAAAATTTTCGATTACGGGAAAATGGCGGCAACCTTCGTCAACCTCAAAACGGGAAAGGCCGTGCGCGTCTGGGCGAAGAACAAAGACGGCGATCAGGTGATGACCCGGGAGGATATAGAAAAGTCGCCGCACACGGAAGAATACACCATGCAGCCCCTGGAAGAACTTTTTGAAACCAGGGAAGTTCGTGTTAACCTACGTCCGGAAGATCTGCCGGGTAAACCGTTGCTGATCGTCACCTGCGCGGTCTGCGGAGAAAGAGTGATGGATATGAGGCATGTCGAGCACAACGGCCGGACTCTGTGCCGGGCCTGCGCAGCGGGCGGAAGCTATTATGACGAACTGGAGAAAAGATAAAAATGAATCGGGGAAACACCCTCAATGAAACGTGCCCTGCATATCCTTCGGATGCGACATTGAATGATTTAAAGCAGCCCGACTGGAATGTCCTGTGGAAGGCCAAGCTCGCCTCGCGCGCCGCTTTGCGGCGGGATGCCGCCTACTGGGACGGCAGGGCCCACTCTTTTGCCAAAGCCACCGAGACCAGCTACCGTGATCAGCTGCTGGCCCTTATGAACCCGGAGCCTGACTGGACGGTTCTGGACATGGGATGCGGAAGCGGCACGCTGGCTGTGCCGCTGGCCAAACAGGTAGCTTGCGTCACGGCAGTGGACTTCTCCAGTGAGATGCTCGACGTGCTCTGCAGGCGTTGCGCTAAAGAAGGCATCTCCAATATAAAAACGATTCATGGCAGTTGGGAAGATGATTGGCCTAAACTCGGCATCGGCACTTACGATACGGTAATCGCATCTCGTTCTTTAGTGGTTGATGATCTTCAGTCTGCCATCTTGAAGCTTGACGCGGCTGCGAATAAACGCGCCTATATTATCACCATGTCCGGTGACGGTCCATACGACAGGCGGCTTTATGACGCCATCGGCAGACACCATGAAACGGGCGCGGACTATATCTATTACTACAATCTGCTTTATCAGCTGGGTATCTGCGCGCATGTATCATTCATTAAGGAGATACGCAACCGGACGTACGAAAGCCCCGAAGACGCATACGCATCAATAGAGTCAATGTTCGGCGATTTAACTGCCAGCGAAAAAGAAAAGATGGCCGCGCACGTCCGGCAGCATCTGATTTCATCCGGCAATTCATGGAGATTCTCCTACAGTCAGCTCATCCGATGGGCGGTCATGTGGTGGGAAAAAGACTAAAGATGAAGGTTAAGAAAACCATCATACCCATTTTATCAGTTGTACTGTTTCTCACGATTGGGCTGTCCTTAACTATCGGGAAATACCCTCTGTGCCTGGCAGACATCTACGGGTTTTTGTTCTTTAAGCTTACAGGCACAGGCAATATGGACACCAGGCAGTGCGAGCTCGTGTCGAACCTGCTTCTAAATATCCGTCTGCCCCGCATCCTGGCGGCCGCTCTGATCGGCGCGTCACTGGCCGTGGCCGGCGCCTCCTTTCAGGCCATGTTTGTAAACCCCCTCGTTTCACCATCCCTTTTGGGTGTACTTGCCGGCGCATCCTTCGGAGCGGCGCTGGGCATGGTCTTTTCCGGAAATTGGTTTTGCGTACAGTGCCTGACCTTCCTTTTCGGCTTTGTGGCTGTGGGTATTGCCGTGGCTATCGCAAAAATGCACAAAGGCAACACCATCTTGCTTCTGATTCTGGGAGGTGTCATCAGTGGCGCTGTCTTTACATCTTTGTTATCCATTATCAAATATATCGCCGATCCCGCCAATCAACTGCCCGCAATAGTTCAATGGCTTATGGGGGGGCTGTCGCTTGTGGATTACAAAACATTGCTGGCTGCGGGGATTCCTCAGCTTGTGAGCATTGCACTTGTGATACTCTTTTCCGGGTATCTCAACGCCCTGAGCATGGGCGATGAAGAGGCGCGCTCTCTGGGCATACGCGTAGAAAGAATGAGGCTTTTTCTCATTTTTCTAGCGACGCTGATGAGCGCACTGACCGTGGTTATTGCGGGAATGATCGGCTGGGTCGGCCTTATCATCCCCCATATTACGCGGATGCTGGTGGGGCCGGACAATAAAATCCTCGTTGCCGCAAGCGCCCTTATCGGCGCCATTTACCTGATTGCCGTGGACAATTTATCTAGAATGCTTTTCGTTGTGGAAATTCCCATAGGGATAGTTACGTCACTGGTCGGCATACCGTTTTTCGTTATCATACTAAGAAAGGCGCAAAAAGGATGGGCTTGAATCCGCTGATTAAGATAGACGCGATTTCCTTCGGCTATACGCAAAAGGCCGTGCTGACCGATATTAACCTTTCCATCACAAAGGGCGAGGTTGTTGCTTTGCTCGGCCCCAACGGGTGCGGGAAGAGCACACTTATCAAGATCATGCTTGGTCTTCTCCGCCCGGATGCGGGCCGCGTTTTGCTAAACGGCAAAAACATCCGGAAGCTGGATACCGGATATCTCGCTCAAGAGATTGCCTACGTCCCGCAGATCCACAAAAGCTCCTTTCCATATACCGTTTTGGACGTCGTCCTGATGGGCAGGATTCCTCACAAAACATTCTTTTTCCGCTACTCAAACAAAGACATGAAAATTGCCAAAAACGCATTGGAGAGGCTTTCCATCCTCCATTTGTCGTCGCGGGCCTATACGGAAATCAGCGGGGGTGAGCGCCAGCTTACGCTCATCGCCCGGGCGCTGGCCCAGGGCGCAAATACATTCATCATGGACGAACCGGCCGGCGGCCTCGACTACGGCAACCAGCTTAAGCTTCTCGATCAGATCGTCAAACTCTCTCGTGAAGGATACACATTTGTTAAAGCGACCCACTCCCCGGAGCACGCCCTGTGGATAGCGAACCGCGCCGTGATGATCAAAGAAGGGAAAATTGTTGCGGACGGCCCCTGCAACGACGTCATCAACACGGAAAACCTGTTCCATCTGTATAACGCCAGAGTCAACGTTTTAAAATTCAACGATGGCCCCTTCAACGTCTGTGTTCCCCAGACAATTTGCGGCTGCATGGGGACCTCGGACAACTGCAATTTATCAGTACTGGAAAAAAGTCGAAAGGTGATGCAATGTCAATGAAATCAGTTGTTGCCTTAATATGATTATGAAAACCGCCTTGAAAAACATAACACCATAAGAAAGGATCAAGATATGGAAATTCTAAACAGCATACTCGAGAGCATCACAGAAGATGCCCCGGTGATGGATGTAAGAAGAGGTCTCACCTGGACCGCCGTTGTAAGCAGACGGGTCGGGCTGGCCTCAAGCATGGTCGAAAAAACGGGATGCAACCACGGCGAGGGAGAAAGCCGGGAAGGTGCTTTCACGGAAATGACAGCTCTGGAGCTGGCCCGCTACTGCCACGATAACGACACCACCAGGGCGTCTTTGGGGCTTGCCGCCATCAATTCCCTTCTGGAAATCGACCCCGAGAGTTACGGCGCTGTTGACGGACTTAAAATCGCCTATGATCTGGGAAAAAACAAGAACATTTCCATAATCGGCCACTTCCCCGATATGGAGGCACTCTCCGGAATCGCCCGGAACTTCTGGGTCATCGAAAAACGTCCACAGCCGGGAGATTATACAGAAGAGCAGGGAGACAAGCTGCTGCCCCAATCGGACATTGTCATCATCTCCAGCACAACTCTTATCAACCATACTCTACCGGGCATTCTCGAGCGATGCCGTAAAGACAGTGTGAAGATGCTCCTGGGACCCTCTACGCCGCTGTCCCGAACGCTTTTCGATTACGGCCTCGACGTGCTGGCCGGAAGCGTGGTCACCGGGAAGGAGAAGGTGCTCAAATCAGTCAGCGAGGGCGCATCTTTCAGGCAAATAAAAATGACAGGTGGTATCAGGTTTGTCTCCATCATCAAGGATTATGACGACATCATCAGGAGGCTGTCCTGAGCTGATGATTATTTAAGGAACCTGTTTATGAAAATACGTCCGTCGCTTTATCTTTGTATGCTTGTCATTTGGACCGCGCTTTGGGCGGCCGGTTCAGCCCAGGGAAAAGAAATAACGGACATGTTTGGGAGAAAATATTCCATTGCCGAAAAGCCGGTGAAAATTTACAGCCCCTCGCCTCCTTTGAGCCATCTGCTCTATGTGATCGATCCTTCCATGCTGGCCGGGCTTACCTCTCCCGTTCGCGAGCATGAAAAACCCTATCTAAAAAAGGGAGTGCTTTCCCTTCCGGTGCTCGGCGGCTGGTATGGGCAGGGCAACACACCAAATATTGAAATGGTGTTAAAGGTCAACCCCGAGCTGATCATCCTCGCCAGGTTCGACACGGCCTTCCATTCCAGAACCAATGAAGAGCTCGTGAGAACCCTACCCATCCCGGTAATGTCAGTCAATCTTTCTACGCTTTCGGATTATCCCGACGCTATCAGCTATTTGGGACAGCTCCTGGGCCGTGAAGACCGCAGCAGAAAACTGGCCGCCTCTGCCAAAAAAACAATCTCGGACATGGAATCATTCAGAGCCGGGATCGGTCAGGGCCAGACGGTATCAGTATATTACGCACAGGGAGTGGATGGGCTTCGCACCGAATGCGACTCATCCATGCACGCTCAGTTAATCCCCCTGGCGGGGGGGCGCAATGTTCATTCCTGCGTTGCACGCAGCAGCTACGGCATGGAAAAAATTTCCATGGAGCAATTACTGCTATATGATCCGGAGGTTATCCTCGTATTTGAAGAATCTTTTTACCGCAGCGTATTTCGTGATCCCCGCTGGCAGCGTCTGCGCGCCGTGAAAAACAAAAGAGTGCACCTTATACCGAAAGAGCCGTTCAACTGGTTCGACCGACCTCCCTCTTTCATGGGACTGCTGGGCGTCAAGTGGGTTGCCCACTGCCTGTATCCACAGCTCTGTCCGTTTGATATGGTTAAGGAAACCGGTCTTTTTTTCAAACTTTTTTTTGACGTTGACCTGACTTTGGAAGAGACAAAAAATATTTTGAGTGGCAAAGTTAAACTAAAGGGGAAACAATAGCTATTAAGCCTGGTGGTATCTAACCTTTGTCATCTGTAAGCCTTTCTCCAGGAGACGGCCCCACGAAAGGATCCTGTCCGCGACACTGCCATCTGTACCAGACTTCCCGCGATTTTCTCTCATTCAACCACCGCCGCCATATCCCGGCACATCCCTGACAACGGCAAGAAGATGATGCTCCACTGGCTTTAAAATCCCCTTGACAGGGAATTTTTCTCTTCATATACTCCATTCACAAAATACAATTCTTTATCAATGGTTTTGCCGCGTTAACGGACATAATGCATGCTGTTGTTGTCCCCCACTTCTTTTCTTTCACCGGACTCAAGAGCAAAATATTTATGGAAAGGAGAATGATATGAAAAAGATTTGGTTTTTATTTTCAGTAGTTTTTACCCTGTTATGCTTTCTTCAGGGGTGTTCCAACTTGTCTTCCGACAGCAAACAAGATGTTATAAAAAAATTGATGGACAGGGAAGCTCAAAAAACGGCTGTTGACCTTTTAGGCGTCAACTATGACATCAAAGAAAGCAGGGTAATTGCCGCAAAAGAAATAAAACAATGGATCAGTAAAAATAAAATTGACATTACAAAATATCCTGCGACCGTTCAGAAAGCCATCAATGATGAATCGGTTCTGGCGCTTTTAGTGCCCAATTTTCTGCCACTCGAGACACAAAAAGCCGTGCCAAAAGCTTATCATGGCGGGGCGATCTTTTTGCCATTTATTACAATTAACGACCTTGGCGGATGGTGGGTAGGCGGCAACAGAGACTGTGATGTTAAGTGTGAAAAATGTACCGGCTGTATTGGAGTGGGGCATGCCTGCGTTTGTCACATGGTCTGTTGTAAAAAATGTAATAATGATGAATGCTGGCCGTGTCTGACATGCGCGTCTAATCCGCAATAAAAGACGATTATAAAGAGGGGCGCAATGATGATTGCGCCCCTCTTTTCTTTTAATGCCGGCTGAAAAGGGAACTGGCGGCGATATTCAATATCTTGATGAGCTTGCCTTTTTCCGCATATACTTCGGAGGTACCTTTTATCTGATTATCAGGACTTCATAATATAAGTTTTTTCGACAGCGACTCCTCCTGGACGTACATCATTATTGATCTTATTCCTTGACAAACCTTCTCTCATTTTATAGAACAAATACTATATAGTATTTGTATTATTTTATAATATCAATAATATAGAAGTATAAATATATGACAAATATTTTATCATCACACCCTCATATTTCTTTTGAAAGAAACTGGCATATTGATGAGACTACTTTCTTTATTCTCGGACAATGCGAGGCAATCATCAGTATTATTTCTGATTTACCGCTGGAACCGGAAAACCGACGGAAATTATTGCAGGTTTCCATGCGCAAAGGAGCTCAAGCCACCACGTCAATCGAAGGCAATACTTTATCAGATGAAGAAATAATCACAATTGATGAAGGCGGCAATTTGCCGCCCAGTAAGGAATACCTGCAAAAAGAAGTTAAAAATGTTATTACCGCTTTAAACCAGATTCGAAGCGAAGTTATATTTGACGGCAAAGAACACCTTATTACACCTGAACTCATTAAATCCTTTCATTATTATATCGGGAAAGATCTGGGAGATCATTTTAGAGCGGTTCCCGGCCAATTCCGCTCTGCCGGGCACAATGTCATTGTCGGTTCCTATAAGCCACCATTGGGAAAGAATGTCGTTTCGCTGGTTGTCCGTCTATGCGACTGGTTGAAAGAAAGCTTTCATTATAAAGACGGTAAACAGCATTTTATCGAACAGGTTCTGCAAGCCATTGTCACTCATGTTTATATTGCGTGGATCCATCCCTTTGATGACGGCAATGGGCGAACAGCCAGATTGATTGAATTTTATCTTCTTTTAAGGGCAGGATTGCCCGATATCGCAGCTCACATTCTATCCAATCATTACAACAACACCCGTGAAGAATATTACCGGCAACTCGAACAGGCGGGCAAGGAAAAGGATTTGTCCCGTTTTATCAGCTATGCGGTATTGGGTTTTCGCGACGGCCTGAATGAGGTTTTGGATGTCGTGCAAAAGAATGTATTAAAAACAGCCTGGCGCAATTATATCTATGAGGTTCTGGACAGCAGTAAAGCACATGGAAAAACGAGAGCTATTGTGAAGAGAAGAAGAGATATTGCTCTTAATTTTCCAACAGATTCTTTTATGAGTATTGAATATTTATTAAATAATAATCCGGCTTTCATCAAGACCTATGCGCATTATTCGCCCATGACTTTAAAAAGAGACTTGCTGGAATTGGAAAAATTGGAATTAGTCATAAAGCAAGATGATGCCTACAAAGCGAATATTGAAATCCTGAAACAAAGCATGCCTCTGAAAAAGATTAAGAATAACTCTGGTTAGGAAACCGATAAGCCGGGGATGGTGCCCTGCTTCCTATCAAGAAATATCCTTCACGGGTCCACCCATAAAAGACAACGGGAAAACCGATGTCAAAAGATTGTTGCTCATCACAATAGCAACGAATGCATGCAAGATGCAGGTTGAAACTTTTTTTACATTGACCTGACTTTGGAAGAGACAAAAAATATTTTGGGTGGAAAATAGAAAAAGAGCGTCGGGCGACAGCCATCACACCCGGCGGTAGCGAACCTTCTTCATCTTGTACATCATTTTGTCAGCTACGGCAATCATCTCATCCAGTGTTGTGGGATTAAGCGGATCATAGACGGCATAACCGATGCTGATCGCCAGCTTAAAACTGGCGGCCTTCCTTACGTTGAAATTATTGATCAAACGGTAAAAACGTAAAAGCAGTTTTTCCATCATTTCTTCATCCGCATCAATCACCAGGATGGCAAATTCATCGCCGCCGATGCGGGAGATGATGTCGGATACACGGAAAGTGCGTGTCAGGATTTTCGCGGCCGCGATCAGGGCGTGATCTCCTTCTTCATGCCCCAGCCGGTCATTGATGTCCTTCAAACCATCGAGATCGGCAAAGAAAAGAAGCAGGCCTTTCTTGGACCTCTCGGCTCTTTTGACTTCTCTGGTCGCGAGCGTGAAAAAACCACGTCGGTTATACAAATCGGTCAGCTGATCCGTCAGGGCCATCGCTTCTAGTTTTTTTTCCATCTCCCGACGGCGTGTAATGTCTGCACCGAAAAGCGCCAGCCTGGCCACTTTCCCGCCGGCATCACATACGGGATAAATCACATGATCGATGAACCTTTTGTTGATAACTCCCTCAAAGCGCGCAGGCTTGCCGCTGCGGATGATATCTTCCACCTGTTTTCTTCTTTCACTGGCGATGTCCGCCGGCAGCAGCTTGTAAATATTCACACCGATAATATTGTCCAGTCCGACGCGCATGCGCTTGGCAAAAGTTTCGTTCGCCGCAATCACCGTGCCGTCAACCTCGGCCAGCAGCAGCGATTCTGTAACTGCATTTAAAAGAGCGCGCAGATTACTTTCTTCCTCACACAGACATTGTTCAAACTTTTTATCCTCGGACAAATCGCGGACAATGCTCAAAAGAATCCTGTCGTTTCCGAACACAGCCCCCTGCGAGCTGATTTCCACAGGGAATACCTGACCGTTCTTTCTGCGATGAACGGTCTCGAAAATAGCAACATTGGCGGAAACTCTGTCACTGCGCGGCGTAATCCGCCCCCGAAAATCGTCTGGATTCAAATCATCTAACGTCATTGATTTGAATTCATCCATACTGTACTGATAAGCTTCCAATGCAGCCGTGCTTGCCTCCAGAATCCTTCTGTCACTGTAGCGCACGGCAAAAATAATATCAGTGGTGTGGCGCAGCAGGAATTCGTAGCGTCTGGATAAATCTTCCGCATAGCGCGCATCGTCCACTCTGCGGATTGCTTTTCTTCTGTCAGGCATCGTCATAGTATTTTTCACTTATAAAAAAAGCTGTCCTGGACAATTTTCAGTTTTCCTGCAGAATCCTCGCTGCACCGCTGAATATCCGCTCATCCTTTATCATGAGCGGGCCAACATCAACCGTTTGGCGCAAGCAATGAATCATCTTCCAGGGGCCGTCCGGGGTTTTTCCCTTCCGCCGTCCTTTCTCAAATTTCCTTCTATTTATATAACATTTACACACTCTTTTCAACAAGACCTCCTGGACATGAGAGCTTTTCATCGCCACTCAATTATTATCTTGAAAAAGCGCCCCCTTTCCATTACAGATAGTCCAATAAAAGAGGATCCGATGAAATACCTTGATAAACAACATGTTACGGGACATTTATCTTTTTTCGCCATCGTCATCGCCGCTTGGTTAATTTCAGCCTGCGCCGGACTGCCCCGGGAACCTCTCATGAAATCCCCGCCTCTTTTTTCCTGGCATACAAGCATTCCTTCCCAGACCGGACAGGTAATTCTGGTGGCCGAAGAAAGTTTTCTTTGTTTTACTCTTACGAGGGTTTACTTTCTGGAAAAAACAAACGGAGAATGGACACAAACGATGGAACCACTCAGGGCCGTTATTGGTAAAAACGGTTTTGCCGCGCCGGGTGAAAAGCGTGAAGGGGACGGCAAAACGCCGTCCGGCCTTTTCCGTCTGGGCACGGCCTTCGGTTATCCGGAAAAGGTCGATACAAAAATGCCCTACCGTCAGGCTCTGGATGACGATATCTGGATTGATGACCCGGACGCCGCCGATTACAACCGCTGGATGAAAAAAGAACAAACGAAGGCAAACTCATACGAAATACTCAAAAGGGACGATCCTCTTTACGAATACGCGATCGTCATTGAATACAACACCGACCCCGTCATCAGGGGCCACGGCAGTGCTATCTTTTTGCATATCCGGGCTGCGTCCGGCGAACCGACGGCAGGATGTGTCGCCGTATCAAAAGAAAATATGCTCCGGCTCCTTTCCCGCCTGGACTCGGAGAAAAAACCTGTAATCCTGATCAATCCTGATCAATAAATCCGAAAGGAGACAACCAATGAACATGAAAGCATTCTTTGCTTCTTTATTGATCTTTTTGACACTCACTGTCATATTTTTCCCATCATCGGCGAGAGCCGGCGAGCGTCCCGATACCTTCGTGGATATAGAAGAGATAATCCCGGGGGTTCTGATGGACATCCGCTACTACGGGGAGCACAACTTCGTCGGCGCCCGTGTTGACGGCTACCTGGCCCCCAAATGCTTCCTGACGCGCGAGGCTGCTAGGGCTCTGGCGGAAGTGCACAAAGACCTGGCACGCCACGACCTGACTTTGAAAATTTATGACTGTTACCGGCCCCAGCGTGCGGTGGACCACTTTGTACGCTGGGCGCAGGATATAGATGATACCAGGACTAAAAAGGAATTTTACCCCACAATCGACAAACGAAATCTCTTTCGCGACGGCTATATCGCCAGTCGTTCCTCCCACAGCCGGGGAAGCACGGTTGATCTGACCATTGTGCCCCTGCCTGTGCCGCCCGAGCCGACTTACACATCGAAAACTCCTCTGACTGCCTGTTTCCTGCCGGCGGGTGTACGCTTCGCGGACAATTCTCTGGACATGGGCACCGGGTTTGATTGCTTCCATGAAATGTCACACCCTGAAAATCAAAACCTGAGCCCTCAGCACAGAAGCAATCGCCTTCTTTTGAGAACATTGATGGAGAAGTACGGCTTTAAGTACTACGACAAGGAATGGTGGCACTTCACGCTGGTGAACGAACCCTATCCAGACACGTACTTCAACTTCCCGGTCGAATGATGAAGATAAAGATACCTCCTTTTTTACGCTCCTACGGTTTTTCCATTGTTCTTGTCGCATCGATTCTGTTCGGGGCCGTGCTGGGCATTGTTTTCAAAAAAGATGCAGCCCTCTTCAAGCCCTTGGGAGACGTGTTTTTAAACCTGCTTTTCACCGTTATCGTTCCTCTGGTTTTCTTTTCTATTTCCGCCACCGTCGCCTCGATGACCGATTTGAGAAGGCTGGGGAAAATCCTGGGTGTCATGGTCATCATCTTTGTGGCGACAGGCCTTGTCGCCTCGGCCGTGATGCTGGCCGCTGTTTTGGTTTTTCCTCCTGCAGCCGGCATTCATATCGCCATGCCCGCAGCGCCGGAACTGACGACCTTCAGTGCGGCACAGCAGTTGGTGCGCGCCTTTACCGTGCCTGACTTTCCCATGCTTTTGTCTAAAAACAATATGCTGGCTCTGATTGTGGTTTCGATGCTTGTCGGACTGGCCGCCTCTGCCGCCGGTGAAAAAGGCAGGGCCTTTACCTTGTTTTTGGACTCCGCCAAAGAAGTCATGCTGAAGCTGATTTCTCTGGTGATGTATTACGCGCCGGTGGGCCTTTGCGCGTATTTCGCCTACCTGGTCGGAGTTTTCGGGCCGGATCTTTTGGGTTCTTATGCGCGGGCAGTGGCGATTTATTACCCGACGGCGCTTGTGTATTTTTTTCTCGCCTTTACACTCTACGCGTTCGCCGCAGGACGAACGGCCGGCGTCAGGACCTTTTGGAAAAATATCATTCCGCCATCCGTCATGGCTCTGGCCACCGGCAGCTCGATGGCGGCAATCCCCGCCAATTTGCAGGCGGCGGATAAAATCGGCATCCCCCGCGATATCAGTGAAGTCGTTATCCCCGTCGGCGCGACGATTCACATGGAAGGCTCATGCCTGGCCGCTGTTTTGAAAATAGCGTTTCTTTTTGGAATATTTCAGATGCCTTTCACCGGCATGGAAACGATACTGACCGCCCTGGGAATCGCCTTGCTTACCGGCGTGGTCGTCAGCGGCATACCGGGCGGTGGCACTATCGGAGAGCTTTTAATACTTTCTCTGTACGGATTCCCCCCTGAAGCTTTCCCGCTGATTACGATGATCGGCACACTGGTGGATGCGCCGGCCACAATGGTCAATGCCGTGGGCGACAATGTCTCGGGCATGATGGCGGCCAGGGTCCTGGAAGGTAAAAACTGGATGGCACGAAAAAAATCATGACACCCAGTTTGGTTAAAACAACCATCCACTTAGCTAAAGAATTTCGGCAACTGCCCTGACCCAGCCCGCACTGGCCCCTTTTATTTTTACCGGAAAACAATAAAACTTGAACCCTGTGGCAGGAAGAAGATCGAGATTGGTTAGCTTTTCTATCTGGAAATAGCCTTTTTCGACGCCGGCAAAATGACCTTCCCAAATAAGCGAAGCGTCCCCTGTACGGCTGTAATCCACAGCCTGGGCGGCAAGTGGACGGTCCCAGCTCCACGCATCTGTGCCGACCACATGCACACCCTGTTCAAGAATCCACAAGGTGGCCTCGCGGCCGAATCCGCACCCCTTGACCAAATAGTCCGCGCTCCCCCAGTAGGGGGCAGCACCGCTTTGGGCCAGAAATGCATCTCCGGGCCCCAGTGTGTGGCCGATTTCATCGAGCCTCTTGTGCACATCTGCGGCCGTTATATTATAACCGTCGGGCAGATCGGAAAAATCAAGCTTCACACCGTTTGCCACACCCCACTCCAGCGGAAACTCGTCAATCGTCATCGCTGGTTTACCCCGATCCTGCGTGGGATGGAAATGCCAGGGCGCGTCCATGTGCGTGCCGCAATGAGTAGAGAGCTCCAGAAATTCAATCGCCCACCCCATCCCGCCGGGTAAATCTTTCCGCGACAGCTCCGGGATAAATGCCTTCATGGTTTCCGCACCCAGCGCATGATCGATATAGACTATCCTGGGAATCATTCCCGGCGGATCACACGGCAGATCGCTTTCTATGCTTACAGACAGATCGATGTAACTGGGCATAATGGTTCCTATTCTTTCTCTTTAAACAATCCCTCCACGCGGTCCAGCACTTCTAGCTGGTCCTCCCTGAGTAATTTTCGGGCCGCCTCTTTGCCGACTTCCACCGCAATGCTGCCGGCATTTTCCTGGACAAAACTCTCCAGAGTCGCCAAATGTGGACGAGTGAGCCGGACGAGGGGTTTATTGGTGGTGCCGGTTACTTTGGCGTCAAGCTCGATCCGCTGCTGCTCGTTAAGAAGCGGCCTCATCGCGATATCGGCAAGCTTTTCAGGCTCCACGTATTTTTTCACGTTAGGATTTTTGATCGAAGCATCAATTTTTGAGGCGAGAAATTTACGTACCGGCTCGTTGACTTCCCCGGGCAGCAAAAGCTCGAGATTAAGATCGGCCGCTCTGGTTTTCAGGTTCGTCTGGCCGTCAAAGAAAAAGTCCGCGTCTTTGAGTCCGAGCCTACCGTTGGTGATTTCCACCAGAGAGGCTTTATAGCGAAGATCCATACCGCTTCTGTCCGAGTCTTCCCACTTCTGGGTATCTTTCAGAAATCCGATATACGGGCCCAGGTAATCGCCCAGAAGCGGCACTGCGGCAATGGCGTTAAAAATCTCGATGCCGGTCAGCTCTCCTGACGGCAGAGCAATCTTCAAGATGGCCTCCGGATCCATGAGTCGGGTGGATTTATCAAACGGAATAACTTTTCCGGTCACATCCAGCTTGATATTAAAGCTCCGGACACTGCCGGACTTCATCGGGCCCACAGACCTGGCACCCAGATTCAGTCTCAATCCTGCCTCGTCGTTTGCCGTCAGATCCTGCGGGTCGATGAGGATATCATGTACCAGTGCGGTGAGCGCATAGATCTGGATTGTCTGGTCATACACCCCGTCATAGTAATTGAGAGTGGCATCTCTGATGCCGATCTCACCTATGGAAATGCGCACAGGAATATCGTCGGCTGAAAGCGGCGCCGCCGGTTTTTTTTCTTTCTCTTCCGGCTGGTCCGATTTTTTGGTCTGGAGCAGATCATCGATATTCATCACCCCTGCCCTGTTTTTCGACAGATTGACAACCGGCTTGTATAAAACCGCTTCTTTTAGTTCGACACGGCGTTTCAAGAGGGGCAATATTTTGACCTTGAATTTAAATGAATCCATCGACACAAAGACATCCGCAGGGTCAACCGGCTTACCTTGAAGATCATTGAGTTCCCGAGGCGTTTTGAAATTCGAAACCGTCACCTTCCCCGTTTCAATTCCGGAAAGAACTGAAAAAATACTCACATCGATTTTTTCAATGCTGACCTGGCGGTTGAGCGCCCGCGACATCTGCGCCGCAATAAACTCTTTATCAACCTTGACATAAATCAACACACCCGCTGCAACAAGCAGGACGATAACCAATGCAATCACCGCACCGATGGTGAAAAACAGTTTTTTAAACATAACCGATACCACCCCTCATTTCCTGGTTTACGAAATTCCAAATGAAACTGACGTCCGGCAAATTGGTGCAAGTATAGGGAATAACCACCTGCTTGTCAATTCGGCGGCCCGGCGAATTGCCCCAAATAAAATGTTACCGAAATGTGCATAAAAAGAGTAACGCTGACTCATGAACTGCTGTTCCCAAACAAGAATTAGCGGAGTTATTTATATGATTATGCAGGCAAAGTGAGATTATTGCGAGACTTTGTTGAAACGTGATAAAGAGGACGTCAAAATAAAATATCGATAAGATCTGCCACCCTAAAGTATTATAAATCGAGCTTGTCAAATTATATTTTTTCGCATCACTTTTCCTTCCTTCCTCATACTTTAGCCAACTGCACGGCTCGAAAATCGTTAATTTTTTCTCATCATTCACGAAAACGATTATTATTTTTTTTATTGAATCATTACCGACAGCGCCCGAACAGCCAGGATTCCTTTATCTTTGGTTTTCCAGATCCATTTCCCCGACCTTTTTGTAGATAATGTAGTGAATCTTCATGCAGGTCAAGATGAACTAACTTCCCCGGGCCGGCTCAGGCGTACAAGCCGCCCCTGAAGGCTGCAATGCTTCTATATTCAGTTGTCAAAGACCCAACCTCAGAATAAATACTATCGCGATGGATAACATTCTTTCTTTGGTTATTTCTTACGCCTTACGGCAGGATAATCATATTCGCCTATCCAACATATGATTTAGATTGTATTGGCATAATCATTGATAAACCTTCTACTAAAAACATGTTATTAGATATTATTCGGTACGTCACCGATATTCCCGCTTGTTTTTTTGGCCTGTTCTATCGTGCCTATAACTGCTTGGGTCTTATATAGACTTTGTTGATTAACATCACTCAAAGATGCATCTTTTGCTGAAATCAACATCACATTAACGGATACCCTTGTGCCATTCAAAATATCGTTGATATCTTTCCCTTGATGTCGTGGGAAACAAATACACAAAGAATAATCGGTTCCGCCGTAGGATATTGTTTTATCGAAACGTACTAAAGCTTTTCCATTATCCTCATCTTTAATAGTTCCCACAAATGGGCCTGTTCCACATTCAGAACCAAATTCCCAAGGATCACTAACAAACAATGCCATTCTGGAACCAATGAGATTCTTCTTGCTCATATCAATACTCCCTCACATCAAGTATTTTAACGAGAATATCTCCTGTAGCGGTTCGTTCCATACCTCCACCCGGAAGAACTTTACCTGGCTGCACCTCAAAAGGTTGCACGCGACTTGGGGGAGACAAATTTCCTACAGGAACTTCCATAGTAACACGCACTTCCGGTTCTTTTGGAAGTCCCAATCGCTCGCGGGCACGTTTTGCAGTAGTGTTTACAGCATCAGAGACATGATGAGTTCCTTCACGTCCTCCTCTAAGTAGGCAAGTCTCACGCGTAGCCTCCAATTCGGCCCGTGACATTGCACGTTGAACAACTTCTGTTCCATTCTTTGCAACTGCCTCCGCCTCTCCAACGGCTACCTTGCTTCCCGCTTTTGCCGTTTGCTCGACAGCCGCACTGCCTGTCCTTGCAGTTTTGAGCGCATCTGCAGCTGTGTCTGCCGCACGATAGGCTTTTATTCCCGTCGCAACACCACCGGGCAGAAATGGAACAACTGCAGCGGCAGAATCGCTCACAATCCCCACAGCATCGACAATTGCGCCCGATACATTGCCCGTTTTGACATTATAGGCAAAAGACGCAATGCCCATACCTATGTTGATCAAATCCCAGACCGTATCCGCCGCATGCCCATCCGGATCCACATACTTCATCGGATTATTCCGAGCATACGCATACCGGTTCAGATCCTGTGGATCATAGATATCGGAAACGATCGAATCCGCCGTAACAAACCGGCCCATCATCGGGTCGTAATACCGCGCAACGGAGTAAATCAGGTTGGTGCGCCCCCTTGCGGTTCCACCTGCCGGGTGCGGTTGCCGTTGGGATCGTATTCAATTTTCAAAGAACAAATGGCTAAAGCATTCTAAAGATCCTGCAATGGATCGATTATTCAATCCGCGACTTCAAAGTTTAAGGGTATGCCGGCCGGTTCCCTTCTTGCATTCTTAAATTACTTTTTTCTCTTGACGGGAACATTATCAGGATATTCTTCTTATTTTTCTCAACTATTTACGCCGATCGAAACTTGACAACTTAAGGTCCCTCCATTGACTCGCATGGTTTTTCTTTGTCCAATTCATTCATATTCGTTCATCATTTAGCTTATATAGCTGGCTGGGCCATCAAGTCAAATTCAGATGAAATATCTAGTTCGCTGTCAGCTCTCATAACTTCAAATCCAGACACCCCCCTATTAAATCGTACATTTATTTTAGGTAAACTTTCTGCTACATATTTCAGAAATTCAACCCGTAATATGTATTTTCCTGGTGGTATTTCTAATTGGGCTGAATCGGATATGCTTGCTATTTCTATATTTCCATCCTTAGTCTCGAACGGAACTTTAAACGCACGTACACAGTTGGTTGGTAAAGAAGGGACTTGTTCGTTAATAAACACATTCACTTGATGATCCCCATCTTCAGCCAAAGCCCTAAAAGAAACACTGCCCGGCCTCCAAGAAAAGCCCTGTGAAAAATTACGCTCACTCCAATCATTAAATGGATTTCCTAATGAACTCAGAAATATGCATAGCTGAGAATACGATAAATATATTTTAATTTCTGCTTTCGCCATTATTCCGTCACCTTGATCTCTATCTTCGCACCATTTGGGAGTCCACGACAGGCATTACCAATACATGCTCCTGCTGCCATATTGTCTTTTGGATTTATTGCTCTTACACTGGCACCTTTGCCGCCCTCGCTAAACATAGCAGGAGGGTATTCATCCAATTGCTTTCCTGGTACTCTATCCATCCCACCAGTTGAAGCTTTTCTATTAGCAGGGGCACCTTCGCGAGAAATCGTTAATACATCAGGGTGCCCAGCTTTTTGCGCATCAGCGATATGATTTGCTGCTTCACCATACTTCGCTTTTGAAATTTGTACATTCTTTGCCGCAGTCTCCGCCCCTCCAACGGCTGCCTTGCTTCCCGCTTTTGCCGTTTGCTCGACAGCCGCACTGCCTGTCCTTGCAGCTTTGAGCGCATCTGCAGCTGTGTCTGCCGCACGATAGGCTTTTATTCCCGTCGCAACACCACCGGGCAGAAATGGAACAACTGCAGCGGCAGAATCGCCCACAATCCCCAAAGCATCGACAATTGCGCCCGATACATTGCCCGTTTTTACATTATAGGCAAAGGACGCAATGCCCATACCTATGTTGATCAAATCCCAGACCGTATCCGCCGCATGCC
>Ga0302240_1001140_pt1 | contig 22394 bp, 17 predicted proteins | sample AAG_UR_His_MG_FD_193538 | JGI IMG/M metagenome (GOLD analysis project Ga0302240, IMG submission 193538) | Enriched activated sludge microbial communities from anaerobic digester in WTTP, New Holstein, Wisconsin, United States - AAG_UR_His | ecosystem: Engineered > Bioreactor > Anaerobic >... | reverse complement strand
CGTTTGGGGCAGTTCAGTGAAGCTGTCGATTATCTGAACCGGTTCAAAACCAAGGATATTTTATTGGGGCCTGTTTCCCGCGGAGCCCTTGGCGATGCTTATCTGGAACTCGGGGAGCAGGAAAAAGCTTTAAAGTTATACGAAAAAGCCGCCACGATGTCAGATAACGAGATGACAGCTCCCATCTATCTGATGAAAGCGGGCAACCTGCTCGAGAGTATGGGTCACCCGGAAGCCGCCCTGAAACATTACAACAATGTCAAGAAAAAATATCCCGACACCATGGAAGGGCGTATGATTGACAAATACATCTCCCGGGTTTCGGCAAAGAAGTAAAACGAAGAATTGCAGCATCAGTATATCCTCCCCTCACGGGAGGATTTTTTTTGTTATGGCGACAGGAAATTTATCAGTAAACAGGGGTGGGCCGGTGCCTTCAGCCCGGGGGATGTGTTTCGGGATCGTTGTGGCGGAGTGGAACCGGGAAATCACCGAAGCCTTGCTCGGCGGGGCGGAAGCCACATTGAAGGGAAAGGGTTCCCTGAAGGAAAATTTTGAAATGGTCCGTGTTCCGGGGAGTTTCGAGTTACCTGTGCAGGACAATGGTTAGCCCACATCGGCCGATTTGATGCCATTATTTTGCTGGGGTGCCTCCTTCAGGGAGAAACACGCCATTTTGACTTCATCTGCCAGGGGGTAACCCAGGGAACCATGGATCTTAACCTGGCATTCAATATCCCTTTTATCTATGGTTTGTTGCCCACCGATAACCAGGCTCAGGCACGTGACCGTGCCGGTGGAAAATTGGGAAAAGGGAGCGGAAGCTGCGTTTACAGCCATAAGAATGGTGGCGCTTCGTGACGCCATAGAATAAAATAACCACCTGCCCGAAGGCAGATGGTCAAATTAAAATCTTTAAAAACCGTTACGAATGAATCGTTTTACGGCCGTCCTCCCTGCTGCATGCGTTCCATTCTTCTTTTCTGCATCTCTTCCTGGTAAACTTCATACTGTTTGTACTGTTCTTCCGAAAGGAGTGCTTTCAGTTCCTTATCCTGTTCTGCGCGCTGGGCTTCCATTTTGGTGCGCATTTCCTGCCGCTGGGCATCTGTCATGTCCCTGAAACTGCCAGGTGCTCCCCGCATTTCCTGCATTAATTTGCCATACTTAACAAACAGTTCGGTCACCTTGGCTTCCTGCCCCTCCGTGAATTTCACATATTCAGCCATCTGCTGAACCTGAAATTTTGCCATCTCTTCAGGATTGAACTGACCCCTGCCGCCCGGACCGCGCTGAGGATCCTGCATCCGGGGGCCTTCCTGAGCCTGAGCTTCTGGCTGAGACTGATCTGCAGCCTGTTTCTTGCCTGCCTGCCCACAGCTGATAGAAATGGCAAGCGCAATACATAAAAATAACATACCGAATTTTTTCATACCTCTCATAAGTTTATAAATATCATTTTTGACTACGACAAACACAAATAGTTTAAAGCGATGTTAAAATTATTTACGCCTGGGGGTATTCACGCTGACACCGCGTTCCTTGGCCATTTGTTCCAACCGCTGCTGGAATTTTGACTTGGCAACCGTTTTTTTCTTGTTAAGCTGTATCTGAGCCCTGATCTTATCCTCATCTACCATTCCCCTGACCAGATAGGTCTGCCCGATGGTGATTACATTGGCCAAAAAGTAATAGTAGCTTAGTCCCGAAGAATAACTGTTCAGGATAAAAAGGAACATGATGGGCATCATATACATCATGGTCTTCATTCCGGGCATGGTATTCCCGGAGGTAGCCTGTGAGTTGAGCCTGGTGGAAACGATGGTGGTGATGGTCATCAACAGGCACCAGAGACTCACATGATCACCGTAAAAGGGAATGTTAAACGGCAGATCGAGGATGGAATCATAGGTCGAAAGGTCATTGGCCCAGAGAAAACCCTGCTGACGAAGTTCTATGGAGGCAGGAAAGAAAAAGAACATGGCGATCAGGATGGGCATCTGGAGCAACATCGGCAGACACCCCCCCATGGGATTCACCCCGGCCTTTTTATACAATGCCATGATGGCCTGCTGTTTTTCCATCTGTTTATCAGGCCCGAACTTTTCATTGATCTCATCCATCTCAGGCTTCAGAACCCGCATCTTAGCCTGCGACATATAGGATTTGTAGGTGAACGGGAAAAGAATGATCTTGATAAAGATGGTTAGTAACAGGATGACAATTCCCATGTTGCTAATATAGTTTCGAAGGAAGTTGAAAACGGGAATGATCAGATATCTGTTAAAGGGTCTGACAATGGAATATCCCAGGTTCACCTGGCGCTCCAGGTTAAGCTTGTACTGCCTGAGGGTATGGAAATGGTTGGGGCCAAAATAGAACTGCATCCCGTAATTTTCGGAAGGCTTTGCTTCGTAGGGAAGCGACACTTCGGAGGCAAAGGTGGCCAGATATTTGTCATCATCGGCCATCCGGGTGCTTTGTACCTGGGCTGCAGGAAAGCTCTCGTCGGCAATAAGGGTACTCGTGAAAAAGAGTTGCTTCATCCCGATCCATTTGATACGGGTACTCAAACTTTCTGAATCCGATTTGGTCGGATTCAGCTTATCGACGTCGTCTTCGAAATAATTGTAATAGATGTTAGTATAGCGATCCTCCCCGTATTGCGATTTTCTCTCCTGGCGGGGAACGTCAAAAGACCACACCAGGTTTAAGTACGGCTGGTTAGCGGCCACAACACTGTTTAACCCCAGCATGGCAATGTCAAAATCGACCATGTAGGAGTTGTACTTCAGGGTATAGGTATGTTCCAGGTAACTTCCGGGAGCCAGTTCCACCCTGAATTTGATCATTTCGCTATTCCCCGGATTTTCTGCATTGAATTTTTCATCCCCTTTATCCCCTGTTCTGATTTCCGGTCCCTCAATAACAACGGCTTCAGGTGATTCCGTGGAGAAAAAGAGCTGGTCGGTCTGGATATTCCTGTTCTGTGAAAAAAAGTTAAGGCTGAACTGGCTCCTGTCTCCTTCGAAAAGGATCAGCGGCTTGCCGTCATGCGTCTTATACTCTTTGAGTTCAACGGAATAAACCCGACCGCCTTTGTTCGACAGTGTCATTTTAAGCAGGTTATTTTCCAGGGTATGGAATTTTTCTTCGCCGGAGGCAAAGGCACCAAAGGCGCCCAGTTGACTTTCCTTCTGACGCAGCACCTCCTCCGCCAACAAAGTGTCGGCAATCAGATCTTCACTGGCAATGGTTTCTGTCTGCTGTTCCAACTGACGTTGCCGCTCCGCCTCCACCTGTTGAATAGAATCCTGTCTATGCTTCATCATTTCGATCTGTTCCTTCGAAGGCCTGTTGATCACGGAAAAAACGACCAGCACAAGAAAAATCAGGATCATCCCGATGATTGAATTTTTATCCATATAATCAGAGTAATGCGTTTTTGATAAAATTGACAAAAAGGGGATGGGGATTCAGGACAGTACTCCGGTACTCCGGATGGAATTGCACGCCCACGAACCATTTGTGAGCAGGAATTTCCATTATTTCAACGAGATCGGTATCGGGATTTATGCCGACGGCTTTCATACCCGCACTTTCGAACCGTGAAAGATAGGCGTTGTTGAATTCAAAGCGGTGCCGGTGACGTTCAGTGATGCTTAATTTGTTGTAAGCACCGAAAACCTTTGACTTCCTGGAAATGAGCCTGCAATCATAGGAACCCAGCCGCATCGTCCCTCCAAAATCGGTCACTTCCTTTTGCTGTTCCATCAGGTCAATCACCGGATGGGGAGTCCCTGGATTAATCTCGGTGGAATCGGCATCTTCAAGACCCAGTATATTCCGGGCGAATTCAATGACGGCGACCTGCATCCCCAGGCAAATTCCAAAATAAGGGATATTGTTCTCCCGGGCAAAACGGGCAGCCAGGATCTTTCCTTTGATTCCCCGGTGCCCAAATCCCGGCGCAACCAGAATGCCATCCACATTGCGAAGTTTTTTTTCAACCGTCGTAGCGTTGATGCTTTCGGAATGGATCCATTTGACATTTACTTTTGAATTGTTTGCCGCTCCCGCATGGATCAGCGCTTCACAAATCGACTTATAGGAATCGTGAAGTTCGACGTATTTTCCCACCAGGGCAATGTCAACCGAAAATTCAGGATTCTTAAGTCTGAACAGAAACTGCTTCCACAATTCCAGATCAGCGCTTTCCCTGACAGGAAGGTCCAGTTTCCGAAGGACTGTCAGGTCCAGTTTCTCTTCCATCATTTTCAGGGGAACCTCATAAATGGAGGGGACATCGATCGATTGCACCACGGCATCGATGGAGACGTTGGTAAAGAGGGCCACTTTGGCCCTGATGTTTTCATCGATATGATGTTCGGTCCGCAGTACTAGCACGTCGGGCTGCACTCCGTTTTCCAGCAACTGCTTCACCGAATGCTGGGTGGGTTTGGTTTTCAATTCTCCGGAAGCTGACAGGTAGGGAACCAGTGTCAGGTGTATCACCAGTGCTTTCGCGCCCAATTCCCATTTCAACTGACGTACCGTTTCAATATAAGGCAGTGATTCAATGTCTCCGACGGTTCCCCCTATCTCTGTAATGACAATGTCGCACTTCCCCCTGGAACCAAGGATCTTAATCCTTCGTTTGATTTCGTCGGTAATATGAGGAATTATCTGCACGGTTTTCCCCTGGTAATCACCCCGCCGTTCCTTGCTGATCACAGCCTGATATATCTTCCCGGTGGTTACGTTGTTGGCCTGCGAAGTGGGAATGTTCAGGAATCGCTCGTAATGGCCGAGGTCCAGGTCGGTTTCAGCTCCATCTTCGGTTACATAACACTCTCCGTGCTCATAAGGATTCAGGGTACCGGGGTCTACATTTATGTAAGGATCCAGTTTCTGAATGGTGACGGAATACCCCCTCGACTGAAGCAACTTGGCCAGAGAAGAGGCTATGATCCCTTTCCCGAGAGAAGAGGTAACTCCCCCGGTAACGAAGATATATCGCGTTTCAACCACAGCAGAACATCACTTTAGGTTCAAAAGCCACAAAAATAATCTTTTATGCGTGAAAAAATATCAGGCACGGAAAATCTCGGGCACCCTGAAAGAAAAAAGCCGGTTTTGAAAACCGGCTCCTGGGGTCAATATTCTGATTTGTCAAGATCGTCAATGATCCTGATCTTCTCTTTGAGCTGCTCTATTTTTTCCCGGGTATCCCGGATCTTCTGGTTTACATCGGCAATCAACACCTGCGCATTCTTCGAATTGGCAAAAAAACCGATGTTGTTGTCCAGCAAGGTCAGATCGGTCTCCAACTGCTTCAGTTTCATCATGTACTTCTCCCTTTCGGACCTGACTTTTGACAAACCACGCGCATTGTCGGTCATCGACTCAATTTTACTCCTGAAGTTGAAAACATTCCTGTTAGAATTGTCAATATTCAGGGAATCAAATTGTTTGTTAATGGCTTCACGGAACCGGCGCTGAACGGTATCCTTGCTCCTGATCGGCACATGTCCGATCTCAGTCCAGCGTCGCTGAAATTCGCGAAGGATTTTCAACGATTCAGCAGGATCATCGTCGGGCTTGAAATTTTCCACCTCCCCGATAAGCTTTTCCTTTTCTTTAAGATTCTCAAGCTGTTCTCCGTCTATATCACTGAAATGCATCGACTTCCTTTCAAAGAAGTAGTCACATGCAGCCCTGAAACGCTTCCAAATGGCATCGGAACTCTTTCTCGGAATCGGGCCAATCTCTTTCCAGCGTTTCTGTATATCGATAAACTGCTGGGTGGTCTTTTTCCAATCAGTGCTTTCCTTCAGGGTTTCAGCTTCCAGACAAAGATCAACCTTCATCTGGAGATTCTCTTGCTGAAGATCTTTGTTCTTTGAATAGTATTCCCGCTTATTGGTAAAAAACCTGTCGCACGCCACCCTGAAGCGATCGTATACCTTGTTGTTTTCCCTCTTGGGGGCAAAACCAATGGTTTTCCACACCTTCTGAAGTTCAATCAGTTCCCGCGATTTCTCATCCCATTCACGGTGTGAATTATAGACAGGTGCCGATATCTCCTCAGCTTTCTCGCATAAGGCAACCTTCGCATCCAGATTCTTTTTCTGGTCGAGCTTCCTCTTTTCAAAATAATCCTGATGTTTCTGATTGATTTTGGAAGTGGCCGCCTTGAAGCGTTCCCAGATATCCTCTTTTTTATCTGCCGGAACGGGTCCTATTTCCCTCCATTCCTCATGGTATTTCTGAAGAAGGTTAAACGCCTTGATAACGGAAGGTTCCACAAGCAACTCCTCGGCTTTTTCACAAAGTTCAATCTTCGCTTCCAGGTTCTTTCTCAGGTCAAGGTCACGAAGTTCCTTGTTGATTTTTATATAATCATAGAAATTCTCCACGTGGAAATGATAGGTATCCCACAGATCTTTCATCTTTGCCTGCGGAACCTGTCCTATCTCATACCATTTCTTTTGTAAATCTCTGAATTCCTGGAAAGTACGATTTATCGATTCTTCCTTGTTCAGCAGACCCTTTATCTCCTCAATGATCTCATATTTCTTTTGCAGGTTGATTTCCTTCTCGGCATCAAGTTTTTTCCCTTGCTCAAATTTTATCTGTCTGTACTTTTTGAGAAGTTCCTTTACGTCGTTGCCGTATGGATCTTCCTCGGCCTCAAAATCCTCTTCATTCCCTCCTTCTTCGATAAATTTTTTCTTTGCCTCGTCTGTGAGTTCCCTGGATTTTCTGTAAAAAACCGCAATAATGGCATCTGCATTGTGTCCCTGTTCATCAGGATTTTCTTCCACCACTTCGCGAAGCAGATTCACCAATTCAATCCGGGAAAGGGAAGAATAATCAACCGTTGTTTCGACCGCATCTTCCTCCTCTGTATCAACATCTTCATCCCCGGATTCCAGTTCCTCTGAAAGCTCTTCCGCTGCCGCGGGGGCTTCCGCCTCAGGTTCCGTGGCCGGAACCTCTTCCGATACAGGAGCTTCTTCAGAAACAGAGGCTTCTTCAACTGGTCCGGTTACAGCCTCTTCCGCTGCAGCAGGAGCTTCCGCCTCAGGTTCCGTGGCCGGAACCTCTTCCGATACAGGAGCTTCTTCAGAAACAGGGACTTCTTCAGCAACAGGGACTTCTTCAACTGGTCCGGTTACAGCCTCTTCCGCTGCCGCAGGGGCTTCCGCCTCAGGTTCCGTGGCCGGAACCTCTTCCGATACAGGAGCTTCTTCAGAAACAGGGACTTCTTCAACTGGTCCGATTACAGCCTCTTCCGCTGCAGCAGGGGCTTCGGCCTCAGGTTCCGTGGCCGGAACCTCTTCCGATACAGGAGTTTCTTCAGCAACAGGGACTTCTTCAACTGGTCCGGTTACAGCCTCTTCCGCTGCCGCGGGGGCTTCCGCCTCAGGTTCCGTGGCCGGAACCTCTTCCGATACAGGAGTTTCTTCAGAAACAGGGGCTTCTTCAACTGGTCCGGTTACAGCCTCTTCCGCTGCCGCAGGGGCTTCGGCCTCAGGTTCCGTGGCCGGAACCTCTTCCGATACAGGAGCTTCTTCAGAAACAGAGGCTTCTTCAACTGGTTCTGCAACGAGGTGTTCCTCATCTTTTTCCGCTTCTGCAGTTTCACCGGAAATTTCCAGCCCGGCGACTGTCACATCCGGTTCAGGACCAAGGTCTTGTGGCCCACTAATTCTGGTAAAAGCATCTCCGGCAGGTTCTTCCGTAACTTCACCAGTGGTCGCTGCCATGGTTTCTTCATTTTCAGCAAGATAGGCATCAGTAGCATCAGCATCAGAGTGCAAGTTTTCATCCAACACAGAATCGTTACTCTCCGTAACTTTTAACTCTTCAGAGTTTTTCAGATCTTTAGGCTTCATGTAAATTCCTCATTAAGTTTTAGGCAAGACTGTTTCCAACAGTCAAAACTCCACGAATGTAGAATATTGTGCAAAAATACTCAAAGTTTTCCGATAAATTTCATTTTTTTAACCAGATTGCAGGACAGAACCGGCATTACTTCACAACATTGCCTGAAATAATTCATTAACTATTTTCATTGTCCGATCTTTTTCGTACTTTATAGGCCTAATTTAAACCAGGACATTTTATGAAAATTCTTTTTCTGAGTCAGAGCAATTCCTGCCGGAGCCAGATCGCCGAAGCCCTGCTTCGCAGTATGGACAATCGGCTTTCTATCTTTTCTGCAGGCCTTGATCCTGTTGACCACATCGAGCCCATTGCTATTGAAGTAATGGCAGAAATCGGGATTAAAGTAGTTGAGAAGAAACCCGAGAATTTTTCAAAATATAAGGATACCGAATTTGATTTCCTGATTACCGTGGGTGACGGGACTCCTGAAGAGTTAATAATTCCGTCTGTCAAGGCCAAGAGGAAAATGCACCTGGGATTCAGCAATCCTTTTAAAACCTCCCGCGATCCGGAGGAAATACGGGAAATCTGCCGTGAAATCAGGGATGAGATCCAAGTAGAACTCGACTATTTTTACAACAGAATCGTTAAAAAAGCTTTGGAGCAGAGATAGGAGAAGGCCGATTGCCACCGGACAGAAATGGCATCACTCCATTACGCTACCCACGATAGCCTCTACTTCATCGGGGTTCACCGGAACCCTCTTTCCCACAATTCTGGCGCCATCGGGGGTGACCAGAATATCATCCTCCAGCCTTATGCCGCCAAAACCTTTGTAGGTTTCGGTCTTTTCATAGTTGATGAAATCCTTGTGTAACTTTTCGCTTCTCCATTTATCGATCAATGCCGGGATGAAATAGATCCCCGGTTCATTGGTGATAACAAACCCCGGCTGCAATCTTCGTCCCAGCCGGAGCGCTCCCGTTCCGAACTGTCTCACCGGCCGTATTTCATCATCAAAACCCACATAAATTTGTCCAAGATCTTCCATGTCATGTACATCCAGTCCAAGCATATGACCCAGTCCGTGCGGGAAGAAGAGGGCATGTGCTCCTGCGTCAACCGCCTCTTTCACATCCCCTTTCATCAATCCGGCATCCTTGAGCCCTGCCGCAATCACTTCCGCCACTGCAAGGTGAACAGACAGATAGGTGACTCCCGGCCTGATAAGCTCCGTGGCTTTGTTGTTGGCTGCCAGGACAATCTCATAGATCTCCCTCTGCTTCTCAGAAAACTTTCCGCCTACCGGGATTGTCCGGGTAAAGTCAGATGCATAATGTAAGGGTGATTCAGCACCCGCATCAACCATCAGCAGCCGTCCTTTTTTCAGAATCTGGGAATGGTCGTGGTTATGCAGGGTATCCCCGTTCTGCGACAATATCACAGGAAAGGAAACCATGTTACCCCCCGCCACAGCGATCCCTTCAATCCTGCCGGCGATTTTCTGCTCCCAAACCCCTGGTTTTGCCATTTCCATGGCTTTCACATGCATCTTATAACCAGTGGCGCAGGCTTTTTCTATCTCTTCAATCTCGCAGGCTTCCTTAATGGACCGAAGGTCCACAATGGCCCGTACCAGATCTACGGAAACATATTCGGGTTGCCTGGCAACAGCAATCCCTGTCAGTTCCTGCAGGAGAATTTTGTTTTCGGCGCGGTAAGGGGGAAGAAAATGGATGCGCCGGCCTTTCCTGATTGCTTCGCCGATGTAAGCTCCCAGGGCGGAGGATTTCCACACCTCCCCCACCCCCACGCGTGAGGCTTTGACCGACAGACTCTCCTGTGGCCCCATCCAGATGATGTCGTTAATATCCACATCATCGCCGAAGATGACCTGATCGCCACTTTCAACATCCAGCACAGCAGCCAGCCCGGGAAAGTCAAGACCGAAGAAATAGAGAAAAGAACTATCCTGTCTGAAATGATAGGTGTTGTCAGGATAATTCATCGGCGATTCCCCGTTTCCCAGAAAAAGGACAATGCCGCAACCGAGCTTTTCCATGAGTCTTTTCCTGCGGTTTATATAAATCTCTTTTTTAAACATAGCATATCGTTTTAAATTTTCCGAAAATAAACCTTTTGCAAGTGTCAAACAAGAACAAACGAGCCGATTTACCCATTCTCATCCAAAAAATGTTTAAATAACATAAAATTCAGAGCACAAAAAATCGAACCTCTAAAACAAAAAAGCGTAAACTTTAGCGAAACGATATATTCTGATCATGGGAAATACATTGATAGCGTACCTGAATAAAAGACTACTGAGAACCAACTCACTGGAGCGGGAGGAGAAACCTCCGGGTCCCGTTATTACCATCTCGAGGCAGGTCGGATGTTCAGGACTTGAACTGGCTTACGCGTTGGCAGAGCGGCTCAATAAAACCAGTTCCTTTGAAGGGTGGAAAGTCCTCAGCAAGGAAATCCTTCATCACAGTGCCCGGGAACTGGATGTCGATCCTGAACGGATCTCCAAAATTTTCAAACAGACCGACCGGACCTCCTTCGATGAGATCCTGAATGCTTTCACTGAGAAGAGATACAAAAGCGATAAAAAGATCAAAAAGACGGTTGTGGACGTTATTCGTGGCTTTGCTGAAGACGGGTTTTGCATCATCGTCGGACGCGCCAGCAACGTGATTGCCGCCGACATCAAAAATTCCCTGCACATCAGACTGGTGGCTCCTGAGGAGGAACGGATTGAATCCATCATGCAGAAGAACGGTTGGAATCGCACCGATTCCATAAAATTTATCAACAGGGTTGAAAAGGAAAGATTTGCCTACCGGCATGCCGTCGTTTTACAAGTCACCGAGGAACCCGAAATTTTCGACCTCACCTTCAACCGGTCCAAATTCACCACTGAGATGATCGTCGACATGATCATGGTGGCCATCCATGAAAAGAAAGTTCTTGAAGGATACAAAGAGAAAATAGATTTCTTCTGAATGCTGCCAGGGCGGCTGCATATTTCTCACCGCAATTTGCCGAATTCGGATCCAGGATTCCAGGCAGGCCATTCAGTAGCGTTGGCCAGTTCATTTCCGACGAGATAAAAGAGACGGGCATCGTCCACCAGACCTGTCAGGTCATCACGGTCGGGATGGTATTCATCCTGGGGGGTATGGTAGACCAATTTCCAATAGTCTGCAATCATTTCAGCAGTTTTATCCTTCCCGAGTTTTACCGCATCGGTATATCCTTTGGCGAAGATGGCAGGCACTCCTTTTTTAACGAACGGAAACTGGTCGGAGCGAAAAAACATGCCGTTCTCCGGATTGGGATCAGCGACTACATAGCGTCCGAGGCTGGCGGCTACTTTTTCCACCAGCCTGTCAAGGTCGCTGTAGCCATAGCCGGTGAGGGCGACATCGCGGAACGCGCCCAGGAAGAGGATCACGTCAGTATTTATGCAGGCCACGGTGCTGTCCATGGCGAAAAACGGGTGCCCGGTATACCATGAAGAGCCCAAAAGGCCTGATTCTTCCCCCGTAGGAGACAGGAACAGGAGGGATCGCTCAGGTTGGTCTCCTGATTTAAATGCCCGGGCTATTTCCAGAAGCCAGGAAACCGCACTGGCATTGTCGGTAGCCCCGTTATAAATTGAATCGCCATCCACCGGGGTTCCAACGCCCAGATGGTCCCAGTGGGCAGTGTACACCACAACTTCTCCCGGGCGGCTTTTCCCTCTGATGATTCCACATACGTTGTTAGAAACAGTTGAATCAAAGCGGTTCCGCAAACTTGCTGTCGCAGTAACCGGTAAGGTATAGGACCTGAAATCCGGTTTCCTGGCCTGTTCTTTTACCGCAGACAGTTCCATGCCGCATGCCTGGAAGAGCCTTTCTGCCGAGGAGAGCGAAATCCATCCCTCGATTCCGCAACGGTCAGCATACCCATTGTCAGGCATCAGGTACAGGCTGGTGGTTTCCCCGTTGTTGCTCACCACATTCCAGCCATAACCCGCCGGTCCTGCCTCATGAATGATAAAGCACGCCCTGGCCCCCTGCCTGGCAGCCTCCTCGAACTTATAGGTCCACCGCCCATAATAGGTCATCTCATTCCCCTTAAAATATTCTCCGCTGGCACCGTAACCCGGATCGTTGACAAAAACCAGGATGGTTTTGCCCTTCACATCAATTCCCTCAAAGTCATTCCTGCCATACTCCGGCGCAACAATTCCATACCCCGCAAAAACGACTTCCGACGCGTCAAGGGTGATAAGCTCCTCCATTTTCCTGGTAAATGAGACATAATCGGTCTGCTTCTCCAGTTCCACTCTTCCTCCCGGAGTCTCAAATACCAGGAATGGTGAGCTGGCACCCGTCACCTTCAGCATAGGAACTTCCTGAAAATAACTTCCCCCGTTGGCGGGCTCCAAACCAATCTCCTTCATCTGGCCTGCAATATACCCTATGATATCAGGTTCCTCAGGCGAGCCGGGCATCCGTCCCCTGAAGTTGTCGTCAGAAAGCACCCTGACATGTTTCTCTATGTTCGAATAAATGATGACATCCCCCGGTTTCACGATGGAGGCCCGGTTGCAACCATACATCATGGCCAGCAACAACAGGAAAAGGGATTTTCTGTACATGTTGAGTTTTTTGCCAAATATATAAAGATATCCAAATCCAAACCTTTTAGGGCAGCGAAGACTCTAATTCTAATTATAATTCTAACCCTCAACCTTAACCTCAACCAATACTTATACCTATACCTTCTTCGGGTACCTCAGCTTCAGCGGCAGAGACAAACTTAACCTCAACCTCACCCTTAACCTAAACCTCATCTTTCCTCGGGCACCGTAGCCTCCTCGCCACCGAAATTTTACAAAAGTGGTTAGCGTAGATGACAACCTTAACCTTAGCTGATTGCCTGCTCCACCACCCGCGTGATTTCCTCAACAGCTCTTACGCCTGCTGCCTTCCACAATGTCCTGCCGTTACGGAAAAGCATCAGCGTGGGAATGCTCCGGATGTCATATCTTCCTGCTATGGAGGGATTGCTGTCTACATTCACCTTAATAATGCGTATGTTATCGTTAAACCGCTCTTTGACCTGTTTCAGCAGTGGGGGGACTACTTTGCAAGGGGCGCACCATTCGGCATAAAAATCGACCAGCACAGGTTTATCGGTATTGATGATATTCTCAAACCTCCCCCGCATCTTTCTTTGTTTTATGGCGTTTCACAAGATCCCTGACAATATCTCCGATGAGGTAACCTGCCAAAGCGCCCCAGAGTGTGCTCCAGTACCATACCGACTGTATGGGACAGCTACCCGATGTACACCCCACAAAACGCCAGTACAAAAAACCTGCAATCGCTCCTGCGACCCCGGATAGCAAGGTTGCCCCATGTTTGACAAAAAAAGTCTTCATGTTATTTTTTATCTAAAACGGCCGGAAGACAAAATGGTTCAAACGGATTTATCAATAATAGGGACCGGTTACCATATTTTTGATTTTTCCCCGGAATAATATCATTAACTTAACGCCCTGAAATTTATAATGATGTTATTATGAAAAATAAGCAAACAGGTATGGCCATATTATTATCTGCTACCATGCTTTTGACAGCCGGTCAGGTCACTGCCGGAGAGAAATTTACAGTTCCTTATGAAAAATATACCCTGGGAAACGGGTTGGATGTGATCCTTCATGTGGACAGGAGTGATCCGGTCGTTGCCGTAGCCATTCAGTACCATGTGGGATCGAACCGGGAAAAACCCGGAAAGACGGGATTTGCCCATCTTTTTGAGCACATGATGTTCCAGGAGTCGGAGAATGTTCCCCAGGACCAGTTTTTTCATAAGATCCAGAATGCGGGAGGCACCCTGAATGGCGGAACCAATAAAGACGGAACAGTATATTATGAAGTGGTTCCCAAAAATGCCGTGGAAATGGTTCTGTGGATGGAAGCCGACAGGATGGGTTATCTCACCAACACCGTAACCCGTGAAGCTTTTGCCAACCAGCAGAATGTGGTTCAGAATGAGAAGCGGCAGAACTATGACAACAGGCCTTACGGCCACAGCGGATATGTGATGGACAAAAATTTCTATCCTGCGGGGCATCCATACAGTTGGCAGGTCATCGGGGAGATGCAGGATCTGTTCAATGCGACGGTTGAGGATGTAAAGGAATTCCATGCGGCCTATTATGTTCCCAACAATGCCACCCTGGTAATTGCCGGCGATTTTGACCCCGCCATGATCAGGAAAATGGTGGGTAAATATTTCGGGGAGATCCCCGGCGGGGAGAAAGTGGTTGACCTTCAGCCCATGCCTGTGACGCTTCCCGGAACGAAAAAGCTGTTCCATGAGGATAACTTTGCCACCACACCCCAATTAACCATGGCATGGCCGGTTCCCGAGCAATACACCAAAGATAGTTATGCGCTCACATTCCTGGGGCAGATCCTGAGCAGCGGAAAAAAGGCACCCTTGTACAAGATTCTGGTAAAAGAGAAACAATTGACTTCCCGGGTCAGGGCTTACAACCAGGCTCAGGAACTGGGCGGCCGTTTTCAGGTTACCGTAAATGCCAACAGCAATGTCAGCCTTGCCGATGTGGAAAAGGCCATTTTCAGAGGTTTTGAACTATTTGAAAAGGAAGGAATCTCTGAAAGTGACCTGGAAAGGATAAAAGCATCCCAGGAGACCTCCTTTTACAATGACATCAATTCAGTCCTCAGCAAATCATTCATGCTGGCCCGGTACAATGAATATGCAGGAGATCCGGGATTCATCACTGAAGATCTGGCCAATATCAGGGCGGTGAACGTGGATGACGTCATGCGGGTTTATGAGAAATACATCAAAAACCGACCTTATGTAGCCACTTCTTTTGTCCCAAAAGGAGATGTTTCCCTGGTGGCTGAAGGCTCTGTCAGAGCGGATGTGGTAGAAGAGAGAATTACTGAAGCGGTGGAGGTAAAAATCAACCCCTCCGGTGTAAAGGAAGAGATTATCCGTACTCCTTCTTCCTTTGACCGCTCCGTTGAACCTCCGGCAGGACCCGATCCGCAGGTTACCCTGCCGTCGGTCTATTCCGGGAAATTGAAAAACGGAATCACCGTGACAGGCATTAAAAATGATGAATTGCCGTTGGTCACCTATTCGCTGAGGCTGGAAGGGGGACACCTCCTCGATCCTCGGGGGAAAGAGGGCGTAGCTTCTTTCGTGGCTTCCATGCTTACCGAGGGGACCAAAAACCTGACGCCCGAAGAACTGGAAGAGAGGATCGATTTGTTGGGAGCCCGCATATCAGTCAATGCAGGAACTGAAGAAATTACAATTAATGTAAACACCCTTGCACGTAATTTTGAAAAGAGCTTTGCCCTGGTTGAAGAAATTATTTTGGAACCCCGCTGGGATGAAGAACAATTTAAAATTGTCAAAAACAGGATGCTTAACAACCTGAAAAGAAATGCCGCCAACCCGAATTACCTGGCCGATGCGGCTTTTATGAAGCTTGTGTACGGTGAAGGACACATTCTGACAAGCGACATCGGGGGAACGGCAGAATCGGTCTCATCCATCACTCCTGATGATCTGAAAGATTATTACAAAAACACCTTCTCTCCCTCGGTGGCCTCCCTGAATGTCGTGGGCGACATTGACCTGAACAGGGTTCAGAAAGCGGCCCGGAATATCGTATCACGATGGACACCATTCCGGGTTGACATCCCTGCCATTACCCCACCCCAAAAACCTGAAAAGTCAAAAATCTATTTCGTCGACATTCCGGGCGCCAAACAATCGGTGATACAGATCGGGGGACCTGCCATGCCCCGCACCGATCCCGGTTTCTTCCCAGCAACAGTCGTCAATCACAAGCTGGGAGGCTCCTTTAACGGAATTTTGAACCTGATCCTTCGGGAAGAAAAAGGATTCACCTATGGTGCCCGCTCAGCTTTTTCAGGAGGGATAAACTATGGCGAATTCACAGCATCTTCCAGTGTGCGCTCTTCGGCCACCCTCGAGTCGGTGTGCATCTTTAAAGAGGAGATAGAAAAATACACCGGTAAGATCTCGGAAGAAGACCTGCAATTCACCAAAAATGCACTGACCCGATCCAATGCGCGGAATTTTGAAACCCTTCCCGCCAAATTGGAGATGCTCAATGAAATCACCAAATACAAAAAGCCCGTTGATTACATCAGGTCGGAAGAGAACTTTATCAGGTCGCTCACCCCTGAATCCCATGTCAAGCTGGCGCAGCAATATATTCAGCATGACCATTTTTACTATGTGGTTGCCGGAGATGCGGAGACCCAGCTGAAAGCGCTGGAAAAAGCGGGTCTGGGAACACCGGTGCTTTTAAAATAAAAGCAACGCCCGCCGACGCTTAAAAAGCCAGCTGCGGGACTTCAGCTGGCTTTTTTCAAAAGGCATGCCTTGAACGATAATCCAGGGGGAGTGTTGTTTTTCTTCTGATTTCTTCATAAATTGGTGATGTTACCAATAGCTACCTTAAACAAAACCATATCAACGGAACACAGAAAGGCGCACACATGGAAGCAACAAATGAGGGCGAGACCGGCGGGAATGCCAGGGGTAAGCCATCAAAAAAAACCGGCGGCACCGCTGAACATCTTAAAGAAAAGGATAATTCCAGACAATTGAGGATCACCATCAGCCATGGGGATCTCCAATATGCCGCCTATCCCGTTATTGCGGGCCACTTTGAAAACGACGGAATCCTGAATGCCGAGAAGGCGATCAACGGAAACCTGGACCAGGCGCTGATGCGACGGCATCAATTGGGAATCTATCCCGGGGCGATCGGAACGGGTGAGATTTTCCTCACGGGAAAAAAAGGTTTTAAAGGAGCCCTCATTGTCGGTCTGGGAAAACCGGGGGACCTTACAGCTTCAGAACTCACCAAAACGGTGGAACAGGGCATCGTGGTATACCTCCTCCATCCGGGGAGCTGTCAGGCCCCCGGGGAAAAAGCCGGAGAGGACAATGTGAAAGGGATTTCCTCGCTGATGGTGGGATGCGGTTACGGCGGATTGTCAATTGAAGATTCCATCAAAGCCATTATCCAGGGAGTCAGCAACGGGAACTACAAAGTAAGCAACGTGGTTCCCGAAAATCCTCCCCGGATTGGTCACCTCGAATTCGTCGAGATGTATGAGGACAAAGCCATAAATGCGCTTTTCTCGGTCAGCAGGATTGAAGCGGAAGAGAACAATCCCCTGAAAATAATCCGCGATAACGGGGGGATCAACCGTATTCCCGGCAGAATGAAACGGATTCCCGTTGACCTGACCGAAACCTGGTGGAGCCGTATCAGTGTTTCAAGAGCCGTCGAAAAGGGAAAGTCCGTTGAGAAAATGACTTTCAGGGCTTCGACCACTGGCGCCAGGGAGGAAGTGGTAGAACTCTTCACCTCTCCTGCCCTTCTGGAAGGGAAAATCGATGCTGTCTCTACTGACTGCAAATGGGATCCAGGGAAAGCCAAGACACTCTTTGAAATGCTGATTCCCAACGACTTCAAGGAAAAATTAAAAAAACTGGGCAATATCAACTGGATTGTAGATACATATTCCGCCGGGTTTCCCTGGGAACTGCTGCAACCAGGTCTTCTTGATTCGAAACCCCTATGTGTGTCCACGGGCATGATCCGTCAACTGAGCACTCCCGATTTTAGACGAAGCATCAAAACGGTTCCAAAAAACCGCGCCCTGGTTGTTGCCGATCCCGACCTGAAAGGATTTGCCGGTCAGCTGAAAGGAGCCCGCGAAGAGGGAGAACTGGTCTACGGGTTGCTCAAGGATTACTTGGAAACCACAAAAAGTATCGGCGAAGATGATTCCGAAATCACCGGAAAACTGTTTATGGATGACTACAAAATCATTCATTTTGCCGGCCATGGAATTTTCAACCGGGATCCGTCAAAAGGATCAGGAATGGTGATCGGCAAAAACCTGCTGTTATCCTCCCGCGAAATCCGGCAGATGAGCACCTCCCCCGAACTGGTCTTCCTTAACTGCTGCCATCTCGGCCGAACCGACGGAGAATCGGAACTCCTCTGGCAGAAAAGATATAAGCTCGCAGCCAACCTGGGAACACAACTGATCGACAACGGCGTCAAATGCGTCATTGCCGCAGGCTGGGCGGTCGATGATAATGCAGCTCTCGAATTCGCCCGCGTCTTTTACACCAGAATGTTCGAAGGTTATACCTTCAGCGAAGCCGTTAAAGAAGCCAGGAAAAAAGTGTATGACACTTATAAAAAATCAAATACCTGGGGTGCTTACCAGTGTTACGGTGATCCATTTTACCGGTTTGAACACATCCGGAAAAACCAGACCCCGACCGGTAAAAAATACCTTGTTGCACAGGAAGCCGAAATCGACCTGGAAAATTTGTTGAACGGGCTCCGGACCAGCAACAAACCAAAGTCGGTATCGGAAGAAACCCTGAAACAGATTACTGAAGCAGCGATCCATGACCAGGTAAACAACCAGGCCATTATGGAAAAACAAGCCCTTATCTGGCAGGAACTCGGGGAATTTGAAAAAGCAGGAACAATTTACAGACAACTTATGAGCCAGGAAGATATGACATTTTCATTTGCCGTCATTGAAAATGCATATATCACCGGAATCCAGGATGCCGCACAGAAATCCAGGGATAAAAAGTGGGCCCCTTCAACGATCCTTGACGCTATCAATCCCATTGCAGAAGACCTGGAGAATTTGACCAAAATGATACCTTCCGCTGCACGGCAGAACCTCCTGGGCTATGTCTATCTGTTGAAGGCATCGCTGTCGGAAAAGAAAGCCGGATTATGCGAAAAAGCGGCCTATTCATTCCTGCAAGGCTATTTACAGAACAGGAACAGTTATAGCCTGTTGCTTTACCTTTCCCTTCAAGTCATCCTCAAAAGTTTGGGCAGCCTTACCCCTGGGCCAGGAAAGGGAAACAAATCAGCCAAGGAAAAGGATGATCCTGCAGATGACGCTGACGCACTTCTTGCTGGGATTGAAGCCGGACTTCAGGAGGAAGCAGGCAGGGAAGAGCACGGACAAGTCATATCTGCCTGTTTCGCCTTGTGCAATTACATCATCCGCTTCCCGGAAATCCCCGACACCGCGATCAGGAATATCGCGAAGGAAATCCGAAATTACAGGAATGAAGAAAACCACCCTGCCCGCCATTTCCTGATGGATGATCTCCTGGAATTCTTCATCGACGCCCTGACGGTTGCGGAAAACGAAACAACAACGCACCTCAGAAATCAGTTAATCCTGATTCAGAAAGAATCACTGACGTAACTGCTGTTTCGAATTTATTGCAGGTGCCAATCCGCGCGGGTTCCTCAAAAAAGTGGTATAAACGGAGGAGAGCTTGAAATCATCTTCTCATGGAATCGGGCGTTTTCATATACTTAACAAAAAAACGGTCAGGCCCTTCATGCCTGAAAGCCACTTTTTTGTTGGGGCTCTTCTGACCACAGAACTCTTCATATTTATACTCGACCATTTGTTTGTCATTGTAGTTGGTGACAGAAGAAACGTAAAATTTGTTTTCCACATTGACGGGCAATCCGCTCTTTCCGGGATAGTAAACGATCCTGTTGGAAAAGACCAGGGGACTGTTTTCCCGGGTATAGTTTTTGGTTTTGACATCCTTCGACCTCAAAGGAAACCGCAACAGGTCGCAATCACGGATCACATTCTGGCTGATGGAAAATTCGCTGACAGGAACCATTGTCTTTCCCGGAACGCATACCAATTCTTCTTCTGTAAAAGCGACAGAATAACCTGAAGCGGTCATTTCCGAAGAAAACATGGAAGGAGTGATCCGGTAGGAATGCAGGGAAGGCGAGGCATCCCCCGCAAATGAGGCCTTTTGCGGAGCGAAGCCCCGTGACCGTTGTAAAGCCCTGTCGGTTGCATAGGTGAACACACGGTTCTGGAAATAGCGCCGCGCAACGCCGTTAAGGACGAAATAACTCTCATTCAGATCTATATAAATCTCATCGTCCATCTTGTTTTCAAAACGGAACCCTATGTCCCCTCCCTCTTTCCAGAAGTTATACAGGATCCGGCACTGGTCGTTTTCGAATACAACGGCATCGTCCAATACGACAGATTCACCGACGGGAACCGCCTTAAAGACCTGGAAATAATTCACGGTCACACAGGAAGCGAGAATCAAACCCACAACAGAGGGAAATAACAAACGTATGATTTTCATATCATTAATTTTAAAAAGGGAGACTCAACAGCCTCCCCTGATAATTTACAAACCTCACCTTAACCACTTGAGTGAAGCGTCCGAAATATACGATTTTTTATTAATATTGAAGCCCTGTTCGGAATATTAATCATTGCATTCCGGAGAGGAGCAGATGAAAAAGAAAAACAGTGCCGGTTTTGATAACGAAAGATACCTGAAGGAACAGACCAATGCCATTTTGGAAAGGGTCAACCGGTTTAACGATAAGCTATACCTGGAGTTTGGGGGCAAGATTCTGCACGATTACCATGCGGCGAGGGTATTGCCCGGATTTGACCCCAACGTAAAGATGAGGCTTCTTCAACTCTTAAAAGAGAAGGCAGATGTTATTTTATGCATCCATGCAGGCGCCATTGAAAGGAAGAAGGTAAGGGCTGATTTTGGCATCACCTATGATGCGGATGCTTTAAAAACAATTGATGATTTCAGTGACTGGGGCATTCAGGTAAAGGCAGTGGTCATCACACGCTATCAGGAACAGCCCCCGGCGAAGTCCTTCAAGAACAAGCTGGAGCACCGGGGGATCAAGGTATATCTTCATTATCCGATGAAGGGATATCCGGCCGATGTTGAGCTGATTGTGAGTGACCAGGGGTATGGGGCCAACGAATACATCAAAACGAATAAGCCGATTGTGGTGGTTACCGGACCCGGGCCGGGCAGCGGAAAACTTGCCACCTGCCTGTGCAACCTCTACCACGATCACCGGAACGGCATCAAAGCCGGATATGCCAAGTTTGAGACTTTCCCCATCTGGGACCTCCCCGTCGGGCATATGGTAAACATCGCCTATGAAGCAGCCACCGTTGACCTGAAAGACGAAGTCCTTATTGACGAAGACCACCTGAAAGCCTATCATGTTCAAACGGTGAACTATAAACGGGATATCGAGTCCTTTCACCTGCTGAAAACGCTCATTGAAAAAATCACGGGCAGGGAACCCATGTACCAGTCCCCCACCGATATGGGAGTTAACCGTTTAAGTTCGGGCATTCTCGACGATGCGGTCATCACGGAGGCATCCCGGCAGGAGATCATCAGAAGGTATCTCAGGTGTTCTGTCGAATATGCCATGGGATTGGTAGAAAAGGAAATACTGGAGCGGGCCGGTGAAATCCTGAAGCGGGCCGGAGCCCGTTTGGAAGACCGTAAAGTGGTGATCCCCGCCAGGGAAGCAGCCAGAAAAGCCGAAATTAACGGAAAGGGAAATGAAGGAGTCTTTTGCGGCGCCGCCGTCGAACTCCATGACGGAACCATCATCACAGGGAAAAACTCACAGCTTCTCCATTCGGCATCCGCCCTGATCCTGAATGCCACCAAGCATTTGGCCGGATTACCCGACAACCTTTACCTGGTTCCACAGAATATTATCGATTCGGTAAACTTCTTTAAAAAGGAGATCCTGAACGGCAAAATGGTCAGCCTTGACGTGGAGGAAACCCTCATTGTCCTGGCCATCAGTGCCCTTTCAAATCCTGCGGCAAAAATGGCGCTGGAAAACCTCAAATGGCTTCAGAACTGTGAAGTCCACCTCACACATATCCCGACACCTGGCGATGAAGCCGGCCTCCGTAAACTCAGGGTTAACCTTACCTGCGACCCCGAGTTCAGCAGCAAAAACCTGTATGTCAATGACTAACAAAAGAAGAGCTTCGCATTACCCACGTTTTCTCTCTTCTCTTTTGGCTTCCTTTTCCGCTCTTTTCTCCTTCAGGCTTTTCGCAGGAGCTTTTTTGTTGTGCTTTTCCTTTAAAATTCTCTCTTTCGACATGGCTTTGGAATTTTAGTTCCAAAATTATAATATGCCATGATTTTTTACAACTCAGATTCAAAAAAACAACTCCCCGCTTGCCCCCTTTTTATGCAGCATCACGAAAATTGAAACTCCCCGCAGCAAGCAGCGGGGAATCCGATTCCGTCAAGGACTTTTTTTGTGTTTTGCTCGCTTACCCCGCGGCAGAGCCGACGGGGAATGCACTCGCCGGAATTCATCCTGAATGCCGGGAATAAAAATTCCCTATTTTTACATTTGCGATCAGGCTGCAGTCTGACGACTGTCATTTACGTCATACAGAAAATGGAAAAAACATTGTTAAAAAGAACAGCAGCCGCTTTCAGGGAAAGACGGCGGCTGGTGGCTCCCATGATGGGATTTCCCGGGTTACAGATTGTGAATAGCACCATCAAAC
>Ga0302240_1001138_pt1 | contig 22412 bp, 17 predicted proteins | sample AAG_UR_His_MG_FD_193538 | JGI IMG/M metagenome (GOLD analysis project Ga0302240, IMG submission 193538) | Enriched activated sludge microbial communities from anaerobic digester in WTTP, New Holstein, Wisconsin, United States - AAG_UR_His | ecosystem: Engineered > Bioreactor > Anaerobic >... | reverse complement strand
TCCAATTTTACGAGATTCTTATCAAGAATAGAAGTAAATTCATCACGTTTCTCATAAAGCTCCGATACAGATGCTTTTGCCTTGGTTATATCTTCAGTGGTCTGAGAAGCAATACTGTGAGCCTCTTTCACTACACCTGTTAATTCATTAATCTGCTTTGCAAATTCCTCTCCTCTTTTATAAGCTTTTTCAGCAGCTTCCATAGTATTTGTGAACTTTTCCAGAGCCTCTTTTGAAATCAGGGTAACCTTATCTGTTTCGGCTTTCGCAGAAAATTCAAAAATCTTGAGTATATCCTGTGCATCTTTAAGAATTTCATCTAATTCTTTTTTACGATTTTCAAAAATTGAAAGAATTTCTTCACTTTTACTAAATACCTGATTTGTATTGGCCATAATCTCATCCATTTTAGTTGAGGCATCACTGGCAGTAGAAGAAGCTCTCTGAGCCTCTACAATAGCAAAGCCTATTCTGCTTATAACCTCTGTAGACTGCTTTTCTGCCTGTTTTGCTTTGGCCAGGGCTTTACTGAAATTATCCTGACTATTTATAAGTAACTCAGATGTAACAGGATCGGAAACACCTTTTATAAGCTCAACCTTTGTCAGAGCATCGGCAATTCCCTGTTCTAACATCTTTGTTAAACTCTTTTCTTCTTCTGCCATCTTTTCTTCTACCATTGACATTAACTGCTCTTTTTTAGGCATTTCTTCCTGAAATTTAGATACAGCACTGGAAAAATTGGTTCTAAACTCCTTCATGTGTCCTTCCAGAATATTCCTGATCTTAATATCCATCGCGGGATCTGTATCCACTTTCATACCTTTAGTCAAAGAAGTAATATTTTCTTCAATAATCTTTGATCTGATTTCCAATTTTTCATCAATAAGTGATATTAGCTTATCCATCTCAGGGATATGAGAGTCAGACTCTACAGAAGATTTCAATTTTTCTTCAAGATCTTTTGTTTTTTTCTCAACCTCATTTTTTATATGTTCTGATAAACGAGAAATGATTTCATTTAAATTTAATCCATCCATGTGAATATCTTCTTTAACTTTTCCTGCTTTTAGAGAAATACCAGAATTTCCTTCCAATATTTCTTCATCTTCAGAAGTTTCTTCTGGTTTAAGGTAATTAGCTCTGGCTTTTAAAGATTCTATCACCTTTCTTGCAGGAGACTCAACTTCCGAGGTTTTAGCCACAATCATACCGGTTTCAACCTCTATTGATGGGACAGGTTCATCACCTTCCTCAAAATTGTCCCATACAAGATCATCATCACTTATTTCCTCAAAAGCCAGATTGTCCCATTCCTCTTCTATATCATCCATATCTTCCATCATATCATCTAATTCGTCACTCTCTCCACCGGTGCCATCTATATCTTTAAATTTATCATCTGTTTTTTTCTTCCCGCCTTTTTTTGGTCCTTTCCCTTTTTTACTCAATTAATATCACATCCTTTACAAAACAATCTCTCATTCACAAGACAAGTATAAAATATTTCATCCGAAGCGTCAAGAACTTAACATCTTAGAAAATTACAGCCAATCATATAGTGTACTTCCACTGCTGCTCATTTCACTTACAGTAGAAGTATGACCATCAAGTTTTAATCTTAATTCAGTAGGTTGTTCAGCATTGTAGATAGCGTCATCCCTGCTAATTAACCCGGCCTGTACCATTCTCAGTAGACATTCTGTAAATGTCTGCATACCATCCTGCTGACCTTCAGTAATAAATTCATATATATCTGTAAGTTTATTCTCTGCAATTAAACTCTTTATTGTAGGAGTTACAAACATTACTTCTACAGCAGGAATCAATCCACTGGCATCCATCTTGGTCATAAGTTTCATAGCAATAATACCTTTCAGCGTATTGGAAAGAAGCTGTCTGAATTGTTCCTGCATTTTACCACTGAAGACATCCAGAACTCTTTCAATGGCCTGAACAGCATTGGAAGAGTGAATTGTACTGAAAACAAGATGACCTGTTTCTGCAGCAAGAGCAGCTGTTTCTATTGTCTCCTCGTCTCTCATTTCTCCTATAAGTATTACGTTTGGGTCCTGACGGAGTGCCTGTTTTAAAGCATCAGCAAAAGATTTTGTATCTATACCTACTTCTCTCTGGGAAATTATAGACATCTTATCCTCGTGAACAAATTCTATAGGGTCTTCAATAGTAACTATATGAAGTTTCCTTGTTCTATTTATTTCATCTATAATAGATGATAGGGTAGTGGATTTACCTGCACCGGCAGGTCCACATACCAGAACAAGGCCACTCTGAAGCTCTACAAATCTCCTTAAACTTTCCGGTAAATTCAATTCACGAAAGGACTTCCCTCCCATGCCAAGCATACGGAATGCTGCACTCACACTTTCTCTTTCATAATAAGCATTCACCCTGAAACGAAATTTATTGGGAAGGGTATAGGCATAATTCAAAGTCAGGTTGTCATAAAAAACCGTTCTCTGTTCTGCTGACATAGAACCAAGAATTAATCGTTTAGTATCATTTTTAGTAAGGGCCTGTTCTCCTATGGGTAATAATTCCCTTTCTAAACGAACAATAGGTGGACTCCCAACCTTAATATGAAGGTCAGAGGCATTATGTTCAACCAGTACCTGTAATAGATCGTCAAGTTCAAGGGGCAAATCAGAAACATCAGGAACATCTATTTCTTTATCTATTTGCTCCAGAATAGGATTAAAGTAAGGAACTTTCAATCTATGTAGAAGATATATAAATTCTATCCTGGGAATCATTAAAAACTCCGATGCCTGTTCAAAAGTAATCTTTTCTTCTCTGAAAAGCTCTACTATGGCAAGTTCAAGAATTTTCTTGCTGAGATCTGTTTCTTCCTGACACCCAAGAATCCGGGTAAGCTCTGGTAATATATCTAATTGTAATTTCATATAACTCCAGCCATTTTGCAAAAGACTGTTCTTTTATACCTCCTATATAACTTTATTATATTCTTATATAAAAACCAAATATTTTGGCATAACTCATAATCAAATACTTAACATCTCGCAGATTTACATAACAAAAATATATTATAGCAACTAATACCCCCAGACCTACACCTGATCTGGTATTAACTCTCTCCAGGCTATTAGGCTTTCCAATAGTTGGTACCTTTACTTTCAGAGTAATTAAAATTATAACAATAATAGTAGTAATTTTTAACATAAAACTAATTAAACCGTCAATATTATGCATATCTCCTGAAGGTAATAAAACATTGGCAAGAGAAATTGCGAAAAGTGCAACAGGAATACATAAAAGACGAACTATAACATCAACAACGATATTTAAATAATTAAGTATCATAGAACTAATCCTGATACATTTTTTCTGAGTATAAAATGAGATTATCTCTGCACCTAATCCTAAAAGCCCACCTGCTGTACTACCAATTAATATATATATAAACCAGACACATATAAAAACTATATCCATAAATAACTCCTGTAAAAAGTCTGATTAAATAATATTATTCGATTTAGCATTTAAAATTCCTTTAAATTTTATAACTATTCAGGTAATTCAAAAAATCAAAATGAAAAATAAGTATGATTTTATGATCTTGACAAAAGTTTATAAAATAATTACACTTTTATTGATTCCTAATTCCTGACCTGAGCATAAGAATTTAATAAATTTATCTCGTAATGCGTGAAGCGTAATGCTTAATGTGTCAGGTTTTATACATCAACCATCATGCATTACTATAGTAATAGTACAATTGAGAGGGATTAATTTTTATGAAAGACGATCGTGTTAATGAACCCTGTTTTACCATAAGTATAGTTTCAAAGATGGTGGAAATGCATCCGCAAACAATCAGACATTATGAAAGAATGGGATTATTGGAACCTCAGAGAAGTGACGGTAATATAAGACTTTTTTCCAAGAGAGACGTAGAGCGCCTCCGAAGGATACAGAACTTTACAAGAGATATGGGTGTAAACCTTGCTGGAGTGGAAGTAATTCTGAAGTTACTCGAACAAATAGATGATATGAGGGCTACTATGGAAAGTGAAATTCATGAAATGAAAGCCAGAATGGAAAGAGATTTCTGGGCTATGAAGAAAAACCTGGAAGAATAAATTTTATTAATTAATAAGGAGAATAAAGTGAAATTTACAAATAAAAAAATTCTCATTTTAATAGTTTTCTTTTTAACTATCTCTTTTAATCTGGTAAAGGGAGTCTCTCAAAAAGACAACAGCAAAATGACTCTAACCTTTCTGGGAAAGGTTTATGTTATAACAAAAACCGAGTTCTATGGAAAATTTGAAAGGGTATCCTTTCTCTCTGGCGGTATAGAAGGGACAAAAGCATTTATAGAAAAAAATGGTAAAAATACAAATAACTTTCCATCTTTTCAGCCTGCCGGGAATGAAGAAAAAGACATAAGTAGATTTGAAGATATTCTTAAAAAAATTATATCTAATTATACTTCTCAGGGTATGGAAGAAAAAGACATACTCAGAGCAGCTCTGGATGGAATGCTCCATTCTCTAAAAGATCCCTATACTATTTATATGGACCCCAGATATTATGAGCAATACAATCAGGCTATGGGAGCAAGTGACTACAGCGGAATAGGAATTTTTATAGAATTAGATACAAAAAATAATAACCACCTCACCATTGTAGAACCAATAGAGGAAACACCTGCCTATCGCGCCGGACTCAGACCGGGTGATGAAATAATAGAAATTAACGGAGTAGAAACAAAAGGGATAGATATAGACAGAGCTGCGAATTTAATAAAAGGACCGGAAGAAAGTATATTAGTTTTGAAGATAAAAAGAAAAAAAGCTTCTCGCCCTATAGAATTTGAGATAACCAGGACAAAGATTCATGTAAATAGTGTAGCAACAAAAACCCTGGATAATAATATTGGTCTCATACGTATAAGAATATTTGGAGAAACTACAAAAGAAGAATTTGAAAGAGCACTCCAGGAACTGAATGGCGCAAAAGGACTTATCATAGATCTCCGAAATAATGGCGGAGGCCTTGTGAAAGCAGCAATAGGAATCAGCAGCCATTTTATTCCGAAAGGTAAAACCATTGTAACTATAAAAGAAAAAAAACAGGAAGTGGTGGAAGTTTCTGAAGGTTTTCCGGCTGTTACAAAACCGGTTATAATTCTGGTAAACAAATACACTGCCAGTGCATCAGAGATCACCTCAGGAGCTCTCCAGGATTATGGTATAGCAGTGCTGGTAGGAGACAATACTTTTGGTAAGGGATGTGTCCAATCCATAACAGAATTAAAAGGAGAAGGAGCTCTAAAAATCACTATAGCCAACTACTTCACACCAAAAGGAAGGGCCATACATAATATAGGACTAAAACCGGATATCAACATTGAAATGGATGAATATCTGGTTGGTAGAGAAAAAAAGGATATACAATTAAAAAAAGCTGTAGAACTTTTAAAGAATAAATAGTTAGTTGAGAATTGATAATTAAACCATAAACTCTAAACCATAAACTCTAAAAAAACCAAAAAGAGGTGATAAATATGCTTATTAACTGCGGACATATACATACTACAGGAGACTGGCAGGACACAGTAAATGCAATAAAAACATTTATGAAATCTAAAGGTTTCCTGGAAGTGTTACCAGCAGAACATATACCTGAGCTTTTAGGTGTTGATTATTATAGTATAGCAGAAAAAAACCTGAGGTTTTTCATAATCACCAGATCCAATAAAGGTTGGACAGGTATCTTTGAAGACGGAGGCCAAAATGCAGATAAAGAGCTGGCCTGTTATATATCAGAGATGTTGAATAGAAAAACTATATGGACTATCTGTTCAACATCTCTGTGTAATTATCTCTATACCATTTTTGACCAGGGTGAAATTGTAGAAGAACTGGCAAGGGGTGACGCTTACGACTATGATGAAACAGGAAACTTAAAATATTTCGAGTTTTATAATGAAGAAAAACTCACAAATTTTCTGTCCACTCTCAATATAACAACTCCTGTAGTAACCTATGAAGAAATAACAGCTAACCCGATGAATTTAAATCTTACCAGAGAAGACTACATTCATCTGGCTTTTAAAAAACCTGAAGAAATAAAAATAACTGAAGAAGAATTTATAGAAGATGATATAGAGGAAAAAGAGAAAACAGGCTTCTTCAATAAAATGATGGAGCGTCTTACCCGGCCTATATGGGATAAACTGGGAAAAGATATGGAAACACTATTGCCTCAGATCCAGAAAGGACAGGAAATGACTCAACTGGCCAGGAATTTAATGGAACAGGGATTAAAAGGCGAAGAACTCAGGAAACATCCTTCTTATGAAAAACTCCTCCAATTAGAAAAGGATGTAATGGAGGGATTAAAAAATTCTCCCTATTACTCTGAGGATATGGAAGGAATGTTGAAACAGGGTCTCGGTCTTACACAAAAAATTCTCAAACCCTATGTTCCTCTTGAAGAAGAAATAAAGAAACTGGATTATGCCAGAGATTTCTCAGAACTGGCCACTACAGGGAAAAAAATCATAGAACTTTCATCAGGAATAAAAATTGACCCTTCTGAAAAGAGTATAAAAAGAATAGATAAAGCTGTTTCCTGGGCAGGTAAACCCGACAAAGTAGAATCAGAAAAATTCAAACTGGCCATAGGTTCACTAATAGGAGAAATTATTATTAAAAATATTGGAGGAGAATGGGTAAAAGCAGAGGAAATAACAAATTCTTTTATAAGAGTAAAAGAAAAAGAAATAAACCCTTTTAAATGGTATGATGAAAAAATTAATAAAGGAGAAAAATTCTTTTTTCAGGAAGAATATCTTAAAATAGTTGAGGCTTGAGAGTTGAGAGTTTAATAATTAAAATAATGAAAATTTTAAAATCTATAATCTTAATCTTCTTTATTTTAATCCTCATGGGAAACTGTAAGGGAGATTTTATATCTTCACAGATAACTACTCCATCTCCCAGACCGACAGTTGCTATAGTATTTGAAAAGAAAACCATAGCAGTAAAAAATATACCATTAATAGTAGAAATAGCAGATACCCCTGAGAAAAGACAGGTAGGACTGATGTATAGAGAAAGCCTGGATGAAAATCAGGGTATGCTTTTTATATTTCCCCGTCCGGATATGTATTCTTTCTGGATGAAGAATACCCTTATACCACTGAGTATTGCTTTTATTGAGGAAGATGGAATTATAAAACAGATAGAAGATATGGAACCAGGAATAGAAACTTCTCACACATCAGATTTCCACGTAAAATATGCTCTCGAAGTAAATAAAGGCTGGTTTAATAAAAATCATATAAAAACAGGAGATAAAGTTGATCTGGATTAAAGGGATTTAATGATTACCGAAATTCTTTTCGAGTTTACTGTATGATATATTATGGAGTTGTTCCAATCTTGACCTCATTTTAGGTTCCATAGAAGGAAATTTATCTAAAGCTTCTCTGGAAACAGCCATAGCTTTAGCATATTGTTTTGTTTTATAATAGACTCTGGCAAGATTGGCAAAATATGATTCTTTGGAAGAATCTAAAGAAAGTGCTTCTTCATAGTTCTTCAGTGCTTTCTTATATTTATCAAGCTTCTCATAAGCCTGAGCCAGTTTAAAAAATACATAAGAATTTTTCTCCAATTCATTACTTTTTAAATAAGCTTCTACAGAGTGAAAATATTTCTCTACTTTAAAGTATATATCTCCCAGATATTTATGATAATTAGCTTTATTAGGAGCAAACTTAATAGCTGATCTAATTGATGTAATGGCTTCTTTAAGCTTCTCTTCCCTAAACTCTTTCTTCGCCCGTCTATAATAATTTTCTCCAATCTCCAGATTTACCTCATCAGGCTTATGAGCAATGAATTTGCGAAGCATGTCTATAGCAGTATCAAATTTATTAAGATCTCTATAAATTCTGGCAAGACTTAAACATGAATTAATATCAGGTTTTAAAAAGAGTATTCTTTCATAAAGAGGTATTAATAATTCCCTTTCATCTTCTTTTTTAAATACCTCTATAAGGATATTAAGTAATTCATAATCATGTATAAGAATAGATAAAGAAGCTATTTGAGCTCGCACATCCCACGTGGAAGCAAGAGAATTAATTGCCGAAAGAAAACATTTCACCCCTTCCTGTTCAGAATTACTTCTCAATAGCATTTCACCCTTTATTACATTAACTTCAGGAGAAGATCTTTCTATACCTTCAATTTTATTAATATATTTCACAGCTCCATCAATATCTTCCTCATTTAAGAATATCCTGGCCAGCAAGGTCTTAGCCTGAAAACATTCAGGATCAAGTGAAATTGCTTTCTTTACAATATTTTTAGCATCAGACATTCTGCCTTTTTTAATATATAATCTTCCAAGACCGTTATAAGCCATTACATAGGAGGGTTCTATATGAATACACTTTTCAAACACTTCTTCAGCCTCATCATAAAGTTCTGCCTGTAAAAATAATATTCCCATACGATAATAAACCTCAGTAAAATTCGCATCTATTTCAATTGCTTTTTCATAAGAACTAATAGATTTTTCCCAATCATCAATCTCATAAATAATACCTTCCATAAAATAGGCTCCTGAAGTATCTCTCTCCAAACCTGCCAGAGTAAGGATATTATCCAATATAACCTCTGAATCTATATCAATCTGTGAATAAAGCTCAGCAAGTTTCACCAGGTAATCAAAATTATTACGGTCATAATTGAGTCCTTTTGTAAGGGTCTTAACAGCATTATCTAAATCACCACGAAGAATATATATATCAGCCAGGGTAAAATATAGTTCACCATCTTCTTTTATCTCCATAGCTCTGATAAAACAATCAAAAGCTTCATCATAATATCCATCTGCAAGATATTTTTTACCTCTTTCCTGGTAAATTACAGAAAGAGATGACAGGATCTCCTCATTTTCAGGAGAAATTTTCATAGCCTTTTCATAACAATCTGATGTCCCGATAAGATCTCCCTTTTCTTTCAGTGCCTTACCAAGGCCCATAAGATAAGATATATTATCAGGATAAAGTTCAATAGCCCTCTGAAAACTTATAATTGCAGGTTCTAACATTTTTTTTGCTAATTGTGTCCTGGCCACAGTAAAAAACTTCTCTGCCTTATCCCTATCTACTTCTAAAGTCTTCTCTGGAGCTATATCAGATAAAGTATCTTCCAGTTCAGATTTTCTTTTACTCATATGAATTTTTAATTTTTTAACCAGATCATCTGAATCAGCTTTTTCTTGCTGAAGGCATATATCTTTTTCCTTATTTTCCCTGGTTCCTTCTTCAAGCTTTATCTGTTTATCCAATCCAGAGCTTTCTTCAATAATTTCTTCCTTCGTTAACTTATGCTCTGCTTCCCGAAGCTTCTTTCTCTCTCTGGCTTTAGCCTTCAGTTTTTCTTCCAGTTCTTCTCTTTGCTTCTTTTTAAGCTGTAATTTAAGCCTTTCTTCAAGAGATTTCCTCTCTTGAATTTTTTCTATAGATTCTTTCTGTCCAGTATGACATGATCTTACTATTTTTTGAGATACTTCAGGGACAACTTCTTCAGGTTCCTCTATTTCAGCTATGGAATGATATAAAAAAGAATAGAGATAACCATCCATTGATGTTACATATATATTATTAATCCCAAAAGAAGGAGAAGAGAGAATCTCTCCTTCCATATCAAAATCCCACACCACCTGTCCACTTGCTGTAGAAATAGCATTAAACTTTTTAACTCTCCCGGAAGAACCTATATAAATAATACCTTTATCAATTACAGGTGAAGAATAAATAGTACCAGAAATATCAGATTTCCACTTCAATTTACCTGTTTCAACATTAAAAGCATAAATATTCCCGAAAACAGTAGCTACATATACAGCTCCCCTGTATACGGGAGCAAAAGAACAAATTTCTCCATCTACTTCAATGCTCCACTTTTTAGTTCCATCAAAACAATTGAGTGCATAAATTTTCTGGTCTCTGGAACCGATAAATAATGTATCACCATATATAGAAGGTTTCGCTTCTACAGCATCTTCTGTTTCAAATTCCCAGATCAATTTACCTTCCTCTATATCCAGGGCATAAATTTTACAACCCTGAGAACCCAGAAAGATCAGGTCATCTTTAATCAGAGGTGAAGATTCTAAATAACCATTTCCCTGAAATTCCCATAATTTATTGAGTTCCATAGTACTATATGCACAAAATAGATTACGTTGACGTACAAAAAGCTTTCTATCAATCAGAGTCAGTGAAGAACGATTAAAAAAGCCCTCTTTTTCATTCAGGACATTACCATTTTTAGCATCCACTACATAAAGATTTCTAAAAGAAGTAACATATACACGATCATCAGAAACTACAGGAGTAGAATCACCGGGTAAATCTCTTTCATTTTTCAATAATTTTCTTTTCCATAATTCCTCAGAACTTTCTCCATTTATAGCATAAAGATATCCATCAGAAGAATTCACAAATACTATTCCATTCTCGAAAACCGGGGAAGCTATAATATTATCGTTAGTTTTAAATTTCCATAAAAATTTAAATTCAAACTTCGGATTATTTAATTCCTCAAGCCGTAATAAATCTAACAATAATTGATCTGGTAGATCTTCAGAATGTTTCAAAATTTACATGCCTTTCTATAATAAGAAAAGAAAAAATAACCTCTAATTTGTTTATAATATTTCTAATTTTTATTCAAAAATCCTGCAAAAATAATTGAAATAGTGAGATGGGAGAGGTAAAATGCCATTCTGCTATTAAATTTCTTCTCAGAACAAAATATAAACCACCTGTTACTAAAATCACTATAATAATATTTAAAATAATAAAAAGCTTATTAGCAGAGGGCTTTTCCTCAGATTCCAGAGATAATAATCTAAGTACCGCAACAGGTAAAAAAGTATCCATCTCACAAGCCTGTCCCTGTCCGGGCTCTTACGCAAAATCTATGATCCTGTTACAATGAAATCTGTTATTACAGAATATACAGTTTTGTATTTATTTAAGTTATAACTTTTTCCTTTGACGGCATATCTTTTGCTCCAGAGCCCGGACAGGGACAGGTGTACTACTTATTTCTTTATCTTTACTGTCATAATAAGATCTTTTTTTCAAAGCATCACTGTAGATAGACTCAGGTTCTTTTACCTCTTCTACAGAAACTTCTCATTACTTCTCAATTGTCTGGCTAATTCCTCTAAAAATTCAATCTCTCTTCCTTCAAAGTAAATTTTATCTATAGCAAGTTTTTCCATCAATGGTATAGCTATTTTAATAGCCAGATTCCTCTGAGAAAATAATTCCATCTCATCACGTCTGAGGAGAAATTCTCTTATAAGAATATATTCCGGAGAGGATATCTTTTCCAAATCAAATAAATGAAGACTCTCACCATGCTCATAATGTTCTTCTTTACCTAATATGGGAGGAGGTATATCAGGATATTCCTTTATAACTACACTTCCTGCAACAATATCGCCCAGTCTTTTTTTATTTTTAGAAATTAGTATTGAAATAATTCCTAAAAAATAGTAAAATGGCAGAAAATCTACCAGTCTGATTAAATTACGTATAAAAGAAGAAGTAATATCCAGAGGATATCCTCCATCTTTTATAACTTTTATACGGACTATTCGTTTCCCGGGTGTTCTTCCATTCCATATTAATTCAAATATTATGTAGTATCCCGAGAAACCCATTATAAATAGAAATAGAAATAATAAACCGATTATCCAGGAAGAAAATGGATCAGGATTAATTTTAGTGTCTATTCCCAAAAACTGTATAAGATAAATCAGACCTATTACAGGGAGTAAAATAACAATTTGAATTATGGTATCAAGAAAGATAGCTATAAAACGAGAACCAAGGTCAGCAAGCTCAAAATCAAATTCAACTGCTTCAGGAGTCAGTACACTTAATCTATCTTCTTTCAAAAAAATCTATCTCCTTAATATATTAGGGGTTAATTATAAATGAAACTGGATCAATTTATAGAACAAAAAAAATCCTCCTGGAACCGTCTGTCAGTTCTGGTAAAATTAGCAGAACAAAGAGGACTGAAAAAATTTAATCGTGATAACTTGCTAGAATTAGGAAGACTTTACCGACAGGCAAGTTCTGATCTATCTTATACAAAATCCAAATTCAAAAATAAACAGATAACTAACTATCTAAATCAGCTTGTAGCTCGCTCACACAGCCAAATTTATTTGCCTGAACCTTTTAACAGTAAAAGCATTCTCAGATTCTACTGTATTACTTTTCCGGATTTATTTCGACACTCTATCTCTTATATCCTTTTGGCAACTATAATATTTGTTCTTTCCAGTATTTTTGCCTGTGCTATTGTAAAAATAGATAATTCCACTGCTACAATGTTTCTGCCTGAAACAATAGTACTTCCCATAGAAGAGGGGCTTAAAAAAAACCAGATAGGTGGAGATTTCCCTCCTTCCATAGGTCCAATCTTATCGAGTCAGATAATGACAAATAATATTTCTGTAGCATTCAAGGCCTTTGCTTTCGGTATAACTCTGGGCATAGGTACATTATATGTATTAATCTTTAATGGTTTTATGTTAGGAAGTCTGGCAGCCATATTCAATAACTATCACTATGATCTCCAATTCTGGGCCCTCCTACTTCCCCATGGAATAATAGAACTCCTTGCCATATTTATAAGTAGTGGAGCAGGTTTAATACTTGCTGATTCCATATTATATCCAAAAGAGCTTAAAAGAGTAGATGCTTTAAAAATAAATGGAAATAAAGCCATAAAATTAATTCTGGGCGTAATACCCTTGTTTATCATAGCCGGTATAATTGAAGGATTCATAACACCTCTAAAAATATCTCCTTATTTTAAATTGATTTTTGCTATATTTACTGCAGTGAGTATGTTATTATATTTTATGCCGCGACAATGGTTTAAAAAAAAGAAAAAAGTTCTATTCACCGGAAAAACGCAAAAGCTTTCGTAATGGATGATGGGTAATGCGTGATGCGTGATGCGTAATAAGTGATGAGTAAGGGGGAGATGATTCGAGAGAGGGATGAACACAGGGGTTTGCCCCTACAGGTCCTCCCGTCTCCCGTCTCACGTCTCACGTGCCTCCCTACAATTTTGCTTTTACCTTGATCTTTAAATATTCATTTATTACCTTTACTGAAAGTTCTTCCGGAAGAGCTTCCATAGTATATACACCTTTTTTCCCCATTATACTCAGAGCTTTTTTTCTTTCCCATAAAACCTGTTCTGCCATGGCCTGTTCATAAATTTCTCTGGAAGCCGTACAATCTTTCGTGGCCATTTCTCTGATAACGGGGTCTGTTATTGCCACACAGAAAGGAATATGATGGGGAAAAAGAGTTGGAAAATATTTAATAAGCTCCTCTGAGCTGTATTGATCCATAATATCAGAAAATAGAAAAACAAGACTTCTCTTTCTGGATTTGGTTCCCAGAAACTTTAAAGCCAGTGAATAATTCGGTTCCACCAGTTCAGGTGTTAAATCATAAAGGGTTTCCAGGATCAACTGAATATGTTTTTTCCCTTTTGAAGGAGGAAGATAGGATTTTATATCTCCTGCAAATGCCAGAAGACCAATCTTATCACCTCTCAATGAACATACATAACTGAGGATAAGAGCTGTATTTACAGCATAATCCAGTTTTGATATTCCTCCCACACAGCTTGTCATCATACGTCCTGCATCTATCAAAATCAAAATATTCTGACTTTTTTCTTCATCATATTGATTAACAATAAGTCTCCCCCGTCGAGCAGAAGCTTTCCAGTTAATATCACTGTATTCATCATCAGGTAAATAGTCCCGGAGACTTTCGAATTCCATGCCACGGCCTAAAATCTTTGCAGGTTTTATACCTGTCCTCTGAAGATGCCCTTTTATGGCCATCAACTGATATCTGGTAACATTATCCAGGTTTGGATAAACCCTCACTTTCTGCCTTTGTTCTACAACAATACGTCTTCCTGTAAGTCCTAAAAAACTATAGCATCTTATATGCATCTTTCCAAAATTATATTTTCCTCTTTCATAGGGGGTTAAAAAATACTCTATCTCTTCTGTGGAGTCAGGAGAAAGATAAAGACGAAAAAGGTTATCTCTATCAGCTTTAAATTGAAAAGGATAATCATCTTTCAGCTGAAGAAAGAGAGAAAAAGAATTCTTATTTGACAAGGATATTTTTACAGAATTTTTTATTCCCAGAGAAAAAGTATCTTTTACTATACGTTTAACCCTTATAATAAAGTTAGAAATAAAAAAATAATCCACCACAGCAAGGGTGAGAAAAATTAAATTATATACCAGAAATATCATAAAAGGTTTTATCCATGGCCCCCCCAAAAATAAGGGGATGGTACCAAGTAAAAGTATAAAAACAAGTCTCCTGGTAGGTATAAAATTTATTTTCACTTAAAAAGCCTCCTGAAATTTATAATTCTATATTCCAGTTCTTTGTCCTTTCCACCTCAAAAAATCTGAATATAAAATATCCAAAATATAGTAAAATATGATATAATTATAAAGTGAGAAGTGAATAGTGAGGAGTAAATATCATCATAAAAAAATATTTAAGCATCAATCCTTTTCTATATGCTATCTACCCTGTCGTTTTTCTTTTTTCAAAAAATATACAGATCGTAAAGTTAAATGACATTTTAATACCGGTAATTACTCTTATTATATTTACATTTCTTGCAAGCCTCTTATTAAATTACCTGATTAAAGATCATAATAAAACAGCAATAATTCTCTCACTTTTTTTAATATTGTTTTTTTCTTTCCATCACGTCTATCAATTTATATATCATCTGGGATTTAAATCTATAGATACAAAATATATATTAATTCTCTGGATTATTATTTTTACGAGTATAACTTATTTATTGATAAAAACGAAAAAAAAATTATTAAATTTGAATTATATTTTAAATATTATAATCATTACATTAATTTGCTTATCTATGATTAATATTCTGAATTACTGGTCTAATATAAGTGCTTACAATCTTGGATCTCATGAGCGTATATTCCAAAATACTAATACCATAAAAAATCCTTCAGGTAATCAAAAAACATCTTCTAATTTACCAAATATTTACTATATAATTCTGGATGGATATGCCAGGTCAGATATACATAAGGAAATATATAAATATGATAATAGTGAATTAATTAATTATCTGAAAGAAAAAAAATTTTACATAGCCAGTAAAAGCAGATCAAATTATTGTTATACTAATTTATCTCTTCCATCTTCATTAAATTTCATGTATCTAGATGATATAATAAGTAATACAGATAACCAATTTTACAAAACCAATATTATAAACTATCATCGCGAAAATAATAGGGTATTCAGATTTTTAAAAACTCTCGGATATAAAACCATAATTTTTTACACAGGAAATACATCTGTGGAAAGAATAAATAGCGATATTATACTATGTCCTATGATGCCCATAAATGAATTTCAATGGTCTCTTATTTCATATACACCTCTAGAAGAAATAATAGGTAAACATTTATTCTCCCTTGAAAATCTCCACAGACATAGAGTTTTATATTGTTTTGATAATATTCCAGATACAACGGATATGAAATCTCCTTTTATTGTATTTGCCCATATATTATGTCCTCACCCTCCTTTTGTATTTGGAGAAAACGGTGAAAAAGTCAATAATGTTAAAATAAATTTTTTTGATGCAACATTATACAGAGATGAGGCTCATGAAACACAGGAAGAATACATAGAGAAATATAGAAACCAGAGCAAATTTACCAGTAAAAAAATTATTAAAACAATAGATGATATATTAACCAGATCAAATACACTACCTATTATTATAATTCAAGCCGATCACGGTTCAGGTGCTTTTTTTGATGAAACAAGTCTGGAAAATGCAAATCTTAAAGAAAGATTTAGCATCTTAAATGCTTATTATTTCCCGAATAATAATTATAAGCACCTATATGATACTATAACACCGGTAAATAGCTTCAGAGTAATCTTTAATACATATTTTAACTGTCAATATAAACTTCTAAAGGATAAAAATTATTACTCAACTACAAAAGATATTTTCAACTTCATTGATGTAACTGATAAAATAGATAATAAAAAAACTACCGTGGAACTTCAATCCCCTGAAGTATATTGGAAATAATATCATCAGAAGAAAGGCCTTCTATTTCTGCTTCAGAACGTAATACAAGCCTGTGCCTTAAGACCGGATAAGCAAGATATTTTACATCATCGGGAACTACAAAATCTCTTCCCCGAAGTGAAGCCAGTGCTTTCGATGCTAAAAGTAACATAACAGAAGCCCTGGGGCTTGCCCCCAGTATAAGATTTACTGTTTCCCTGGTGCGTCGGGTGATTTTTATTATATAATCAAAGATCTTTTCCTCTACTTTCACTTCCTGAACCTTTGCTCTACAGTCCAGAATTCCTTTAATATCAGTTACAGACTGAAGATTCAATTTGTCAAGGTTGTGAGGATTGAATCCTCTGTGGTGGTTCTGTAAAATCAGATTTTCTTCTTTTTCACCTGGGTAATTAATATTAACCTTCAGAATAAAACGATCTAACTGAGCTTCGGGTAAAGGGTAGGTTCCTTCATATTCTATAGGATTCTGAGTGGCCAGTACCATAAAAAGAGAAGGTAAAGACAAGGTTTCTCCTTCTATTGTAATCTGTCGTTCTTCCATAGCTTCAAGTAATGCCGACTGAGTCTTGGGAGGAGTCCTGTTTATCTCATCTGCCAGCAAAAGATTTGTAAATATAGGCCCCTTTTTAAGATAAAATTCACTTTTTGCCGGATTGAAAACATTTGTTCCTACAATATCACTGGGCATAAGATCAGGTGTAAATTGTATCCTTTTAAAATCACTCTTTATTACAACAGATAGAACCTTCATTATAAGGGTTTTTGCAACTCCAGGAACTCCTTCGAATAAAATATGGCCTTCAGTAAGAAGGGCCACATATAAAAATTCAATAACCTCTTCCTGGCCTACTATTATTTTTGCTATTTCTCTACTCATAGAATCAAAGGTATCTTTTACAAGAGATGACAATTTATTCAAGCTCCTTTCTATATCTCCTCATATCTTTATACCAGATAAACAGTTCTTTCTCTGTTATGTTTCCAGACTTTAGATGAACTATTTCCATTAACTTTACAAGATGCTCACTCTCAAGGCCTGTTCTTTCAGAAACCCTCCGGGCAATCTCATTATAATCTTCATGGCCTTTAATTCCCAATCTTCTTATAAAATCCCTTTTAAAACCTTCATATAATTGGGCTATAATCTCTCTTCTGGCTCCTGCCCTCTGAAACAAATTTGCCATAGATATAACAAACTCGGAAGCAGAACGATTAAAAGTTGACTTTTCAAGAGGAAGAACTGATCCAAAACGAAGAGATCTGGCAAATAAAAATATAAAAAGTGCAAAAAGTATTTGAAGAAAGATAAGTTTAAAATAATTTGGCAGCCAGGCTATAAGGGTATCTTTCCTGGAAAAAGGTTCAGTCCTGTATCCATGGTGATAATCATCAAAATATACACCGGAAGTCTTTCCGCCATAAAACATTAAAATATTAGAAATCAAAACTGCATTATCCATATTTCCTATACCTTTATTTGAAAGTATAGTGGAATCAGATATAAAAACTATCTGCCCCTTTCCAAAAGGATAATTTAACATGAGAGCTCCCTCAGGGTCACCAAAATACTCTACCATATCCGGAATAGTGCCTTCCATTCTGAGGAGAGAATAAAATTGAACATTATTCACACCTTCTATAAGGGATGAAGGTTGAAGAGGTTGTAACACACCGGAGGATTTGGCCTTTTTTAAATCTATATTCCATTCTTTATATAGAAGATTTTTATCTTCTGAAAAAAATATTAAAGTATTACCTCTTTTAATCCAGTTCTGCAACATAAAAACCTCTTCCTCTTGAAGTTTATAATAAGGTTCCAGTATAATTAATATACCATCCGAATAAAGGGAGTGAAAAGATTTCTCCCATCTACAAACATTATAACCCAGTTTTTTAAAAAGCATAAAGGCAGCTTTTGAACCCTCAGGAGTTGTGCTATAACTTGAACGATCAATACCGGCAGGAGGCAGAAATAAAAAAAAAGAGATAATAAAACAAGACATAAATAATATAAGAATAAAAGCTATAATATAATACCACTTTCTTTTCTCCATATATTATCCCTTCCTGATGCACTCTTTGAATAATTCAAAAGCATGGCCGTATTCTTCCTCTGAACAGGATTCAAGACCGTACCATTTATGTTCATAAATATTACAAAAAGATTCAAAATATTTTAAAAGTTTATAGTTTTCCATAATTTTTATCATACAAAGATATTCTCTATTAGTTCTGGAAGGCTCAAAGGGCAAAATATCCTTTTTATCAAAATTTAATAAAAGGGCACCGAGGAGACACTGTAAGGCCATTCTGTAATCACCTTTCTTAGATAGTTCCCCTGCCTTTTTTTCCAATACTAAAGCATCTTTTCTACTGGACATGTATCCTTTTTCACTATCTTCCTGAAGGCCTGATATAAATCTCCTCTTTATAGAAATAATAATATACCCTGCTATAGCTGATACAAAGATAGAAGTAATTACCAGAATTATATATAGAATAAGATTTTGATTCTGTGGGTCCATATTTATCTCCATTAAATTTAAAAGCTCTTTTATAAAAGAATTAGACATAAGCCATTTAATAATTTTTTCTTTTAGAGAATAAAGGTCTACATAGTGAAACTGCCTTTCTGATAGGATTTTTTTTATACCGGATTTTACCTCTTCCCTATTGGTATTAAGTGAAGTACAGGGTAAATTCAATAAAACTGCAAGGCGACTCTTAATTCTTTTCAGTATTAAGAGCTTATCATCTATTTTAGAAGATTTAAAATCTTCTGCTTCACGGGAAAGCCAGTAATTATGGACTATAACCTTACTTCCTCCGGATAAACTTATGACTTCTTCAAAAGGAAGAAGTTTTTCTATATTCACTTCCATATTCTTACCCTCTTCCATATACTCACAGGCTAAATCCACTTTTTCTATGGCCTTTCTTATTTCTTCATGATAATCTTCAATAGTCTTTGCTTCCAAGGGATATGTAAAAATAACAGATAAAAATAAAAAAAAGGCAATTCCCCTACATATTTTTTTTATCGGTATATATATGTAAAGATCAGACATTTTCAGAATCATCCTTTGAACATTTTTTAAAAAGCTCATCTGCCATAACCTCAAGATCATAGCCTTCTTTCCGAAAACGAACATCATAATAAAGAAGAGTATTTCCTACAAATAGTACAGGAACAAGTATTATAGCAGATAACTGGGGAAGCATCTGAATTACCAGGTATAATCCCTTATGATATTGCATAAGAAAGATAGATAAAAATACAAAGGGCACAGAAAAAGCACCCTGAATTATTTGAACAAGCATACTCAGTAGTAGAGTTACTGAAATGACCTTCAGAGGATCTTTAATAATCAAAGTCATGGCTCTTTTAATAGCAGAAAAATATGCCTTCTTTTCTAAAACTATGACTGGAACCAGAAAATTATATACTAAAGCAAAAATCATAATAACAATTACCAGAATAATTAAGATAATGAAAAATAATACTGTCAGTAAAGCTTTATAACTGCTAGTGACAATAAAAGGAAAACAGATAAAAAGCACTACACAGGGAATTATTGGAAGAGACATAATAAAACCGTATAAAAACATAGTCATTAGAAGGTTAAATATCTTCTCAAATTTAAAAAACTCTTTCCATGTCTCACTTAAAGAGAAAGGGCGGTCTGATATTATATGAGAAATAATATTTATGATAAAACCCTGAGACAGATTTAATATAATGATCCAAATAGGAACACAAAGAAAAAATAAACCGGCAATAATAAATATACCCACTTCATGCTTATTGTCGCCAAAGAACAAGAAAATCAGATAGGCTAATATAAATAAAATATATGGTATGTAAGCTATAGCAGTAATACCACATAAGACTTTAAAATTTTTTCTGTAAATTCCTATAGACTTATCCAGTATATCCCCTATACCCATAGATGCAAAAGGAGAGATACCCGGAGACTGTGTATCCAAATAATTTTAACCTCCAGCTCAACTATCACTGTTCAGCAGTCAGCTTTTATGGGTATTACATAAAAATCTACATAATCAGGATTCATAGATTTAGTACGGCAACAGGTAAGTTAGTATCCGTCTTACAAGCCTGTCCCTGTCCGGACTCTTCCGCAAAATCTATGATCCTGTTACAATGAAATCTGTTATTACAGTAATCTACAGTTTTGCATTTATTTAAGTTATAATTTTCTCCTTTGATGGCATATCTTTTGCTCCAGAGCCCGGACAGGGACAGATGTATATGTTTAAAGTTTTTGAGACACTTTTTTACCTGGAGCTGTAGTTAGCCAATAGCTAACTGCTGAACGCTAATTATAGTTAGTTTCATAACAATCCATAATTAAGAACCTCGTAATGCGTAAAGCGTGATGCGTGAGATTAACCCATTACGCATTACGAATTATTTAAATTCTAATAAGTTATGAAATATACTATATTATAATACCAGATTCCAGGTAAAAGAACAAATAGGATTTTATACTTGAAAGAATTAAAGTAATTACAATGTCTTAAAAGGGATTTATTCTCTTAATAGAGAATTGAAGAGATAACTTTTTGCAATTTAAGGAGAAATAATATGAGTAATAACGGAAAAACATCTTTTAAGATTATTGTATTTTTCATCTGTGGTACTGCAGCTCTTGGAGGGCTTTTATTTGGTCTCGATCAGGGTTTTATTGCAAATTCCCTTAAAACAATCGAAGATGTATATAAACTTGACACTAAAGGTGCAGAAAATTATTCGGCAATTCTTGCTACAGGAGGTGTAATAGGTGCCCTTCTCTCAGGTATCTTTGCAAGATTTCTGGGAAGAAAGAAAAGTCTTGTTTTTGCAGGATTTATTTTCAGTATAGCATCACTTATTTCTGCTTTACTCCCTTCTATGGGTATTTTATCTGCCTGCCGTTTTTTTCTGGGTTTTGGTGTGGGAGTTGCATCTTTTATTGTCCCTTTGTATCTTTCTGAAACAGCTCCTGCAAAAATTCGCGGTTCCATGGGAACATTGTTTCAACTTTTAATAACAGTTGGTATTTTCTTAATTTCTATAAGCAATGTAATGATTGCCCGATGTTTTACCGAACCAAGAACAGCTCTGGCACTGATGTTTTTAACAGTAACCTTCTTTGCAGTTTTAATGTTCCTAGGCAGTATAATTTTACCTGAAAGCCCGAGATATCTTATGCTTAAAGGGAAAAAAGACAAAGCCATTGAAGTCTTAACTAAAACTTTAAATACAAAGGAAGAAGTTGACTTTGAAATTCAGGAAATTGAAAAGACTCTCGAAAAAGAACCGGGAGTAAAGATAGGAGTTATATTCAAAGGATACTTTTTAAAAGTGCTTCTAGTAGGTGTTTTTCTTCAGGTATTCCAGCAACTTGTAGGAATAAATATGATGATCTATTATGCTCCGAGAATATTCGGCTATGCAGGAATAGCAGGGCTTATTGGAATGATGACTGTTCCTACAGTTAATATGCTTTTCACCTTTCCAGCTATTCGACTTGTGGAATACTGGGGAAGAAAGAAATTATTATATGTTGGTGCCCTGTGTATGTTGATTACAATGATTGCCGCAGGTATTGCTTTTAGCGGAAAAGTTCAGATTAAACAGAATGGTATAGATAAGTTAAAAAATAAAATTACAGCTATTGATAAATTAACTCCATTGATGAATAACGAATTTTCCGAGAAAGATCTGACGATTAAGATAAAAGAATTAGGATTTACAGAAATTGAGATTAAGGAAATTTTAAACCAGACAGATAGAGATGCAACATCGAAAACAATTTTAATTATCTCTATTATTGTATATATTTTCGGTTTTGCTGTTTCCTGGGGACCTGTTGTATGGCTTGTATGTTCGGAAATCTTCCCCCTTGAAGGCAGAGAAGTAGGTATGACAATAACAACTATGGTAAACTGGACCTTTGCAGGACTGGTAATGAGTAATGCCCTTACTTTTATGCAGGTTTTTGGTAATGCTTCAATTTTCTTTCTCTTCTCAGTATTCTGTATATTGTCTATAGTTTTTGTAGCACTCGTTGTTCCTGAAACAAAAGGCATTACTCTTGAACAGCTGGAATTGAATTTAAAAAGTGGGAAAAAATTGAGGGATATTGGTTATAAAGCAGAATAATG
>Ga0302240_1001137_pt1 | contig 22420 bp, 17 predicted proteins | sample AAG_UR_His_MG_FD_193538 | JGI IMG/M metagenome (GOLD analysis project Ga0302240, IMG submission 193538) | Enriched activated sludge microbial communities from anaerobic digester in WTTP, New Holstein, Wisconsin, United States - AAG_UR_His | ecosystem: Engineered > Bioreactor > Anaerobic >... | reverse complement strand
AAAAATACTTAATTTTTAGAGGAGTTTGAAAAGAAGTTCTTAATTTTAGATTGAAAAATTATAAAATCGACCAAGAATAACTTCAAAAAGGTAAACTTTTATAAGAAGTTTATACTTTTACTGAAAATTTTGATGACTGTATGGACAGACTCTATTTAAAAAGGACATTATGTCACAAATATTTGTTTTAAATCCAGAATACATATTACGCAATGATATTAACCGTGTTATATTAACTTCTAAAGAAGGCGGTATTACAACTTTCATACATCCCTTGCAGGCTATGATTATTAGTTTTTTTGATCAGCCTATTGAATACTTGTCTAACCTTAACCGTATTAGTCATTTCCTTCACTTACCGCTTAATGAGATAGAAGGCTTTGTTACTAAGTTAACTAATAATTCTGAAAAAATTTGGATTGGAGAAGGTAAGAACGCGAGTCATTATCCAGAAAATGTATTAATTAATCTGCCATCCAATTATTTGAAACAAGGTTATTATTTTAAAGACTTCATGATAGATGGGAAAAAAGTTGACCTGGTTTCAAGAAGATTCCAAATCCCAATTGAGACAATTCTTATGATAAATACTCTGTGTTATACTGATTGCACATATTGTTATGCTGACAGGCGGAATAAATTTGATTTAAAAATCCCATTCGAAAGAATGGCTGAGATAATAGTTGAGGCGAAAGAATTAAAATTTCGGAAATTTGATACAAGTGGAGGAGAGTTTTTCCTTTACAAAAATTGGGAAAATTTGCTAAGCTTTTTAATCTCAAACGGATTCAACCCGACAATTCCCGCTAAAATTCCTTTATCAAATCAACAAGTATCAAAACTCAAAGATTTTGGATTAAAGGAAATTCAAATTTCCCTTGATTCTATTAATGCGGAAATTTTATCAAGTACTTTAAATGTTTCCAAAAGCTATTGGAAGCAAATAAATGAAACAATTCACGAATTGGAAAAGGCTAAAATACATTTTAGGGTTAATACAATAGTTACAAGGTATAATGCTAGTTACAATGAAATAGTTAGATTAGTTGAATATTTATTGGGATTTGAATACTTCAATGACATCTCAATTGGCTGTGTTGGGTACACACATTACAAATCAGCACTGCATAATGCTACAATAATGCCAAATAAAGAAGAAGTTGAATTAGTTTTTAGTCATTTACATGAAAAATTTGATAACAATGAAAAAGTGACTATAAGCGAATTGACTTTTTTTAAAGATAATTTTCGTATGTCACATGATTCATTCTTTAAAAAAGCTCTATGTTCCGGGAATTTTCAAGGGTTTATAATTCTTCCTGATGGAAAAGTAACAATCTGTGAAGAATTATATTGGCATCCAAGGTTTATTATTGGAGATTTGACCAAACAAAGCATAATGGAGGTTTGGAATTCTGATAAGGCAAAAGATTTAGTTTATTTAAATAAAAATTCTATCAGGGCTGAAAGCCCATGCCATAATTGCGATTGGTTTGATGCCTGTCACCAAGACGGTGGAAAATGTTGGCGAGAAATTATCAAATCGTATGGTGATCAAAATTGGGATTTTCCTGATCCTCGTTGTCCATACGCTCCTGAACCTATTAACAAAATCTACGTTGGATGAAGAATCTTCTATCTGAAAAATATTATTTCTCCATTTGCTTGAAAATATTTTTGATATGTTGCTTATTCATAAGTAGCATTCTGGTTTTTGCGCAGAAACAGTATTTAAGGACACTTCAAGGAAATGTTGTGGACAGTATAACACATAAACCCCTTGCTTACACAACAATTCAAATTTTTAGTCTAAAAGATAGTGTATTTTATTCTGGTGCAATTTCAGATACAAATGGATATTTCAGCTTCACAGATATTAAAGAATCCTCCTTCTATTTGGTTTTTTCATATGTTGGATATGATCAAAAAATTGTAGTTCCTGACTTAACTCCGAAAAAGATTATAGACTTGGGTTATGTTCTCTTAAAACAAAATATTAATGAGTTGAAAGAGATTACAATTTTGGGAAACTCAAATTATATTATGAACATCGACCGGTCAATTTACAGGCCAGATAGCGCGGATTTGGCAAATTCTGTTATTTCACTCGACCTATTCCAACGAATCCCAGAGATAAAAGTAGACAAAAATTTAAAAAGCATTTCCATAATTGGAAAGCCGACTATGGTATTGGTAAATGGTAATATGCAACAAAGTATTGATATTAATACAATTAACCCACAAGACATAGAAAGAGTTGAGATAATCAATATTCCATCTTCAAGGTACAGTTCAGAATATGAGGGCGTTATTAATATTATCATGAAAAAAGAGCTTACCAGTGGGTTTACGGCATTAATAAATTTAGATTATCAGATAAACAAGAAGAATGAATCACTGCTAATGATACAATATGCAACGAAAAAGGTAAGATTCTTTGGAAATTATTATTTTAACTATTGGTCAATACCCGTTACAAATACAACAGATCGTACCCAATATGAAATAAACTCAACAAACAGATATACATCAAAATACATACTGAACAATAAAAAGGAATATGCACATACAGGAAAATTCGGAATAGATTACTACCCCAATGATCGAACCTATATTAATTTTGTAACGCAAATAAATTCAGATAAGCGAAATGATAGAGCTAATTTCACATCTGAACAACAGACAAATAACTCAGATATATATTTATTAAATTCAGAACAAACCACCGTAGGTTATTTTTTGTTCCAGAATTATTCGCTCTATTTCAAGAGAGAAATTAATTCACTTGGAAAACAATTGAGTTCAGATGTTAATTTGTATCTCATGAATTCAGATAATAATACCAACTACTTAGACACATATTTATTTCCTGTTACAAATATTATAAAAAGAAGCCAAATGGATATTGGTAATAAAAAATCAGTAAATTATCACATAGATTATATTCATCCATTTTCTGAACAATCAAGATTAGAAACTGGGTTGCAATATTATTATCAGGATTTTACAGACGATATCAACCAAGATGGATTAGCTAATTCTACATTTAAATATATTGAGCATAAACCAACCTATTACATTGACTATTATACTGAAATAGAAAATATTAATACAAAAGTTGGAATTAGATACGAATTTTCCAGAAGAAATGTGAATGACAGTTTATTTAGTAATTCCGATTTGCTACCGGCATTGAGACTTTCACGAAGGTTTGGAAATCATATTGTAAGTTTAAATTATAATAAGCGTTCCTATTATCCTTCGGTTTGGCAGCTATCACCTGAAGTTACAATGATTGATTCAGTTAACTTATCTTCAGGTAATCCGTATCTTTCAGCTGAGCTGAATAATGTATTTGAAATTAATTACCGATTCAGGAAAGGCAATAACTTAATTTCTTCCACCATATATCACATTCAATCTAAAAATGTTATAAGAAGTGTCTATTCAGTTGATGGTGGAGTTCTAATAAGAAAACCTTTTAATGCATCAAATAGAAAAGTTTATGGTTTTAAAACATCAGGTTCATTTCAACTATGGGAAGATTTGGAATTGCTACCTTATTTTGACCTTTTTTTTGATAAGTATTCTTATCAGGAGGAGATATCAAATATATTTACATGGAAAATTGATTTTTCGCTTAATTACTTTCTACCCATTGGTTTTTATATTGGTTTTGATTTCGGATATACAAATAAAATACTGCAGCCTCAAGGTTATATTAAAAATATTCCACAAATAAATACAATCTATGTACAAAAATCATTATTTAACGGATACGGTTCAGTCATGTTATCGTATCAAAATATCTTCAAAAATATAACAACCACTTATGTTAGTGAAAACTTATTTGAACAAGAAAGTTCCTTAACAATATCAAATTCAGGTTTTTTAATAAGGTTCTCCTATTGGTTTGCAAAAGGAAAGAAAATTGAAGAAAAAAGAAGACCCGAATATTTTGAACAAGATGTTAAATAGAAACTTTGCTTGGCATCCACATGAACAAATTTAAAAGTGACATACAATTAGATAGTATGGATTGCGGAATTACTTGTTTAAAAATGGTAGCGCAATACTATAAAAAAAAGGTTAATTTAGATTTTCTACGTAATATTTGTTTTGCATCAAAAAAAGGAGTTACCTTACTTTCAATAAGCGAAGCCGCCGAACAAATAGGATTTAAGTCTATTGGTGGCCGTATTACCATTGAAAAGCTGAAAAAAGAAGCACCTCTGCCATGCATCATACATTGGAATCAGGAACATTTTGTGGTTGTTTACAAGATAAGGGGAAAAAACATTTTCCGAAAACAAACCAAAGTTTACATCTCCGATCCTGCACGTGGCCTAATAAATTACACTGAGGCAGAATTTAAAAATCATTGGATTAGCACAAAATCAGGAGGAGAAGATAAAGGCATTGTGTTGCTTTTAGAGCCCACGCAGGATTTCTATAAGCAGGCAGGTGATAAAATAAACCGCAGCAGCCTGAAATTCTTATTTTCTTATTTTATTCGTTACAAACGTTTTTTTGGTCAACTCATAATCGGATTGATTTTGGGCAGCCTGTTTCAGCTTATTTTCCCTTTCCTAACCCAGGCAATTGTTGATATAGGTATTGTAAACAAGAATATAGGTTTTATTTACCTAATCCTTTTGGCACAAATGGTATTGGTCATCAGCCGTATGTCAGTCGAATTTATCAGGCGGTGGATACTTCTGCACATAAGCACAAGAATAAACATATCACTTATTTCCGACTTTTTTATAAAACTCATGAAACTGCCCATGAGCTATTTTGACACCAAACTAACGGGGGATATTCTTCAACGCATTGATGATCATGCAAGGGTTGAGCAGTTTGTCACTGCTCGTAGCCTGAATACCATATTTTCTCTTTTCACACTTATCATTTTCAGTATCGTCTTATGGATTTATGATGTCAAAATATTTTTCATATTCTTTGTTGGCAGTATGATTTACACCCTGTGGATTCTTATTTTTCTGAAAAAACGGCGAGAACTTGATTTTAAATATTTTGATGCACATGCAAGAAATCAAAACAAAACTTATCAACTGATACAGGGTATGCAAGAGATAAAATTGCAAAACACCGAAAAACGCCACCGCTGGGAATGGGAGGACGTGCAAGCCGATTTATTTCATATTAATATAGCCTCGCTAAAACTACAGCAAACACAAGAAGCCGGTAATATTTTTATTAATGAATCCAAAAACATTATTATCACAGTTGTGGCTGCCTTGGCCGTTATCAATAACGAAATGACACTTGGAATGATGCTCGCTACACAATACATTATTGGTCAGCTTACTTTACCCATTGAGCAAACCGTTGACTTCATACATGACCTGCAGGATACAAAGATCAGTTTGGAACGGATTAATGAAATCCATAATAAAGAAGATGAAAACGCAGGGCGGCCTATTCAAAAACAAAACCTGCAAAATTCAGCAATCAATATTGAAAACCTGGTTTTTCAATATGAAGGGCCACATTCGAAAAAAGTGCTGAGTGATATAAATCTAATCATCATGCCAGGTGAAGTAACCGCAATTGTAGGTGCCAGTGGTAGCGGTAAAACCACATTGATAAAGCTTTTGTTGCAATATTATAATCCTGTTGAAGGGAAAATATCAGTGGGTAGCCAGGATTTGCAAGAACTCAATTCAACATGGTGGCGCAACCAATGTGGGGCAGTCATGCAGGATGGATTCATTTTCTCAGAAAGTATAGCGCACAATATTGCAGCTAACGAAGACGAAATAGATAAAAAGAAACTTACTTATGCTGCTAAAACTGCAAACATCCATGATTTTATCATGGAATTGCCTTTGAAATACAATACCGTAATAGGAAACGAAGGCCAAAACCTCAGTCAAGGTCAAAAACAAAGGATTCTCATAGCACGAGCTGTTTACAAAAACCCCGCATTTTTATTTTTTGACGAAGCCACCAATGCCCTTGATGCCAATAACGAAAAAGCCATTGTTGAAAATTTGCAGGAATTTTATCGCGGTAAAACAGTGGTTGTGGTAGCACACAGGTTAAGCACCGTGAAAAATGCTGATCAGATTGTTGTACTTGATGACGGTAAAATAGTGGAAATCGGTAACCACAAAGAACTCACGCAGAAAAAGGGGGCATATTACCATTTGGTAAAAAATCAACTGGAGCTTGGTAATTGACTTTCAACTTTAATCGGATAATTTTGGAGGAAAAAGACAACATAGAGTTAAGAAGTGAAAAAGTAAGAAACCTGATCGGTCAAATACCACCGGTTATTATTCGAGCAGGCATATCAGTCATTTTCTTCATCATCCTAATTTTACTCATCGGTTCATGGTTTTTCAAATTTGAATACACTATAAAGACAAATGCAACCATTAATCAAAATTCTGAGAATTTGATCATTGAGCTAAAAATACCAGCAAACGAGATAAGCAAGATCAAAACCGGGCAAAAAGTAATTTTGGATTTTAATAACATACCAAACCTATACAATGAAAAACTGGTAACAGAAATTCAAAGTATCCCTGATGTACTTGAAATAAGAGAAAATGGAGGATTTTATACAGTAGAAATAATTTTACCAGAAAAAACTAAGATCGAATCGGACAGAACATTGTCCATCGGAAATGAAATAAAAGTAAATGCCGAAATTGTAACAGACAAAATAAGTCTTTTCGACCGAATTATGGGACCGATCAGGATAATATTTAACAAAAGGGAATGAATTCCAGCCCTTCGCAGTCAAGCACATTGACAAGTCGCACATTCCTGCGCCAATGGCTAAACTTGCCAAAGAGCTTGCCTGCTCTGACTCACAGACTGAAGAACGCCCTTTTGCTAACAGCAAACAAGCACAATAGCCGAGATTGTTGTAAATTAGATAAATATTGCTTCTAATATAACTTGTACTTTCCTGAAAAATTGTACCTTTTAAGTCCGCTACTGTGCCTATTTGCAGGCCGTTGGCATTCATTGTAAAAAGGTAGAAATATCAAACTAATTAGGTACATTTTATTTATTCCAATATTCTCCTCGAAGCGAGGATTTTCAATCTGAAGCAATGTGAGATGGTCTAATGAGTCTGGACAATATTTTTATCAAAGTTAATTTATTATGTTGAAAAGAAGGGGTCTGGGGGAGACTCATAACTTGATTTTTTGTTAATAAATTATGCAGCATTCTGATATACAACCTTTGGCGGGTTGTTCCCTATTGAAGAATGATCCCGCTTTTCATTGTAATAGTGAATAAATTGTGAACAGGTGTGGTATAATTCTCTACCTGTCTGCGGGTGCTCAAGGTAAATTTTTTCGTATTTAATGGTTCTGAAGAAACGTTCGATATAAACATTATCAATGGCCCTACCTTTGCCATCCATTGATATCCTGACTGTTTCAAGGCTTTTGACATATCCAATATATTCATCCGATGTAAACTGACTTCCCTGATCGGAATTTATAATCTCCGGCCTTCCATATTTGTTTATCGTCATTTTCAAGGTATTAACAACCCATTCAGCTTCCATCGTATTCGATAAACTCCACCCCAGGATGCATCTGCTGTAAATGTCCATTATAGCCAGCAGGTACATGTATCCTTTAAGCATCGGAATATAGGTAATATCAAGCGCCCACACCTGGTTGGGCCTTTGTATTTCCAGATTACGTAGCAAATAGGGGTATTTATACCTGGTAGAATCAATGATGGTGGTACGAGGACAGCAATAGACCGTCTTTAATCGCATGATCTGCATCAGAGTACGTACATGGCACCGACCAGCCTGATAACCTTTTTTACGCAACTCATTGGTCATCCTGCGGGTCCCCCGCGTGGGATCCTCAAGGTACAGCCTGTCAAGCTCCTCCATGAGCTTCAGGTCTTTTGTACTGGCTTTTGATGGCGTGTAATAGAGCGTGCTTCTGGCAATCCCTAAAAGCTCACATTGGTAGCATATGCTCATTTGCCCTTCTTCACGATCAACCATCTCTCTGCGTATATCCAGGGGTATCATAGAACCTTTTTTTTTAACCAATTAATGTCTACCGACAGTTGACCGATTTGATGTACCAACTCCTCATTCTCTTTCTTAAGCTTCTTTATCTCTGATGACTCATCCTTCTCGCTATCGAAAACCTTCCCCGCATTGGCCAAAAAATCCCTTTTCCAATGTGTAATCAGATTAGGATGCACTTGGTAAATCTGAGCAAGCTCAGATATGGTCTTGTTCTCTTTTATCGCCTCTATGGCAATCTTCGCTTTAAATTCAGCCGTAAATGTTCTTCTTGACTTTTTCAAATGACAGAAATTATATAATTAGTAAATTCCTGTCCAGTTTTTTTAAACCATCTTATGAATTATAAGTAAAGTTTTAGATTAATAAATGTTTCTTCTTTAATAGGTGTTAAAAAACCATCTCATCAATAAGTTTAAAAAATTATTATTAATAATAATTTATTCTCTTCAACTTTATTTTAGCGAGTTACCAATGTTTAATGAGAAGCGGCCCTGGTGCAGATTTTAAATAAATCTGCTTTTCATCATAACCAACGCAACCATTAATGTCGGTTACATAAACTGAATATAAACCTTCCTCATACACAACAATTTGAGGATAAGAACTTCCGGTATTCCATAAATATGATTGATATCCATTACCAGGAGTAATTATGATTGAAGTATTAGAACAAATCGTCGTATCAGGTCCTAATGATATCTGTGGGTTGGGATTAACATTAACTATTACTTGTGCTGAATTATAAGTACCACTGGCTGAATAAGCTGTAACAGTATATATACCAGAATTTAAGGTTTGCACATTACTAATTACAGGATTCTGAAGATTTGAGCTAAACCCTGCAGAGCCTATCCATTCAAAAGAAACTGCACCAGCCGCTATACAATATAGATAAAGAGTTGCCCCCACGCAAAGGGGACTATTTGAATAGGCTTGTACTGATACGAAAAAACTTTGAATAAAAGTAGGTAACCCAAAAGTTGCCGTTCTGCCTTCGAGGGAGACATTATTTTCCACATACCCACAACTCAATCCGGCATTGTTAGGATTATTAATTGTACATAAAAATGTATAGTTATAACGTGAGATGTATATTCTGCCATTATTAGCCACCTGCATAGCAGCATAATTTCCGTTAGAGGCAATTTCTGTCTTTCCATTTACGATAGAACTGCCATTGGGTAAATTCAAATCGTATTGAAAAATTTTCCCATTATCTCTAGCGCCTGATGCGTATAACTTAGTGTTGTCAGGAGAAAACTCTATACCGTAAGCAGAAGGTATAAAGTCATAAAAACATTTTGAATCTGTAGTTACAATTCCCGTTAATGTATTAAACTTAACCATTTCAATCATCACAGAAAGATCATAATCATATACCGCAAGTGCCAGATATGTTCCATTTGGTGATGATTTTAAATATCCCGCTCTATGTCTATTTATCCCTGTATGAATTTGGCCTGTATTTGATATTATTGGGGTTGTATTTATTCCGCTGTTTGTAACCAAGAACGCTAAAAATTGATTGTTATTCCAACCATGTGTTATTACCCATATATCCATGCCATTGGTATGCTTTACAGCAGTTATTTTTTCAGTACAATTTGAATTAGAAACAATTTCAATATTTTTAATAGTTACTGCTCCTAACCCTCCTTCCAAATTCATATCCACAATAGAATAGCTTACCCCATGAATGCCTCCTGTTGCAACTTGATCCATTGTAAACACATAATAAAGGGTATTATTCCCAGGTTTTTTGACTACGACACCCGATTGAGTACTAGAAGAATGTCCCCATAACCCTGTACCATTCGACATTATTTGATGATTTCGATTCCAGATAGTTTGACCATCGATATAAAAAAGAAGTAAACCTGATGAATTGCTAATCGTTGCTACACCCTCACTTGTATTCAGCGCCCCGTCTAACAGTGCTACGGTTTCGCCACTGGCAAAGCTCACGCCAGCATAATTGCCAAAATACCCGTTATTGGCCTCAAGCTGGGCAAACAAAATATTTTCGTTACCCACTAAAACAAACGCCAATAGCAACAGTTGATGCCTAAATCGTTTCATTTAAAAAATTTCGTATAAAGATAGGGTAAAGGTAATAATATTTATGAATCTCTCATTCCCTTATTCATTCTGGCTTGTCTAATACTGGCATTTAATTCGAAACCTATCAATAAAATCATAGAATTTAACCAAAGATAAAACATTAAAATAAGCACAGTACCAATACTGCCATAAACCGCATTATAGCGTGAAAAATTCTGAATATAAAAGCTAAAACCCCAAGAAGTTAATAAGATAAGGAAAGTAGACAATGTTCCTCCGGCCGAAAAAAATTTGAATTTGTTTCTCCTGTCGGGTGCGAAATAATAGAGAAAGCTTATCCCAAAATAAACAGTAGCTATCAAAATAATCCACCTCCCTATTTGTAAGAGATAATAAGTAAAGATATTGCTAATGATATGGTGTTCATTCAAAAAACTAAAGGTAAGACTTCCCAAACTGATTAGGGCAATGGCAACGATCAGCAATATGGTATATAGAAGTATGAGGAATATATTTATGGCTTTTTGTTTGAACCAAGAACGTGTTTTAAAAGCATGCACACTCGAATTAAAAGCATTGGTAAGACCGGTTATGCCATTCGAGCAAAAATACAAGGCCATGATAAACCCTACGGAGAGCAAACCACCTCGTGGTCGTGTGATGATATCTTCAACTGTTTTATTAACCACTCGCCAGATTTCATCGGGTAAGAAATCTTCGAGCAATCCCATCAGCATAGGCTGAAAATTCTCGATAGGGATAAAAGGAATGATAGTAAATAGCATTATGATTGCAGGAAAGATAGCAGCTAAAAAACTATAGGCTATACCCGAAGCCTTGGCACTGATATTCCCCTTCGTTAGCGATTTCAGGAAGAATGTCATTACATCGTATAGAGGCATTCCTTCGAAACCAGGTACAACTATTTTCTTCGACCAATGAATGATACAAAGCCCCCTTCGGCTCAGCTTATCCAATTGCCGGCCAATCCAAGTATCTTCGAAAAGAATATTCGATATAAAGCGGTTCTTCACTTATATATAAGCCTTCAAACTTAGATCGAGGCTCTTAATATGATGGGTAAGAGCACCTACCGAGATGTAATCAACCCCTGTGGCAGCATATTCTCTTATATTCTGCAACGTAATGCCTCCACTGGCTTCTGTTTCAAAACGGCCTCCGATTATTTTTATGGCCATTTTCAATTCATCAGGTGTAAAATTATCGAGCATAATGCGGTGAATATGCCCTTCGTCAAGTACATGGTTCAATTCAGTTAGGTTGCGAACTTCTATTTCCACTTTCAAATCAAGATGGTTTTCTTTGAGATATTGATTCACTGCTCTGATAGCCTGTGCAATTCCTCCGGCATAATCCACATGGTTGTCCTTGATAAGGATCATGTCGAAAAGTCCAAAACGATGATTGACTCCTCCTCCAACCCGTACAGCATATTTTTCGAGTTGACGAAGTAATGGGGTAGTTTTGCGCGTATCGAGCAATCGAACCGGGAAGCCTTCAGTAAGTTTTACCAGTTGACAGGTTTGAGTGGCTATGCCGCTCAATCGTTGCATAAAATTAAGAGCAGTCCTTTCACCCATAAGTATAGCCCTGGCATTGCCATAAAGCGTAAAACCAATTTCTCCGGCTTCTACTTCGGCTCCGTCGTGCAAAATTTCAGTAAATTCCATGGAGGAATCCAAGCGCTGAAATATTCTTCGGGCAATATCTATCCCGCAGATGACTCCCTTTCCCTTTATCAGTAATCGAGCATGCGCTCTTTGTCGTCGAGATACGGTTGCAAGGGTGGTATGATCACCTTCACCTATATCTTCTCGAAGGGCTAATTCAATAATCTCTTCTACATTCATTTTAATTTCAATGTTTCTTGAGAATCATTCTTCGAATGGTTCTAATTGGAACTGGATAATCCAGTATTTCCCCTCCATCTCCTTCATTAAATAATACAGATTATAAATTTTAGTAGGGCAATTCATTTTGCCAATAAGAAAACGTGTTCCTTCGTTCGATCGTCCTTCGTGCTTTACCTTGAATGATAATACTTCATTCTGACTGAAGAATTTCTGCAAAAGTGCTTCCGACTGATTACGGTTATATACACCTTCGCTTCCGGGAATGGCTAAATTGACCATAGTATGAAAATACTTTACCAATTCATGTGCATCGCCATCCGAAATAGCTTTTACAATCACAGCCTGGTTATTCTGGGCACAAACAGAAGCCGAAAAGCCTGAAAAAATCGCCAGAAACAGCAAAAATTCTTTTTGTAATAATATCTTCATGCCCCTTTCGAATTAATGAATAATGAAAGAAATTCTGAAACGGTTTATATTACAATAAAAGTGCCATAAGCATTGGTTGCGAAAATGAGCAAATTTATGGTAAAATATGATTACCATGAGGAATTCAATACAATAAGGTCGAAAAATCATAATTTCGCACTTGCTCTAAATTTTACTTATGAAGATTAACTTAATAGCGATCGGGAAAACTGATGAGGCCTATGTGGAAGATGGTTGCCAAATATACGAAAAACGTATTATGCATTATCTTCCTTATGCTCGTTATGAGATACCTTCAACAAAAATAAATTATAAGTATGACAAAAATCGCCAGCTCGAAGCAGAAGCCTCGCTTTTAGAAAAAAATCTCGAACCTGAAGCTTTTGTGGTCTTACTCGATGAACATGGAAAGGAATTTACTTCTGTGGGATTTGCTCAATTTCTACAAAACAGAATGAACGCAGGGATAAAGAATCTAACTTTTGTGATTGGCGGTCCTTATGGTTTTCACCAACGCATAAAACAAAGAGCCAACGAAATAATGAGCCTTTCCCTCTTAACCTTCCCGCATCAACTGGTCCGCCTTATCTTTGTGGAACAATTATACAGAGCCTTAACCATATTGAATCATGAGCCTTATAATCATTCCTGAACGAAAATCATAAAATATGAAACCTTCGAATCCGTTTCTTTATGTAAATCTAATTTATTCTGGTTTTAATTAATCTCAAGAACTTAATTCCATGAAAAAACTTGTTTTTATTGCTTGCGGGGTGTGCCTTTCAATATTTTTTATTCCAATTAAAGCCCAAAAATCATATTCTTTGATTGATGATGAGATTCAATGGCAAACGGCCATCGAGCTTTTCGAAAGAGAAAAGTATGGAGCAGCACAACATATTTTCGAGCAAATTTCCAAAAATACCAATGCTGAGAAGAAGATGCTCGCCAACTATTATTCGGCGGTTTGTTCTTTTAAGAACAAAAACCCTGATGCTGGCCAGCAGTTGATGAATTTCATCCAAAAATATCCTACGAGCGATAAAATAAACCAAGTGAAATTTTATCGAGCTTGCTTTCTTTTCAATAATAAGGACTTCAAGTCGGCTGATCAGTTATTTACGGAAACAGATACCTACGAGCTACCCCCTTCGCATCTGCCCGAATTCTATTTCAAAGCTGGATATTGCAGGTTTTTGGTGGGAGATATGGAACGTGCCAAAAACTATTTTTATGAGATTAAGGACGGGAATCATATCTATGCCGATCAAGCTTCATATTACTATGGCCACATACTATATAAACAGGGGAAATATGAAAATGCCCTGCAAGAGTTCGATAAATTAATAAACCATCCTGATTATAAATCGGTTATACCTTATTACATTGCCCAAATATACTATCGTCAAGGAAAATATGAAGAGCTTTTGCAAACCGCTTCTCCTTTGCTCGAAAACACCTTGGGTAGGCAGAAAGCCGACATTGCCCGAATGATTGGAGATGCTTACTTGCAACTTGAGAATTATTCCAAAGCCTATGAATATCTGTTGATGCACGAGCAGCTTACCAAAGCCAAGCCTGACAGAGCACAGGCTTATAGTTTGGCTTATGCAGCCTACAAATCTAATCTTTTCGAGGAAGCCATTTCCTATTTTCAGATTGCTGCCCAGGGAAAGGACTCCCTATCTCAAAATGCATGGTATCACTTGGGCGATTGTTACTTGAAGACCGGACAGAAAGATTTTGCTCAGAATGCATTCTATACAGCTTATCAGTTATCGTACAACCAAACATCGCGTGAAGATGCTCTGTTCAATTATGCTAAACTTTCTTATGAATTGGCTTCCGATCCATATAATGAATCCATCTCGGCATTAAAAAAATATCTGACCGAGTTCCCCGAATCGCATCGCACCGATGAGGCCAATCAATATCTCATAAACCTTGCTCTCATCAGCAAAAATTACAAGCAAGCGCTCGAAGCCATCGAAAACATTAAGTTTAAAGACATATGGATTAAAACTGCTCAGCAACGCATCCTTTATTATCTTGGCATAGAATCGTTCAATGAAAATAAGTATCAGGAAGCCATTCATTATCTGCAAGAAGCTGCTGGTATGGATTTCGACAAAACCATACGGCTTCAGGCTCTATATTGGACTGCCGAAGCCATTTATCGAACAGGCGATTATGTTTCGGCTCTCAAGGCTTATCATAAATTTTTACTAAGCGCGGGCGCCGTCGATATTCCTGAATACACCTCCGTGCACTATAACATCGGGTATGCACAGTTTAAATTGAGTCAATACGATGAGGCTTCGGTCTCGTTTAGAAAATTCCTTTCTACTTATCAAGGCAACGATAAAGCCATGATCAATGATGCTTACCTGAGAATTGGGGATTGCTTTTTTATTGGTCGAAATTATACCGAAGCCATTAAATATTATCAGAAAGCTTATAACAATGGAAGTACTGAAGCCGATTATGCCCTGTATCAGATTGCTCTTTCGCAAGGTGTTCAAAAACAGTTTCAGGAAAAAATTGCTACGCTGAAAAATTTAATCTCCAAATATCCGCGCTCTCCATACAATCCAGCGGCTTACTACGAATTAGCCCTCACCTCTCTTCTTATCAACAAGAACAATGATGCTTTAGGTTACCTCGACCAGATTATCAATAAATATCCTAAGAGCAATTATGTGAGCAAATCCATGCTAAAGAAAGGGATGATTTATTATAACGACAATCAGAATGAAAAAGCCCTGGTAGAATTAAAGGCAGTAGTCAATAAATATCCCGGTACGTCTGATGCTCAGGAAGCACTGGTGGCCATCAGTAATATTTATGTAGAAATGAATCGGGTAGATGAATACCTGTCGTATCTGAAAACTGTGCCCAATGCTGAACTTTTAATGTCGGGACAAGACTCCCTGATTTATGTAGCGGCCGAAAATCAATATCAGAAAGGCGATTGTAAATCGGCTACGGAAGGATTTTATCAATATGTAAGAAATAATCCTCAGGGAAGATTTTCGGCGAACGCGTGGTTTTACATTGGGGAATGTGCCCGAAGGACAGGCAATAGTTCTGGGGCCCTTCAAGCTTATGAAAATGTAACTTTAAGGCCGGGCAATCCCTTCATGGATCGTGCTTCGAGTTATGCGGCACAGCTTCGCTTCATGCAAAAAGATTATACTCGAGCCCTCGAACATTACCAACGTCTAGAATCTGTTGCGGCCGACAAGAATTCTCTTACCGAAGCCTTTGCTGGCCAAATGCGCTGTTTTTATCAGCTTGGTGAAATGAACGCCGTAATAGATGCCGCTAATCAATTGATGAAATCGGAAAAAGTAACCCACAACCTTCTGGTTGAAGCTCATTTATATATGGGACGTGCGGCTTTTCATCTGAATAATATTCCTCTGGCCGAAAAAGAATTTGGTATCATAACACGGCTTACACAGTCGGAAGCCGCAGCAGAAGCTCAATATCATCTTTCCTTGATAACATTCAACCGCAACGATTTATCCAATGCAGAAAAAATGACTTTTCAGCTTATCAATAATTATCCTTCCGCTGATTATTGGAGAGTGAAGGGATTTATTCTCCTTTCAGATATTTATGCTGCAAATGGTAATATCTTTCAGGCTAGGCAAACTCTGCAAAGCATCATCGATAATTATAAGGGAGAAGACTTGCGCAAAGAGGCTCAAAACCGCTTGAATAATCTCCCCCCTGTTCAATAATTCTCATTTCGACAAACCCATTGAAAATATGATAAGTAAAAAACTTTTCTTGAAATTAAGTACGACCATTGGGGTTCTTTTGTGGCTTCCCATCGTCGAAAAAAGCTTTGGCCAGCATCCTCAGATTGAAGAAGTAACCATCATTGGAAGTTTTACTCCCCATATCTCCGATGCCAATAAGATTTTGAGAAATCCCATGTTAAGAGATACGAGTATAATTCTCAAACCCATGGAATATCAAATTATCTCGAGGCCTTTGCATTTTTCCTTTCCGCTTTATTCTATCGAGGCGCAAAAAGTTCAAGCCGAAAGCGATGCAATGTATCTAAAAAATTATCTTCGATTAGGTATGGGAAGCCTCCTCAACCCTTATGCCGATTTTTATGCCAATATTCCGCAATCCAAGCGTACTGCCTTCGGAATTCATTACAGGCATCTTTCCGCCCAAGCCGATTTAGAAGATTATGGTGAATCGTCATTTAGCGATAATCTGGCCGAAATCTATGGAAAAACCATAGGGAAAAATCTTGCATGGAATGGAGGAATAAATTTTCAAAGGAACATGCTTCACTGGTATGGATTTAATCCGGCCAAATTTTCACTTCCGGCAAATTCAGATACAAGTATTACAAAACAAGTATATACACGACTATGTGGAAATATTGAACTAAAGAAAAATGTTTCTAACCACGACCCTTTCTATTTTGATTCGAGGCTCGATGCTTTGTGGATGGAAGATAAATATGGCACTTCCGAACTGAATCTCTCATATTTTGGCAATATTCAATTTACCAATTCCATTCTTTCTGCCCGAAGCAACGACAACATCGGGCTAGGGCTGGAGGCAAGCTTTTGGAACAATCAATGGGATATTTATCCCGATGATCGAACAGGCCTCATCAGTTTCCATCCTTATTTCAGTACGCAAATTGATGAATATGAATTGTATGCAGGTTTAAATACATCAATAACTGTGGATAGTGGGGATACTAAAGTCCATGTTTTCCCTGAGCTGAAAGGTAGTTTGACCATCGTCAAGGAAGTTCTGAAAGCTTATATAGGGATTAAGGGCGATATCTGCCGAAACAATTTGAACCAGTTTAGTACGATCAATCCTTTCATTTCGAGCTATGTTCCTTTTAATTTCAGGAAAAATTCCTTCGAGTTTTATGGTGGGCTGAGTTCCAACCTTGGACGTTATGTTGGGTTGAGTGCCAGCATAAGCACTTCTAATTTTAAAAATCAGGCGTTTTTCATCAACGATACCACTGTCCCATTATATAATCAATTCACTGCCATTTACGACAGCGGAAGCGTTCTCAAGGTAAATGCAGAAATATCATTTCATAAACAGGAAAACATCATCTTTGTTCTTGGACTCAATTATTCCTCCTATTCGTTGGAAAATCTGCATAAACCGTGGCATGTTCCAGAATTTATGGTCTATGCAAATGGACGTTTTGTAATTGGGCAGAAATTTATTGTGAAACCCATAATATACTTCCAGAGTATGACCTATGCCAATATTTTCGAAAAGCAAAATGGGAAATGGAAAGAATCTGAACCCCTGAAACTCGATCCATTCCTCGACTTGAATATAGGGCTCGAGTATCGCATTAATCCTAAGTTTTCGACTTTCACCAATTTCAATAACATTACGGGTGGGAATTATCAACGCTGGTACAATTATCCTGTACATGCCTTCAATGTGATGGCGGGAATTACTTATTCTTTTTAACCGGGTTTGTTTATGAAAAATCTATTGATTGCAAACGGGCTTTTATTTATATTTATGATATCAGCCTGTAATAGAGCTCCTTCACCTTCCAGTCGATCAAGTGTGGATGATGCGGGGACCGATGGCACACTGATAATTTTTCATGCCGGGAGCGTTACCCGTCCGGTGAGAGTTATCGCAGATAGTTTCGAAAAAAAACATCCGAGGGTGAAAATCCTTCACGAAATATGCGGTAGCCGGGAGTGTGCAAAAAAGGTAACCGAACTCGAAAAACCCTGTGATATTTTGATTAGCTCGGATATCGACGTGATTGAAAGCATGCTTTACCCTGAATACGTAGAAGGTTGGATTGGCTTCGCTACCAACGAAATGGTCATAGCTTTCACTGAAACCTCGAGATACCATCGACAAATCTCCGCACAAAACTGGCCAGATATATTATTGAAAAAAGACGTGAATTACGGCCGTTCCGATCCTGATTCCGACCCTTGCGGGTATCGAACTTTGTTCACCTTTCAGCTTGCGGCATCATATTACCACCGCCCTGAGCTAGCCAAAATTCTGGCTTCGAAGAATCAGAAATATATCCGGCCAAAAGAAATGGATCTTTTGGCCTTATTGCAGTCGGGCAGCCTTGATTATATATTCATTTATCGTTCTGTCGCCCTTCAACATCATTTGAAATTCATTTCGCTACCACCTGAAATCAATCTTTCCAATCCTTTGTTGGCTTCTGAGTATGCAAAAGCAGTCGTGAGTGTCAGTGGTAAAAAACCAGGAGAAAAACAATTAGTATATGGCAGTCCTATGGTTTACGGCATCACACTTATTAGAAATGCACCCCATAAGAAACTTGCCCTGTTGTATCTCGATGAATTCTTATCACCCAAAGAAGGCTTGGCTGTTTTCGAAGCCAATGGTCAGCCTGCATTAGACCCACTTATTTGTTATCCCCTCGATAGCCTTTCGGCAAGCCAACCATGCAATGGACAATTTTTTCGCTGAATTTTTCTTTTTTTATCTATCGACTGTAAATTATTTTTCCCCAAATGTTTAAACCTAAACCCTCCAAAATTAGGTAATATAATTTCAAAAAAGATAAAATAATCGGGTAAATAGTTTGTTTATTCGAATTTTTTGTTGTTTCTTTGTATTACCTAAATAAGTAATATATGGAAGCAAAACAAAAACACCCAGATTGGGCACTGGCACATAAAAAACCAGGCACGGAACTTAAATGTATCAATGGAAGATATTATCTTTATGGCGTAAAGTCGGTTTACGACAAAAAACTTAAGCGGCCACGAAAGATATCGCTTGGTATTTTGGGAAGCATTACCAAAGAAAAGGGGTTTATACCCTCAGAGAAGCAGCAATTGAAAATTAAAAGCAGTAAAACCTACTACAACAAACAGGTTTATTCCCTTGAATATGGCTTCTCCAAGTGGTTGATAGATACGTTGGAGAAAGAAGGTATTTTAGAGGATTTAAAAAGACTTTTCCCCGATTTATGGCAATTTATTGTCTCGATGATCTATTGCCGGGTTGCTTATCAAAGTCCTTTGAAAAACATTCCCTTTCATCTTCAGCAGTCAGATATACTGAACCTGCTGGGTTGGGGTGAAAAGGTTAATGACCAAAAGATAAGCGATCTTCTCTTTGAGCTGGGTTGCAGAGAACAATCCATTCACAGGTTCATGCAGCCAAAAGACAAGCAAACCAAAACCATATTGATTGACGCTACCGATATCGTACTTCAATCCAATCATATTTCATTGTCTGAAGAAGGGTATAATTCCAGAATGGATTTTCAGCCCCAGTTTGTTTTACTCTACCTCTATGATGCAGTATCTCTGCGGCCTTTATATTACAGGATGCTTCCGGGTAATATCAGGGAAATTTCGGCGATGAAAAACACGATAAAAATTAGTGGCTTGGAACATTGTACCTATATTGCAGATAAAGGCTTTTTTTCTGAAGCCAATGTTTCAGAGCTTGAGCGTATGGAAATGCAATACATGATCCCCTTGAAAAGGAACAACCAACAAATCAATTATAAAGCTCTTGAAAACATTGAACAAACAGATAATTATTTTGAATTCTCAAAACGGTTTATCTTTCATACCGATACAAAAGAGACGGGGAACAGAAGAATTGAGGTGTTTCTGGACGGAAAGCTCAAAGAGCAGGAAAAAGCCGATTATCTGTCCAGAATACAGTCACTGCCGGAAAATTTCTCAAAACCCAGGTTCAACGAACTGGTGAAAACCATGGGGACACTTGCCATAATGCATAACACACAAAATACTCCAAAGGAGTTGTACCATGAATACAAAAGCAGAGGGGACATCGAGCAATTCTTTGATCATCTGAAAAACACATTAGACGCCTCATCATCCAGTATGCAGCGGGAAGAATCTCTTAATGGCTGGATGTTTATTAATCATTTAAGCATGCGGGTTATATATAGATTATTTGAAATTTTAAAAACAACGCCTCTTAATAAACAGGATAAACTCTTACATAAATACTCTCTGATGGACGCTGTTGACCATCTTAAGTCGGTAAAGAAAATAAAATTTGCACCCGATGAATCAGTGATTGCCGAAATTAATAAATCCACAAAAAAACTACTGGAGAAAATGGGAATATCTATTACCTAAAAATTTAAGGTTTGGGTTTAAATGGAATAATTGCTGAATATATAGTCGAAAACACCAGTAAATGTTATAAGTCGTTCTGGCATCCGGATGTAAACTAAGGTAGAAGTGTTGAGAAATATCTACTTTTCATGTTTTCGACGCAAAGAGAGGAGGTTAGGTTGTTTTCCGAAAAAATCTTTATTTATTTTACTTCTCCCAGAGCATATTGTTTCAAATAATCGCGAAATAGAAATTTAATAAAATCAGATACTTCTTCCTGATGGGGTGAAGCAGAAAATATGCGAGAAGGCTCTAAATAATATAATTTGTGTTGAGACTGAAGGATTTTTTCGCCTCCACCGGTAATATTCAGCATAACATTAGCCTCTGAAGAAATAAGGCCAGCGTCTATAGCCTGAATGAGAGAAGCGGTGGCAACTCCTGCAGCTGGATGAATGTCGATACCTTCGGTTTGATTGAAAAGTTCGGTAGCTACAATTGCTGCATGATTATTTACCTTCAATATGTCGCCGTTAGTGTCTGTTAAAGCATCGAAGAGTCCTCCTGCAATGGAATAGGGAGGTTTACGGTTGGAAAGAACCTTAGAGTACATTTGTGCAATCTGATGATGTGCTTCTTCTTCATCTAAAGGAAGCAACTCACGCGATCCAGCTTTCCACGAATCATACATTGGGGTGAAAGGTTCATTTTGGGACAGCATTAGTTTGGTTTTATGCTGGCCATAACGTCCATCTTCTATAAATCGGAGGTTGGCTTCCCATGCAGCAATAGCTCCAGTACCACTCCCAATTGCCTGAAAATAATAGTCAGGAATTTGTCCAATTGCATGGGTAGCCGATAGAAACGTAGATGCCATACCATCGCGGCGAGCCACGTTTTTTGCACCTCCTTCGGCTAAGAAACCATTTGTAGAAACCGCAAGATTAGATAAATAAATGGCATCGGAATAATCGCTTCCTGAATCTGTACAGATTAATTTTACACAGGGAAGAAAAGGTTGATCACTCCATAATACATCGATATTATCAACTGGGACACATAAGAGAAGTGGGATTTGATTGTCGGAGCAAACCCGTGCAAATGCTCTGGCTGTATTGCCTGCTGAAGCAACAACGAGTATTTGTTGAGTATTTTCTGGTAAACGTGCACATACCGAATATGCTTCTGTTTCTTTGAAAGTGCAGGTTTTCATCATGCTGCCTTTCTCGGGCCAGTAGCCGCTAAAAGTTATCCAGAGATAATGAAGACCAATAACCTCGGCCAAATTTTTACTTCTATAGGTGATGGGCGGGGCTGAACCATTCAAAATTCTTCTTATGGGCATCCAATCAGCATATTGGTAAAGCCCATTTTTTTTATCCCGAAGATGAATCCGCGTAGAACTGTATAGGGTACGCAGCAGGCTTGGTTGGCTCTCGGAATCAGGATCCAGCATCCAACCATCGTCTTGATATATTCTACCACTCGCAACAGATTTTAACAGATAAAGTGTTGGGGTTAGTGAAAAACTCATTCCTTTATAATTTGAAGCAAAATTAAGAGATATTTTATAGAAGAGTAAAATTGAACCGTATTTTTGGAAAAATGGAATTTAACTGCAGCTTGATGTTTTACTCCATCTATTATTGATATTAATACAACCAAACCATTCGAATAATTCTATTGGAATGGCTGATCATATAATAATTCCGGTTTATTTAGAGTCTGCCCATACAGTAATCAAAATTTTCAATAAAAGTATAAACTTCTTATGAAAGTTTACCTTTTTGAAGTTATTCTTGGTCGATTTTATAATTTTTCAATCTAAAATTAAGAACTTCTTTTCAAACTCCTCTAAAAATTAAGTATTTTTTATTATTTTAAAC
>Ga0302240_1001135_pt1 | contig 22458 bp, 20 predicted proteins | sample AAG_UR_His_MG_FD_193538 | JGI IMG/M metagenome (GOLD analysis project Ga0302240, IMG submission 193538) | Enriched activated sludge microbial communities from anaerobic digester in WTTP, New Holstein, Wisconsin, United States - AAG_UR_His | ecosystem: Engineered > Bioreactor > Anaerobic >... | reverse complement strand
AAATCTGGTAAATAAGTATTATCCAAATACTGAAGAGGTTCCCGATAAACAGATAAGTGCCAGTGAAATATACACAGGTGGATTATTAAAAAAAGCCATAAAATTAGCAGAAGAATCTATTATCATGAGTGCTGTTATGATTACAGATAATTCTATAGTCAAATCACTTATTAAGGCCAAAGAAGATGGAAAAGATGTAAAAGTTATTATTCCCGATAAACCCTTCGGTGATAAACCAATGAATGAAAAAGCCATACAGGAACTACAGGAGGCAGGAGTACCATTAAAAATAGCAGGTAAAAATGATAATATAGAAGGTACAACCCTGGTTGTAGATAACTGCCGGGCTATAATAAGCAATGAAGGTCTTACCTGGACTGCTCTTAATAAAGCTCATAATCTTGGTATGGTAGCAATAGATCCTGGAGAAGTGAGTGATTTTGGTAAAATACTGAATGCCCAGTTTAAGGGAGAAATACTGGATGCCGCAAGCCTTGATAAAGATATAATTGCAGGTAACGCAAAAAAAGACAGAACCCTGAACGTAATAAAAAAGGCAAAGAGTGTTATAGAAATTGAATCAAAAGAGGTAAGTGATCTCAGTGTCTTAGGAATTTTGAAGAAAAAAATTAGTGATGGAGTAAAAGTAAAGATACTCTGTAGTGATTCAAAGAAAAACAGGGAAAATCTTAAAGAATTAATTGATTGTGGAGCAGATGTAGTATTTGACACCAGTAAACCTATAGGTTCAAACTATATAAATGTAGACAATCAGGAAATAATTGTAGGCGGAGGAAATCTCGGATTTAACTCTCTGAAAAAAGGCGGCGGTATAGGAGTTATTATACAGGATAAGGAAGTAATAAAGAAATCCGATCCTGATTTCAGCAAAAACTGGGTAAGAGGAAAGGTATATTCAGCTGAAAAAGAAGTTCATCTTGAAAAGAAGATCATTGCTGTAAGAGATGGAGTGGATGGAACGGCCCTTTCATCTATGCTAAGTAAAGCAAAATATGGTATACCCGTATCTATCAAAGCAGAGCAGGTCTTCGGTTCTCCTATCGATAAATCAGTGGAAAATGTCAACAGAGCACTCCATAATATAGTTAAACTTGATCCTTCCAATGAAGACGATGCAAAGAAACTCTCCAGACATTTTGATGTCTTTGAAATTGATGAAGCTGTTAAATATCAGGAAAATCTACGTAATGTATTAAATAGTTTACCCGAGGGAGAAAATCTTGTTAACTTCATTCAGGCTAAAAAGGGAGAAGTTAAGGAAGAATTTCTGTCAATTGACGGCAAAGCAATTCCTTATAAAGAATTAAAGGATTCTCCTGCTGAGCTCATAGAAGATGAAGGCGGCGAGGGATAAAATATATCATAACGCCTGTCTCTGACAGGCGTTATGATTGAAAGGTTTTCACTTATGACTATATCTGGCTTAAATGAAATAAATAAACCGGTTCTAAAATCGTCTAAACCCGGACAGGATATTAGTAATACTACTACAATAAAAGACTCTGTAGAACTCAGTTCCAGTTCAAATCAGTCTCAGGATTTAGCAGAACTTTCTCGTAATCAAAATTTAGCCGAATTTGTTCGTAAGCAGGTTCAATCTCAGTTAGTTAATCTAAAATTTATCCATATAAATGATTTTCACGGATATGTTGATGAATATAGAATACCACAGGAAGACGGGATAGTGGGAGGTATAACAAGAGTAGGAACAGAAATAAAAAAACTCAAAGAAGAAAATCCTGAAGGTGCAATAACTCTCAATGGTGGTGATATTTTCGAAGGAGGTTCCTATACTAAATATACGCAGGGTGAAATTATAAGCAAAACCTTTCAGAACATTGGTTTTGATGCGACTGTTATAGGTAATCACGATATGTCCTGGGGATTGGAAGCCTATGCTGATATAGCAAAAGCCTGTGGCGGTGATTTCCTGGGTGCCAATGTGGTAGATTATTCACCTGAAAAGCATCTTAATTTTTTAAAACCCTATAAAATTATAGAAAAACAGGGTGTGAAAGTAGGTATAATAGGACTTACTACCCATATGACATCTGTTGGACCTTACGAAAAGAAGATAGTCGATATTGAAAGCCCTGAAATAACAGCAGAAAAGTATATTAAACAGCTAAAAAATGAAGATAATGTTGATATGGTAGTTGTACTGTCACATCTCGGCCTTGAAAAAGATAAAGAACTGGCAGAGAAGGTAAAAGGGATAGATGTAATAGTAGGTGCCCACTGTCATACTGCTCTTAAAGAACCAGAAAAAGTAGGAAATACCCTCATAGTTCAGGCAGGTACTGATGGCAAATATGTTGGAAACCTGGACATAGTATTTGATCGGGAGAAGAAAAATGTAGTTTCCTATGATGGTAAGCTTATTCCTGTGACTACTGAAATAAAACAGGATCCTGAAGTAAAAAGTATTATTGCTCCTTATATAGAAAAATACAAAGCAATTAATAATGAGGTTATAAATAAATCTGAGCAAGACCTCCCTCTGGTTAGAGACAAGAGAACTGCTCTCGTTAATTTATTTATAGATTCCCAGAAATTAGATTCAGATCTTTCAGCAGGTTCTCTGTTCTGCATAAGAAAAGGTCTTAATAAAGGTGATATAACACAGGGAGACCTATTTAATATGTATCCCTTTGAGTCTGAACTGCTTCAGGTAAAAACAGAAGGAAAAAGTATTTTGCGCTTCCTGGAAGGAGGCCTTACCTTTTTTCATCCTGAGAAAGATAATTATGCTCTGGTGTCCGGTTTGACATACGAATATAATCCTTATCTTGTACAGGGAAATCGTATAACATCTATAACTATGAAGGGCAAGAGATATACAAGAGACGAATTTGCCAGTAAAATTTTAACTGTCAGTATGGATGATTATACCTATGGAAAATCATATTTTAGAAAGGGAGAACTTGTAAAAAAATATGGGTCTGTATTTGACATATTTAAAGATTATATAAAGAAAAATAGCCTTTTAAAAAATATCCCTGATGATCCGAGATGTTCCATAGTATCAGATGTACCTGATAAAAATCTTGTATCTGATTTAATAATAGGAAAAATTGATAAAGAACTTGTTTACAAACAGGGAACATTTTGCAATGCATCACAATTCTTTGCAGATGCTATAAAAGGTAAGGCAGATATGTCTCTGGGATATAACAGAACTATAAAAGCAGGACTGCCGAAAGGAAAAATCACAAATGCTTCTCTGAAAAAAATGTATCCCTATGAGGATGCACTTATTACGGCAGAAGTCACTGGTAATAGAATACTTGCTTTCCTGGAAAGTGCAGTAACTGATAAATTTAAAGGAATAGATCCATTGCTGGCCTCAGGTATAACATATAAATATGATTCTTCTAAACCGGAAGGACAAAGGATAGTTTCAGTAACAATTGGTGATAAAACTTATAATCCAATGGAACTTTTCCAGGCAAGAGTTACTGTAGCAATGGACAGCTACCTTTATTATGCTAAATTTTCACAAAGAAGTAAACTAAAAGGAAAAAGAGGAAATATCTACAATTGCCTGGTAGATTATCTCGATAAAAAGCCATCTGTAAGGGATGCTACTCCTCTGGGAACTGATATACACGAATCTTCCTTCGCAGTTGGACAGGAAGAGAAAGAACAGGTAAGAAAGAAAAAACTCCGTGAACTATTAAAAGAAATGAACCCTACTCTCTTCAATCAGAAGTTTCTGGAAACACTATGAGAAGTGAGAAATGAGAAGTGCAAAAGTATTAAGTGCATTACAGTATCGTCTTACGTCTTAATGGCTTTTTACTTTACTATCAGGGAAAGCTGCCCATATCCTTATAGCCAGAACAAGTCCGATTATAGTAAAAGGAATTAAAAACAAAGGCCAGTAGATCCAGTTCAGTGGCGTCAGATAGCCCAGGACAGCACTCTGAAGGCCTGTTCCCAGATAAACAAAGCCATCCACCAGACCAACTGCTGTGGCTGCACCCTTTCTTCCGCCGAAATCTGCAGTGGCCGTACCTGAGAGAATACCATGAACACCTATAATACAGAGAGACATTAATACAACTGTTATACCCAGGACAACCTGATTAGTTTTTAATACAAAACTCATAACTATTATGCCGATAAACAGAGCACTATACATAAATACAGCAGAAGGACCTCTTCTGGACTGAAATAATTTATCAGATATAAAGCCAGCAGCAAAACCACCAAAAATACCGGCAAAACACAGGAGTAAACCCCAGTTAGATTTAAAAAATTCTGTTCCTGCAAACATAAGTTTATCAGGGCCTGATAACATTTCATGAATAAAAATATCATACCAGTGCATTATACCGTTTCTGATAACTCCTGAACAAAATTCTATAAATGCTATGGTAAGAACTATGGGATTGGTCAATAGTTTTTTAAATAATTCAACAGTAGTATATTTATGATCCATATCACCTGAAGAGGCATCACCTGTATCAAAATCCTCAAAACCGGCCTGTCCGGGAGAATCTTTCACCATAAATAAATCCAGAATAAAGAAAAAAAGCAAAATACCTGCAGGTACAAAAAATACAAACCACGTGGGATCAACTTTGGTACCTGCCCCTATAAAAAAAGGTCTCAGAGTTGTTTCAATAATACCGAGCTTATCCTCCGGTCCCGGGTTTAATCTGGTAGCTCTGGCAATTGTATGGCCCCAGTCAAAGGCAAAATAAAGACCCAGGGATATGAGTGTCCCAAAAATCCCTCCCAGGACTCCTCTTTCTTTTACATGAAACCAGAAGGAATTAACCTTCACTACAGATACAGCACCGAAACTCTGAAAATACATATTCAATGCATATAAAAAACAAAACATCCCTGTAAGATCATCCTTCGGCATGGTGCCATTTAACACCATATAAGTAATAATTCCCATAAGGATATTCATTACAGCAGCGCCGAAGGAAGCTATAAGGATTGCCTTTTTACCTCCTATCTTATCTGTAATGGGGCCATTTATTAAAAAAGCAAAACCATATACTAAAGCGCCAACTCCGAAAATAGTTCCAAACTCTTCTTTACTCATCAAATCTCCAAAAGCGCTTTTAGATACAGTAAGATTATATCTTCCCATATAGAGAAAAGCATAGGTCATCCCCAGAGGAAACCAGTTCCAGAAACACCTTATCCGATATTTCCCGGAATGACCAATGGGATTATTAATAAAATAAATGAGAATTGTTACACCTATAATACATAGCATAATAAGATTGGTTATCATAAAATCCACTTTTCAAAAAAAGAGGGCAATAAAAATTTTAAAGCCTATTTAGATTTTTTACCAAAAAGAGTCGGTATGGTTAAAAATAAAATAGCCAGAACTATTAAACCGGCTCCTATTAGTTCAGATGTTTCAGGTGTCTTATCATGAAAAAAGTACATCAAGCTGTAGGAAGCAAGAACACCTGCTAAAACACTGGAACAACGATTAACAGGAACACAGTAAGTATTTTCACGTTTATCAAGTAATATAAGACCTCCAAAAAAACCTGTTCCTGAGGAGAAAAGGCCAAGTATTAAACCATAAAGAGCATATTTGCTAAAAAGAAATTCTGTAAATCCTAACCGTATCTCATGCATACCTTGCCCGCAATCAATGAAAGCTATAATAATAAGAGTTATTAACATAGTGGGACTGGCCACTAATTGTTCTTCTACAAAGTATCTGGTATTGGCATTTTCCTGGTCAGACTTGGCAATTTTACTCATAAACCTGAGCCTGACAAAATAACTAAAAAGATAAATTCCAACATTAATAGCACAGGCCAGGGTAATATTATAACCTCCTTTATTAGAAAAAGCCACAAGAAGGGATAAAAAGCTAAGGGCAAGACCCACAAGGGAGTACCATTTTGGTTTTCTTTTACTTAAGAAATCAACAATAGGGGCAATAATTAATACGCCGCCTCTCATTAATAACATGACGAACACTATGGATACTCCTGGAAAGGTATAAGAAAGAGTAGTTGTGGCAATTATAAGGGAACTGCAGAGACCTGACATAAAAGTCCATCTGTTAGGACATAGAATCTCTATACCGAAAATCTTTCTTCTTCCTGCAAACTTCCACCAACCTTCTACTGTAAGGAAAAATATCATACCCAGAACAGCTCCTATAGCTGAAATAGGAAGTAATTCAAAACTGGGGATTCCTTCTTTCATGCCGGGTAAAAGTCCCTTGGATAAGGCTTTTGTAAGAGAACTATAAGGCCAGTAGCATATAAAATATCCAAAAGCACATCCCCATATACCAAGAGCAGTAAATGAAAATACTTTTTTTGACACCATCAATACCTCTTCTCGTTTTTAGCTATAAGCTTTCAGTGTTCAGCTTTCAGCTCTTTATTTTTAAAATTTCCGGTCTATTATATTAGACATGATATGTATAAAATCCTTTAATTTCCTTGTGTTAAAATTCCTTAATATAAAATATAAAAAGGGAAAAAATATAATTTGCAGAATAAATATATCTTATTCAAAAATCATATTAAACTGATTGCTGACCGCTGATAGCTGACAGCTATAAAAGGTGAAAATCTATGTCTATACTAAAGCCAAAAGATGAAATTTTCTTTAATCTATTTGATAAACAGGCAAAGTTAAATTGTGAGGCCACACAGATTTTCAAAGATGTACTTGAAAGTTTTCCAGATTTAGAAAAAATAAAAATCCTCAAAGAACTTGGAGATACAGGTAATAAACTGAGAGCAGAGATAGCAGAAGCCCTGGAAAACTCTTTTATAACACCTTTTGAGCCGGAAGACATCCACTCTATAAGCATTTATCTGGATAAATACCTGGGCCGTTTATATTCGGCGGCCATGAGGATAAAGCTTTACAAAGTCAATCTCGCAGATAGATTTAAGGATTATACCCTTCAGTTAACAGATACCATGATGAATTCTGCAGAAGAAATACTTGAGGGAATAAACCTGTTAAGAAAAAGACAGAATGCAGTAAATTTTGTCCATAAAATAAAGGAACTGGAACAGGAAGGAGATATTATCCAGAGAGAAGCTACAGCATCATTATTCGATGGTTCTGTAGGTGCTATAGAAATAATAAAATGGAAAGAAATTTACGAGCAGATGGAATCTGCTATAGATCTCTGTGAAGACATATCACACCTTATAGATAATATTATAATAAAACATGCATAAACAGCAATCAACTTTCAAACTGAAAGCTGACTGCTGATAGCTAATAGCTAAAAGAAAGATGTGATTATTTTGTCATATGAATTGCTTATGGTTTATATCATAATCATAATAGCTCTTATTTTTGATTATGTAAATGGTTTTCATGATGCAGCAAACTCCATAGCCACAATTGTAACAACAAGGGTACTGCCTCCAAATCTTGCTGTATACTGGGCAGCTTTTTTTAATCTTATAGCCTTTCTATTCGTGGGAGTAGCAGTAGCAAAAACTATTGGTAACGGCATCGTTGTTACAGAGGTTGTTAATAGATATGTAATTCTTGCAGCTTTAATGGGAGCCATATTGTGGGATATTATTACCTGGTTTTACGGATTACCAACAAGTTCTTCCCATGCTCTTGTGGGAGGGTTTGTCGGTGCTGCTATAGCAAAGACTCTGAGTATTAATTGTATTATATGGAGTGGAATAATTAAAATATCTCTCTTTATAGTAATTTCTCCTCTTCTTGGACTTATTCTGGGTTCATTTTTTATGACTGCTATATACTGGATATGCCGAAGAACAAATCGAAAAATACTGGATTTTCTATTCAGGAAATTACAGCTTCTTTCTGCAGCTGCCTATAGTTTTGGCCACGGAGCAAATGATGCGCAGAAAACTATGGGAATAATAGCAGTACTGCTTTATGCATCTTATCAGAGTCATACACTTCCAGAATGGTTATATAATCCTCCTGAGAAAGAATTTTATGTTCCCTTCTGGGTGGTTATAATCTGTCAGGTTGCAATGGCACTGGGCACTATGGCAGGAGGATGGAAGATAGTTAAGACCATGGGAAGCAGAATAACAAAATTAAGGCCTGTAGAAGGATTTTGTGCCGAAACAGCAGGAGCTACAACACTTCTTGTAACTGCTCTTTTAGGTATACCTGTAAGTACCACACATACAATAACAGGTTCCATTGCAGGTGTGGGAGCTATAAAAGCAATGAGAGCTGTTCGATGGAAAGTAGCCACAAGAATAGTATGGGCATGGATACTTACAATACCTCTCTCAGCATTAATAGCTGCCATATCATACGACTTTATTCATATTCTGGGAAAAATCCTTTAATTAAGGAGCAAACTATGATAATACAATCCTCAACAGACGAAAAATTCTTCAGACACTTTGAACAACAGGCAGAAATGAATTATAAAGCCGCTCTATACCTTAAAGATCTTATGGATTATTTCAAAAAAATAAGTCTCCTTGTAAAAAGTGTATCAACAAATGAAGACCGGAAATGGTTTATCAGAATGATTCATCAGATTGAACTCACTCGTATTGTCCATCAGATACGGCAGGTTAAGCAGGAAGGAAACAATCTTTCAAAAGAATTTAATTCACTTCTTACGAAAACCCTTATAACTCCAATTGATTCAGATGATCTTTACGAATTATCCATGCAGTTGCTCTCAATCCTTCAAAGTATCCATTCGGCAGCCAATAGAATAGAACTTTATAGAGCACAGGAATCAGATAAATTTTCCTCTAAAATTATACATATACTGGTTTCTATGACACAGGAAAGTAAAGAAGCCTTTAAAATTCTCAGAAAAATGGGAAATGTAAAACCACACCTTGACAAAATGTTAAGCCTTGAGAGAAAATCCAGTGAAGCCTATATAGAAGGTATGGGTCTCCTTTTTCAATCAGGAAATGAAATAGAAATAATAAAATGGAATGATATTTATATAAGAATTAGAAATGCCATACGTTCCTGCACACATTTATCGGAAATGATAGAGTATCTGGTAATTAAGTACGATTGAAAAGTGAAAGGCGAAAGAAAAGTGAGCAGTGAAAAGTGAAAAGATTACGTCTCACGTCGCACTTCTCACGTTTCACGTAACATGGTTATTCGATTTACAGATGTTCCCTACTCAGATGAATTTATAAACAGGCGTCATAGAAACTGGATATCTCTGGCCCTTATGTACGGATCCTACTATATGTGCCGTTACAGTTTAGCTATTGGTAATAAATCCATCTGTGATCACTTTAAATGGAATAATGAACAGATAGGCTGGATAATAACGGCAGGTTTCTGGGCCTATGCTCTGGGACAGATGACAAATGGTTTTTTTACTGACAGAATTGGTGGCCGCCGTGCCATATTAACAGGAGCAACAGGGACTATAATTTTAAATATCCTCTTCGGATTTGGGAAAGAAATAGGGTTAATCTCCTATTTTATAGTAATCTGGCTTTTAAACGGGTATTTTCAGGCCTTTGGTGCACCTGCTACAATAAAGATAAACTCAAGCTGGTTCAGCCTGAAAGAAAGAGGTATTTTTACAGGTATATTCGCCTGTGGTATTGAAATAGGCAGATGGAGTATCTATGGACTGGGAGGTTATATACTTACCAGATTATCCTGGGAATGGGTCTTCTTCATTCCATCACTCATAGCTATTATAATAGGAATTATAGGGTATTTCTCGATTGTAAATAATCCAGAGGATTTGAACTTACCACCGGTAGAACAGACAGATGCCAGAGAAGAGAAAGACAGAAGTACCCCCAAAATAAGGGAACTTTTTTGTAAAGTAATAATGAACAGAACTATATGGATTATTGCTTTTGCATATTTCTGCACAGGTGTTGTAAGAAATGGTTTCGAACAATGGTTTCCAAAATATCTTCAGGTAGTTCATCATATAAAAACAGACTCAACACTTTTTCAAATAACAGTAATGGCCATCCCCGTATGTGCTGTAATGGGAGCGACCATTGCAGGATATTTATCAGATAAAGTATTTAATGGACGAAGGGGACCTGTTGCATGTATAATGTATTTCAGTCAGGTAATTTTAATTCTCTTATTTAATTATTTTTCACAACCTGTTATAAGTTGTCTTTTACTTATAGTTCTTTCCATAATGATCAGTGGCCCCCATGCACTACTCGGAGCTGCTGCAGCTATGGATTTCGGTGGTAGAAGAGCTGCAGGATTTGCCGGAGGGTTTATCGATTCCTGGCAGTACATAGGAGCAGGTCTTACAGGTTTTGGTATAGGTATCATACTGGATAAAGTGGGATGGATAGGATGGCTAACCAGTCTTACAGGTTTTGCCTTCTTAGGAGGTATTCTTATGGCTATTATATGGAATAGATTGCCGGAAAAGCGTGAAGCGTGAAGCGTGAAACGTGAAATGTGAAGCGTAAAACGTGAGACGATAATATAATAGTAATTACATTTACCTTTCTTTTCACTTTGCCTGCTTCGCAGGGACTTCATTGCACTGCTCACTGCTCACCTCTTTTCACTTTTCACTTCTTCTCCCTTCCCGATGCCTTTTTCAAAAGTTCTAAAAATCCCGGATCCACCTTATAACCCAGTTCATTTAATTTTCTTACATCTTCCCAGGATTTATTATATTCCTTTTTTAAATAATAAGATAAAGCTCTGTTCATATAAGTTTTATGAAAAGCAGGTTCTAACCTCAGGGCCTTATTAAAATCATCTATGGCTTTATCATATTCGCCTTTTTTATTATATACATTACCTCTATTATTATACCCTGCTGCTGAAAGAGGATTAATATTCAATACCTGACTATAATCAATTATAGCTCTGTCGTATTCACCTCTCTCGTAATAAATTTTTGCCCGTTCATTATAATATTCCGGTGCTTCATATATATTTATAGCAACAGTATAATCATCCAGCGCTTTATCATAGTTTCCTTTAATACTATATACTTTACCCCGGTTATAGTAACCTTCATCATACAAAGGGTTTACCATAAGAGCACTATTAAAATCAGCCATTGCTCTCTCATATTCTTCTGAATTCATATAATAAAGACCACGTCCATTATAAGCTTTATATGCATGAGGATATTTTTTTAACGCATCATTCCATAAAGTTAAGCTATTTTTCCATACTCTGCATCTTTCATATGTTAAATATGATAGACTGCCTGTCATTATAATTAAAATTATGCATAAAACAGCTTTAAGTATCTTTCCATATTTAACTTTCCGGCTAAATTCCAGAAGTTTATAAGTTAAAATGGAAAATGCAAGAAAAAATCCAAAAGAAGGTAAGTAAAGATATCTATCAGCTATAAGCATATCAGGATTTACTATAAAAAACAAATTTGAAACAGGAATATAAAATATAACAAACCAGGCAGTAGAAAAAAATAATTTTTTATCTCTTATAAAAAAATAAAAAAGAAAAAATATTAATAAAAAACAGAGTAGAATAGATAAAAGGAAAGAATTTTCAAGTTTAACCGGGTATATTGCACTTAAACCCTGTGGCCAGAATAGCAATTCACAGTATTTTCCCAGTACATTTACAGCGATGAAAATATTCTCCTTCAAATCAGAGTGTTTTATCATTACTATTCTATTAGATTGAGCATTGAGAAAAAATAAAATTGCCTGAAATCCAATAACAATCAAAAAAAATGGTAATACAAAAAAACTTTTATATAAAATTTTTTTTTCTTTTAATGGAGAGGAAAAAGCATAAAAATATAGTAATATTATAACAGAGAACAAAGAACTTACAGGATGAGACATAACAGCACAGAGAAAGAAGAATAGAGATAGAAAAATATATAATCTTTTTTCTAAACTCAAAATAAAAAAATATAAAGCTGTAAAACAAAATAAACCTGATAATAAAAGAGTTCTCCCGGAAAACCATGCTACTACCTCTACATGTAGAGGATGAATAGCAAATAATAAAAGGGTCATAAGAGGAATATATTTATTTTTAAATAATTTTACAGTAATAAGATAAACTATGAAAAGAGTAATAATAAATAATATTACACTGGTCAGATGATAACCAGCAGGGTTTAGTTTCCAGAGAAAAAAATCCAGAGAATAACTTAATAAAACCAGAGGTTGATAATAATTTCCTTTATCAACATTACCTGAGGGATTAAATATCTCTTGTAATTTATTTAAATTAAGATATTGAATATAGGGATTATTAATATAATATGGATCATCCAGATTAACAAAGTCATTATTAAGTGCAGGACTATAAATTATAGCAATTAACATAATTATAAGATATAAAAGATTTATTCTGGATTTTATCAAATAGTCAACACATCCTTAAATATTTAGTATAAATATAATAATACACTCATAACCTGTTATGAGTCAACATAAAAGATATTGCTTTTTCTTGAGACTTTATTTATAATTAACTAAATTAATACTCCCGGAGGAGTTTGATAATGAGAAGTCAGGATGGGGCACTTTTAACACATACTATTCTAAAAGATACTTATAAAATTCTTGAGCTTGTCCATATTGGCCCTACAAGCAGAATGTACAAAGGCATTAATATTAAAAACAGTAAATTTATCTTTATTAAAGAATTAATATGGAATTTAGATCCTTCTCTTCGTCATCAGGCTATAGAACAATTTAAATGTGAAGCTAAAATACTTTTTAAACTAAAATACCAGAACCTTCCAAAGTTTGAAGATTACTTTGATGAAAAAGAAGGCCGTTATCTTATAATTGACTATGTAGAAGGGATAAGATTAAATACCTATGTAGAAAACCATCGTGGCTTTATTCCCCAGGAACAGGTAATCAGATGGGGTATTAATCTATGTGACACCCTGGCATATCTTCATAACCAGAAACCCGGTCCTATTATTTTCAGAGATATGAGCCCTCAGAATATTCTACTTTCAGAAGAGGGACAATTAAAACTTATAGATTTCGGTATATCAAAGCTATCACCCGGCAGGACACTCGGGATCGCAAAAACTATAACACATCATTATTCTCCCCTGGAACAGTACAGTGGCACTACAGATGAAAGATCAGATATTTATTCATTAGGAGCAACTCTTTATTATTTGATAACCAAAAAAGCTCCTATGGATTCCATAGAGCGCAGTTTAGAAGAAGAACCTCTGAAACCATGCAGTGATATTAATCCTAATATTTCTTTAGACCTTGAAGAAATTATATTAAAATCTATGGAACTCTATGTTAAAGACAGGTATCAAAAAATAGAAGAAATGACATCTCTTCTCAGAAAAATTAAAGAGAGTAAAAAAACCACTGAAACTCCAAAATCTCTTTCTATTGAAGGTCAGTATAAAGCCGATTATAAAACCCACGCCCTGCCAGAACTAATAGAGAAACAGATATTCTTTAAAACAAAAAGCCTGACTCCTTCTAAAAATATCTCTGGCAAGATAAAGGGATTAAGAACACCTGATAAGAAACGTATAGATGACGATATTCCTGACCTGTTAACAAAAGGAACAATAGTAAAAGGAAAATATAAAATAGTAGATTTAATCAGAGCAAACAAATTGAGCAGAGTATATAAAGGTTCAGATATAAAAAAAGCAACTACTATAGCCATGAAGGAACTCTTTATAGATATATATCTAAAACCAGGAGAAAGAATAAAAGGTATTGAAGATTTCCATGCAGAAACTAAAACACTCTTAACCCTTACACATCAGAATCTACCTAAATTTGAAGATTATTTCCATTATGAAGGCAGAAATTACATTATTATGGAATATATTGAAGGAGAAACCCTTAAATTTCTTATTGAAGGCAGTGATAATCTTCCCTCTTTAGGTATTATTCTGGACTGGGCTATGCAGATCTGTAATGTTTTAAATTACTTACATAAAAGGAAACCAAAACCAATTATTTTCAGGGGACTCTGCCCTGAAAATATTATGCTCGATAGTACAGGTAAAATTAAATTAATTGATTTCGGTCTTTCAAAATTATATGATCCCTATGAACAAACTCTCTCTGTAGCCAAAATAGCCAATCTATATTTTTCTCCTCCCGAACAATACAATGGTAAGACAGATACACGAAGTGACATATATTCTTTTGGAGCAACTCTCTATTATCTTCTGACAGGAGAATATCCAACAGATGCTGTAGACAGAATAATATCTGAAGATCCTTTTGATACTGAATTTATTAAGGATATACCTCAGGAGATATTATATACAGTCACAAAATCAACTGAACTGGAACCAGATGCAAGATTTCAAAGTATTTCAGAAATAATGGAAATACTGGAAAGTCTGCTCAAGTAATATGAATGAAATTCTCATAGCAGATAATGACATAGAGCTATTAAATCTTTATAAAGAATTATTTCACGAAGAAGATTTTAATATCAATATCTTTGAAGCAGGAATTTTCATAATAGTCAGTGAAAATAAACCTGATATAAAAACTCTCGTGACATATCATGCCCCATAAAGAAATGTTAACAAAATTTTTACATTTAAAAATAATTAAAAGGCTTATTTTCTGGTATAATATTTAATAGAATTTTTAAGGAGGAGGAATATATGAATAATATAGGTAATCAATTTATAATTTATGACCAGCCCAGGGTAGAACAGAAAAAAATAGAAAAACCTACTGCAGCTTCCCTTTCGGAAGTATGGGAAAAAGAAGCTACCAATATGTTAAAGTTTTATAAGGGTACTGATGCAAAATTTGCTCCTATTACCGATGAAAAAACTGTCGCCACTTCAAAAGAAACAGCAAGTAAAGCCGCAGAACAACCGTTACTGAAGGAAGGTAATACAATTCCTCAGAACCGTGCAGATGCCCTTTTGGAACAGAGAAACGGGAAAATACTTACAAAAGAACACATCTTAAAACCGGATCATCATCCCTTCTTACGTAAAGAATCAGTCAAAACCACTGATAAAACAGGTGTGGAAATACCCGGTGCTCCTAACTATCGAAATGTAAATGGCGTCCGTGGCACAGGTCTTCCTACTATTGAAGGTATCAGAGGGGTTTTAGATGAAGCAGGAGCAAAAGAAAAGAAAACCAGATGGGTTAATCTAAGAGAAGAACCTGTAATCTATATAGACGGTAAACCTCACAGTCTTCGTCTGAAGAACTCTCCCATAAAAAATCTTGTAAATGATAAAACTAATGCAAAAGATATAGAAGCACAGGAAAGAGAACTAAAAAAGGAAATTCTGGAGGAAGCAAAACGTAATGGAGGGAAATTGCTTATCCATGATGAAGATGAAAAGGGGAATATTATAACAAAGGAGATAAAAATTACTCCTGAATCACTTAAAACAACTGATGAAGTTTTTAAAGAACTGAAAAAAGAAGGCTACAAAGTAGAATATAACCGTGTTCCCATAACAGATGAAAGGCCACCTGAAAAGAAAGATTTTGATGCACTCACGAAATTACTAAAAGATGACGACCCGGATATGCCGGTAATCTTAAACTGTCATGCCGGCAAAGGCAGAACCACAACAGGTATGGTTATAGCAGATCTGTTAAATCATGCGAAAAGAGATAAATTCAATAAGTCCATTATCAGAAATAAAAGTGTAAGAAAAGAAATCCTGGAACAGGGTGACAAGGTAGAATCGAAGGAAAAAGCAGGTGAATTAAGGCAAATACTTACTCTTATAAAAACTCTTGAAGAATTTACTAAAGGAGACACCAGGAGGAGTCCCGAGGAAGTTGATAGAGCAATTGATGAGCTTACAGCAATTCTTCAGGATAAAGAACCAGGTAAGATAATAACCCCCGGTGAAAGTAAAATAAAAGCCGATGAAGCTATTGACAGAACCGGTCATGTACAGAATCTCCGTGAAGCATCTCTTAAGGAACTTGCAAAGGTAAGATACGGTTCTTCCGAAGAAAAAGAAAAATCTATGAACTATCTGAAGCGTTACTTTCTTTTGGTTTCTTACCAGGAATACCTGAAAGACGAAGGCCAGAATGGATTTAAGAAACCTTTCAGTGAATGGCTTGATAAAAATAAGGAATTCCAGGGTATCTTCGATAAAGTTAATTTTATGCTCGCCCTTGGGCCTTCCGGCGGTATGAAAGATACAGCCTTTGCATAAACCATAATAATGTGAGACGTGATTTTTCACGTCTCACATTTCACACTCTCAACAGCAGGCAGCACTTCCTAAAATTACCTTTATTCCTTTAGAATAAAACTTATCAACATAATCAATGAGTATTCCCCCGTAATAATCTGTTATTTTTACAACCTCCGGTGATATAAAAAATCTAAAACCTTCTTTCTCAAGAATTTCATCACTTTCCTTTAACTCATCCAGAGTCAATCCCATTCTGGGTCCTCCTCAACCAAAACCCTTAAAAATTAACCTGAAGTCTTTCCCCGGAGAATCTTCTTTCATTTCTTTTAACCTGTCTATAGCTGATTTTGTAATTGATAACATATCAATCTGCTCCTTTCCATATAACTTGTGATAAGTAATAGACAAAACCCGATTATTTTTCATTTTTCACTATTTATTTTGATGCAAAAAAATAGAAAAAGATTCTTTTGCCTGTCAAGGATTTGACAGGTCAAAAAAATTAACTTTATTAAAACGGCAATATTGAGCAATATGTAAAACAATAATAATAGTCCTATAGATATTTTCTATATAGTCATACTGATTTCCCTGGCAATTGCAAAAACTATAAAAATCAAACCTGAAGTAAAACTACATAATTCTATCATTGAAATTCCATTTAAAAACGAATTTTCTTTCATTAAATTCGATAAAGAGAAACAATCCTTTGCCCTTTCTCCTTTATACATAATTTATAAAATTTTCTAGCATATACTTTTTCCTTTTCACTCTAAAGGATTTTTTCTATTAAGAATAGAACTTTTATTTATGGAAAACTTGAAAATCAAATTATCACTTTTTCTAAATTATTTTGTATTTGCCATACTCCTGAACAGTGTGGGTACTGTAATACTTCAGGTTATCAACCAGTATCATGTAACTGAATCTTCGGCAAGTATTCTCGAAGCCTGTAAGGATCTTTCCATAGCAATATTTTCCTTTGGTATTGCATCTTTCCTGCCCCGTCTGGGATATAAAAAAGCCATGTTAATAGCCTTAACTATTGTCACATTAGCATGTATAGTAATGCCTCTTGCAGGCGGATTTACCATGACGAAAATACTTTTTATCTGTGTTGGTGTAAGTTTTGCTCTTATTAAAGTATCTGTTTATTCCACAGTCAGTCTTATTACAAAAGATTCCCAGGATCACGCAAGTTTTATGAGTACCTTAGAAGGTATTTTCCAGATAGGAGTATTAACAGGTTACTGGATATTCGGATTTTTCATGTCCCATAAAAGCATGTCCTGGCTTGATACTTACTGGATTCTCGCTGTAATGTCTTTCTGTGCCTTTATACTGTTGCTTACTACAACATTAGACGAAAGCTCTGTTAAAATAAAAAAAGCTACAATTGCTAAAGATTTCATAAATATGATAGGTCTTATAAGATTGCCTCTGGTACTGATCTTTATTTTTACAGCATTCCTTTATGTATTCATAGAACAGGGAATACAATCCTGGCTTCCCACTTTTAATAACAAAATATTATATCTTCCTGATGCCATGAGTGTGCAGGTTACAAGTATCCTGGCAGGGGCCATAGCTCTTGGAAGAATCTTCGGAGGATATATAATGAAAAAAGTCAGATGGCTTTATGTTCTGATAGGTTCACTCATAGGTTCTATAATTCTTGTAATACTGGTTCTTCCCCTTTCTACAGGAATTCAACAGGGGTCTGTGACAAGCTGGTTTAATGCACCTCCTGTAGCATTTATATTCCCCCTTATAGGTTTCTTTCTGGCTCCTATTTATCCGACTCTCTGTTCTACAGTCCTGAGTAAACTCCCAAAGGCAAATCAAAGTGCCATGTCAGGACTAATAGTAATTTTTTCCGCCCTTGGTGGAACTATTGGTTCCAGAATAACAGGCACCATGTTCGGTCTACTGGGAGGTATAAAAGCATTTTACTTTTCCCTGATCCCTATGGCACTCTTATTAATAATTATCTTCCCCTATAAAAAAATCCAGGATAAATTCATTATGGCAGAAGGTGAAAAATAATGCTTCAAATAAAAGGAGAACTCTTTGAAAAAGTTCAGCAAAAATATATATTCCCTGATTCAAAGACCTTTGTTGATAGTTACCCCATAAATAACCCGGAAGAAATATTAAAAAAATTCCAACAGAAAAAAGAAGATCCCTCTTTCAATCTTAAAAAATTCATAGAAGATAATTTTATTCTCCCCACTTCTGAAGAAAAAGAGCTAAAACACCCTGAAAACCTTTCCATGGAAGAACATATCACTTATTTATGGGATTATCTTTCACGGGAACCTGACAGAGAAATATCACCTTACAGTACATTTATACCTCTTCCCTGCTCCTATATAGTCCCGGGAGGAAGATTTCGAGAAATCTATTACTGGGATAGTTATTTTACTTCTGAAGGGCTTGCAGTATCAGGGAAACTGGATATGGTAGAAAATATGGTTAAAAATTTTTCCTTTCTGATTGATAAATACGGTCACATACCAAATGGAAATAGAATTTATTATTTGAGCCGGTCTCAACCTCCATTTTTTTGTTGTATCATGGAAATACTGTTTCGTTATAAGGGAATGGAGGCAGTATTACCATATTTATCAGCTCTGGAGAAAGAATACTTCTTCTGGATGGAAGGAGAAAGAAAAGTAATCCTTCATGAGGGGAGCATATTGAATCGCTACTGGGACGATAACTCAGTGGCAAGAGAGGAATCTTACAGAGAAGATATAGCTCTTTATAACAGTGTTGATAAAGAAAGAAAAAAAGAACTTTACAGAAACATAAGGGCAGCCTGTGAATCAGGGTGGGATTTTTCCTCAAGATGGTTTAAAGATTCTCATAATCTATCCACTGTTAGAACAACAGAAATCCTTCCTGTGGATTTGAATTCACTCCTTTATAATATGGAAATTAAATTGTCCCAATGGTTTTCAACTGATAAAATTAAATCCAATAAATATAAAGAAGCTTCGGAAAATAGAAAAAAAACAATGTATGAATATTTCTGGAATGAAGAGAAAGGATTTTTCTTTGATTACTGTTATACAGACAGAACCAGAACAGACATATGGTCTCTTGCAGGGACATATCCCATATTCTTTAAGATAGCTACAGAGGAACAGTCTGGAAAAGTGGTTGAAAACATTTCTAAAAAATTCCTTTACCCCGGAGGCCTTGTAACGACATTGAATGAAACAGGCCAGCAGTGGGATAAACCCAACGGATGGGCTCCTCTTCAGTGGATTGCAGTAAGAGGACTTAAAAATTACGGGTACAATTCTCTCGCTGAAGAAATAGCAAAACGCTTTATAAACCTTGCCCGGAAAGTTTTTGAAGAGACAGGTAAGATGATGGAAAAATATAATATATGTGATCTGTCACTGGAAGCCGGCGGAGGGGAATACCCCCTTCAGGATGGTTTTGGATGGACCAATGGGATAGTGATAGCTTTATTGAAAAGATTATCTTCCCGAAATTTTTGAACCATCCCCAGAAAGGGTGGTACACTTTAAATTGCCGAAAGTGGTACAGTTTAGAGTGTTTCTCAAAAAATTATTCCGAAATTCCACTCTTATTGTCAGTAATTTTTTTGCTTCTTTTTTATTTTCCTTTTCTTTACTCCAATTAACTAAATCTTCCGGACTTCCATATTTTTCCTCTGGTTTATTATATGGAGGGCCCCTTAAGAGATTTTTTTTCTTTTTCTTTCGTCTCATACTTAATTTATTTCTACACACATTATACCTATTTACGGAATTTTTTTATTAGAAACACTCTAGAAGAAATTAAAGAATTGATGAAAGACAGAGATTGACGACAAATTTAAACCTCAGCAATATACATATTTACTATGCCGAAAGTAAGTGACCTATACCGGACATGCTTAAAACCCTTATCAGTTATTATCTTACATAATTCTTCAGGAGTCATAAATTCTTGTATGGAAGAAGATAGATATCTGTAGGCCTTATAATTACCGGCAAAAATCGCTCCTATTAAAGGAAGAACAAAATTAAGATAAAATAAAAAGAAAGGTTTTATAAATATACCGGCAGGTCTTGCAAATTCAAGACTCAAACATAGCCCTCCCGGCTTTAAAACCCTTCTCATTTCGGCAAAGGCTTTATCCAGATTCTCTATATTCCTTAAAGCAAAGGCATTTGTAACCACATTAAAGCTCTGATCTTTAAAATTCAATTCTTCTCCGTTAGTGCAGGTAAAAAAGACAGGGATTTTATATTTCATGCTCTTTTTCTTTGCTATAAGAAGCATTTTGAAACAGAAATCAGAAGCTATAATCTTAACCTGTTCAAGTCCTGTAAAAGTAAAAGCCACGTCACCTGTACCTGATGCTATATCGAGAAGAACAGAATCTTCTTCTTTTAAATAAGGGGCAGCAAGTTTAAATAAAACCTTTCTCCAGTAAAAATCAAGTCCCAGGGAAAGGATGTGATTGAGCAGGTCATACAGGGGGCTTATGGAGGCAAACATTTCTTTTGTGTCAGGCATAAATTTCTAAAATTTCGTAGGCAGTATTTCTTCTTACAGGGATTTTTCCCGCCTGTCTTATGTGTTTTATCAGATCTTCTTTCGACACTCTGTGGGAAATACCTGTGGCCTTTACAACTACTTCTTCCATTAAAATTCCTCCCATATCATCTGCCCCCATAGATAAAGCTATAGAGGCCACATCCAATCCTTCTGTAACCCATCCTGCCTGAATATGATTAAAATTATCAAGAAAAAGCCTTGATATGGCAACCATTCTTAAATACTCTTCAGTATTCAGTCTTTCTATAAAGGACATCTTTGTGTTATCAGGAGAAAAGGTCCAAGGAATAAAAGCACGGAAAACTCCTGTTTCATCCTGAAGATCTCTGATTCTTAAAAGATGTTCAATTCTTTCCTCCCTGGTTTCTACCATACCAAAGGTCATAGTGGCAGTAGAACGCATTCCTATAGAGGCACAGTTACGCATAACTGAAAGCCAGTCTTCTGTTTTAAGTTTTCCAGGACTTACTATATCCCTTACCCTGTCTACCAGAATCTCTGCAGCCCCCGGAAGAGAATCCAGTCCTGCCTCTTTTAATTCCAGAAGAACTTCTTTTACAGGCATTCCATGCTTTCTGGAAAGATAAAATACCTCGGCAGGAGAAAGAGAGTGAAGTGTTATATCAGGGAATTTTGCTTTTATAACTTTAAGCATATTTTTATAAAAATCCAGATCACATTTAAGTCCTCCCTGAAGCATTACCTGTGTGCCACCCAGGTCTCTTAACTGAGACACCTTATCCAGTATTTCCTCAATAGAAAGTAAAAAAGAGTCTTTCTCTTCTTCCTGTCTAAAGAAAGCACAGAAATTACATTTAGCACAGCAGATATTGGTAAAAGTAACATTCCTGTCCAGAATAAAACCGGCATAATTATGATTAAGTTTTTCTTTTCTGAACCTGTCTGCTGCAATTCCAAGCTTCAGAAAATCCACTTCAAAAAGTTCTATCCCTTCTTCAAAGGTAAATCTTTCTTTTTTCTTAACTTTATCTATGGGAGAAATCAATTCCTTTACCTTCTTCTGCAATAGCTACATTTGTTAAGTCCTTTTTTTCTATTAAGAGTTTATATCCTTCTAAAGAAAAGCCAGGGTCTATATGGCTTATAATAACTTGTGTCTTTTCATGTTCTACTGCCCAGTCTATTACTTCTTCAAGACTTACATGGGTCATTTCAATAATCACATAACGGCAATCAGGCATATATTTCTTTATATCCTCAAGGGATTTTATATCTGACGAATATAAAAACTTCTCTTCACATTTTACCTTAAAGGCAAAAGACTCACACTGATTTTTATATCCTTCAGGGATTTTCAATTTCATATATTCCATATGTTCTGTCTTTAAAGGTGTTATTTCAGAGCCGCATAAAGAAAAAGTTTCTTCATTTCTAAGAGAAGATAGCTTAAATTCAAGGGTTCGCCCCTACACCATAAACCCATTATTTACTATAGTTCACGTCTCACGCCTCACGTCTCACGTCTTATCCATAAGGATTCTCTTTAATACGTTCCAGAACCTCCGTATCCAGTCTCAGAAGGACTTCAGTTAAAAGTTTAACAGTATTTTTATAATCTTCCATACAAAATACACCATGAGAGGCATGGGCATATCTTACGGGAATACCAATCATTATACTCGGTATCCCGAAAGCTTCTCTGTGGATAAGAGCACCATCTGTTGCTCCTGTCTGACTGACTGCAATCTGATGGGGTATATTCAATTCTTCTGCTATACTGACAATAAACTTAAAAAAGCCTCCATTTG
>Ga0302240_1001134_pt1 | contig 22463 bp, 20 predicted proteins | sample AAG_UR_His_MG_FD_193538 | JGI IMG/M metagenome (GOLD analysis project Ga0302240, IMG submission 193538) | Enriched activated sludge microbial communities from anaerobic digester in WTTP, New Holstein, Wisconsin, United States - AAG_UR_His | ecosystem: Engineered > Bioreactor > Anaerobic >... | reverse complement strand
TTCTCTGCTGCAACTGAACAAAATGCGTACACTGGTTTTGTTTATCATCATGCCGATCCTGAATCTGGCATCATGACTGTAACCGCTGAAGGTAATAATGTCCTTAAGCTTTACTATAACGTTACCACAGAACCAACCTATAGCTACACCATCGAACACTATAAACAAGACGCTTACGGTAGCTCAAACTACTCTATCGTCGCCGCTGACACTGAAACAGGATCTGCTGTCGATGGCACAATCTTCTCTGCAACTAACAAACAAAACACATATTCCGAATATGTATACGATCATGCCACACCAGTGTCCGGTAATATGACAGTATCAAACGAAGGATCCAACTTGCTAAAATTATTCTACAATTTAATCTTCATACCTGATGAGGATATCCAAATCATTAAAACCACCAGCAGTTCAAGCATCCGTGCTGGCAATACAGTCACCTGGACCTATATTGTAACAAACACAGGTAACGTCGACCTCTTTGATATCGAAGTTACAGACGACAACGGCACACCTTTAAACAATTCTGATGATTTCACCGTAACAGACGTCAACAAAGGTGAAGATACCGATACCATTTTAGAACCAGGCGAATCCTGGACCTATACCGCAACTGGTACTGCAATTAGAGGTTTGTACAAAAACATTGCTTATGTCACAGCATGGACTCCAGGTGAAAAAGAAGTCAGCGCCCAAGACGACAGCAGCTACACTGGCTACGTCCCAAGCAATCCGCGACCAGATCCAGACCCAGGCCGCATCGAAATCTTCAAATTCCTCGATGTCGACAATTCCGGATCCTTCAACACTGGTGACCTTCCATTCTCCAACATCCTCTTCCAACTCTTTAATGAAGTCGATGATCTGGTCGGAACAGCCACCACCAACAGCCAGGGCTATGCCGTCTTCTCCAATCTCGAAGCTGGCGACTACTTCATCAAAGAAGTTCGCGGTGATTACACCATTACGACACCTGAACTTAACGCAGACGGTATGATCGCAGTTGAAGTAGGGGAAGATGAGACAACAGAAATCTCTATCGGCAACTACCGCGAAGTCATCCCTCCTCAAGAACCGCCTCTCGGACCTCCTCCAGTCATCGAAGAAGTCGAAGAAGAAGCTCCGCCACTCGCAATTCCAGTCCTTCCTAAAACCGGCGAGCTCCCACCTTACTTCGCTTATGGCTTCGGATCACTTCTGGTTCTTGCAGGACTGTTCATGAAACGCAAGTTTTAACCTTCTGTAAATTAACAAGAAATAGAGTGTCCTCAAGGGGGCGGCCTGATGAATAACCATCGGCTAAATCCTTAAGACCATAGACTGAGAAACCTTTCTCAACCTCCCGTCCGGGTCATCCAAGTGGTGGCCCGGATATTTTTCTTTAAAACAGGGTATCAAATCTATAATTTCAACGTCTAATACGTTATAGTGAAAAAGAGGTGACACCCCATGAAAAAACTATCGACGCTTCTCATCATCGCAGGCCTGCTGATTATTCTTTATCCTTCCGCGGTCCGCGCTTATGATGACTATCAAATGAATAAGCTGCTGTCATCCTTTGAGGAGGACATCGCGGCGCTGGAGGAAATTGATGACACGCAGGTCGTGGATCTCGACTATGCGGATGACTACGAAGCCATGCTCGCTGAACAGCGAGAGGCTGCCGCAAATGGCGGTTCAGAATCTCCAGATCCAACTGAGGGTCAGACTGAAACTCCAACCGACACCCCTTCCACTGTCGAACCCGCTCCATCCCCATCTCAGCCCGCGGCCACCCAACCGGCACCAAAGCCTCTCGTCAAAAAACCTAAGACGGATACCTTCATCAAAATCCCTGCCATCGATCTTCTGATGCCGGTTCTGAAAGGCATGACCAACGACAACCTGCGCTACGCTGCCGCCACTTTTGACAACGGCGTCGTCCCGGGCGGCTCTGGAAACTATTCTCTCGCCGGCCACCGCAGCTATACCTACGGCCGTATGTTCAACCGTCTCAACGAGCTGGCCCCGGGCCACCTGATCGAGATCACCGTGAAACAGGAGACCTTCACCTACCGTGTCACTGAATCCTTCGTTGTCAATCCGGAGGACACCTGGGTGCTGAAGAGCGACAAGAGCAAGAACGAGATCACCTTGGTGACCTGTACCCCAATCCGGACCGCGACCCAGCGCCTGATTATCAAGGGCGAGTTAGTCCAGTGAGAAACTGCAAGAGGATTGCTGATGGTCGACCATCGGCAATCCTCTTTAAATGAAACTGGGTGTCAGACACCCGGTTTCGCATCCCATGAAACTCGGTGTCTGACACCCAGTTTCTCCCCTTTATTACAACACCATGACATTTGACGAATATTAATGTACCTACTTGAAATTTTTAGAAAATTGTGCTAGACTGAACTCACAAATTAATAGGTGGGTTAGATTACTTTCCACCGATAAAGGCAAACCAGTCGAAAGGCTGGGACGCAAAGCTAAAGGGCCTGTAAAATGGCAGCCAGCTACCGAAAGGAGAGTTTTTTGTGTTTAAAAAACTTTTGCCTACGATCGTGGCAGCGGCTGTCTTGGCCGCACCGGCAGCTTCCTTTGCCGCTCCATCTGACTGGACTGTAAATAGTGCCAAAGCAGCAGACGGCGTCGTTGAACTTAAAGTCAACGTCAACACGACTGCTAAGTTGAAAGTCCTCGTTCAAAAGGGCGACACCAAGTACTACTATGATGTGCAGTCCCTCGCGGATGAATCCATCCCGCTTCAGATGGGCGACGGCACCTATACCATCGCACTGCTCAAGAACGTTTCAGGCACCAGCTACACGCGCCTGGACGCAAAAACGGTCGAAGCCAAAGGGATCCAAAGCTTCGAGCCGTATATGACTTCTAACCCAATTGTCGATTTTGCCGCGGATGACAACGTCGTCGCTCTGGCAAAGAAACTGACCCTCACCGCTAAAACAGACGATGAGAAGATCAAAGCAATTTACACCTACGTCACCAAAAACTTCAAATACGACTACAACCGTGCGAAAACAGTCCAAAGCGGCTACGTGCCTGATGTTGACGCGGTCCTCGCAGCGAATGCCGGCATCTGTTACGATTACTCGGCTGTCATGGCGGCCATGCTGAGAAGCGTTGGCGTCCCTGCCAAGGTCAATATGGGCTACAGCAAGCACATCGCGGAATACCACGCTTGGAACGAAGTTTACATAAAGTCCACCGACAAGTGGATCACGCTGGACACCACTTTTGACAGCGCTTACCTCAAAGCAGGCAAAACCGTCAGCATGATCAAGAGCGCGGCTGACTTTACGACACTGAAGAGCTACTAATCTTGTCATCTGGTTGAAGAGAGGCGAGTCTTATACAGAGGGACTGGCGCTGCAGTTCCAATGCGACCCCCGCAGCTGCAAACGCAGCCGTCAGTCCCAGCACCTTGCGCCTTCCTGTCGAAGCGCGCGACACGCGACTCGTGACACGCAAGTTGCAACTTGCAAGCACCCCAATGTGGCAATCTGGATGTTTCCTTTTTATATTTTCGCAGCGCCTGTGAGCGCTGCATTTTTTTTGCTTTATTTCAAAATTGAAGTTGAATATTGCCTGACATTGAGCGACACTTAACATAAGAAAGCAAATGCATTGGTTCATTGGAAATTCAATCCTCCAAAGAGGATTCCTATCCCTCAAGTCCATAGATGAGTTGGACTACCCCGGAAGCATACGCCTTGGATTCAATTAATTTCAAATTCACCCTTTCCTTGATCTCAGAAAATAAAGGTTTCCCTTCACCCAAAATAACCGGGTGAATGGAGAGTCTAAATTCGTCAATGACACCCAAATTCAACAGCGTCGTGATCAGGCTCGCCCCGCCGTAAAGCCAAATGTCTTTGCCCGGTTTACGCTTAAGCGCGATAATTTCTTCGAGTAAGTTATCGCTAATGAATTTGGCACCCTGATCCGTCTCCTTTTGCGTTTTGGAAAAGACGATTTTCTCCATGCTGTGGATTTGGTCCCAGATTTCTTTGTCATCGGCAGAAGCACTTGGGTCTGGAACATATTGACCCCACAAGTCGTAGCTTTTTCTGCCATACAGGACCGTATCTATTCTGTTTAGGAACTCCGTGAATTTCATGTCCGGCTCCATGATGCACCAGTCAATTTCTCCATGTTTGCCCTCAATAAATCCGTCTAAAGTCACCGCGAGATCTAAAACTATTCTCCTCTGTTTTACGTTCTCTGACATTACACAACCTCCTTATAATGACGTTTCAGTCACTCATACCCTGATTACGAGCACTACTTGCTGAACAATTCCAAAATCGAGGTGATCCCATGAAGCTTTGGATCGACGGCGACGCCTGCCCCGTCGTCGACGCGATTGTCCGCGTCGGGAAGGCCAGGCAGCTGCCAATCATTCTTGTAAAAAACATCTATCATCACTACGACCGAACCGACCTGGAGATCCAAACGGTTTCCGGAGGCCCGGACAGCGTGGACTTTCATATCATTAACCAGCTCCAGCCCGGGGACGTGGTAATCACCCAGGATACCGGCCTCGCGGCGCTGGTCATGGCCAGGAAGGCCTATGCCATTCACCCCATGGGCCGGGAGTTTACGGAGGACAACATTGATTTCCTCATGGACCGCCGCTTCACTGGCCAGCTGCTCAGACGCAAGCACGGCATTTATCCCAAAGGCCACAAGGCGAAGAAAGGAACCGACACCGTCTTCGAAACCGCGCTGGAGGAGATGCTGGACAGGCTTTTGTCAGGATCTGAAAGAGAATCTGCCGATGGTTCCCCAAATAAACATCGAGATGAGTGACGGCAGGTTTTGGAATGGACGAGGTATGGGTCATTTTGACCACGTGCATAATAAATAATTAAAATAGGCGCTTTGAAGTTAGAATCTGCGGCTTATCGCCCCTATCCCCATAAGGAAGAGACACGTCCTCTATTCACTTTCATGAACAGAGAACGTGTCTTTGTCGTTTTTTGAAGGCAGAAATTGGTGTCAGCGGCCTGCAGTTTATTGACCCCGGTTTGCGGAAGTTGGTGTCAGACACCTACTTCCGCATTGACCCCAAATTCCATGAGTGGTCTGCAGCCCACCAAAGCCTCTTACTCCAAATCTCTACAGAACCGTGACAACCTCGTCATACCCGCGGCGCTTGGCGCGGGCGTGGAGTGTCTTGGACTCATCCCGGTACCCCAGGGAGATGAGGATGGCGGGCTCTTTACCTTCGCCTATTTCGAAGGCTTCTTTGACGGCGGCGAAGTCCATGCCGCTCATAGGGTGGGAGTCCACACCGTAGTATTTCGCGGCGTACAGGATGGACATGGCGATCAAGCCAGCGTTGCTTTCGGCAAACTTGATGCTGCGCTCTTCTGTGGAGCCGTAAAGTCTGGCCGCGGCTTCCATGGCGCCTTTGACCTTGGAAGGGTCGCCGCCCGCCGCGTCAATTTTGTCCTGCCAGACCGGGTTTGAAGCCTCGAAGCCCTTACGGTTGCCCACAATAATCAGCGTCACCGGCGCGTCCAGAATCTTTGGCTGTTTATTGGCGGCGGCGTGGAGTTTTGCCTTCGCTTCTTCTGATTTCACCGCGATGATCTCCCAAGGCTGCAGGTTGAATGCCGATGGTGCCAGTACCGCCATATCCACAATATTTTTCAGCGTCGCTTCAGCGAGGGGCTTCTCTTTATCAAAGAAATTTACTGCTCTGCGGCTGTCATAAACTTGATCTAAGGTCATGGTTTTTTCTCCTTTTGGTGTGTAATGACCCCATTAAATTTTTTTGGGGTTAAGGTTCAAATCCTATTTGTCTTATTCTCCGAGTCTGCTGAGTTTTTTCATCAAAGCGATCAGCGTTCGCTTCTCTTCGTCGCTGAGGGCGCTGAAGATCTCGACGATATTTTCAAGGTGAAGTGGAAACATGGCTTCCATTTTTTCCTGCCCTTTTTCTGTCAATGAAATGATGGAAGAACGGGCGTCCTCCGGATCCGGCTGGCGCTGGGCCAAGCCTTCACGTACGAGGTTGTCAATGACGACGGTCATATTGCCGCCGCTGGAAAGGGTCTTTTCAATGATGGCGCGAATGTTCAGCGGGCCTTTGTGATAGAGGATCTCCAAAACGGCGAACTGTGATACCGTCAGGCCACCCTCCTTGATGGTCCGGTATTCTCGCCTGTGCATGGAAGTGGATCCCCTCGACAGTGCCACGAGCGCCCTGAGGCTCAGAGTTTCCTGGGGGCTGTAGGTTTTAGGTTGTTTTTCTTGGTTGTCCATGATTTCATTTTATTACTAATTAGTACAATTGTCAATGGGGTTGTGTGTCAAATTTATTTATAAGAGGAAGCGAAGCCAGCGCACCGGAGCCAGCCCTGCTGAGGGGGTTGGGTTGGGTGACCATCGGCTAAAATCTCTCTTTTATCTTTGCTGGCTTCCCTCCTGCTTTAAAAACCGGAAAGAGGGGGACTCCGCCGCCCCCCTCTTTTCGGTTCTCACACTACTTACACCCTTGGATTCGCTTCAATGATGGCTTCGAGCACCGCTGCGCCTTGAATAATCAAGTCCGTGCAGCCGGCCTGCTCATCTCGGTAGACGGCTTTCAAATCGACGCATTGGGAAGTGACAAAGGTCTCTTTGAACTGACTGACAAAGGCCTTTGAGACCGCCACCATCTGATCGCTGTCGTGGGCGACGTGATTGGTGTAAAGCAGGCCAATCACGGCCAGTCCGCCGGTCAGAATGCCGCAGACGTCTTCGGTCAGCAGGCCGCCGCTGAAGGGAGCCATAACTCTGAGTACCTCTGGCGGCAAATTGAGATCGTAGGCCTTGTTGGCTGCTGCCACCATGGTCTCCGAGCAGCTGTAGTCATAGTTGGATTTATCTCTGAAGTGCCGGACGGCGTCGATGTAGGTCATTAGTCACTTGCCTCGCTTTCAGTCGTTTGGTTATTTTTTGTTTCCCACTCCCAGAAACCATTCCTGATGCTCGAACAGTGCCGGCGAACCACCGGTATGGATAAACAAGACTTTGTCCTCTGGTTTGAAGAAGCCGCTTCGTATCAGTGAGATGAGTCCTGCGAAGGCCTTGCCGGTGTAGGTGGGATCCAGAAGGATGCCTTCCTTTTCAGCGAGGAGCTTGACGGCTTCTATCATTTCATCTGTGGGAAGGGCGTAACCGGGACCGAGACCATCGTCAAAGCACTTGACGTCTTCCTGAGTGGCGCCGCGGCCAACCTGATAAACCCCAGCGATTTCTTGAACCAGCCTCCAGATCCGCGGTTCTTGAGTCACTTTCTTCATGAGGACGTTCATCCCCAGGACTTTCGCTCTGCTTCCGGTCTCTCGCAGCCCGGCGATTAAACCTGCTGCGGTGCCGCCGCTGCCAACCGGCACAACAATATAGTCGAATTCTTCTTTGCTTGAAATTTCATGTGCGGCAATCTCCAGGGCGCAGTCCACATAGCCCAGACAGCCCAAGACGCTGGAGCCGCCAAGGGTGATGGCGTAAGGCTCAAGGCCCGCTTCCGCGCAGGCAGAAACCTCTTCATCCAGAGCGTGAAAAAGGTCTGTATCTTTAGGCTTCAGGATTAGTTTGTCTGCCCCCATCAGGCGGTCGAGAAACAGATTGCCGCTGGCCTCTTCATTCGAGCGGTTGTGGCCGGTGGGGTCAGAAAGTACCAAGTGGCATTTCAGTCCTTCTTTCCTCGCCGCTGCCAAGGTTAAACGGGCATGGTTGGATTGGTAAGCACCGCAGGTCACGAGGGTCTTTGCGCCTTTTAGCATAGCATCAGCGACGAGATATTCCAGTTTTCTGGATTTGTTGCCGCCGCCGGCGAGCAGAGAAAGGTCATCCCTTTTTATGTAGAGTTGAGGTCCGCCGAGGACCTCCGATGTTCTTTTCAACGCCTCAATAGGGGTTGTGCCCTGCATATATTTTCTCTTAATTGGTTTTTTGAAAGTCATTTCTCCGTGCCTCCCTCAGGTGGCTCCAGCATCAGGCTGACAGCTTCTGTTTTGCCGCTGGCGGCGTCATAATACAGCCTGAGAACGAGGTCCACGTATTCATAATCCTTATACCCTGAACCCGGGTGATTGTCAACGACCTTTTCAAAGGCGTCGTCGAATGCCTGCTCACTGTCGCCAATCCTGGCGCCATTGAAGTCGACGTCTTTTGACAAAATCATGACATGTACCGCGCGGCCATTTACTTCATCAAACCATATTCTTATGCCTGAGTGCTCAAACTCTATGCCCGAGTCATTGATGTCTTCCGGGGCTTCATCAAACATAGCCTCAATCCTCAACTGTTTCAGGCCAATCAACACCCTGTATTTGTCAACATTCTCTGACATGGAAGAAAAAAGCGCAGCGGTATCACTTGCCGGCTGGGGCGCAGGCGCACTGGTCTCAGGTACTTCTGAGGCACAGGCAGATACCATCACAGCTGATAAGACCGCTGCAATTATAATCTTTAATCCACCCTTCAATCCGGGACTCATACCAGCACCACCTGTCAGAAAAAACTAAAACCGTCGCTTTTTTGTCTTCAATATATACCCAATACCCCGATCCAATTACCCCCTCAATTGGTATGAATGATGCAAAATCGCATAAATAATTGCAAAAAGACCGCTGCTGTAAATGAGAATAGGGACAGGTACAAAGTTTCTTATTGTACCTGTCCCCCTATTTATGTCGGTGTCTGACACCAAGTTCATCTCAGTGCCTGTTAATGAGAATGGGGACAGGTACAAAGTTTCTTTTTGTACTTGTCACCATATTTATGTCGGTGTCTGACACCGAGTTTGACTCAGTACCTGTCACCGAGTTCATCTCAGTACCTGTCACCAAGTTCATTTCAGTACCTGTCACCGAGTTCATCTCAGTGCCAGAGCTTCAAACAATTCACTACAATTCCAGTTGATCTACTTCACCGACTGTACAATCCCAAGCACTAATCTCGCCGTATTGACCAGATCTTCAATGCGCAGATGCTCTTCCAGGGTATGAGGCTTGCGCTCGCCAATACCCAGATTGACCGCTTTGATGCCGTTGGCATTGAACACATTGGTGTCGCTGCCGCCGCCGGTGGAGCCCGTGAATGCCTTCAACCCTATCATGCTGCAAGCTTCCCGAACAATTTCAACGACCTCATCGTTTTCAGAAATCACAAACGGGTCGTACATGCGCTCGACCTCAACCTCAGCGACAGCCCCAAATTTCTCCGCCGCGCGCTTAAAGCAATCCACCATATGCTGAGACTGGGCCGCCAACTTTTCCTTGCTGAGGCTTCGCGCCTCCGCCTTGATCAGGACCTCCGGGCAGACAATATTCGTGGCGACGCCGCCTTCAATATTGCCAATATTAGCCGTGGTCTCCTCGTCAATGCGAAGAAGCTTCATCTCATTGATGGCCGCCGCCGCCACCTGAATGGCGCTGATGCCCTCTTCCGGGCTGACACCGGCGTGGGCAGGCTTGCCAATAATCTTCGCCGTGATTTTATCCTGCGCCGGTCCCTGAATGATGATCTGCCCCGGGTCTCCGCCGCTGTCCAGTACAAAGCCAATCTTGGAATTCAGCTTCGAATAATCCAGATACTTCGCCCCAAAGAGGCCGCCTTCCTCATAAATGCTGAAGGACACCTCAATGTCGCCGTGAGCCACACCCTCTTCCTTGAGAACGCGCACCGCTTCAATCACCGCCGCGATCCCGGCTTTGTTGTCGCCGCCGAGAATGGTCGTGCCATCGCTGAAAATGACCCCGTCCCGAATGACCGGCTTGATGCCCACGCCCGGCGACACCGTATCCATATGGCAGCTGAACAGTACCGGTTGCACCGGCCTCACGCCTTTTAAAACACCAATGACGTTGCCCGTATCCGACCCGGCCTTTTCGCCGGCATCATCCACGGTGACCTCGAAGCCCAGGCCTCTGAGCTCCTCCGCGATAAACGCCGCGAATTGCCCCTCACTTTTGGTCGGGCTGTCAATTCTAACATAGTCCAAAAAAGCATTGACGATACGATCCTGATTGATCCCCACTGGATTGCCTCCTTCTGCATGCTTCAAAGGGAAGGCGGTGCCTGACACCGACTTCCGCTTCCGCTGATTCCAAATGGAAAATGGCGCGAAGCCCATTTTCCTTCCTTGTTCTTTGATCTTATCCTAACTCTTTTTCCATTATACAAAAACTCACCAATGATTACCATTGGCGAGGTTTGGGTGGGGTGACCATCGGCAGAGACATCTTTTAAGCCTTTAAAGGCCTTTAAAAACTCTTAAACCCTTTGCCGATGGTCATTCTTCCCAACAACTAATTCTACTTCATGAAGATAAACGCGTCCGGACCAATTGGCCAGCCTGCGACGTACCAGACGATCATAAGCACCGTCCAGAAGAAGAGGAACGCCAGTGAATACGGGAGCATGGTGGAGATGATGGTGCCAATGCCCATTTTCTTGTCATACTTCTCCGCGAAAGCGACAATGACTGCGAAGTAGGACATCAAAGGCGAGATGATGTTGGTGGAAGAGTCTCCGATTCGGTACGCGACCTGGGTGAACTCAGGCGTGAAGCCGAGGGCCATGAACATCGGGACAAAGACCGGCGCCATGATGGCCCACTTCGCTGATGCGGAGCCAATGAACAGGTTGATGAACGCGGACACCAGGATGAAGCCCAGGATCAGCGGAAGGCCGACCATGCCGGTGGACTCGAGGAACGCCGCGCCTTTGACGGCGAGGATGGTGCCGAGGTTGGTGTAGCTGAAGTAAGCGACGAACTGCGCCGCGACGAAAGCCAGGACCAAGTAGCCGCCCATGGTGCTCATCGCTTTGCCCATGGCGTGGGCGACGTCTTTGTCATTTTTGATGGACTTTGCGCCGAGGCCGTACGCGAGACCCGGCAGGAAGAAGAAGAGGGCGATAACCAGGACGATGCTGTTCATGAACGGCGAGTGTCCGAGGATTTCGCCAGTAGTCTGGTCCCGGAGGATGCCCGTCGCTGGCGCGATCATGGCTGCCATGCCGGCGATGAAGAGCACCATGGCGATGCCTGCGAAGCGGAGGCCGCGTTTTTCGTCATCGTTGATGTCGTGGAGGTCGGCTTTTTCGCTGCCTTTGTAGTCACCGAGGCGCGGCTCGACAATGCGCTCGGTGACCCAGGCGCCTACGAGCATGATGACAAAGGTGGAGACGATCATAAAGTACCAGTTTGCAGTGGCTGAAACGGTGTAGGTCGGGTCGAGGAGCTTCGCCGCTTCGGTGCTGATGCCGCCGAGAAGCGGGTCAATGGTGCCGATGAGAAGATTGGCGCTGAAACCACCGGAAACGCCGGCGAACGCTGCCGCAAGACCTGCCAGCGGATGGCGGCCAAAGCTGAGGAAGACGATTGCGCCGAGCGGAACGAGGACAACATAGCCCGCGTCTGAAGCGACGTTGGACATGACGCCCGCGAAGACGACGACTAAGGTGATCAGACGCTTAGGGGTGCTGATGACGAGCTTGCGGAGGAGCGCCTGGATCAGGCCGGTGCCCTCTGCGACGCCGACGCCCAGCATGGCGACGAGCACTGTGCCCAGTGGCGCGAAGCCCGTGAAGTTTTTCACCGCGCTCTCGAACATGAACCGGATGCCGTCCGGGCTGAGCAGGCTGACTGCGGTGACGGTGGTCAGAGCGGATTCAAAAGTCTTGTTGTCGATTTTCATGAATTCGACTGAGATGCCCGCGTTTGCTGCCAGTGACGATGCCACGACGACCAATGCGCTAAAAATCAGAAAAATGGTGACAGGGTGTGGAAGTTTGTTGCCAATGACTTCGACAACATCGAGAAACTTCATAAAAAGTCCCTTTTTGTTGTTGTCTTGTGATTTCGATTTTTGTTTCATACTAAGTTCTGCGCTCATGATTGCCTCCTATGATTTTAATGAGGTAAATGAAAGACACTCTCATCTTAACCAGCACTTTATAGGGCGTCAACGGCAGTGGAGAAATTGGTCGAATTCTTAAAAATTGAGTGATTGCAAGGGTTTCGAGTTATTACGACTTTTTCATAATCCCAATGAATTTCCAAATTGATTTGAGTGTTTGTTTATTTCGTTGAAAATTGGTTATAACTTAGGATGTGAGTGGTTTTGTTCATTTTTATAAAATGGACTTTAGGGGTGGTTGCCAGAATATTATGTCAACATCTGTTACATTTCCGTAAAAAAAAGCACCTTGAGCGCCGGTTATTTCGGTGCCAAGATGCGATTTTATGTCATTTTTTCTTAATACTTAGTTCTTTTTAGTGGTATTGTCTGAATATTGTAGCGTTTTTAACTATTGAAACCCTAGGATTTTCCCCCTTCAATTCCGCCCGATGGCATCGTAATCCGACAGCCGCTCCATATCTTTGATAACCAGGTGCTTGTTGTCCTTGAAATAGAGGATGCCGGCGCTGGCGAACTGCCCCAGTTTGCGGCTGATGGTCTCCCGGGTGAGCCCAATGTGTCTCGCCATATCTTCGCGGCTGATGGTCAGGGTGACTTCGATCCCCTCGGCCGTTTCCTTGCCGGAGGAATCCGCCAGAGAAATCAGCAGCGCAGCCAGACGCGCCTCAGCGTCGTTGGTGGTCAGGGTCTGGATCAGCTCTTCCAGGTCCACGATTCGGTCATGAGCATAAGCCAGGAGCTTGATGGCGATCTCCGGCCGCTCCAGGATCAGACGGTCGAAGTCTTTTTTATGGATAATGCAGAGATGGGTATCCTCCAGAGCCATGGCTTCATAGTCGAAGGTCCCGGTTTTCAGGAGGTGGACGTCCCCCAGAAATTCGCCTTCTTTTAAAAAGTAGAGAATCTGCTCCCGACCTTCCCGGCTCAGGACATAGACCTTCAGACTGCCGCTGTTGACAATATACAGGCTTTCAGAGGGGTCACCTATGGAGAAGACGGTTTCGCCCTTTGCCACACGGCGCCTGGAGACCAGGCTCACGACCTGATCCAGGTCGTCCTCGCTGAGGTTGGCGAACAGGGAAACCTTCTTGGCGCAGTGCTTGTGGCCGCAGGTCAGGCATTGGTTTTGGCTGATGATGAATTTGGGATCCATGGGGTCACCTCGTGTTTTTGGTCGAATTTCGGGGTAAATGAAGAAACTTCGGGTCAATAGGCCAAAGGCCGCTGACAGAGTAACTCGGGGTCGATAGGCCAAAGGCCGCAGACACCCAGTTTCGTTTGAATAGTAGAGTAACTCGGTGTCAGACACCCAGTTTCACCTTTTTTATTTTTCTTTTTCATTCTATCAAAATTTGATTCAAATCACATTCTTATTTCTCATCCTGTCGTATGATGGAGTCACAGAAAACAAAACAACGCTTGCTGCCGAGTGGTGGTGGGCGTGATGAATGGATGCCGGATGGGTGACCATCGGCCATCCAAAAAACCATCAACCAATAAAACCATCACAAAAATTGACAGGAGGATATACTCATGAATACTCAATTCAAATTAACAGATAGCTTAGGCGATGTTGTCGCTCGTTTCCCGCTTGCTGCAGATACTTTCATCACGAATCAGATCGATTTCTGCTGCGGCGGCGACCGTTCCCTGGAGGCCGGCATCCTGGAGGCTGGCGCGGACCCGCAAACTATTTTGGCTGCGCTGGAAGCTTCCTATAAGGAAAGTCAGGAGCGCGACGCCGCTTGGACAGACTGGGTCAAGGAGTCTCCGGTCAAACTGGTGAACCATATTGTCCTTACCCACCACCGCTTCCTCAAGGAGACGCTGCCTACGATCTCCGAGCTGATGTTCAAGATCCTGAGAGTACACGGCGTGCACCATCCGGAGCTCTTCGAGGTTCACAGAAAGTTCAGCCTGCTGAGAATGGAGCTCGAAGGCCACCTGGTCAAAGAAGAAGAGATCCTCTTCCCTGCCATCAAGAGCGCGGAAAGCTACGAAGCCCTGGGCCAGGAGAAGTATAAGGCTCTGATCACAGAGCTCGAGGCTGAGCATGACGGTGCCGGCGACCTCCTCAAGGCCCTCAGGGAAATCACCGACCACTACTCAGTTCCGGCGGACGGCTGCACGACCTTCGGGGTCACTTATAAGAAACTCGCGGAGCTCGAAATTGATACCTTCCACCACGTACACCTGGAAAACAATATCCTCTTTAAACACGCACGCCAGTAATTTACAATTTTCGCAGGTTGGTGACGCGGACAGTTTCGGATTGAGTGCCTGTCACCAACTTGAATTTGGTGCCAGAGCTTCACACAATTTGGACACAATTTGGGTGCTGTCACCATCGGCAGCCCCTCACTTAATCTTTAAGCTTTAATCTTTAAGCTTTAATCATTAATCATCAATCTTTTGTCTTTCAACTGCAACAACAACAAAATTTCGAAAGGAGCGTCTTTATGTCATTCAAAGTTACAGATCTCGTCACCTGGGTAGGAAAAATTGACTGGGAACTTCGGAAATTCCACGGTGAGGAATACTCCACCCACCGCGGCTCGTCCTATAACTCCTATCTGATCCGCGACGAAAAAACCGTCCTGATTGACACCGTCTGGATGCCATTCTCGAAGGAATACGTCGCCAAGCTGGAAAATGAAATTGATTTGAATTCCATCGATTACATCATTGCCAACCACGCGGAGGTCGACCACAGCGGCGCGCTGCCTGAGCTCATGAAGAAAATCCCGAACACGCCAATCTACTGCACGAAAAACGGCGTCAAATCCCTGAAGGGCCATTACCATCAGGACTGGAACTTCGTCGAGGTCAAGACCGGCGACACCCTGGACATTGGCAAAGGCAAGCTCATCTTCGTTGAGGCTCCAATGCTCCACTGGCCTGACAGCATGTTCACATACTACACCGCGGACAGCATCCTCTTCAGCAACGACGCCTTTGGCCAGCACTACGCCTCCGAGCTCATGTTCAACGACAAGGTCGACCAGGCCGAGCTCTACCAGGAAGCCCTCAAATACTACGCCAACATTCTGACCCCGTTCAGCGCCCTCGTCACCAAGAAGATCGAGCAGGTCCTCAGCTTCAACCTCCCGGTCAACATGATCTGTACCTCCCACGGCATCATCTGGCGCGACAACCCGGTCCAGATCGTCGAGCAGTACATGAAGTGGGCGGATAATTACCAGGAGAACCAGATCACCCTCATGTACGACACCATGTGGGATGCCACCAAGCGCATGGCCGAGGCTATTGCCGATGGTATCAAGTTCGTCAACCCAGACGTCACCATCAAGCTCTTCAACGTCGGCCGTTCTGACAAAAACGACGTTGTCGCGGAAGTCTTCAAATCCCGGATGGTCCTCGCCGGTTCCTCTACCATCAACAAGAGCATCCTCTCCAATATGGCCGCCGTCCTCGACATGGTCAAGGGCCTCAGCTTCAAGAACAAAAAAGCGGCCGCCTTTGGCAGCTACGGCTGGAGCGGTGAGAGCGTGGGCATCCTCAACGAGGAGCTCAAAAAAGCCGGCTTCGAGCTGGTGGATGACGGCATGAAAGCCCTCTGGAATCCGGACGAAGACGCCATCAAGGCCTGCTTTGAGATGGGACAGAAGCTGGGCGCGCTGTAGAAAAAATTGAAACTAGGGGGTCCGAGGGTTGAAAGGCGCTAGCTGCAGACACCCAGTTTCACAGCTCCCGGTTCCATCAAGTTTATAAACAATAAAGCCCATAAAAGCCGACTTTGCGAGGTTATAACCTCCAAAGTCGGCTTTTTCATTTTCGCTTTTAGTCTATGTCGACCACCTGAGTTGCCGTTACTCTCCCGTCAGCCACCTGTACGCCTCCAGGATCATCTCCGCATGATCAAAAGCAAGACTGCCTTTGCCGATGGTCACAACCCCCACCTTCCTGCCCTTCCTCACACCCAAATCCACCCAGCGTTCGGTGACCTCCAGCGACTGTTCTGCCACTTCCTCCCCGTGTCGAAGCACAATCTTGCAGTAGCGCTTTGCTTCCGTCTCCGTGTCCGCCTCGCTTTCGGCGACCGTCGACTTCCCTGGTGTCTGAAACCACAACACCTCCAGGTCCATCCACTGGGCGTCGGCGGCGTCATCATCGGCTATAAGAAGTTCTGTGAAACCGTCGGGCATCACCGAGGCAAATAGCTGCGACACAACCCGGTCCCGCGGGTCGCGGTCCATCTGGCTGTAAACGCCGAGGGGGAACACCGTCCCGGCCACGAGGCCCGTCTCCTCCCAGAGCTCGCGGATGGCGCATGACTCCAGCGTCTCGTCCGTTTTGACGTCGAAAAAGCCGCCGGGCAGCGCCCACTGATCCATGCAGGGATGGTTGCCCCGCTTCACGGCCAGGATTTGCCATTTTGGTGTGTTCTTCTTACTTTCGCCAGCACCGGTGCCGACACGCCTGAAAACAGCCAGGTCCGCCGTCAACGCCGGCTTGGGATACGCGTGAGGCTTGGCGTGGTAGTCTGCCAGAAATTCCGCCTGGGTCTGACCCCGGCTGTTCTGTTTTTCCATGATTGTCGCCCTCCTAAAAGTGTAAAATTACACTTAGCTCTGTCCCCGTTTTCAAAACTGTCCGCGTCACCAAGTTCAAAACCGTCCGCGTCACCAATCTACATTTTAGTCCAGCTTCGCCGCGCGAAGCAGCTTTTTGAACGCTGTGGGCAGTGCAAAGCCCTTGATTGCCGATGGTCGCACCCACCGCGTCTCCGGCAGATCCGTTTCCACGGTTGCGGCAGCCTCAAAGCCCGTCAAATGCATCTTCCACACACGGTGCGTGAACACATGGGTTGCGGTGCCCAGCACCTTACCGCCGGTCCCAATTTCCTTCCAGCCCACAAGTTCCACCCCATAGTCCGTCAAGAGCAGCGCTTCGACAGCCCGATAAGCCGCCTCATCCCCGGCACCCACACCCTTAGGCAAGTCCACCACAGGAAATCCCCACAGACTGCCCAAGAGAACATCCGGTGCCCGCTTTTCAATCAGGACGAGATCCCCGCAGGTGACATAAGCCACCACTTTCTCAGACTCAACCTTCGCCTTCGCCTTGGATTTATAAGGCAATATCTCAACCAATCCCCTCGACAGCGCCTCACATGCCTCCGCCACCGGACACCGGCCGCATGCCGGATTCTTAGGCGTGCAAATGCAGGCCCCAAGTTCCATCAGCGCTTGATTAAAGTGCCGGGCGTCCTCGGGCATTTCCTCCATCAGCCGTGTTTCAATAGCCTTATGGGCGGCCGGCAGCCGGATATCCGTATCATAGGCATACCACCGCGAAGCCACCCTGAGGACGTTGCCATCCACCGCCGGTACCCTCTTATTAAAAGCAATGCTCAGCACCGCCCCCGCAGTGTAAGGCCCCACGCCCGGGAGCTTCAGCATCTCCTCCAGCGAATCAGGAAAAACTCCGCCATGCTGCGCCACCACCGCCCGGGCACACGGGATCAGCCGCCGGGCCCTGGAATAGTAGCCCAGGCCCTCCCAGAGCTTGAAAACCTCATCTTCTTCAGCCTCTGCCAGCGACTGAACCGTGGGAAATCGCTCGACAAAACGCAAAAAATACCCAATCACCGTCACCACCTGAGTCTGCTGCAGCATAACCTCAGACAGCCAGATCCTGTAGGGGTCATGACTTTCCCGCCATGGCAGATCACGGGCATTCATAAAATACCATTTCAGGAGCTGGTCCGGCCGTGGTGCACGCGACTGATCCACTGGCACATCTTTACTCTCTAACTTGTTCATTTTCTCCACGTGTCCACCCCATCCACAAAAGCCACATTGCAAACAATATTTATTATCTAAAAAACACATTTGATCACATCCAAACAATACCAAAACAACAGTGAAACTCAAACGTATTTTAAGTTTATACCCGTTTTGGGACCGTTACAATAGGCAGAGTCTCCGCCCTTATCCTTTTCTAATCTCTTCCACTCTCAACGGATCATGCTATACTTAAAGTAACGAAAGGCAGACCATAAAGACGTCACATGGACGAAGGGAGGCCCCGCCATGACCCACACCGATCTCACCACAGGCGACATCAAGGCCCACATCAAGCGCCTGACCATACCTGCCAGCATTGGGTGGTTCTTCAACACCATGTTCAACGTGGTGGACACCTTCTATGCCGGGAAGATCAGCACCACCGCCCTGGCCGGGCTCTCCATGTCCTTTCCCATCTTCTTCATGGTGATTGCGTTCAGCTCGGGGCTGGGCACCGGGTCCACCGCCCTGATCTCGAACGCCCTCGGGCGAAAGTCACGGGAGGATTACCACCGGCTGGGAATCAACGCCCTGGTGCTGGTCTGGATCCTGGGGCTGATCCTCATGGCTGTGGGGCTCCTCGCCGGACGTCCAATTTTTGAGCTCATGGGCGCCAGGGGCGAGGCCCTGGATCATGGGGTCCGCTATATTGATGTGATCTTTTTAGGGGCGGTCTTTTTCATTTCCAATCACATATTGAATGCCATGCTGGCCTCCCAGGGGGACACGCGGTCAAACCGGAACTATCTGATCGTCGCCTTTGTGCTCAACATCATCCTGGACCCTATTTTCATGTTTGGGTGGCTGGGTTTTCCGGCCATGGGCACCGCGGGCGTGGCCCTCTCCACCATTCTGGTACAGCTCTATGGCAACATCTATCTGGCCAGGAAGGTCGTCAAGAGCCCGGCCTTCAGCCTGGACCTGTTAAAGGCCACTAGGCTATCTGTCAGAACCATGCTGGAGATCCTGCACCAGGGCTTGCCAGCCAGCCTCAATATGATGACGAACTCCCTGGGACTGTTTATAGTCAACGCTTACGCCATGCACTACGGCGGTGATGCGGTGGTCGCGGCTTATGGGGCCGCCCTTCGGATTGAGCAGTTGACAACGCTGCCGGCTCTGGGCCTCAACATGGCTGTTCTCACCATAGCCGGCCAGAACTTTGGCGCCGGGCGGCTGGACCGGGTGCGGGAGGTCTACAGGCAGTGCCTGAAGTACGGCTTTATCCTCATGACCTCCGGTATGGTCGTCATTTTTCTGCTGGCCAGGGTGCTGATCTCCGCCTTCAACAACGACCCCGCCGTGGTATCCGCGGGTATAACCATCATCCGCATTGTCGTTCTGGTTTTCAATGCCTATATGCTGGTCAATATCTCCCTCGCCATCATGCAGGCCTCAAAGCGGCCTTATGTCGCCATGGGCGTCGGCTTCCTGCGGCAAATCGCCCTACCGTCCTTCATGTTTTACTTTCTGGGTACAACCCTTGCCATGGGCGTCCGGGGCATCTGGACGGGACTTGTCATTGACAACTGGATCGCCGCAGGCGTGGCAGTGCTGTACGCTCACAGGACCCTCCGGCGGATGGAGGAAGCCAGACGTGGTTCTTAGTTTAGGACTTTCAAGCCAAAAAACCACTTCAAACGTTGAAAATCAGACGTTGAAGTGGTTTTTAATTTGTCCTGTTATTCTGGATAAATAAACAGGAAATTATTAAAGCGCCCCTGTGTGTCATAGAGGCTCACGGCAATTTCCGTCTCATCATCCAAATTAAAGCTTTCACTGCTCCAGCCCAGGCTGCCGCTCTGAGGCGCCAGCGACAATTCATTGCTTGTGTTCATGCGCCACTCGTATTCCATATCCGCGTGATGGGTGACGGCTGCCGAAACTGAGGACGCTTTCACGTCCAGGCTCAGCAGCTCCAGCTCCCGCGCCTCCAAAGCCAGCACGGTGGCCGTGCCCTCAAATACAAGGGTTTCTGCTGCTGTCACGTCATAAACTTGGCAAGTCGCTTCCAAATTGGGCGCATACTGAGAATAGAGGTGCCTAAGGTCCTCAACCATAAGGACGTGTTCGTCGAAGTCCTTGTTATAGGTCTCATCGCTGGTTTCATAGATGCCTTCAATCCGGTCCGCGCCTTCACGGGGTGTAACCACCACTTTGAATTTGCGGTCCGCGTCCCCGGGCGCGCTGATGATTACATCATAACCAACGGGAATATGCGCGTGCTCGCCTGCTACGACATAAAACTCGTTCAGATCCGGCGCATAACGCCCCTCATAGCTAAATTGGACTTTTACCTCACGATCCGCCGGTGCCTCAGACACTTGCTCGGGTTCGCCCACCTGCGGTTCAGCACTTTGATCAGAATCACTGCACCCAGTCATCGAGAATAACAAGACCAGGACTGCAAATATTGCCCAAAACTTACTTCTCACACGTTCTCCACCCTTCTCGAAAAAAATACTTTTTAACTGTAACTCTCCCAGAGCTTTTAGCCGATGGTCACGGATCCCACTCCAAGCCGTTTAAAGCTCTGATCTCTATTCACTTTACAGATATTATATAATTTATTTCACCATAACGAAATAATAACATCGTCTTTTCCCCTCATCCTAAAGCACAAAAAATGACTTCCACACCGGATCCAACCAGGTTCCGAGTGTGGAAGTCATTTTGCAATTCTTTAATGAAACTTGGTGTCTGACACCGAGTTTCTTTTTGAGAGGAGAAACTTGGTGTCAGACACCCAGTTCTACTTGTACGACGTCGTAATGTTAAACTCCGGCGGCTGATGCATGTGCATCTTGACGGCGCAGAGGTCCATGGAGCGGAGTATTGCCTCTCTGTACTTCTCAGGGAAGCCTTCCGGCAAGTTCAGGTTCATGGAGACTTTGGCTATCATGCCAGTCTCGCGATTCATTTCAAGATCCATAGTGAGATCCATCCCCTCAGTGGAGAGGCCTTTGTTTTTGCAGAAGCTGAGGGCGTAGATGCCGGCGCAGGTTGCGAGTGAGCCAAGAAATAGCTCGAAAGGCGATGGCGCGCTGCCTTCGCCGCCTGCTCTGGCAGGCTGATCTGTTTTGATGACATGGTTTTTAAGTCTGGCATCGACTCTAAGGCCGCCTGGGAATTCAACATTCAAAAATGACATACGATCACTCCGTTTTATTTTTATCTATCACTGGTTTTATTATACACCCCCTCCCTATGGGGGTAAAGTGTTTTTTTGAATTCTTTATTAAACTTTTTATCCAGAATAGGCAACTCTTAATGCGACCAATTGTCTTTAATGCATGAAAAAATAAAAATATCTTACTGTATATTTTGGAAATTTAATGAATTATTTATTGTGCTCAACACCAGTCAGGGCAAGTGATATCAAGGCGGATTCAGGGTATAAATATAGGCGAAGAAGAGTATGTGCAACAGGAAGCCATCCTAAGACAACCTGTGAACAGCTAATCTGAGCCTGCATATAAATTCAATATTTCTTCATGTTCTCACAGAGATCTCTTTGAACTGAGCATAGCAAAGTCGATGCCCTTTTTTATCGGCGTTTTTGAAGGAGAGGATCAGCATGAAACCTGGCTGTTTGATGAAAACTTTGTCACTTGCGATTGTTTTGATTTTGATGATGACGACCCTCAACTTGGGCGCATACGCGGCTAAACCAGGTACAACTACACCCGTAACCATTACGACACTTCCATTCACCAAGACATTAGCTGCTGAAGAGAACTTCGAGTTTGAAGTGGTGGCTAAGTATGGGACCTCTAAATCACAATTGATTTGGACAGAGTCTGAAAATCTGACACAAAAGTCGCTATCTTTAATTTACAAAAAAACCGCTGTCGTCTCTGAAAAAGCCGTGTATACTTTCACAAATCCCGGACCGGGCACTCATGACGAAGTTGTAACGGTTACGGATGGAAGTGGCAAAAGCGCTACCCTTACAGTTACCTTCATTGTTGAAGGTGGCTCAACCACAAATAATCCACCGATTGCCAATGATCTCTCGCTGTCAACTAATGAGGATCAGTCAGTTGTCGGGACAATAATTGCAACCGATCAGGATGGCGACGCCCTGACAGCAAGTATCACAAGTGCACCCGCGAATGGCAGCGCAAGCATTAATGGTTTGACCGTTACTTATACGCCAGCTTTAAACTTCAATGGTTCTGACACCTTTGTAGTTACTGTATCGGACGGCAAGGGCGGCGCTGATGCTGCCATGGTTAGTGTTACAGTCTCTCTTGTGGATGATCCGCCTGTTGCCGTTAACGACAGCGCTTCCACAATGGAGAATACCTATGTCATCATTGATGTCTTGGCAAATGATACAGATGTTGATGGTGGTATAAAAACAATTAACGCAGTTTCGAACCCACAAAATGGCGCTGTTTCCATTAACGATGGAAACAGCGTGACCTTTACGCCTGCTCATAATTTCGTCGGAACGGGCAGTTTCCAGTATTCACTGAACGGCGGATCCACCGCCCTCGTCACCGTGACCATCACCGGGTCTCAGCCACAACCACTGAAATACGTCGCACTGGGTGATTCCATTCCATATGGCCGCTACTATACCAGCGCTTTGAACTATTTATTCGGAGGTACCGACACTGACAGTTACGTGGAGCAGCTTGCACGCAGTCTTGGAGTCGCTTCTGTCGACTTCTTCGACGCCAGTGTCAGTGGCTATAACACTGTGGAAGTTTACAAT
>Ga0302240_1001122_pt1 | contig 22570 bp, 17 predicted proteins | sample AAG_UR_His_MG_FD_193538 | JGI IMG/M metagenome (GOLD analysis project Ga0302240, IMG submission 193538) | Enriched activated sludge microbial communities from anaerobic digester in WTTP, New Holstein, Wisconsin, United States - AAG_UR_His | ecosystem: Engineered > Bioreactor > Anaerobic >... | reverse complement strand
TTATAACATAAATGGAAATTTATCTAACAAACAGGTAAAAAATATAAATAATCGGAGGACACAAAAATGGCAGTTAAAGTTGCAATTAATGGTTTTGGTCGTATCGGTCGTCTCGCATTCAGACAGATGTTCGGTGCAAAGGGATATGAAGTCGTTGCTATCAACGATTTGACAAGCCCTAAGATGTTGGCTCATTTGCTCAAGTATGATTCGGCTCAGGGAAGATACGCTTTGGCAGACAAAGTTCAGTCTACCGACAATTCAATCATAGTTGACGGAAAAGAAATTATAATCTACAAAGAAAAAGACGCAAATGCTCTTCCTTGGGGAAAGCTTGGCGTAGACGTAGTTCTTGAATGTACCGGATTTTACGTATCTAAAGAAAAATCACAGGCTCATATAAACGCCGGCGCAAAGAAAGTCGTTATATCAGCTCCTGCAGGAACTGATCTTCCTACGGTAGTATTTAACGTAAACCACAAAACTTTGAAACCTTCAGACAATATAATTTCTGCGGCTTCATGTACAACAAACTGCTTGGCTCCTATGGCAAAAACTCTTAACGACTATGCTCCTATACAGACAGGTATCATGACGACTGTTCATGCTTATACCGGAGACCAGATGACTCTTGACGGACCTCATCCTAAAGGCGATTTGAGAAGAGCAAGAGCGGCAGCTGCAAACATAGTTCCTAATTCAACCGGAGCTGCAAAGGCAATCGGTCTTGTTATTCCTGAATTGAATAAGAAACTTATCGGTTCCGCGCAGAGAGTTCCTACAATTACAGGTTCTACAACCATATTGGTTGCAGTTGTAAAAGGAAAAGACGTTACGAAAGAAGCTGTTAACGAAGCAATGAAAAAAGCTTCAAACGAATCTTTCGGTTATACCGAAGAAGAACTTGTTTCTTCAGACGTTATCGGCATAAACTTTGGTTCTTTGTTCGACGCAACACAGACAATGGTTATAAAAATTGACGACGATACATATCAGGTTCAGGTTGTTTCTTGGTACGATAACGAAAACAGCTATACAAGCCAGATGGTTCGCACAATTAAGTATTTTGCAGAATTGGCATAATGAAATGTCTTTTCTGAAAAAATAAGTTACTTTGAATCGGGTCCGGCTTTTATTCCGGACCCGGTTTTTTATAAATCCGCAAAAAACAGTAAGGAGAAATCATGAAAAAAACTATAAAAGATTTACAGCTTGCAGGCAAAAAAGTGTTGGTCAGAGTAGATTATAACGTTCCTCTTGACGCAAATTTAAACATAACAAACGATAAAAGAATAGTTGCGACTATGCCTACGATAAAGTATCTTCTTGAACAGAAGGCGGCAATCATTCTGATGGCTCACTTGGGAAGACCTAAAGGAAAAGTAGTTGATACGATGAGTTTAAAACCTGTCGTCAAAAGACTTCAGGAACTTACCGGCGTAACGGTTAACTTTGCTTCAAACTGTATCGGTGAAGAAGCCGAAAAAGCGGCAGCCGGACTTAAATCGGGCGAAATTCTTCTGCTTGAAAATTTAAGATTCCATCCTGAAGAAGAAGGCAAAAACGCAAACGGAGAAAAAGATAAAGAAGCGATGCTCGGTTTTGCAAAGAAACTTGCGTCACTCGGCGATGTTTTTGTTCAGGAAGCATTCGGAACTGTTCACAGAGCGCATGCTTCAACTGCAGGAATAGTAAAATATATTAAAGAAGCGGGAGCGGGATTTTTAGTTGAAAAAGAATTGAAATTTTTGGGCGACGCTTTGAATAATCCGGTAAAACCTTTCCTTGCGATTTTGGGCGGAGCAAAAGTTTCAGATAAAATTAACGTTATAGAAAATCTTTTGAGCAAAGTAGACGCGATAATAATCGGCGGAGCGATGGCATACACATTTTTAAAAGCACAGGGAATAGAAACGGGCACTTCTCTTGTTGAAGACGACAAACTTGATCTTGCAAAAGAACTTCTTAAAAAAGCAAAAGAGAAAGGAGTTAATTTTCTTCTTCCTTTGGATCATGTTATTGCCGACAAAGTTGATTTTGCTACAAAGAGCGTTCCTGCGGGAGCAACCGTTAAAAATACCGTTTCAACCTCTATAGAAGCCGGTTTTATGGGCGTAGACGTAGGGCCTAAGACGATTGCGGAATTTTCGCAGGTCGTAAAAAGCGCAAAGACAATCGTATGGAACGGACCTTTGGGCATATTTGAAATAGATCAGTTCTCAAAAGGAACGGTTGAAATAGCCAAACTTGTAGCCGAAGCGACGGGCAACGGAGCAATTTCCGTAGTCGGCGGCGGCGATTCGGTTTCAGCCGTAAAAAAAGCCGGAGTAGACAAACAGATTTCTCATATATCAACAGGAGGCGGAGCTTCGCTCGAATTTTTGGAAGGAAAAGAACTTCCCGGAATAGCGGCTCTTCCCGAGAAATAAATTTTCGTAAAATTTAAAATAATCAAAACACGGGGTTTTTTTTGCCCCGTGTTTTTTTATGCCGTGAGCCGAAATATTATTTTTTATTGTAAAATGTCTCAATTTTCAATATAATCTTATGTAAATTATGGAACAAAAATCACAGAATATTTTTATTTCGGCAGGCGATATATCAGGCGATATTCATGCCGGCAATCTTGTTAAATCAATTAAAAAAATTAATCCCGCAAATATTGTTTTTGCCGTCGGAGGAAATCAGCTTAAACTTAATTCGGATTTTTTTGTGGAAGATCTTGTCAATATAGACGCTTTCGGTTTTATAATTATAAAGCAGATTTATTTTTTAAAAAAAGTTTTAAATAAAATTGAAAAATGTTTTATTGACAATAAAATAAACAAAGTTATTCTCGTTGATTATTACGGGTTTAACATAAATGTAGCAAAGCTTGCGCATTCTATGAATATTCCGGTTTATTATTATGTCTGCCCGCAAGTTTGGGCTTCAAGAAGAGGGAGAATCAAAAATATAGCAAAGTATGTAAAGGCTGTATATCCGATACTTCCTTTTGAAAAAGAAATATATGAAAAAGAAAATATAAAAGCTGTTTTTGAAGGCAATCCTCTTGTAGATATAGTGCCTGAACCTAAACCGGCCGCCCAATCCGGCGCGAAAATAAAAATAGGGCTTTTTGCAGGCAGCAGAAAAGGGGTAATTAAAAGACATATCCCGATAATTATAGATGCCGTAAAAATTTTAAAGAATAAAATTAACGCAGAATTTACTTTATTTACGCTTGAAAAACCTGATTACAACCTTCCTGAATATATATCTGTAGTTTACGGCAACGATTTTGAAAAAAGAAGAGAAATGGACATAGTTATAAATCCGTCCGGAACTGTAAGTCTTGAAAACGCTTTAATGGGAATTCCCATGGTTGTTATGTATAAATTATTATGGCTCAACGGAATTATAGTAAGACTTTTAATTACAGTTAAGTATGTTGCGATCGTAAATATTTTTGCAGACCGTGAAATTGTGCCTGAATTTCTTCAGGAAAACGCAACGCCTGAAAAAATAGCCGGCGGCGTTATAAGTATGCTGCAGCCTGAAATGTATGAGAAAACTAAAAATGAGCTTCTTAAATTCAGAGAGATACTCGGCAAGCCGGGCGTATCTGACAGAGTGGCGCAAAATATACTTGGAGATTAATAATGAACTACAAAAGAATGATTGCGTATATCAGACCTTATAAAGTCAGATTGACATGGGCTATGGTTTGCATGTGCGTTTTTGCGCTTATGACAAGCGCGTACATGCTTCTTATAAAACTTTTATTTGATAATGTCCTTTCAAACAATCCTCCGGCCGCAGGAGATTCTTTTATAAACAAAATTCTAAATGTAACAGGCCTTTCAAATGTTATAAATACGTCCGATAAAATGGATATGCTGCTGGTTATAATAGTTTTAATACCGATAGTCTTTGCCGTAAAAGGTCTTGCAGATTACGGTAAAAATTATCTTTTAAATTATATAGGACAAAATATTATAAGGCTGTTAAGAGACCAGCTTTACGGCAAACTGATACAGCTGTCTCATGATTTTTATGTGCGAAATTCAAGTTCAAAAATAATGTCAAGAGTTACAAACGATATCAATGCCCTTTACAATGCAGTACTAAAAGTTCCTTCATGCGTCATAAAAGACGGATTTACGGTAGTTGCGATGATATTTCTTTTATTCTATTTGCACTGGAAATTTGCATTTATCGCAATAGTTATAGTGCCTCTTATAATACTTCCTCTGGTGCAGTTTGCAAGAAAAATGAGAAAAGCTTCAAAAGAAGGACAGATTCAGATGGCGGAAATATATTCGTCGCTTCAGGAAATGCTCAGCGGTTTTTCCGTTATAAAGGCATTTTGCCAGGAAGATCATGAAAAAAATAAATTTAAAAAAGATAATGACGCTTATTATCATATACAGCAGAGGCTTTTGAGGGTTGAGGCAAGATCAAGTCCTATAATGGAAGCGCTCGGTTCAATAGTGGCTGCAATTGTATTATGGTTTGGAGGCAAAGAAGTTTTAAGCGGACAGTGGGCTCCCGGCGCTTTTGTCGCTTTTTTTGGCGCATTATTTTCAATTTATCAGCCTCTTAAAAGTTTTGCCCAGCTTAATTCCACAATACAGCAGGCAGTAACCGCGTCTGAGAGAATTTTTGAAATTCTCGACGAAAAACCAACAATATTCGATAAGCACAATGCGCAGGAACTTCCCAGATTTTCCGATAAAATAGAATATAAAAATGTTTCTTTTGATTACGGCACTGATAAAAAAATTCTTAACAGCGTAAATGTGACTATTCCGGCCGGTAAAACTTTTGCGTTTGTGGGAGCTTCCGGTTCAGGCAAAACAACGATTGCAAATCTTCTGTTAAGATTTTATGACGTAAAAGGCGGAGAGATTTTAATAGACGGCAAAAATATACATGACGTAAAGTTGAATTCTTTAAGAGAACAGATCGGTGTTGTTTCGCAGGATGTTCTGTTATTTAACGAGACTGTCAGATACAATATCGCATACGGCAAAATGAACGCGACGGATGAAGAAATAGAAGCCGTGGCAAAAGCCGCAAATGCGCATAATTTTATATCTAAAATGCCAGATAAATACAATACAGTCGTTGGTGAAAGAGGTATGAAATTGTCCGGAGGGGAAAAACAAAGAATAGCGATAGCAAGAGCTATGCTTAAAAATCCTCCTATTTTGATACTTGACGAAGCGACTTCTGCTTTAGATACCGAATCTGAAAAACTTGTTCAGGAAGCGATTGAAAATCTTATGAAAAACAGAACCGTTATTTTGATAGCTCACAGGCTGACAACGGTTAAAAATGCCGATCAGATAATAGTTATAGACAAAGGAAATATTGCAGAAACGGGAACGCATGAGGAACTTTTGGCTAAAAACGGCATATACACTAAATTGCACGATATGCAGTAGTAATAAACGGAGACAAAAAATGATTAGAAAAATTTCGGCGGTTTTTTTTGGATTGTTTGTTTTTTCGGTTTATGTTTTTGCGCAGAAACCGCCCACAAATTTTAACAGTTATGACGCAATGCCTGTAAGCGCAAGAAGCATAGCAATGGGAGGAGCCGGAGCAGCTCTCATAAACAGTATGGACAATGTTTTTTTAAATCCAGCAGGCCTTGCTTACGGAACAAGCGAGTCTATACAGGTTGAAGCTTTGGTTTCAGCTACAAGAAAATCTGAGATAGACAGAACTGTTTTAGATTCTGTCGAACCGATAAATCTTGGGTTTAATTCTTTCGTTGTTTTGCAGCAGCAGGGAGCAATATCATGGAGAACGCTTGCTTCGAACGTAAAATACTCAAGCGGCACGAATTACTGGTCAAGATATAATGAAGATATAAAAGCCGTAACAATATCGGCTTCGCAAAAGGACGATAAAAAAAATTATGCCGCAGGCATCAGCCTGTCTTATCTTTACGGTAACATTGCGGAAGCATCCGTCACGGACGGAATTCCTTTTGCAGAAACGTCTTCAGGAAACGGTTTTACGATAGATGTCGGTTTTACTGCACCTTTAAACCGCAATATGACTTTCGGTATTAACTTTGAAAATATTATCGGTTTTATGTGGTGGACTCACTATAACAGCGAGCAGCTTCCTTTCGGGATAAGAACAGGATTAGGATATACGACAGGCGGCTTTACCATGCTTGCCGACCTTGACAAAAAATTTTACAGATTTGGCAATGCAGACGATACAATTTACAGAGTAGGTCTTGAACAATACCTGACAAGAGTGCTTGCTTTAAGAATAGGAGCACAGGGGCCTTCTTTTTCAAATGAAGATAAAATGAAGTATACTTACGGCTTTGAATTAAATATTTCGTCATTTACTCTTTCAGTGGCCAATGAAAATTATAAAATTAATAATGAGAATGTCTCAAAATATATTTTATCGTTGAAAACTTTTATTTAAAAATGATAGAAAAATTAAAAAGAGCCGTATCCGAATATATGCCTGAAGCAGACTGCAGTCTGCTTGAGAAAGCTTTCACGTTTGCGTCAAATGCGCATTTTTGCCAGACAAGGGCAACCGGCGAACCTTATGTAAACCACTGTTTTGAAGTTGCAATGATACTTACGGAACTCAGGCTTGACGTCCCTACCATATGTGCGGCTTTGCTGCATGACATAATTGAAGATACTCTTGTAGTAAGAGAAGAACTTAAAGAAGAATTCGGAGAAGAAATAACGGCTCTTATCGAGGGCGTTACAAAAATCAACAAATATAAATATGAAGACCAGCTTACGGCTCAGGCTGAAAATTGGCGTAAAATGCTTTTGGCTGTCGTTAAAGATACAAGAGTTATTATAATTAAACTTGCGGACCGCCTTCATAATATGAGAACCATAAAATATCTTCCGCCGGATAAGCAGAAAAAAATTGCTCAGGAGACTCTTACTCTTTACACTCCTTTTGCCCACAGACTGGGCATTTATAAGTGGAAAGGAGAACTTGAAGATTTAACCTTTGAAATTCTTGAACCTGAAAAATATAACGAAATCAGAATAAAATGGCAGCTGAGATCGGAAAACAATATTAAAAACCTTAGCAATGTAGAAAGCCAGATAAATGAAAAACTCGGATCCGCTGAAATTCCGTTCAGAATACTTGCAAGACCTAAAAATCTTTACGGCATATATAAAAAAATGCAGCGTCAGGAAAAACCTTTTTCGTCAATACAGGATTTATTCGGCATGAGGATTATTACCGATACTAAAGAACATTGTTACCAAATTTTAAGCATAGTGCAGTCTGAGTTTGAAATAATTGAGAATTCATTTACAGATTATATATCTGTTCCAAAAAACAATATGTATCAGTCAATACATACAACCGTAGTCGGAGATAACGGAATTATAGTTGAAGTCCAGATAAGAACGGAAGATATGCATAAAAGAGCCGAATACGGAATAGCGGCGCATTGGCGCTATAAAGAGAGTTTTGATAAAAAAAATTCGCCAGGCGTGAAAGATTTTGACGGCGAGAATCACCTTGAATTTATAAAACATATACTTGAATCAAAAGATTCCGACGAATTTTTGACTGCCATAAAAACGGAATGCAATTTTGAACAGATATATGTTTCAACGCCTAAGGGAAGAGTTATCAAACTGCCTGAAGGGGCTACCGCGCTTGATTTTGCATATGCTGTTCACAGCGATATAGGTGATACGTGCATGGGCGTTAAAGTAGACGGCAAGATAGTTTCTCTTGACTATAAACTTACTACAGGACAGACCTGCGAAGTATTGACAAGAAAAAACATAAAACCTACGGAACATTGGCTTGATATAGTAGTGACCGCCCAGGCAAAATCAAGAATACGCAAATATTTAAGAGAAAATAAAAACAAAAGGTGAATGTTTTCACCTTTTGTTTTTAAAACTTTCAGTTCATTATATAGCTTTCTGGACTTTTCCCGAACGAATACAAGAAGTACATACGTACTCTTTTGTTTTCTTGCCATCAACAACTATTCTGAGCTGCTGCAAATTAGGTCTGAACAGTCTTTTTGTAGCTTTGTTTGAATGGCTTATGGTATTTCCCGAAGAAGAACCTTTGCCGCATACGTAACATTTGTAAGACATTTAGAACACCCCCGTAATATATAGCTAACAAATATACAAAATTATTCTTTTTTTTTCAACATATTTTCATTTTTTAAAAATACAATCTTATGCCTGCCTGAGGAACCCAGCCGGCAACTATTCCGAATCTGTCGTTGTCTTTCTGCGATAAATAGGCAATTTCAATTTCCGTAAGAAGAGAAAGTCTGGGAAGAATATAATATTCAACTCCTGCTCCGCCGCTTATCCTAAAAAGAGATGAAGATTCTCCTGCAACGCTTGCGCTGCCGAAATTGAGTCCGGCAAGCCAGTAAACATCAAGATTTTTTATGCTTATTACTTTCCCGAGCATTTTGCCGCCGAGGATGAATACGTTGTTTGATTGTCCGTTGACATTATTGTTTTGAAAGCCGAGAGTGAAATCCGCTCCGTAAGTATCGTTAAACCATACTCTTGCGGCTGCCTGAGAAACAGAAGTGTCTTCGGTATTATTTGCTACCGTAAGCTGCGAATATCCCACTGCAAATTTAACATTTTCTTTTTCATCTGAGGCAAGTGACGCTGCAACTGAGCAAAATAACAACACAGATACAAATACTGCTTTTTTCATTATGCTTCTCCTTAAGATTATAAATTTATTTTTTTTGACTGATAATTAAATCGGGGATTTTGACAGTTGCATATTCAATGCCGGCTTCCGTAAAAAGGTTTTTATAAGATTCATCAGGATATTCAAGACACATTACGAATTTTTTTATTCCTGCGTTTGCAAGCATTTTTGCGCAAAGTATGCACGGTGAATGGGTGCAATATATCGTTGCGCCCTTTATATTGATTCCGTGCGTTCCGGCCTGAATTATTGCGTTTTGTTCGGCATGAATTGCGCGGCATATTTCATGTCTTGTGCCTGACGGAATATTTAACTCGTTTCTTAAGCATCCGAGTTCAAGGCAGTCTTTGGTTCCCGAAGCCGCTCCGTTATAACCTGTAGTAAGAATACGTTTTTCTCTTACTATTACGGCGCCCACGTGATGTCTGAGGCATGTGGACCTTTCTGCAACAAGCCATGCCATTTTCATAAAATACGTATCCCAGTCGGGTCTTAACACTTTTTTAGTTTCAATCATGACCTCTGAATTAAACAAAATATGAGTATTCTTGTCAAATAAGTGAGTTTTTCGTATAATTATCAAACTAAAATAAGCTTTTTTTTGGAGATATAAAAATGGGTAAAAATTTATGGCATTACGATGAAAAAGGTCAGTGCGTTGTCAATGATTCAAGAAGTTTGAAGCAGCCGTTAATACACATGCTTGCAAATTGTCCTAAATATTTTTCTATATGTGACAATTTTTTAAGAGGTTTCAGCGGATTTGATTATACCAGAATGTTCGGTGAATTTGACGGGCCTAATTTTCCGAAAGGCAACGCAAGATTTTTGTGGCTGAGAGATGAAAATAAGACGTGGCTTGTAAATAATTATGATTTAACAGATACGGAAACAAAAGATCCCAAATATGAAATGGGACTTGGATATGTCACTTTTTCAGGAACTTCAGAAAAGATGGAGTTGTCTGTATCGGCGACGGTGTTCGTTCCTCTTGAAGAAATGGCTGAATTATGGATGGTTGAAATAAAAAACAACTCAAAAAAAGCAAAAACCGTCGATTTTATACCGGCTGTTCCAATATTCGGCGGCAACAGAGCTTATGTGGAATATCACAGAGATGTTGTAAGGCTTTATAATAAAAGCGAAGTGAACAAAAGCATAAAAATACTGCCGGGTCTTGAATGGATAGAAGGTTCCACCGGACCGAGTGATATATGTTATTTTATGAGCGCAGAAACGGAAAAAGGCAGAAGAGGCGACAGATTTTATTCCGACAGAGAAACTTTTCTAGGCCCGAACGGAATGTGGCTTAAACCGGATTCCGTGCTTAAAAATATAGCTCCGCAAAAACAGTGTTACGGTAAGGAGGCGGTTGGAGCTGTTGAATTCAAAAAGATTACGATACCTGCCGGAAAAAGCGTAAAGTTTGTAGTCGTAAACGGAATAACTTTTTACGGAAGCAAAGACGCCGATAAAATTATAAAAAAATATTCTTATAAAAAAGCCGAGAAAGCTTTTGAAGATTTAAATGCATATTGGCAGGAAAGATGCAGCAGAGTGAGAATCACTACAGGAAACAGCGATTTCAATATTTTATGGAATACATGGTGGTGCTATCAGCTTTCAATGAGATACTGGTTCGGGAATACCGCCCACCCTCAGACGGATTACGGTTCGGATTTTGCAGGTTGGAGGGATTTCTGGCAGGACATGATGGCAGCAACGGTTATAGACCCTAAAGGCCTTGAGGAAAGAACTTTGAAAACTCTTGAGGGGATTAGGCTTGACGGTACAAATGCTACGAGATTTTTTGCAAGAACAAAAGAATTCGGAAGCGATGAAGTGCACGGTTTATGGTGTGATCATCCTTATTGGACGGCGCAGACTGTAATGATACTTGTAAATTTTTTGGGAGATCCGAAATTTTTATTCAGAGAAGGAATTGGGTATTTTAAAGATGCCTATCAGGACAGAGGAGAAACAAAAAATCAGGATTGGAAGAAAGGGTATATTGAGGCGCAAAAAAATTCAACAGGCAAAAAACACACCGGCACTGTATTGGAGCATTTGTTGGTTCAGATTATGACTATGTTTTATGACGTAGGAAAAAATAATCTTTTAAAACAAAAAAGAGCCGATTGGAATGATGCCGTTGATCAGGTAAAAGGAGAAAACGTTACTTTTACTTTTGCAGTAGCGCAGAACTGCAACGAAGTCGCAAATCTTCTTGAAAAAATATCAAAAGATTTAAATATTTCTGAAATTGAAGTTTTTGAAGAATTTACGCTTCTTATTGAAAACTGGAAAGACGGAGTAAAAGATATACCGGCATCGGCAAGACAGGCAAAACTCAGAAGATATCTCGATAAAGTAAATACGGCGGTAAGCGGAAATAAAGTAAAAATAAAAATTGAAAAAATACTTAAAGATCTAAGATCAAAAGCACAGCTTTCGATAGACAATGCAAATAAAAAAGCATGGAACGGTCATTATTATTCAGGCTACATATTTGATGACGGAAAGCCGGTTGATACAACATTCAATAAGTCTGCTCTTTCAAAAAAGAATCCGACTTCGGATGATTTTGAAATGATGCTTATGCCGCAGACATGGTCTTTGGTATCGGGCGGAGCAGATAAAATAAAAGCCGCTTCAAAAGTAATTGATTCGGCCTTTAAATATCTTTTTGATAAACAAGTCGGAGCGATGAAACTTAATTATCCGGCATATACAAAATTTGACAAAACTATAGGCAGAATAACCGGTTTTGCTCCGGGAACAAAAGAAAACAACGCTATATTTTCTCATGCAAATCTTTTTTTTGTATGGGCGCTTATAAAAATGGGTATGCCTGATGAAGCTTATAAAGTTTTTTCCGGAATAAACCCTTTAAATCATGAGCATGAAATTATAAGAACTGGTCCGTGGATACCGGAATACTATGTTTCTTCAGATAATCCGAATATAGCAGGACGCGGAGAATATCCGGTTTTAACAGGTTCATGCGCATGGACTAGATATGCTTTTCAGAATTTCTTTTTCGGAGTAAGGGGATTGATAGACGGATTGCTCATTGATCCAAGGCTTCCTGCTACAAAAGATTTTAAAGAAAGTTCGCTTCAGATTAAATTCAGAGGAGCTCTGTACAATATAAAGTTTTTAAATCCGTCTCTTAAGAAAAATACTTTTGCAAAGGCAATTATCGTGGATGGTAAACAAATGGAAGGCAATATTATCAAGCCTTTTAAATCAGGAACACATAATGTTGAAGTTTTGCTTGATATAAAATAACCGGAGCTGTTTTATGAATAAAAATATAATATTAAGTTTATGTTTTTTACTGTTTTTCGTTTCTTATGCTTATTCGAAAAACAATATCCAGGTTCAGTCTTTTGTAAAAGCAGTGGATATTGCAGGACCTGATAAAGTTAAAAACAGATATGTTGAAATTGATGCAGTGCCGGACATACTTTATTCATCAAGTATTGCCGCTTACGGCGGTGTTGTAAATTTGTCTTTATTCGGTTCGGATATAGTTCTAAAAAACTCACAGAGAATTTATATTTCAAAAGATCCGGTTGAAAAAGCGATAAGAATAAGCAAAATTGAAAATTCAGCAGACTGTCAGGTTATAGTGGATCTTCCTGTAACTATATCGATAGGAAACATTATGACTGTGCTGCTAGATTATAATTCAATAGTTGCATTTAAACAAAAAGATGACGGTGTTTATGAGTTCAGTGTTATTTACGGAACTGTCTCCGTAAAGTCGCATGGTAGTGAAAAAAAACTTTCAGCCGGTGAAAAGTTTGAATATGAGATTATCGGAGGCAATGAAGATGCCATTTAAATTTACAAAACTCGCGATAGATGAAGTTATTCAGATAGAACCTCTTAGATTTAAAGATGACAGAGGATTTTTTGAAGAAGTTTTTAAAATGCCTGATTTTAAAAATTTCGGGATGGATGTAAATATAAAACAGATTAATTTTTCACATTCTTCCAAAGGAGTTTTAAGAGGCCTTCATTACCAGCTTGCTCCGTTTGTGCAGTCAAAACTTGTAAGAGTTATTTCAGGCGCCATATATGATGTGGCCGTCGATTTAAGAATCGGTTCTCCTACATTTGGCAAATGGGTCGGAGCTCTTCTTGATTCAAACGGGAAAAGCATGCTTTATATACCGGAAGGCTTTGCCCACGGTTTTGAGGTTTTATCCGATACTGTTGATTTTGAATATTATTGTTCTAATATATATGCTCCTGAATATGAAAGGGGAATAAGATATGACGATTCTTTTTTAAACATAGCGTGGAACACGGTTAACCCAAAACTTTCTCAAAAAGATCTGGTATATCCTGATTTTGAAAATGCCGAACACAATTTTGAATATAAAATATTGAACAAAGAGGTGTTTAAATGAGAGTTCTGATAGCCGGATATCCGGGTCAGCTGGCTAAATCATTTATAAATGAGTTAACCAGAAGAAACATAGTTTTTTTGACTCCTCCGCATTATGATTTTGACATAACGAATAATTATCAGATAAGCGGGATGATCTCTTCGTTTCAGCCGGATGTTATTATAAACTGTGCGGCTTACAACAGTGTCGAGCATGCCGAACAAAATATGGCAGAAGCAGTTGCCGTAAATTATAAGGCAGTTGAAAATCTTGTGAAAGAAGCGGAATTACATAAAATAAAACTTGTTCATTTCAGCACTGATTATGTTTTTGACGGTAAAAAAAACGACTGGTATTTTGAAACAGATAAACCAAATCCGTTAAATGTTTACGGCAAAAGTAAATTGGCCGGAGAAAACATAGCTTTACAGTATGAAAACAGTCTTGTTTTCAGATTAAGCTGGGTTATAGGCTATGGGAGAAATAATTTTCTATATAAATTTACAAACTGGATAAAAGATAAACAGACTGTCAAAGTTTCAAATGATGAAATATCGGTTCCTACATTTACTTTTGATATAGCAAAATATGTTTTAATGGCATTAGATAAGAATTTAACCGGATTATACCATCTGACAAATTCAGGCAGAGCATCAAGATATGAGCTTGCGTGTAAATATGCAAAGAATATGGGTTTTGCAAATGAAATTGTTCCTGTTCCGATGTCTGCGTTTGAAGTTCCTGTAAAAAGACCGTTAGTTACAGCAATGTCAAACAGAAAAATATCAATCGAATTAGGCGTTCATATCCCTAAATGGGAAGATTCTTTGAGAATTTATTGCAATACAGTCAAAGAAAATTCGGATTTAAGTCTATAATGCATAAAATAAAAAATCCAGGAAAATTTTTTTATTCAACCGAATATGATTGTTCTGTTTCGGAATCGTTTTGTTCTTTCATGAAAAAATTAAAATCCGACAAACAATTGTTTTATAATATGGCGCTGGATCTTTCTGAAAAAATAGAGCCGTTTAGAAATAATTTTGATGTTTTTATAAGCGTTCCAAAATATGGGGAAAAAAAATCGGAAACCGATTATTCCGAAATGCTGGCATGTATGCTGTCGTCAAAATTAAACATTCCGTATGAAAAAAATATTATTTCAAAAATAAAATATACAAATAAAATGAAAGTGTTACAGGCCGGCGAAAGATTTTCGGAAATAGCGTCGGCATTTAAAATTAATACCTGTAAATATAAAAGAATATGTATTGTGGATGATGTTTACTCTTCAGGCGCTACTGTAGGGGAAATAATAAAAACATTCAACGATAGCGGGATAACTGATATATATGTGGCCGTTCTTGTTTTGCAATCGCAAAATCAATTATAGCGACCACAATATTTTTGCTAGAGCTTTGTAATTTTAAATTCTAACTACAACTTCTGTAATATAATCAAAAGTATCAATTATCTGCATAGATAAAAATAGGGACAGGTTTCGCATCTTACTTTGTCGTACGGTTCGGCTTTAAAAGGCATTTCGCTGTTAATTTCAGAAATAATATATTTTAATAGGTCTAAGCAGGTATTATAAATATGCTGTCGATCTTCATGCGTCATGCCGGTATCAAATAAATATATTTTATTACAGTCTCTTACAGAGTAAAGAATACAGTTGTCTATTGTTTTGCCGGGATTTTTTTCTTCATAAACGAATTTGTATACTGGAAGCTGGAAAGATTTTATATTTTTCTGTATAAACTCCCTTTTATCGCCTGTTATTTCATCGCTTAATTTTGATTTTAATGGTTTTTCAATGCTTCCCGTTTTATAATCAATGATATAAATAGACCCGTCGTTGTTTTTGTCTATTCTGTCGATTTTTAATTTGAGATTATAGATTGTTCTGTTTACTTCTATTTTTGAAATAAATTTTGATTCGGCTTCAATAATTTCTTTAAAATCCCGTTTTGTTTCATTTTCGTAAAAATCGCATAATCTTTTTTTAATCAGTTTTTTTAATAAAAAAATCTTTCCTGTTTCATGCTGTTTGAAAAAAGTTTCAAGTTTTTTGTCTAAAATTTTTTGATATTCCGAAAACGTATTTGCCGTTAATTCGTCTTTGTTTAGTCCTTTATGAAATGTTTCTTCCAGAAATTCATGTATAAAATTGCCGATATCAAGTCTTTCGTAATTTTGTTCAAAATCCGTCTGTTCGGAAAGCTGCAGAATGTATTTAAAATAAAATTGCAGTTTGCATCTTAAATATGTGTCTATGCTTGTTGGGGAATAGCTGAAATGTTTTAAAAAATCTTTAATTCTATCCGTTTTAGAGAATTCCTGTTTATTTGTTAACAGAGTTTTGTTTGATAAAACCGCTTTTGTCACATTTGCAACTTTAAGCGATTTCTTTTCAGACTGTTCTTTCCATACAAGTTCTTCTATAAATCTGCTCCTTCCGTTCTTTTCGTCATCGGGATATATCAGTGTGACGTTTTCTGCGGATGCTATCAGACTCATAAAATTGTATTTTTGAATGTCAGTTTCTCTGCTTATATAGCCTATTCCAAGAGAATTCATAATATCCTTCGGTATTAAAGGACTCGCTTCTTTAATGCTTGGCATAAATGAATCAGACATTGACAATACATAAACATTTTTAAAGCTTAGTCCTCTTGACTCCATTGTTCCCAGAATCTGTAATCCTTTCAGAGGGCTTCCTATAAGAGAAATATTGCCTTTTAAAAGAATTTCTTCCAATATGTAAAATATTTCGTGTTGTTCAAATCTTTCGTTAGTACAGACTGCTTTTTCAAACTGTCCCGCTATATCATAAAGTATATTAACGGCTCCCAAATTAAAAGGATATGTGTGTATAAGGCTTTTTTCAACTATGTTGTCGGCAATATGCTTAAGATAGCTGCCGGTGTCTGCCATATTGGAAAGTTTTTCCGGTTTGTAAAAAAATAAATCAAATATCTCATCCAGAATTTCTTTTACTCTTTTTGCGCTAACCGGCTGCCAATATAAAGTTACGGTGCATGAAATATCGTTTTGAAGTTTTATATTATTTTTTATGTCGTCTAAATTTATGAATATATAGTCTTTAAATTCGGCTTCCGTATTAAATCTGTCAAAATGCCGCATTATATTATGAACTATAATTCTCGTTACGCTCGGATTTCCGATAAATCTCATATTTTTTGCAAGAGGATTTGCCAATACGGAGATAATGTCTTTAACATAATACTTATTGTTCTTTTTGTTTTTCTGTGCCTGAAGAATCGCGTTTATTAAAGAAAAAACCGTAGTTTTTTTTGCCGGATATCCGACCGCCACGTTAATATCGTCAATAATGCTGTATATCTGGCTCATTACAGAAGGAAGTATTGAATTATCAGGAACAATAACGACAGTATCTTTTATGTCATTTTGCTCAATTTTGCTTAAAAGGTTTTTTGCAAGGCATGCCTGCGATTCTCCGTCATAAGCGCAGTAAAAGTTTATATTATTTTTAATTTTTTCTTCGTTTGGGATTTTTGATGCAGTACCGTTAAAATCTTTATATATTTTATCTATTGATATCCAATTGTCTTTTGAACCTTTTATTATAATATCAAGTTTGTTTTCGTCATAAATTTTTTTAAACATATCCGTTTCGGATTTGTTTAAATAATAAGGATTAAACAAAATAACATTTTTGTATTCTTTGAGATAGTCATTTATTTTAGAATCTGCCAAAAGATACGAATAACCTCTTGTCGTTTTTTTAACCGAAAGCATATATTTGTGAAATTCCTGTCTTATAAAAGACAGATTTTTCAGCAGATCATTTATATTTTTTGGCAGATCGTATCCTATAGCGGCGTTTAATTGTATATTCAGTAATTTGTCATTTTGTATTTTTTCTATATCAAGAGCTTCAATGAAAGCAAGAATTTCGGAACTCCATTGAAAAAACTCAGCAAAAGAAGCATGGTTGTCAAAAATGCCATGAGTATGTTTTTTGACAATCTCAAAAATTGAATAGGCGCTGTCGATTTGAGATATTTTTTGCAGATTATAATAATTTTTTGCAATATCTCCTGTAAGTTCGTCAAAAGTAAAAAATACGGGAGGAATAAATGATTTATTGATTTTTTTTGATAATTCTTTTTTTATAAAAAGAGAAGGCCTTTTTGAAGGCATAATTACCGCAATGTCGGCAAAATTATCATTGTTTTTCAGTGACAGTATGTGATCGGCGCAAAATTGAATCATATTTTTGTTAAGCGCGATATTAATAATTTTTGAAACCATTACAGTATCTCCGTGACTTCCGCTTTCTCAATGTCAATTACGCGGCATTCCGCCGGTTTTTGTGGATAAATTTCTCTTATTACAGATAAGTATTTTTGCATCTGGCTTGTTATCGTTTCCAAATTATAAACTGATGTTTTAAAATCAGCTATGATTATTTTATCCGCATTTATTATTAGTTTATCTATTCTTATTGTGTCTCCGAAAGAATCGACAAATTCCTTTTCATTATAAATTTCATTTGAACTGTCAAACAATTTTTTTATTTTATCCGTCTCTAAAAGCTTTTTTAAAACAGGATTGAGCCATGCAAGATCTTCGTTTGAGTATTCAAGCAAAGTCAGATTTACGGCATTTTCTATTTTTTTATCAATTTCAGAACTGTCATAAGTAATTATTTTTGAAAGGGCATAATGAATTATTTTGCCTTTAAGCAATAATTCTTTTTGATCTTTTCCGTATATTTCCAACGCGCTTTCTGAGATGATTTTTGTAAAATCTTTCATTTGATTAAGCGTTAAATCAATAGTTTTTGCATCTTTGTTTTTATCCGATGAATAAGTTGTCTTTTTGCCGATAAGCCTTATGTTTTCGGGCATGAGAACGCTTATTGGGTTTTTTTCTTTATTTTTTTTCTCAGATATAAAACCGTAAAATTCATATACCGCTCTTGTTGTCGCGACATATAGAATATTGAGTTCGTCTGAAAGATTTTTAAAATACTTTTTATAATAGATATCTCTTAAATTACCGCTGTAATAAGTAAAATCTTTCAAAATATTCAGGAATTTTATATTTTCCTCATCCTGAATATTAAATGGTTTGTCCGGAGCGGATATTTTTAAATAAAGATAAGGCATTATGACTACGTTAAACTGAAGACCTTTTGCTTTATGTACCGTAATAATTTTAACTGCGTTTGAGGAAGGTACTTTGATAAAAAATTTATCATCTTTTTGCCTTTCTTCAATATTTTGGAAATAATCAATAAAATTCTGCAGACCCTGATTATCTTTTTCAAAGTCGCTTATAACTTCCAGAAATCTTAAAATAACGTTATTGCTTTCTCTAAAGTTATCAATAATATTATATTTTGATATTACAGAGACTGTCAGTTCGTAAACCGCTATAAATCCGGCCGAATTAAAAAACGGTTCTAAATATTCGTTCCAAATATCAGGGTATTTTTCTCTGAACAGCACATATAGATCTTTTTGGTTATCTTTGTTAAGCGAGTTTCCCGCTATAAAATCTATCAATTCTGATCTGGTTATTTTTGTTTCTTTTATGAAAAAGGAGCTTAATATAAAGGAAGCAAACGATATTTCATCAGTGGGGGAATTGAAAAATTTTAAAGCCGAAAACAGTTCTTTTATTATATTTATATTTATTATATTTAAAGTTTGGTATGATTCTATGTCTATATTTTTTTCAAGAAGCCATTTTCCTATAATCTCAATTTCGCTGTTATCTCTGCAGATTATGGTGATGTCTTTGTAATCAAATCTTTGTTTTATATCTTCCAGTTTTGCGTAGAGCAAATTTCTTATTAATTCATCCCTTTCTTCTTTTGTTTCATCTTCATATTCAACCACGGTTATTTCCGCATAACCGTTTTCATTTTTATTTTCACAGTATTGTTGCTTTGAGGTTTCAAACATATTGATTATATTTTGCGCATAGCTGCCGTAGGTTTCAGTTAAATTGTCAGTTTTTTCAAGTTTGTTAAAAAGCGACGATATGTTTTCTTTTGAAAAAACAAAATTATTAAAATCAATTATTGCTTTGTAGCTTCTGTAATTTACATCAAGCCTGATTTTCGCCGGATTATAATGTTTGAATTCCGTTAAAGGCTGATCAAATATTTTTGAATCTCCGCCTCGGAAGCCGTATATGGCCTGTTTCTTATCTCCCACATAAAAAAATGATCCGCCCTGCGATAAGTTTTCTTCAACTATCAGTTTTAATGTTTTCCACTGTATTTGGTTTGTATCCTGAAATTCGTCTATAAGAAAGTCTTTAAAATAGCTTGAAAGCTGAAAATATATTTCAGGTACGGTTTCGCCGCCGTCGTTAAATATTTTTAATACTTTTCTGTTAAGATCCTGAAGAAATACGACCGCATCTTTTTTTGACTGTTTATCAAATTCGGTTAATATATATTTAAACATCTGTATGTATATGTTGTAATAGTTTTCCGATTTAAATTCATAAAAGTCTCTGATTATTTGTTTTGTTTTGTTAAATAGTTCGTTTAAACGTTCATTTTGCGGCACTTTGGATTTGTAAGGAGGCTCTTCTCTTTTGAAATAGTCCGACAATCTCTCTCCGCCGGATAAATAATACTTATTATTTTCAATTATTTTGTCTATTGCGTTTATAAATCGTTTATCTGTATTTTTAAGTTCTTTTATTTTGCCTATTTCAACGCAGGTTTCATAAAACTTTTCGGAATAAGATGTCAGAGTTTTATTGTAGTCATTATTATCGCTGGTTTTAAATTGTTTTGCCGATTTTTTTATATCTTCGTATAATTTTATAAATTCTTTTGAAATGTTTTCTTTTATATCCCATGAAATATTAGCGTCTATGAGATACTGTTTGAAAAAATCATTTAAAAGATTTTCCAATTTCGAATTAAGCAGAGAATTGTCCAGAAACGAATCTATTGCAAAATCTATATAATCGGCGTATGTTTTTTCTATTTTGTAATTCGGAGGGATTCCTATTTTTAAAGCGCATGCTTTTATTATCAAATTTATAAAACTGTCTATTGTTTTTACATTGAAATTGTCATAATTTTCTATGATGAATTTCATTGCGTAATTTGCGTTTTTAACTATTTCTTTTTGCGGCATATCAAGTCCGCTTAATAAATCTCCGACATCTTCGCCTAGAGAAATTTTCTTCAGGTATTCTATTATTCTCTCTCTCATTTCAATGCTTGCTTTATTGGCAAATGTTAGGGCAAGAATATTTTTTAACGGGATATTTTCTTTTTTTGATAAATCAAAATTCAAAAGAAGCGTGATGTATCTTTTTGCGAGATTATGGGTTTTTCCTGAACCGGCCGAAGCTTCAACAACGATGAATTGATTTGATAACTGTTTATTTTTTATTATCATCTATCAATATTAAAATCCTTCTCTTTGCAGTTCTCTTGTTATATCTTTCTTTTTTAAAACTTCTTTTTTGTCATAAGTTGTTTTGCCTTTGGCAAGACCGATAAGCATTTTAAGTTTCCCGTATTTGGATACGTAAAGCTCAAGAGGAACAACCGTAAGTCCTTTTTCTCTTGATTTTGAATGAAGTTTTATGATTTCCTGTTTGTGCATAAGAAGTTTTCTTGCTCTTTTAGAGTCATAATCGGAAACGTGTGTTGAAATCTGCGTATAAGGAGCGATATAGACATTTTCGGCAAAGGCCTCATTGTTTACAAACCTTACGACAGAATCAACCATGCTGACATTGTGCAGTCTTGCTGACTTTACTTCATATCCGGACAATACAATACCTGTCTCATATTGTTCAATAATATGGTAATTATGAAATGCTTTTCTGTTTGTCGCTAAAATTTTATTTTCAGTGTCTTTTTTTTTCATAAAGTCCTCTTGCTCAGACAAATGATTATATCATTTTTTTTATAAGGCACATAAGTTTATTGAATTGTGAAAAAAATGTGAAAAATCAAATACTTATTGAAATTTTATAATTCCTGCACTATACTAGCTGTACGATGAAAAATGCAAATTATACCGTCATCAATGTTTTCGTTGTTATTTTGATTGTTTGTTCGCTTATATTTAGTTCAGTTGTTTTTTTAATAGGCAACAAGATTGATTTTGATTTTAGTTCTCTTGCAGAATCGGATTCGATTGCTGCAGATTTTTTTGCCGCTAATTCTATAGCTGATACTATATTGAAAAATAAACTGTCTGATAAAACAAAAACGGACAATACATCTTCTTCCTCCAAAAAACAAACCGATAAGGAAGTCAATGTCATAAGCGGTCTGCCGTTATATGATTTTGAGCTTAGAGAAAACAATAACAATATAAAAAATTTTGCAATGATGCAGTATTTTAATTTTTTGAGCGGGTCGGTTGAATATCCTCTGAAAATACCGTTTAACTGTTTTATTGTTATTATTATGATTTTGTACGGACTTATATTCAGTTGTTTGGCAAGGTCGATTCCGTCGTTAATTTATTGTTTTAAAAACGGCTTATGTTTTTACATAAGCCGTTTTTATTTTGGATACAATTATGAATTTTAAAAAAATTACAGCCGCAGTTGTTTTGAACTGTTTCCTTCTGTCTTTTGTTTACGGACAGGCTGCTGCTTATTTATTTGAAAATTCAAAGGAAAATTATAAAGGAATAATTTCGGATTTTATGCTGCCGTATAATTACGGGCAGATAACGGATTCATATTTTTCAGGAAGCGACCGGATTATAATAAATATTCAAGATCTGCATTGCCACGCCAAAGTTCAAAAAAATATAAGCAATATAATAGAATTGTTTGATAAAACAATAGGTATTTCAAATATTTACTTAGAAGGAATTTTCGGCGATATAAGTACTCAATGGCTTGTTCAGCCTAATAATGTTTTGGCAAATAAGATGATTGAAACCGGAAAATTGACAGGCGCGGAATATTACAGTGTGATAAGCGGTAAAACGGAAATTATAAAGGGACTTGAGGATAAACAGGCATATTTTGAAAATTTAAAAAGATTCGGAAAGATCATAGATGATAAAGACAAAATAGACGTATTGTTAAAAGCTCTGGATGAAGAAACTGAGAATCTGAAGTCTAAATATTATCAAAAGAGACAGTTCAAACTTGAAAAATTATCAGAAGATTATAAGAACGGACGTATAAGCGGTGAAAAATATTTTAAACTGCTTGTAAAACACGTAGACAGATTGGGGATTGACCTGTCAAAGTATAGAAATATGTCGTTGTATATGAGGCTTTTATTTGAACAAAAAAATATTAATTTTGAAAGTACGGCAAAAGAAATACGCGCTCTTGCATTTATTTTAAAGCAGAAACTGTCTTATTATGATTATAAAAAACTGCTTGAAATTACAGATAATTTTTCTGAAACCGGCAAGTTGTATTCCTGTATTTCGGCAATAGATAAACAGTATGGAATC
>Ga0302240_1001119_pt1 | contig 22592 bp, 19 predicted proteins | sample AAG_UR_His_MG_FD_193538 | JGI IMG/M metagenome (GOLD analysis project Ga0302240, IMG submission 193538) | Enriched activated sludge microbial communities from anaerobic digester in WTTP, New Holstein, Wisconsin, United States - AAG_UR_His | ecosystem: Engineered > Bioreactor > Anaerobic >... | reverse complement strand
AAAATAAACAACCAGATATATAAGACCGTTATTAATGGCATGAACTATCATACCGGGGAAAATACTCCTGGTTTTATATGCAAGGTACCCCAGATAAAGACCTATAATCATAGTTGGAATAAACCTGTAAGGATTCATATGAAAAATTCCGAAAATTACTGCTGTAATAACTATAGCATGGCCTTTTTTCTGATATTTTTCCAGGGTTGACTGAAGAACTCCCCGAAAGAGAATTTCTTCACAGATTGGAGGAAGTAAAGCTATCATAGTAAATTTAATAAGAAAATCTATTATCCCATTTCTTTCTTTTAATATTCCAACTAACTTTCCAAGAATATTTTCTGCCGATGGAAAAGGGAACAGGACATTTTGAAAAGCTGTAATCTGGAGAGTAAAAATCATTCCCGACAGGGCCAGAAATATGATAATACCCAGGGTAGCTATGGAAAAACCTCTTATTCTCAGAATTTCTCTTATATCATAATTCCATAGATATAAAAATAATATGGCAGGTGTAAAGATTAAAAGTAATTGAGAGGCATATACGCCACCTATAAAGCCCATAAACTGCAACCTTGTGCCCACAAAAAAGAAGAGTATAAAACTTATACATATAAGAACAAAGACCTCATAAGATGAAGGAAACCTTCCTTTACGAGAAATCTTCTTTTTAGATAAGAATTCCGGCATAGAAACATCAACAGTTTCCCTGAAAAGTATATCTTCCTGTTCAAATAGTTTCAGAGCCACCCATAAAATCATAGAAATATATAAAAAAGTGGTGAGAAATGTCACCAGGGTATAACCCGGGTTAAAATCTCCCTTCAATATATCACGGAAGAGTATGGAAATATTGAATATAGGAACCATTGAAGTAAGATAATTTGCAGTGAGACTGGGAGAAAAAACTATGGAAAGCGGCATAAACATAAGAAGAGTCATAGCAGATAAATAATTTGAACCTTCTTTATAGCTTTTTGCTATCATAGTAACAGCCATAATAACTGCACATACAAAACCTGTAAGAGGAATAATCAAAAAAATTACTGTTAAAAAAGCTGTCCAGGTGAAAGATATAGGCAATTTTTCAAGGACCTCCTGAGCAAATGTTGCAAAGGTAAGAGTGGAACTGATAAGATGCAGAAATGTTGACAATAAAGCTGTAGTCCATACGGCAAGAAATTTTCCTATTACTATATCACACTTTGTTATTCTGCTCACCAGAAGCGTTTCAAGGGTGCCCCTTTCTTTTTCACCGACAATTACATCCAGTGCAGGAAGAAAGCCAGCAGTAATGGTAAATAAAATTATTAAAAAAGGTAAAAAACCTCCTATCATAGAACCGGCTTCCCTGGTTTTTGACGAAACTGTAAAACCTGACAATTTAAGAGGTCTCATCATTTCATAAGATAACCCTCTGCTTTTTAAACGGTTTTGAACCAGAAGATCGTTATATTTCTGTAACAAATCATCTATCCTGGATTTAGCCATAAGGGAAAGCTCACTGGTAGAATTATAATTAAACTTTATCTGAAAGGTTTCATCACACATAGGATCTTCAGTATAATCTTTCGGTATAAATATTATAAGATCCATGTTACCCTCTTCAAGTGTTCTTTTAGGATCATCAGTAGTTATTTCTTTAAAATCAGGCGTATCTGCTATAATCTGAGATAAAATAGGAGATAAATGTCCATTCACTACATATACTCTGCTTATACTTTCTTCAGCTCTTTTAATTTGCCCTGTAAGAAGAGTAGATGTAATGATTACTACAAGAGGATAAAGTACGAGAGGGAGGAGAAACTGAGAAATTAATATATTTCTATCCCTCAATGTATCTTTAAGCTCTTTACGAAAGATTAAATTCATTATTCTGAGTGTAAAGGGCAATTTCATTTATTTTTTCCTGTTCTATTAATGATAAAAATACATCATCAAGGTATTCACATTCTGTTTTAGTCTGAAGTTCCTCTAAAGTGCCTGAAGCAATAACTTTACCCATATGCACCAGAGAAATATGATCAGCTAATTTTTCAACTAAATTCATTTCATGAGTTGATAGAAGAATACCTTTACCCTCTTCTCTGGCTTTACGTATAAATGATATTATGGTTCTACTGGTCATTACATCAAGACCCAGTGTGGGTTCATCCAAAAATAGTACGGGAGGATCATGGATAATTGTTCTTCCAATGGAAACTCTCTGTTTTTGTCCTGTAGAAAGGTGATTACACTTACGATGTAAAAAATCTTTCATATCAAGGAGTTCACTAACTTCTTCACATCTTCTTTTTAATTTTTCTTTTTTCATGCCATAAAGGCTTCCTATATACCACAACATTTCATATGCTGTAAGTCTTCCATAAAGTCCTGTATTTCCAGTAAGAAAACCTATTTGAGAACGTACTTCAAGAGGATTTTCTCTTATGTCATAACCGCCGATTATAGCGGAGCCTCCACTGGGAGAAAGTATAGTAGAAAGCATACGAAGAAGGGTTGTTTTACCGGCCCCATTCGGGCCAAGAAGTCCAAATACTTCTCCTCCCTCGAAAGAAAAAGATATATCATTTACAGCCACAATTTCTCCGAGCTTTTTATCTTTAAAGATTTTTCTTAAATTTTTTACTTCTACAAGAGACATATAATCGTTATGCGTGATACGTGATGCATGAAATTTAACACATCAGACTTTACGTAGCACAATTCCTTTTAACTTTATTAGTCGTTTATTCTTTATATTTCCTTAAAGTCCTTTTTAAATTATTATCAGCAGTCAGCCCTCAGCTTTCAGCCTTAAGTTGAGGGCTGGTAGCTTTAAACATAAATGGTAGATTGGTATTACGAGATGAAACAGAGTATAATTGAATAAAGATTGCCCCATAAAGGATTTTTATTATTACTATTGAATAAAGAAATTATATAATCCTTTACGCATTAAGCATAACAATAGAAAAAGCAGGTGATTCTATTGACAAAAGAAGAAATAGATATAGATGAACTTCTCCGACAGGAAGGAAAAGGTATGAGTGACATACTTGATTTCAATCAGGCGGCGGATTTATTAAAAATAAGCCATCCCACCCTTTATCGATGGCTGAGTGAAGCCAAAATCAAAGCTTTTAAAGCAGGCAAACAGTGGAGATTTTATCGAAAAGATCTACTTCACTTTATGCAGACAGAAGATACGGAAGAAATGGGAGATTATCTGGATTTAAATAAAATAATAGAATTTTTTATACAGAGATTAAAGATAAGAGACATTAATTTGCCACAAAAAGAGGTAGATTATGAAGGAAAAACAGAGGAACTCCTTTATCTCATTTTTATAGATGCCTATTCACAAAAAGCTACTGACATACACATTAACCCTTCGGGAAAAGAATATGAATTACTTTATAGAATAGAGAGAAATCTATCAAAAGTGGTTGATTTGTCGGAAACCATAGTACCCCTTCTTATAAAAGAAATAAATAAAGCCTTCAGACTGAAGGAAACACTCAAAAAAGGGAAGATCCTTTTTAAATGGGAAGTTAATATAGAAATTAAAGTTTCAGTAATAGAAACAATTCAGGGGAAAAAATATACTATGCAACTTCTGGATCTGACCGGTGTCATAAAAAATCTCAGAGAATGTTTACCGTCTGATGAAGATTTAAAAAAGATAAAAGATATGATAGAAAGACCTCATGGTCTTATACTTATTACAGGCCCTCCCGGAAGCGGAAAAAGTACTCTGGCCTACTCAATATTAAAAGAAAAAAAAGAGAAGAATCTAAATTTAATGACTTTAGAAGAACATGTGGAATATATCCTGGAAGGAGTTCATCAGATACAGATTATACCTGAGCGAGGCTATTATGATGGCTTGCAGGCAATTATTGAGGCAGATGCAGATATAATTATGTTTGATAATTTAAAAAATTCCGAAGTAGCTTATCTCTGTATTGAAGCGGCAACAAAATATCTGGTTATAGCACAGATGTTGGCCAGAAATCCCTTTAATGCCATACAAAGGTTCTGGGATATGAGTATAGACCCCCGGGAACTTGCAAATACTCTGACAGTTATCACTTCACAGAAATTACTCAGAAAGATCTGTCCTGATTGCTATCAGGAATACAGACCTGATGAAAAAATGATGGAAACTTTTCCTGACCTGTTTTCTCATAACACAATTTTAGTTAAAGCTACAGGATGCGCAAAATGTAATTTCACAGGTTATAAAGATCTTATAGTTATTTATGAAATATTCATACCGGATGAAGAAATAAAATATATGATAGCCAGGAGAAGCCGCCTTGCAGATATACGACAGAAGGCTATGACAAAAGGTATGAAAACTTTTCAAGACCAGGGTATTATACTTCTAAATAAAAGGCTCACTACCCTGGAAGAAGTCACCAGAATTACAGGAATAGAACCCACAAGAGATGCAATAGTGTATTAATAAAAAAATGCAATATTTTATAAGTGTAATAATTCCCACTTTTAATCGTAAAGAAACTCTAAAACCTGTCCTGGAATCTCTTAACAGGCAGACTTTCCCGGACAGTAAATATGAAATTGTAATTGTAGACAGTAACTCTACAGATGGAACTTCTGAAATGATAAAGGAACTGCAATTAAAGCCCTCATTAAGATACATAAGGCAGGAAAACAGAGGCAGATCGGGAGCAAGAAACAGGGGTATAAAAGAGGCAGAAGGCCATATTATACTCTTTACAGATGCCGATATCATAGCTTCTCCGGAATTATTAAAAGAACATGAGATAATTCACTGTAAACATCCGGGGGAAGCTGTAGTAGGACTTGAAGTGCAGGTTTCTTCTATAGAAGAATATGAACACGTAAGAGACCATCCAGAAAACAGAAAAGAACTCCATCCTAAAAGCAGAAAAAAACTTTCCTGGCTTTACTTTATGACAGGTAATGCTTCGGTTTCCAGAGATAAATTAATTGAAGTGGGGATGTTTGACGAAGATTTTCAGGGTTATGGATGGGAAGATATAGAACTGGGTTATAGACTGGCAAAAAGCGGAATCTCTATAAATTATAGAAGAAACGCCGTTAATTATCATCTTCATCCTGCTTCATTGGAAGAAAAATATAAGATCATGAGGATGGCCGGAGTTTCTGCCGTAAAATTTTATAGAAAACATAAAGACTGGAAAATACGTTATCTTCTGGGAATGAATCCTCTGTCTTTAAAGATTCATTCCTTCATATCCCCTGAAGGATGGGTTATTAAAAAATGCAGAGAACAAAGTGAAAGTCAGTCCTTATTTAGAGGATTTTGCAGGGATATTCTGCTACAGTACCATTATTTGAATGGTGTGAAGGAAGAATTTGAAAGGATTAATTAATAAGGGGAAGAAATTATAATGTAAATGGGTGATGGGTGATGAGTGAAGTGTATGTAATTAAGTAATATTACATTTTACTTCTCACCTCTCACCTCTCACAACTCTCGAAAGAAGTTGATACCAGTAGACAGAGATGAATGTTACAGGATCCTTGGCCTTAAGCCCGGATCTGATATTCAAGAAGTCAAAGCAGCCTATAAATCCCTTGTAAAAAAATATCATGCCGATAAAGTTCACCATATTGAAGATGAAGAACTCAGAAAAGCGGCAAAAGAACTTTTTGAAGAAAAAATGCGTGTAATAAACGAAGTATATGAAATTTTATGTTCCTCATGGGACAGCAGAAAATCCGGTTCAAAAAAAGAAACTCCTGAATCAGAAGGAAAAAAGCAAGAATCAGAATATATAGATAAAACCTGTGCCCAATATTTCAAGAGGAAAGAATCAGAACTTTTTCAAAAATCCTTTGAACAATTCAAACGAAACAAAGGGTTTGATGTTTATGACAGAGAAATATCTCCACCTCCCGGTCCGGTAGGGCAGATAATTAATTTACTTGACGAGGAATTTACCCAAAAAATTTCTGATATTTCTTTTATTGAAAAAGAAAAAAAAGTAGAAAAGAAAGAAGAAAAAAAATCGGTCATCATAAAACCTCCGTCTATTAGCTGGAAATCCCTGGGAGTCTTTCTTTTACTTGTTTATATCTTGAGCTGGGCAGTTATGGGAGGAATTTACCTCATTGGAAGAGATGAAAGCAATGAAAACTATAATATCTTAAGAGGTCTTCTTATCTTCTGCCCTATTATATGTGTTATTATTACAACCTATATCACAGGGGGGATAAAATTTAAATTCCCTTCCCTGTCCTGGGGTAAACCTGTTCATTATCTGTACTCCTGGCTTATAATTATAGGATTTATCATATTTTCTTTTCTTCTGACAGTAATAATACATAAAGGAACACCGGATCTGAATTTTGAATTACTGAAAGGACACACAAAAGGCGATTTTAGTGCTGCAAGGCAGTTTCTGTCAGAGTTTATTCTTGCCACAACTTTCTATCTTATATTTTCAACAGTTATGTCTATTGGCAGTGAGTATGCCTGGCGGGGATTTTTATTAACCAATCTTATGGAAAGGGGTAAGAAAAAAGCTCTTCTGCTCACAGGGCTTTTCTGGGGCATATGGTATATACCAATTGTTCTTATGGGATATTATGCTCAGGGTTACTCCATTTACTGGAAGATATGGACAGGAGAATCTCCCTGGTATACTATATTAGATTCTTATTACCAGAAGAATCCACTACAGGGAATATTTATGAAACTGATATTCTGTCTTCTTTTTAGTATTCTTCTCTCCTGGATCTATCTTGAAACCAGAAATATTCTCTTAACATGCTTTTCCTATGCTACATTTGAACAGATTAATCCTCTGGGATATATAGTTATAAGAAATGTAGATCCTTTAACAGGAGGGACGGAAGGTATGGCGGGAATAGCTGTTTTAATAATTATCCTGACAATATTTCTTCTATATTCAACAAAAAAGGAGAAAGAGCTATCAAAAATAAGGAGATGAGTAAAAAAATCGGTGGAAGAATGATAAAGCTAAAATTCAGTATGCAAATGCAGTGCAGTCAGTACAATATTAGATATAAGATGGCTTACTATGCAGGCCTCAAGACCTCTTCTTTTAAAAAGCCACCCAAGTAAAAGGCCATAGGTAAATATCTGAATAAATCTCATCCACTCTGGATTAAGCGATCCGGTATGACCAAAAGTCCAGACAAGGGAAGAAAGTAAAATTGCTACTATCCAGCGAAATCTAAAATTTTTTAAAAGCCAGAGAAAAATAGCCAGATAAAAAAACCTGTATGATGGTTCTTCAGTAAAAGGTGCGCATATAGCTATATGAAATGAGCCAAAGTCTCTATTAGTATAAACAGTCATCATAATCTCCAGAAACTTCTTTCCATCTTCCGATATTACAGGTTTCACGATATAAATCAGAATCTCTGTAATAGCTATAAATATAAGGGAAGTAAAAAGAACTTCACTCCAGAACTTAAAAGTTTTCCATTCACATTTTTCTGTTAGTGGGATTATCTCCAGAGATTTAAATAAAACAAGGCCAACTGTCATAAAAGTAAATAATTTAATAAAATCATAAGGTATACCCATGACTATTAAAAATAAGTAGCCAATAAATCCCGGATCCTTTATATTTTCCTCCAGGCCGGAATAATTAAATATACCCGGACAAAATTTAATTATATATATAAAAAAATTTACAAGAACCAAAAATAATGCAGGACGCCAGAATTGCCAGGTCTTTTTACATAGTATTATAAAAAGTATAGATCCTGTGATAAATCCTGTTCCTGCAAGGATAATATAGATCATAGGAGCTATTATTGAATAATCCCATAGAAAGTAACTCATTATTTCTTTTTCATAAGGTATAGAGTTCTATCAGACTCCGTAATGTCTGAAGCCTCCTTTATAGAAAAATATTGGCTGAATTGAGTCTCAAAACAGTCTTTTTTATAATCCTGAAATATATCTTCTCTTGTAGAAAGAAGTTTTTGAACCTGAGAGTCACTCTTAGGTACAAATTCAATAATAAGATTTTTACAGATTTTACTGAAAAAATCTGCAATTTTATAAAAAGGAAGATTATTGGATATAGCCAGATGATGTATAAGAGCAAGAGCAAGAACAGTATCTGCAGGGCCACGTTTCATAATTGACTCTCTTTCCTGGTTCTGCCATCCAATATCGGGGCTTGGATTTGTCAGATCAAGTAATAAAGGTAAAATATTGGTACTTTTAGTTCTTACACACTCAAGATAGTTTTTTTCAACAGCGGCAGGGTCTATATCGAAAGCTATTGTATTTATCCCTTTAGAAGCAGAAACTCTACTGAAGACACCTGTATTTGCTCCGAGATCCCAGAGATTGTCCGGTTTAATCTCATCTAAAAAATCACTGAGTATCTGTTTTTTTGTCTGAAAGGCTTCTGAGGAATAATTAGTATTATCGTAGTAATCAGCCCATTCTGTTCCCCCTGGACACCACTTCATTTTTTTTATTGCTGTTTCTAAACTATCTATTATACCGAGAAATTGGATTCTGCCAATCTTTCTATCAGGTTTTTTAACAGCTTTTCCGGCAAAATGTCTCTGACTTTTAGCATGTAAATGTATATTAAAAAGAAGAGGAAAGGAGAAGTAAGTTCTCTTCGGAAGTAGTAAACTTGCAAGATCCAGAGGGATGCCATCAATAAATATACGAAATAACTGACTGAGTCGGACATCTCTATAAGCCATTAAAGATAAGGGTGCCAGAAAATGCTGGCAGAACTGTCTGTAAGCTACCCAGGGTTCTCCCTCCCTGTACTTTTCAAAGGAAAGTGTATCTATTAACATAGTTTTACCTTTTCTAAATTGTATATTATAAACACTGCTGTCTTTCAAAGACATTTTATAATCAAAGGCTATCTTCTGTATCTTAAGGGTAGTGAGAGCAGCATCCTTTAATTGACTGAAACACCATTCATAAGGTTGAGAGATAAAATTTATAGTTTCAGGTTTTACTACTTTGTAAGCACTATGAGAAAGTCTATAATCTATGCTCACTTCTTCATGAGGTATTAATAATTCCTGTTTTACAAGGGTTTCATAAAGGCCGGAGGAAATTAAAAAGTCATAATTTTCTCTATATACAGTATTTATCTGGCGATAAAGTAAACCTTCCTGAGAAAAAACAAAACCGCTGGGATCACGAAATGAAGCCGGTAATATATTACTACCCATTACTCACTACCATTTTTTTTAAAAAGATTAAGGAAAAAAGTTTTAATTTTAAGCCAGTAAATTTTAAGTGCAAATAACATCCCTACCAGTGAAGCTATAAGCAACTGCAACATATAGCTACCTGTTCCCGGATCTATATAGGCATACGCATCTTGAATAAATATAGTGTATAATAAAAGAAAAGCCATAAGAAATATCCTCATATTAAATTTCATACTATTTACCACCTCTCAAGTAATCTACCTGTTATTATTCCCCTTTTATTCCCCTTTTATTACCAGAAATGTCATATATTTTCCATCATAAACCAGACAAACAACATCCTCCTTATTTTTAATTGATTTTATAAAATCTTTATAGTCTTTAATATTATTTAATTCTCTATCATTTATTTTTATAATTATATTTCCTGGTTTTATACCTGATTCCTCTGCGAGACTACCGGTTTTAACACCTCTTACTATTACTCCTTTATTCTGCTTCAACCTGGATGATAGATCATCTGTAAGATCCTCCACTGATAAGCCACGCCATTCTTCACTATGTGGAACAGTACTATGGCTTATATCCTTCTTTCTCTCTTCAGGTCTCTGGCCAACAATTAATGTTACTGTTTCCTTCTTTTTATTTCTCAAAACAGAAAGGGTAATTTTTTCACCGGGGCTTTTACCTGAAATAGTGTTTTGAAGTTTTCTGACAGAATCCATTTCTGCATCATCTATAGATAACACAATATCACCACTTTTTATACCACCATTATCTGCAGGCCCCCCGGGAATAATATCTTCTATAAGGACACCATTATCTGCACCAAAATAACTGGACAGTTCGGAGGATAAATCTTTAATTACCACTCCAAGCCATCCTCTAAGAACCTTACCTTTCTCTATTAACTGTTTAGATACTTTTTTTACTATATTTACAGGTATAGCAAAACCTATACCGGAAGACCTTCCGCCGGCAGATATTATTGCTGTATTTATACCTATTACTTCCCCCCGAATATTTACCAGAGCTCCACCACTATTACCTGGATTTATAGATGCATCTGTCTGTATCAGATTGGACATATCCCCATATCCACCTTCATAAAAATCTCTACCTGTAGCACTTATTATCCCCACCGTAAGTGTAGAGGAATAACCAAAAGGATTTCCGATGGCAATTGCCCAGGAACCAACTTTAACATTATCGGAGTTTCCGAGAGGAGCAACAGAAAACTTATGAGGGGACTTTATTTTTATAACAGCGAGATCTGTTTCACTATCAATACCGACTATCTGAAGGTCTTCATATTTTTTCCCATTATGTGTAGTTATTGATAGTTTAGATGTATCTTTCACAACATGAGCATTTGTGATGACAAAACCATCTTCAGAGATTATAACACCTGAGGCGGCACACAGAATATTCTCTTCAGGAAGATTTGAAAAGAAATCTTCAAACCATGGAAACTTATCTTTTAAATCCTTATCAAAGGGCAATATCTCTATATCAGCATTCATACTGCTCCTGGTACTTATATTAACTACACTTGGAGAAACATTCTCTGCTACTTTCTGAAAGGCCTCTTCTAAATCAAGAAGACTGCCGGGAACAGAGCTTTCTCCAGAAGATTGAGAAAGAGCAGAAAATATTATGACTGAAACAAATATTAATAAACGTAGTAATTTGTTAATATAATTCTTCATAAAAAAGACTTCTCCTTCACTTCTCACTTCTCGCTTCTCACCATCCCAGATTATAAAATACTCCTTTTCCATAATACTGAGCAGCAAAACGAAGGTCTTCCTCTATTCTCAATAATTCATTATATTTAGCTATACGATCCATTCTACAGAGAGAACCGGTTTTTATCTGACCTGCATTGGTTCCAACTGCCAGATGAGATATAAATGCATCATCTGTCTCACCGGAGCGGTGTGATATTACAGCAGTATATCCAGAACGTTTTGCAAATTCAATAGCAGCAAGAGTTTCTGAAAGTGTTCCTATTTGATTTGGTTTTATTAAAACTGAATTGGCCACTTTCATATGGACACCTTTACGGATTCTCTTTATATTTGTCACAAAAAGATCATCCCCCACTATTTGTATTTTTCTGCCAAGTTTCTCCGTCAGAATTTTCCATCCATCCCAGTCATCTTCCGAAAGTCCATCTTCTATTGAGACAATTGGATACTTTTCTACAAGATTTTCATAAAAACTTATCAATTCTTCTGACGTCATAGTTTCACCGGTGCTCTTTTCCAGTATATACTTTCCATCTTTATAGAATTCTGATGCTGCCACATCCAGGGCAAGACATATATCCTGAGCCGGTCTGTATCCTGCATCAATAATTGCCTCAATTATAACGTCCAGAGCTTCCTCATGGGATTTTAACTGAGGTGCAAATCCACCCTCATCTCCAACATTTGTATTATGTCCTTTCTGTTTCAATATTTTTTTAAGAGAATGAAACACTTCTGCAGACATACTCATTCCATCTGAGAAAGATTTTGCTCCTACAGGAGCAATCATAAATTCCTGAAAATCCAGATTATTATCTGCATGACGTCCGCCATTTAAAATATTCATCAGTGGTAAAGGCAGATGGGATGCACAGAGTCCCCCAAGATATTGATAAAGTGGCAGATCTACAGCTTTAGCCGCAGCTTTTGCTACAGCCAGTGAAACACCAAGAATGGTATTGGCTCCAAGTTTTGACTTGTTTTCAGTATTATCAAGGAGTATAAGTAACATATCTATTTCCATCTGCTTTGTAGCATCTACACCTACCAGTTTCGGAGATATAATACCATGAACATTATTTACGGCCTTGAGTACTCCCAATCCTCCAAAAGGTTTTTCACCATCTCTTATTTCCACTGCTTCATGACTACCGGTGGAAGCACCTGAAGGCACTGCCGCTCTCCCCATTATTCCTGATTCCAGCCATACATCTACCTCGATAGTCGGATTACCTCTGGAATCAAGTATCTGTCTTGCCACGACTCTGAATATATTAGTATCTGGCATAATAAAAACCTCCTTAAAATGATTTACATTTCCTTAACCCATATTTCCTCTATCAATTCATAAAGATCTGAGGGCTTCATCTCTGAAGAAATTTTTTCAGGAGTCTCCAGAATTTTAATCTTAATTTTCTTTCTTCCGAAATCTATTTCTAATATCTGTCCCTCCTGTACTGTAGAACTTGCTTTACCTGTTCTACTGCCAATTTTAATCTTACCTTCATCACACATAAGATTTGCTATGGGGCGTCTTTTTATCAATTTAGTTAACTTCAGGTATTTATCAAGTCTCACTTTTCTCTTCCTCTTTTGCTATTTCCCACAGGGCATCAAGTTCTTCAAGGGTTCTTTCCTTTAACCCTCTGCCATTCTCCCGGCAGAGTTCTTCTATTTTCTTAAAACGTCTGACAAATTTTTTTGAGGTATTTCTTAAAGCATATTCAGGATCAATACCAAAATGGCGTGAAATATTAACTATAGTAAAAAGGATATCTCCCAGTTCTTCTCTGATATGGCAGGGTTTCTTCTCTTTTATAGCACCTTCCAGTTCACAGATTTCTTCTCTGAGTTTTTTTATTATATCCTCTGCACAGGGCCAGTCAAAACCCACTCTGGCAACTTTCTTACCTAGGAAATCAGCTCTTACCAGAGCTGAAAGATTTTCTGGAACACCATCTAAAATAGATTCATCCGATTTACCCTTTTCTTTTTTCTTTATTTCTTCCCAGTTTTTTACAACTTCCTCTGAATTTGAAATATTTACATTTGAAAATATATGAGGATGACGTCTGATTAGCTTTTTTACTATATTTCTTGCAACATCTTCAAGGGTAAAGTGATTTTCTTCTTCACCTATCTGGCAGTGAAAAACTATCTGTAAAAGAAGATCTCCCAGTTCTTCACAAATTCTGAGGTAATCCTTTTCTTCTATAGCATTCACCACCTCATAGGTTTCTTCTGTTAAATAAGGAATCAGTGTTTGATGATTCTGTTCTTTATCCCATGGACATCCCTCTTTACCTCTTAAACGCTTTATAATACTCTTAAGTTCATATATTGAATATATATCTTCAAGAAAACATACCTCCATATGTTCCTTTGCACATAAATGTAATATCTTTTCCTTAAAAGCCGTATTAGCTGTAGAGAGATATATAATTTCCTGTTCTGAACATTTATCTCTATCTTTTAACATAAAAATTCAATTCGACATTTAAAGATACAATCCTTTATAAGATATTTTTCTTTAAGATTAAACCTTCTCCACTACAGGAGGAGCAGTGTATTTAAATAATAACACCATTTCATCGCCCAGCTTAATCTTATCTCCATCCATAAGAGGTCTCGGTTTAATAACCTGAACACCGTTCAGAAAAGTTTTATTTTCATTTTTTTCATTGATTAAATAAAACTTATTATCTTTCTTTTCTATACAGGCGTGAAGTCGGGATATACTCTTATCTTTGCCAGAAAGTTCTATTTCCCTGGGGACTTCAGTCTTTTTTGATTTTCTCCCCATACGAATTAATTTCTTATTTAACAAAAAAGTCTTACCTGTATCAAGACCTTCTATAACTTTTAAAGAAGGGGATTTACTTAAGGAAGGGTGGCCTGAAAAAGTATATTCCAGAACTGTTTTGCCGAGTTGTATTATATCACCTTCTTCAAGTCCCTTTTTTATAACAGAGAGAGAATTAACGAGAAGTTCACCCTTTTCATCGTCCAGTTTTATACAGAGCCATCCCTGGTCAAAGATTAAACTCCCACAGTATTCTCCTACAGTTTCATCTGAAAGCTCAATATCCTTTCTTTCAGTTCCTTTTCTGCCTATAATAACTTTATCACCTGTTGTATGTTTATCTAAAATGAATTCACTACCCTCATCAGGGCCGCTTATTACTTTAAATTTATGAGCTTCTTTAAAGTCCTTTATAACTGTTTTTTCATCTTCCTCATCCTCTTTCTCATCCTCTTCATTATAATCATCTTCTACCTCTTCTATTTCCACCTCAGACATAATTTCCTCAGACTGTCTTACATCCTCAGGGTCTTCTTCTATTTCATCCACGGAAATAGGAAATAATTTCCCCGAATTTCTATTAAGTAATATCATTCTGACCTGACCCATTTTGATAATATCTCCTTCTTCCAGTAATCTGAAAGCCTCATGGGAAACCTCAATCTTATTAACTATTGTTGGTGTAATAGCTCCTTTATGATGAATTATGGCGAATTTTCTGTCTTTAGACATCCACTTGAGGGTGGCCTGTTCTACTGAGACAGAAGAAGAATCCAGTAGAATCCAGCCTTTTCTTTCTGCAACAGTAAGCTTTCCTATAGGTATAAGAAATTTATCCAGTGAATACTCTTTACCTTCTTCAAGGCCTGATATTATTTTAAGGAAATAACCGGTTCTATATTCTGTTACACCATCTTCATCCATTACTCCTTCTTCCTGAGAAATCTCTTTACCGGGAAAAATGAATTCAACATGAGACATCTCCTGTTTGTCTTCTTCTATAGAAAGAGGCTTTTTTCTTCGATATAAAAAGGTATTCTTTCCTATAACAATATGATTTCCATTCTGAAGATGGGTCGGTCTATTTAAAACTATTCCATCTATAAAGGTGGGATATGTTGTTCCTGTCACATAATCCATTACATGGGTATTTTTACTAGGATCCCAGTAAATTCTGGCCTGGAGTGTTGAGATTGTCTCTTCTGTATCTGTTATAAGAATATCATTTATTCTTGTATCTCCCGGTAATTTCCGTCCAATAGACAGGGGAGTTTCTCCTAATACAAAGGTTTTATTTGTATCTTCTCCTTCAAGTACCTTAAGTTCATAAATTATATCCTCTTTTATCGGTTTTATACTGGAAGACTCTGATCCTGTGAGTGCAGAATATATTCTTGAGAAAAATCCCTCACTCTGAGGCATAGAATTCACTTCTCCCTTCTATTTTTTAAAATTTTCATAGTATCTTTCCTCTTACTCAGTACATAAGAATTATCATAGTCTAAATCCAGAGATTTATCATAACATTCCAGAGCTTCTTTATATTTTCCTTGTTCATATAAGACATTTCCTTTATAATACCAGACACCGGGAGCATCAGGTGCAAGCTCTAAACACTTATTTAAATATATCAGAGCTTCTTCATATTTTTCTTCTTCATATAAAATAAATCCCATATCAGCCAGGGCATTAGTATCTTCAGGAGACAGAGTTAAAATCTTTTCATAATATTTAGCTGCTTCTTTATATTCTTCCTGCCCCAGTAAAGCAACACCCTTATTTCTAAGAGCAGAAATATTATCAGAGTTTAAGGCCAGAATCTTATCAAAACATTTAATTGCTTCTTTGTTTTTTCTCCAAGCCACAAGAGCTTCTCCTTTACTTTGCAAAATCGAGAGATGATTCGGATTTACTTCTAAAGCCTTATCAAAACATTTAATAGATTCTTCATAATTCTTTTCATTAACTAAAATCAATCCCTTAATATACCATGCTTCTATAAAGTGCGGTTCACTTTTTAAAGTTTCATCAAAACATTTCATAGCCTCTTCATATTTTTCCTGATTATAAAGTATATCTCCCTTATGATAAAAAGCAAGAACATATAGAGGATCCAGATTTAAAACTCTATTAAAACAGGTAAGAGCTTCTTCGTATTTTTTTAGTTCTTTCAAAGCTAGGCCCTTATCAAACCATGCATCTACAAATTTCGGATCAAGGCTTAATACCTTTTCATAACATTTAATTGCTTCATCATACCTTCCCAGAGAACGAAGGCTATTTCCCCTGCCATACCAGTAGGTAGTAGAAATAGAATCCAGTTTAAGAGCTCTATCGTACCACATTAAAGCTTCTTCATACTTTCCCTGCCGGTATAAAACTGCACCTCTGCTGCCACATCTCTCGGCTATCATAAATCTCTCAAGTATAAATATTATAGCCAAAACTAATAGTATAAAAATAACCCCTGTAAGAATATACTTTCTCTTCGTAAAAAAGCGGAAAGAAAAAGTCTTTGTCTTTAAAGAAATTTCTCTGTCGGAACTATCTATTTTAGAAAGAGAACTATGGGATGTATCACCTAAAAGATTAATCTTATTCTGAATCTCACTTTTTAAACTATTACTTATATCAAGTGTTAAAATTCTAATATAAACTTCCCTGGCCTTCTCTTTAAAACCCATTTTTTCACAGGTTTCGGCAATGGCAGAAAGTAGTTCATAGTTTTCTCCCTGCAATTTTATGATATTTACATACTCCATATTTGCCTGCATATATTCAGTAGATGAATTAAGGTTATCACCTTTAATTGCATACTCTCTGCCTCTATCAAGATACTTTTTAGCTTTCATAAAAGAGTTTGCCACAAGAAGGTCTCTTTTCATATCCTCTACTGACTGATATCTATCTGTAATTTTCTGCTGAAGGGCTTTAGAAATTATCTTACTTAAAAAAGGTGAAATCTCTTGAAGAGAAGGGAAATCAGGTGCCATATCTCTGGGATGTTTACCACTGAGAAGATGATAAAGGGTTGCTCCAAGAGCATATATATCACTTCTTGGTTCTGCCTTCCCAAGCATCTGTTCCTGTGGAGCGTAACCTTCTGTAAGAAGGGCATATTTTGTAGTTTCACTCTTCTGTCCCTGAAAAACCTTTGCTATACCAAAATCAATCAATCTTACATCATCCTCAGGGGTTATCATAATATTATCGGGTTTCAGATCTCTAAAGATTACAGGAGAGGGAAGATTATGAAGATAATTGAGCACATCACATATACTTAAAGCCCAATTTACTATTCTTTCCTCAGTAAAATGCTCTTTCTTTTTTAAATTTCTAAGCAATTTTCTGAGTGTTTCTCCCTGAACATAATCCATTACAAGGTACAATCTATTTTTCTCTACAAAAAAATCAGATATTCTCGGTATAGCAGAATGCTCAAGGGTAGAAAGCATTTCTGCTTCAATTCTAAAACTTCTTTCTATTATTTCAGAAAATCCGCCTTCTTCCTGCATTTCCTTAAGAGCCCAGTATTTAGAAGGAAGACTCAGATCACGGACTATATATACTATGCCAAATCCACCTGCAGCAATTCCCCTTATTACCACATAACGATTATTCAAAATCTTACCGATAGAAGGATATGCGATAATTCTCCTTAAACTTACATCATCTTTATATTCAAGAAGAAGATAATTATTTACAGAATCACTTAAGAAATCTATTATAACAGGGGAATTAGCTTTTTTATCTATCCTAAGTGACTGTCTACCTATTTCCTTAAATTCCTTAACTGCCGTATCATAAAGGGGACTCTCTGTATCTGTAAGAACTTTTCTGAGTATAAATTTCTTATTTGTTTCACATTCCTCTACCAGGTATACAGTAGAGGAATCATCATCAATAGTTTTTAAGATTTTATATTTATCAAATATGAAGTTACTCATAACAGTTATTATACTACTTGTTTAACTGAAACATCAAGAAATTAAATAAAAATTGAACTTCCCTTTTATTTTTTTCTTAGTACCGCAACAGGCAAGTCAGTATCCATCTCACAAGTCTGTCCCTGTCCGGGCTCTTACGCAAAATCTATGATCCTGTTACGATGAAATCTGTTATTACAGAATATGCAGTTTTGTATTTATTTAAGTTATAATTTTCTCCTTTGACGGCATATCTTTTGCTCCAGAGCCCGGACAGGGAAAAAGGAAGGCATGGAAAAAGGCAAAATGGAAACGGCAAAAAAATGCTGGAAGATAAGGTTGATATAAACGTAATCGCAAAATATACAGGGCTTATGATAGAAGAAATTAAAGGGTTGATGAAAGACAGGGATTGACGACAAATTTAACTATGATACTCTCAATCCACCTTATTCATAATGAACTTAACACAACTTCCTTTTTTAAAATCCCCTTATGCATTACTAACTTCTTATTTATGGATTATTATGAAACTAACTATAAAAGCAGGAATTAAGAATACAATTGTTGAATTACTTCTCTTTAAATTATTATTAGCTTTCAGCTTTTTCTTAAGTTGATTGTTGATAGTTTTAAATATAAAAGGTTTATTTTTACTGAAATTAATAATTTAACAATAATGAAAATTCCTGTATATTAAATTTATACATCAGGAAAGAAGGCTTTTATGAACTCTCAGGAATGGCAATTGGGAAGTCAGACTACTACTTATACAGGAGGACCTCCTCACGCTTTAAATAACGATGGTGATTTTCTTATGTTAATGGTAGATTCCTCAGAAGACAGGATTTTTGATCTCCAGGAATTCATAGATACAATAAATTTTATGGAGGCCCACGGCTTTATAAATAAAGTCGGCAATAACCAGTGGCAGTCAACAGAAAAAGGAGAAAAACTCATAAGAGAACTGAAAAAAGGCCTTCGTCTTGCGTCGGAAATTAAAATAAAAAGACAGAATATAAAGTAGGGGCGCACGGGCAGTGCGCCCCTATATAATCCCTACGGATTATTTATTCTTCAAAGCCAGAACCTTCTCCATGGCTTCTTTAACATCTATATAACCTGCTCCCTGAGTATTGGCATCTCCCTCTAGAAACTTATCAGCAGTAGACATAAGAATATCTTTTATCTGATAGTGAGTAAGCTCAGGATTTGCCTCTATCATGTTAGCCACAACCCCTGCAACTATGGGACTTGCCATAGAAGTTCCAGGCATACCTATATAAGCTGGTCCCACCTTATCACCAATCTGAGCTTCTCCAGACATAGGCATGTAAGGAACAGCACCCAGTAAAAGTTTTCTCAATTGCTCAGAAGGAAGACCTATAGCATCAGCAGGTAAAGCACCCTGCTGAACAAGCATCTGTCCTATCTGTTTAAGTTGATCAGGTTTTGCATTCTTTATTACTTCACGGATCTGAGCCATCTGTAAAGCCTGCTTACTCAGCTCTGAACCGGGGACATTCATAGACATAATCTCTGTTCCGGGAGCTATTATATCCGGCTTTGTAATACCTTTCGGTGTGGGGCCACGACTGGAAAAATTAGCTACATTATCATCTTTTCTTGAAGGGGTATTATGATCGTCTGAGGCTCCTACAGTAATTACATTAGGATTATCTCCCGGCTCAGTATTAATTGTTCCTTCATCAGGTCCTGAATTCCCGGCGGCCACAACCACTGTAATACCTGCTTTGATAGCTTTCTCACTGGCCTCATTAACAGGCTCAAAATCAGGCATTATATGAGGAAGTCCTAAAGACATATTTATAACTCTTATATTAAACTCATCTTTATGTTTAATTACCCAGTCTATAGCTTTTGTAATCCGCTCCGCCACTTCTGCCACATTACCACCACCGGTAGAATCAATAACCTTTAACCCTACGATATGTGCATCAGGAGCAGACCCTTTATAAAGACCATTGGAAAGATAACCGCTTCCGGCGGCATCACCTGCAACATGTGTGCCGTGACCATTATCATCATAAGCCTTATCCACACCTTCTCTATTACCTACAAAATCTTTAAAAGCCACCAGTTTATTTCCATTTATGAGGTCAGGATGTGGTGCAACACCGGTATCTATAATAGCTATTCCAACACCTTTTCCTGTGTAGCCCATATTATTAATAAGATCTGCACCTATAGAAGGAGATGCTACATCCAGCTTTATAAAAGATCCACCGGTACTTCCAGAAAGAGCATTTGCAGGAGAATTCATGCAACCTGTCATAGCATCTGTTGGAGGTTCAGGAACTATCTGGACATAAGAATTGGATATAACAGTAAATCCATTTTTTTCCAGCTTTTCAATGGTAGAGGTATCTACTATGGCACTGTAACCTCCAATAGATGGTAAAGGGTTAGCAATTTTCACACCTAGCTTCCTAAGCTTTGCTCTTGCCTGTTTTAAATCCAATTCTTTATCTTCGTATTTTATAAAGACCTTCTCTTCCTGATGAATACCTGCAGCAGATAAACTTACCATATCTATTTCTCTTATCTGAGTCTCTGCCTTAAAGTGAGTTTTCTTTTTTACCAGCTTTCCCAGAAGTTGCATCTGGTCAGAAGTAAGCTTATTAATCATTTACGAGCCTCCTTAAATTATTATTAGCTTTCAGCTTTTTATTTCTTAAGCTGAGTGCTAACTGCTGACTGCTTATAGCTTCAAATATAGCACTGAAATTAACAATTCAACTATAATGAAAATTCTTATGGATTTAAATTATATATTAAATCCCATACTTCTCTCTTGCTTTTCTGTAAATTTTCTATTTCTATAAAAATTACCTTTACAAAGAATATTATAACCAGGCAATTGTAATTATATCACATCTAAATTAGTAAATTTTTTATTTTTTGTTAAAAATTTGTTAACATTTTAACCGGGAAAGAAACAGTAATGCAGGATGTTAAAAAAAATAATTTATAAATCAGGGAATAAAAAATAAATTTTTGCGACTATTATTTACGAATGATAGCAAACCATTCAAACTAATCTATATTGTTTAAAGCAGGCTGAAGCTTGCTAATTTTTTTATTATTAGCCAATCACAAATTGAGTTTTAATATTTATTTGCCTTTTTGATAAGAAAATAATATATAATTGCTCCTATAACACCTGTAAGGACTATAATTAAGATCCAGAGTACTTTATCATTGGGATTACGAAATTCTTTTGTAGCAACATCAATAAGCATTAGTACCCAGAGTATGGTACCCCCTATTCCAATAACAGCCATAACCAATATAAATAGCAAATAGACTAAAATAAATATTATTGCAATTGCTCCTCCAACTGCTGCATTGTCTGCAATTACTGATAATGGCACATCTATCCCTCCTTATAAATCTTTTTAATACCACTAAACAGTTCTATGATCCTTCTAAATATCAAAGAACTAAGAACATTATATACGAAATTATATGCTTTTACAAGCTCTCAGAGTTTAGCAAAGTCTTCTAAAATCTCTACAAATTCATCATTAAAAATCTTTTGTTTGAATGGATTTTACACCTGTATAAAGAGAAGAGTATTCAAAGATCTTCCAGTAACCATCCTTATTTTTCTTCAAAAGTACCGGTGAAGCTATATCTTTTCCACCACTTCTGACAAAAAGCTTTGTTCCATCATCATCATATATGGACTGGCCTTCATCTACATCTATATCATTAGAATAGGCGCAGCTATACCCGTTGCCAGGAGTTCCTCCAAGATAGGAAGCGGCTATTGCTCCTTTAAAATTGGTACCTTTTATCTGCCGATTGAATTGGTTTATAGCATTACGGTGCCTGCTGTCAGGTTCACCGGTAGAAGTAACATGATCCTTCGGTAATAAAAGAGCCCACATTTTTTTCCCGTCTTTATTACCTTCTTTAACAGTTTCAAGAACAGCAATAATAAGACATTTTACAGCACCCTCAGGAGTTGTTCCTTCCTGTTCCCAGTATGCTTTAAACTCATCAAAGGTAATACCTGGTTTAAGTGATAACTTATTCTCTTCATCTGCCCCCAGGACAATGGAAAAAGAAAGAAAAAATAAACCCACCATAAAGAAAATACATACTTTTTTCATTAAAATCATCCTTCCCAAAAATTTTAATTAATAATATGATAAAACAGTTTATAAAAAAAAGCAACAAAATCTTTTGATGCTCTTCCGCTAGCAACCTGTGTGATTAATAATTAAATATTATATATATTTTAGTATGATATTAAAAAGAGATGTCGAATAATAAAGATTATGAGAAAGACTTTTAAAGAATACAATCAAAATGAGCAATATCTATTTCCTCCTTCTTTGCATGACTGGTTACCGGAAGATCATCTTGCCTATTTCATAAGTGAGATAGTAGAAGAGATGGATCTGTCAGAAATCTATAAAGAATATAGAGAGGAGCCTGGTCAACCGCCATATTCGCCATTAATGATGGTAAAAGTATGGTTATATGCATTCAGTCAGGGTATCCGTTCAAGCCGAAGAGTGGAAAAAGCTTTACATGAAGATATAGGATTTCGAGTAATATCAGGGAATCAATATCCCGACCATTGGACAATAAATCAATTCCGAAGTCGTCATCATAAGGCACTGGGAAATTTATTTTTAGAGAGTATAAAATTAGCTGGTAGATGTGGTCTTGTAAAACCAGGACATGTATCAATAGATGGAACGAAGGTAAAAGCGAATGCCTCTCGGCACAGTGCAATGAGTTATGGTCGAATGGTAGAAGAAGAGAACCGTCTGAAAGGTGAAATAGAGAGCTATTTAAAAGAAGTTGAAAAAATAGATAAAGAAGAAGATAAAAAGCATGGAAAGAAATCAGGGAACGAATTACCGGAGGAAATAAAGTTAAAAAGTAAAAGAGTGAAAGCAATAAGTG
>Ga0302240_1001073_pt1:0-20000 | contig 23284 bp, 13 predicted proteins | sample AAG_UR_His_MG_FD_193538 | JGI IMG/M metagenome (GOLD analysis project Ga0302240, IMG submission 193538) | Enriched activated sludge microbial communities from anaerobic digester in WTTP, New Holstein, Wisconsin, United States - AAG_UR_His | ecosystem: Engineered > Bioreactor > Anaerobic... | reverse complement strand
GTGATCCAGCCGCACCTTCCGATACGGCTACCTTGTTACGACTTCGTCCCCCTTACCGGCCACACCTTAGGTATCTTCTTCCTTTGCAGGTTAGAACAACAACTTCGGGTGCAACAGACTCGGGTGACGTGACGGGCGGTGTGTACAAGGCCCGGGAACGTATTCACCGCAGCATGGCTGATCTGCGGTTACTAGCGATTCCGGCTTCACAGAGGCGGGTTGCAGCCTCCGATCCGAACTGAGGGCTGCTTTAGGGATTGGCTCCACATCACTGTCTTGCTACCCTCTGTACAGCCCATTGTAGCACGTGTGTCGCCCTGGACGTAAGGGCCATGCTGACTTGACGTCATCCCCACCTTCCTCCGGCTTCTTACCGGCAGTCTCCCTAGAGTCCCCAACTTGATGATGGTAACTAGGGACAAGGGTTGCGCTCGTTGCGGGACTTAACCCAACATCTCACGACACGAGCTGACGACAGCCATGCAGCACCTGTCTCCTTGTCTTCGTATTGCTACAAAGAAAATCTACTTTCATAGACCGTCAAGGGATGTCAAGTCCAGGTAAGGTTCTTCGCGTTGCGTCGAATTAAACCACATGCTCCACCGCTTGTGCGGGCCCCCGTCAATTCCTTTGAGTTTTAGCCTTGCGGCCGTACTCCCCAGGCGGGACACTTATTGTGTTAACTACGGCACAGAAGGGGTCGATACCTCCTACACCTAGTGTCCATCGTTTACAGCTGGGACTACCGGGGTATCTAATCCCGTTCGCTCCCCCAGCTTTCGCTCCTCAGCGTCAGAAACAGGCTAGAGAGCCGCCTTCGCCACTGGTGTTCCTCCTAATATCTACGCATTTCACCGCTACACTAGGAATTCCACTCCCCTCTCCTGTTCTCAAGAAAAACAGTATCTTACAATTTTCCGCAGTTGAGCCGCGGACTTTATTGCAAGACTTAATTTCCAGCCTACGAGCTCTTTACGCCCAGTAATTCCGAACAACGCTTGCCCCCTACGTCTTACCGCGGCTGCTGGCACGTAGTTAGCCGGGGCTTCCTCTGTGGGTACAGTCACTTTCTTCTTCCCCACTGACAGAGGTTTACGACCCGAAGGCCTTCGTCCCCCACGCGGCGTCGCTGCGTCAGCCTTTCGGCCATTGCGCAATATTCCTCACTGCTGCCTCCCGTAGGAGTCTGGACCGTGTCTCAGTTCCAGTGTGGCTGATCATCCTCTCAGACCAGCTACCCATCGTCGCCTTGGTAGGCCCTTACCCTGCCAACTAGCTAATGGGACGCAAACCCCTCCTATCACAGCCCGAAAGCCTTTTATCTACCATACCATCATACAGTAGACTTATTCGGTATTAGACTTCCTTTCGAAAGCTTATCCCCAGTGATAGGGAAGGTTATTTACGTGTTACTCACCCGTCTGCCGCTAGATTGAGGATTGCTCCTCTCTCCCGCTCGACTTGCATGTGTTAGGCACGCCGCCAGCGTTAGTTCTGAGCCAGGATCAAACTCTCCATAAAAATATCTTTACTCTTTATTAGAGAGTTGCTTTTCATTCATCTCTGACAGAGAACCCTTCTCAGATTCCTTTTGAAAAATCTGGCTGGTATATGCTATTTAGTTTTCAAGGTCCAATTTTTAGAAAGCTTATCTAGTATATCAAAACAATATCCTTTAGTCAAGAATATTGGAAAGATTTTCTAGAAAATTTTTAACCCTTTAATCTTTGGGGAAATCCCCTGCCTTCAGGTCTATCTTTTACCACTATCTTTTTAAAGTGGCTTACTGAAAGGATTTTTACACATACGTTGTAAATACACTTTCTTGTTATAAAAGCCTTTTAATCTAACCGCCTGAACATGTGGGTAATAATCAGACCTTCAGGTGAGGGTCCCTGACATTCTTTCGTTACAATGTTTTTTCCAGTGCTTTTTTAATGGCCTTTTCACTATCTATATAACCTGAACCCTGAGTATTCGGATCGAGGCCTCTATCTTCAGCAGTACTCTTTAAAATGTCTTTTACCTCATCAGGAGATAAATTCGGATTTGCTTCAAGCATTGCAGCTACAACACCTGCTGCCACAGGAGTAGCCATAGACGTTCCTGACATAGTGGTATAACCTCCACCTGGTTTAAGGGATGTAATGTTATATCCAGGGCTTACAAGATCTGGTTTGACTTCATTATCAATAGTGGGACCTCTACTTGAGAAATATGCAATTTTATCATCTGCTCTATCTACTGTACCTCTATCATCAAAAGCTCCAATGGTAATTATAGAAGGTTCTATACCCGGGGTGCCAATAGTTTTATTTTTAGGACCGGAATTTCCAGCAGCTATAAGCACTACAATTCCACTTTTTTTGGCGACTTCAACAGCCTGACATACAGGGTCATCATCTGATGGTAATGTAGCAGTGCCTCCCAGAGACATACTTATAACCTTTACAGGGGGGGTAAATTTATCCTTATTTTCAACAACCCATTGTATTCCCTGTATTATACCGGAAAAACTTCCACTTCCTGAGGCACTCAATACTTTAACTCCCACTATACTTGCATCGGGTGCAGGCCCAACATTTTTACCTTCTGAGCTTGCTCCATTGGCTCCCATATCTCCTGCACAGTGAGTGCCATGACCATTATCATCATAAGGTTCTTCTCTATTATTTATGAAGTCTTTAAAACCTATTATTCTGCTTTTGCCTGTTTCCTTATCTGAAAGATCTTTATGGGGAGCAACTCCTGTATCTATGACTGCTACTGTAACACCTTTGCCTGTAAATCCCATATTATTGACCTGTGTGGCGCCAATTGTAGGCCCTGCAACATCCAGATAAGCATTCATTTCTCCATCAGGAATAATGGCGAGAGTACCTTTTCTGGCTATATCAAGTATATCTTTTGGTGGAATTTCAGCAGCAAAACCACCAATTATAGGTAAATCAGCAGTAACCTTTCCTCCCTGAGAGATTATCCTCTCTTTTTCTTTTAGTACTTCTTCTGAAAGTTTTCCTTCAATAATTACGGGAGATAAACCATTTTGTTTGATTTCAAAACCTTCCAGTTCTGGAGGAATAGTATCTATATTACTATTATTAGTTACCCCTGCTTTAAAATCATTCAAATTATTGTCTGCACCGGTTCCGGCATTTTCCTTTACCTTACTGATTTCTACATTATCTTTAAAACTGATTTCCACTTCTTTTCTGGCAATTATCTTGCCAGTAGGAGATCCTGAAAATTTGGAGTCTATGAACTTGTTACCTATCTGCCTGCTATTCAATATCATCTTCCTTTCTTACAATAAAATTAAATTACGTGAACCTCCCTATCATAGTAAATTTTCTTTTTTTACAGTAAAATTAAATTGCGTGAACCTCCCCATCATAGTAAATTTTCTTTATACGTCCGTTCCTGGTTAAATCTTTTATGGATTTTACACTTAATTCAGTAGCATAAGAATTTATTATAGCTAATTTACTTTTTATAGTTCCTCCTGCTTCAAAAATAATCTTTTCATCTTCCTCTATTAAATTACCGTTGACCTGAATTATTACGGGAAAAATATTATTTTCATCTTCTGAAACCATATTAATCAAATCAGAAGATAGCTTTTCTCTTATAAAAGACATTTAAACACATCCTGATTAAGTTATTTTGATTTTTATATTTAAAGACCTTTTTAAAGGATAACATAAAATCTTTTTTAATCCAAGATGGTTTTTGTTAACAAAATGTTAACTTTTTATGTAAAAATTTATTGCTTATTAATTGACTGACGTGAGACGTGAGATGTGAAACGAAAGAAAGCCTTATCTCATCTGGCTTACAAAATTTTAAAATATGCATTACCCATGCTCAGGTCAGTAAATGCATGGGAAATTTCATTTTTCACGATGAATAAATTATGGATTGTTATGAAACTAACTATAATAATTAAAGCTAATAGCTAATACCAATCTACCATCAAACGTAGTAAAAACAGCCTTGAGACTACGGAAAAACGAAGTTCTCCGAAGGACAAAAAGATGGCGTATTTAATTTAAAGGAAGTTTTAAGTTAATTTCATGACGAAATTTAAAAGATATTGCCTCAGGTAAAGAAGTATAAGCATTCATATTTTTTTGGAGTAGCCTCAAGGTTGTTTTATTATACAACTGATAGCTAATAAATATATTTATAGAAAACAAAAAACATTCATCCCTGTAGAAGGATTTATATCAGACAAGGGAGAATAATATAAATTGCTTTTAATTAACTTATATAGACAACTTATTTTTAAAGTATAGATGTATTATCAGAAAGGAGGCTTGAAGAAGCAGTTTTTAACTGCTTAATAATAGCTTATGAAAGAGGATAATAACCCGCAGGAAGGGACTCTGGATCTTCAGATGGAAGTAGAAAAAAATCCTAATGACTCCAATGCTCATTGTAAGCTTGGGATTGCATATTTTAATGAAGGTAGATACGACCTGGCTGAGAAAGAAATGGAGCTTACACTTAATCTTGATGAAAAGAATGTAAAAGCTCTCTGTTATATTGGTCAGATATATCTTCAGAGGAACCAGGTAGAGGATGCAAGGAAAAAGCTTCTGGAGGCTATTGAGATAGACAGTAACTCGGTGGAAAGTCGTTATCACCTGGGCAATGCTTATGCTCAAATTGGTGAAATAGGGCTTGCTATAAAGGAGTGGAAGAAAGCTATATCAATAGATGAGAAATATTCGCAGGCCCATTATATGCTTGGAGTGATTTACCTTTACCAGGGTAAATCGGATCTGGCTATAAAACATTATAAAGAGGTTATTAATATTGATCCTAATGATCCTTTTTCTTACAATAACCTTGGACTGGTTTATGCAAGAGAAGGTAAGCTAGACGAAGCCATAGATCAATGGAAAAAGGCAATTGAAATAAATCCGGATTATGCTCAGGTTTATTATAATCTGGGTCTGGTTTATGCAAGAGCCGGAAATTATGAGAAGGCTATAGAGGGGTACCAGAAAGCTATAGAATTAAATCCAACTGATGTATATGCTCATAATAATCTTGGTCTTGTCTATGCACGTCTGGGTCAGTCAGAAAAATCTATAGATTACTATAAAAAAGCTTTAGAACTTGATTCTACCGATGTATATGCTCATAATAATCTTGGAAGGGCATATGATACCCTGGGTAAACTTGATGATGCTATGTTAGAGTATGAGAAAGCTGTAGAGTTGGACCCAAATGATGTATATGCCCGTAATAATCTTGGCAGAGCATACGCCAGAAAAGGCAGGATAGATGATGCTATACAGCAATTCAAAACAGCTATAGAGATCGATTCTACTGATGTATATGCTCATAATAATCTTGGTATAGCTTATGCAAGAATTGGAGATATTGAACAGGCAATTCAAGAATATAAGACTGCTCTTAAATTAAATCCAAATGATGTGTATGTCCATAACAATCTTGGAAGGTCTTATGTAAAGATTAATAAATTGGGCCTGGCTATTAAAGAGTTTAAGAAAGCTATAGAAATAGCTCCCCAGGATCTTTATGCCCATAATAACCTTGGCATAGCTTATTCAAGAGCGGGAAAATTAGATCTGGCTATAGAGTGTTACAGGAAAGCTCTGGAAATTAATCCCAAAGATGTATATGCTCATAATAATCTCGGATTTGCCTATACATGCCAGAGTCGTATAGAAGAAGCGATAGAACAGTTTAAAGAAGCTCTGAAAATTGATCCTTCTGATGTATATGCCCATAATAATCTTGGTATAGCCTATGCCCGTTCCGGTAAGCTGGATATGGCTGTAGAAGAGTATAAAAAAGCTATAGAAATAGATCCTGATGATATTTATGCTCATAATAATCTGGGACTTGCTTATACATATCAGGGTAATCTGGAAAAGGCCATTGAGGAATATAAGAAGGCAATAGAAATTAATGAAAATGATGCCTATGCACATAATAATTTAGGTCTTGCCTATACTTATCTGGATAAACTTGACCTGGCTTCTGAAGAATATAGGAAAGCAATAGAAATTGATCCTCAGGATATGTATGCCCATAACAATCTTGGTATAGTTTATGCCAGAAAAGGGCAGACTGAAGATGCTATTGAAGAATGGCTTAAAGCTATAGAGATTAATCCTGATTATGCTGAAGCCCATTTTAATCTTGGCCTCAGTTATACTGATATAAATAAACTGGATGAAGCTATAGTTTCTTATAAAAAAGCTATAGAACTTGATCAAAAATTGATTCAGGCCTATGGTAATTTGGGACTTCTGTATGAAAAGAAAGATAATAAAGAAGAATCAATTCAGTATTTAGAGACTGCTTTTAAATTGGCAGAAGAACAGGGAAATGAAAATTACGCGCAGAATATAACAAAAGAGTTGGAAAGAATTAAAGGCAATTAAACAGTTAAGAAGTTAAGAGTGAAAAGTGAAGAGATTTAACTCTTTATTTTTTCACTCTTCTATATTTTCCATATGTTTTAATATAGCCAGTAATTCATCTGCTTCTGTCATTAAATCTTTGATTTTCGAATAAGTAGGATCTTCAGTTTTTTTCTTATTTTCTTTATAAGCCCCTTTGAAGGAACTCCATAGAATAAGCAAAGCAATTGCAGAAAGCCCCCCGGTAAAAAACCAGAATAATTTTGTATCTGTCATAAATTTTTTTGAAGAAACTTTCTCCATAATCTCCTCTCATAAAATACACATGAGAATTTCCTTGTATCTATAGCCTGCTTTAATCAGAAATTATTATAACAAAAAAGTTTACTAAAAGCAATAGTCAAATGAGAAGTGAAAAGTGATACCAATCTGCCATCAACCGTATTAAAAACAGCCTTGAGGCTACGGGGAAACGAAGTTCTCCGAAGGACAAAAAGATGGCGTATTTAGAGGAAGTTTTAAGTTAATTACATGTCGAAATTTAAAGGATATTGCATCATGTAAGGAAGTATAAGCATTCATATTTTTTTGGAGTAGCCTCAAGGCTGTTTTCTTAGTACCGCAACAGGTAAAAAAGTATCCAAAAAACATATACACCTGTCTCTGTCCGGGCTCTGGAGCAAAAGATATGCCGTCAAAGGAGAAAGTTATAACTTAAATAAATACAAAACTGTATATTCTGTAATAACAGATTTCATTGTAACAGGATCATAGATTTTGCGTAAGAGCCCGGAGAGGGACAGACTTGTGAGATGGATACTAACTTGCCTGTTGCGGTACTTAGTACAATTGATGAATAAGTGGTATGAGAGATGAGAGGTGAGAAAAATAATGGATTCTAATTTGTTACCTTGACTAAAAGGTAAGTTTAACTTATAATAAAATTCTTGAGGGGGGTGTAGCTTAGCTGGTAGAGCGCTTCCTTCGCAAGGAAGAGGCCGGCGGTTCGAATCCGCCCATCTCCAGTAGGGGCGTTTCGTAACGCCCTTCATTATTAAATCTTCTTTTCACTGTCAATAATGAGTGTAACAGGCCCCTGATTGTATATTTTTACTAACATAGATTCCTGAAATATACCTTCTGCTACAAAGAGTCCCTTTTCTTTAATAACTTCGATAAAGTCTTTATATAATTTTATGGCATATTCCGGTTCTGCCGCATCAGTATAGCCCGGCCGTCTTCCTTTCCGGCAGTCTCCATAGAGAGTAAACTGTGAAACTACCAGAACTTCTCCTCCTGCATCCAGTACAGACAGATTCATTTTATCTTCTTCATCGGGAAAGATTCGTAAATTGGCTACTTTTTCCGCCATCCATTCCACATCTTTATGAGTGTCATTTTTTCCCACTCCCAGGAGAACAACTATACCTTTATTTATTTTACCTTTAATTACTTCACTCCTCTCTTCTTTGACTAAAACTTCTGCTTCTTTAACTCTCTGAACTACTACTCTCATTCATTTTCCCTCCTGAAAAAAGGTGATTGGTGATCGGTGAGAAGATTAATCAGGTTACTATAGATTTATAAATTAACACTTACCATTCACCTTTCACGATTTTTTTTCCTGAACAATTCTTTTAACCTGTGTTATACCATTTATATTTTTAATTTTCTTAATCAAATTATTAAGTTGTTGTATATCCTTTACGTCTATAACAATCTTGACTACTGCTTCTCCCATTCTCTCTGTATAAGCACTTATTGATCTTGAATTTATCAATTCATCTTTAAGTAAGGAGGTTAGATCATTTAACATACCCGGTCTATCCCATCCATTTATAAGTAATTGAACAGGATAAACATTTTTCTGTTTTTTTAGTGACCAGTTAACTTCTATAAGGCGTTCTTTATATCTGGAAAAAAACTTGAAATTATGGCAGATTCTTCTATGAACACTTACACCCCTGCCCTGGGTAATATACCCTATTATATCTTCTCCTGGAAGGGGATTACAGCATCTTGCAACTCTGATTACAAGATTTTTTATGTCTTTCACCTGAATAAAATTTTCACCATCATAGGAAAGGTCTATTCTTTCTTGTTTTTCAGAAAGTTCTGTAGGGTCAGATTTTTTCTCTTCTATTTTTCCAATAATATTATCAAGTTCTTCCCTTAAAATTTTACTTATCTGAACTACCGGTATATCACCATAGCCGATAGCAGCAAGAAATTCTTCTTCAGAATTATAAGCAGGATATCTCTTCATTACTCTTTCAAATAAATCCTTTTTCGAAAAACCTCTCCATATTCTTCTTAATTTCCTTATCTCTCTGTCAGTTATTTCCTTACCCCTTAAAATATTTTCTTCACGCTTTTCTTTTTTGAACCAGTTTCTGATTTTATTTTTTGCACTGCTGGTGTTACATATATTCATCCAGTCTCTGCTGGGGCCACTGCTTACATTCGAAGTTATTATTTCAACTATATCTCCATTTTGGAGTTTATAATTAAGAGGAACTATTTTACTGTTTACTTTGGCACCGACACATTTATTACCTACCTCTGTATGAATTCTGTAGGCAAAATCAATAGGTGTGGAATTTGCCGGTAAATCTAATAAATCTCCCCCTGGAGTAAAGACAAATACCTGACTGTTTAAGAAATCCATTTTAAGAGATTGAATGAATTCCTTTGCATCTTTCAAATCTGCCTGCCAGTCTATAAGCTGTTGAATAAATGGTGTAATCTGTTTTTGAAATTTTCTATCGTCTTTCCATCCTTCTTTATACTGCCAGTGAGCTGCTATGCCGAATTCATCAATGCGGTGCATCTGCCAGGTTCTGATCTGAAGTTCCATAAGTTCACCTGATGGACCGAAGACGGTTGTATGGAGTGACTGATAACCATTTGCTTTTGGAGTGGCTATATAATCTTTGATCCTGTCAGGAAGAGGTACCCATATACTGTGGATTATACCCAGTACTCCGTAACAGTTACTTACAGTGGGTACAATAACTCTTAAAGCTGTAAAATCATAAATTTCTTCCAGACCTTTTTCTTTATTGTTCATTTTCTGATATATTCCGTAATAATGTTTAAATCTGCTTTCAATCGTAGCTTTTATATCATTTTTTATTAATTCTTTATTAAGAAGTTCAGTGGCTTCTTTAAATATTTTGTTGCTTTTGGCTCTTCTTGTATCTACCTCTTTCATAAGGGTACTGTAAACTCCCGGTTCAAGATATTTAAAGGCTAAATCTTCAAGTTCATTTTTTATATGCCAGATGCCGAGTCTGTTTGCCATAGGAGCAAATATTTCTATTGTTTCCATAGATATGGATTTCTGTTTATTTTCCGGCAATGAAGAAAGGGTTCTCATATTGTGAAGTCTATCTGCAAGTTTAATAAAAATAACCCTGAGATCCTTGGCCATAGCAAGAAAGATTTTACGTAAATTTTCTGCCTGACGTTCTTCTTTACTTAAACCTTTCTGGTGTGGTGCTGTAGTATCACTGATTTTTGTGAGTTTTGTAACTCCGTCTACCAGATTAACCACTTCTTCGCCAAATAGTGAAAGCATTTCTTCGTAAGTTACGGGGGTATCTTCCAGGACGTCATGGAGGAGGCTTGCAGCAATAGAATATTCGTCAAGTTTTAGATCTTCAGCCAGAATAAAAGCTACTTTACAGGGATGTAACATATAAGGTTCTCCTGATGCTCTGAATTGGCCTGCATGGGCAGAAGCAGCAAATCGGCAGGCCTTGGCTATTAAATCCAGGTTTGCATCAGGTTTATAAAGTTTGACTTTATCTAATAAGTTTTTGAGGTTTGTTTCTAAATAATCTATAGAAGTAAGTGTTTCTGGCATTTATAGATAACCGTATGACTTTCTTTAATTCGTGAAATGTGAAAAGAAATAATAATTGTTACCTGCTTTGCAGGGAAGACCTTTCACGTTTCACGCTTTACTTTATTATAAATTATCACTCAATTTTTGTCCATACAAAATTTAATAGGAACTTCCATTGCATTCTTTTTGGAATTGTGTTATAATAACAAATTATATAAAATAGGGAATAATTTTTTTATAAATAAAAGCACTTTATTCTATTGGTAGGAGGTGATTGTAGCTGTAAGTGCTACTTGTAGAGATGATTACTTTAGATCTACAGTTATTTGCTCATAAAAAAGGACTTGGAAGCACGCGTAATGGTAGAGATAGTGCTGCCCAGAGATTGGGTATTAAGAAGTTTGGCGGACAGTATGTTAAACCGGGTGATATTATAATACGCCAGAGAGGCAGTGAATTTAAACCCGGTGATAATGTTATGATGGGCAGGGATTACACTATTTTTTCTGTAACAGAAGGGCGTGTAAGTTTTGAAAAAAGAGGAAATAAAAAGAAACTTATAAATGTAGAGCCAGTTGCCGTATAGTTCTGGTATAATTATCCAATCTAAGAGCCGAAAGTGGAAATTGATTTTTACTTAAACTTTCGGTTTTTGATTTTTTCAGGAAGTGAAATTTTTGTGTTTATAGATGAGGCTGTTATTCATGTAAGTGGAGGAGACGGAGGGAACGGTGCTGTTGCATTTCGCAGGGAGAAATATGTTCCTTATGGTGGTCCTGCCGGTGGCGATGGAGGAAGAGGTGGGAATATATATCTTGTTATAGATAAAAATCTTAATACCCTCTTTATGTTTAAATATAAATCATATTTTAAAGCCCAGAGAGGACTCCCCGGTGGAGGAAACAGGAAAACAGGGAAAAGTGGTGAAGATTTAATAGTGAAAGTCCCACCGGGTACGGTTATAAAAGATTTTGACACAGGCCATATATTATATGACCTTACAGATCCATATCAAAGATTACTGGTTGCCCGTGGAGGCAGAGGAGGGAGGGGCAATGCCCGTTTTCCCACATCTACACATCAGTCTCCCCGAAGGGCTGAGAAGGGGGAATCAGGTGAAGAACGGAGTTTTAAGTTAGAACTTAAATTACTGGCTGATGTGGGTATTATAGGTTATCCTAATGTTGGTAAATCTACTTTTATCTCAAGAATTTCTGCAGCTAAACCCAAAATTGCAGATTATCCTTTTACAACTCTTATACCTAATCTTGGAGTAGTTACTCTAACTGATTCCAGAACAGCTGTATTTGCAGATATCCCTGGTCTTATTGAAGGATCTCATAAGGGTGTGGGTTTAGGATATCAATTTCTTCGTCATATTGAACGTACAAAGATTCTATTACATATGATTTCTCTTTCTGATATAGATGCAACCAGTCCTCTGGCGAATTATGATACAATAAATAAAGAATTAAATCTTTATAACCCCGGACTGTCAGAGTTACCCCAGATAGTAGTGGGGAATAAGATAGATTTACCTGAAGGAAAAGAAATAAAAGATAGAGTTGCAGAAGATTGTAGAAATTCAGGAGTTCCTTTTTACCCTATTTCAGCTGTCACAGGAGAAGGCCTTACTTCTCTTTTAAACGCTGTAAAAGAATTTATACAGAAATATGATTATGTTTCTGAGGAAGATGGGCCAGGTGATCTTCAAACCATTCTACTTCCCAGAAAAACAATAAAGAACCTTCATATTGAGAAAATAGATAATCGATATATTGTTAAAGGTGATATAATAGAAAAGAAGGTCTTAATGACCTATCTTGATAATGAAGAATGTTTAAACCATTTGCAACGTTATCTTTATCGTTATGGAATAATAGAAACTCTTGAAAAAGAGGGTATTCAGGATGGAGATATTGTTGCTATAGCAGACTTTGAGTTCTCTTATTTTAAGGACAGAATTCAGGATGGCGAAATAAGGGGGAGTAATAAGTGGATATAAATCAGAGCGGTGAAGTTCTTTTGAAAAACAGATATCGTATGATGGATATCCTTCGTATTGATGGTCTGGGTGATAGATATGCTAAATATACTGTTGCTGATACCCATGATAATGATAAAATTATGGTAGCCAAAGAGATGATAATGAGTATTTCTTCCCGTGAAGAGAGAATGGAAATGGCTGAGCGTTTTATTGCTCAGGGACAGAAATTTATTCAATTAAATCACCCCAGTCTTTGTAAAGTAACAGATTGTTTTATGGAGAAGGGTTGTTTGTATCTTATAATGGAATTTATAATAGGAGAATATGTAGATGAGATATTACAGAGTTATATATTAAAGACGAAGATGCCTTTTACTGAGAAGCAGACTATAGAGGTCAGTTTTCGTATATGTGAGGCTCTGGAATATCTACATAATAATGATATTTTATGTGGTACATTACAACCAAGTAATATAATGTTTTGCAGAGATGCAGGCCGTTTGGTACTGATTGATTTTGGCATATCTCGTATACTTATTCCTGAACCGGATAAGTTTCCTATTTATACACCCGGTTTTTCTCCTCCTGAACAGTATGAAGGTATAATTGAACCCAGATCCGATATTTTCGCTCTCGGGGCAATAATGCATTACCTTCTTACCGGTATTGATCCGAAGATTTATAATGTTCAATTTTCTTATCCGTCATTATCGAGTATAAGAACTGATCTTTCAAGGGAGATCGAGGCAGTTGTTAATAAGGCCCTTCAGAAAGAGATAGATAACAGGTTTGGTTCAGCTACTGAGATGAAAGGCGCCCTTGGAGTTGTTTATCAGCGTCTGGCAAAAACTGTAGTTAAAAAAGCAAGCTGGCCAATGTTTCGCTTTAATTCGGAAAGAACTGGTAGCCAGGGTGATTCTCTTAAGGGTTTACCCCGTTTTAGATGGAAATATAAGACTGGCAAGGGCGCGATTTCCTGCCCTGCAGTTGTAAATAACGTACTTTATGTCTCCGCATATGAAAGTTATGTTTATGCTATTAATATTAATGAAGGTGCCGGTATATGGGAGTACAAAGTCAGGGGACAGCTTTCTTCTTCTCCTGCCATATATGATGGAGCTCTTTATGTAGGCTGTATGGATTGTAATTTATATGCCCTGGATATAAATGCTATCTGCCTTCGGTGGAAATATAAAACTGATGGAATTATTACTTCATCACCTGCTGTTCAGGGTGAAGCAGTTTATATAGGTTCTTATGACTCCTATTTTTATGCCATAGATGTAAATGGCGGGAGATTGAAATGGAAATTTAACTGTGGTGGTACAGTTATGGCATCACCGGTAGTATTGGAAAATACAGTGTATTTTGCTTCTCTTGACAGTCATCTTTATGCTGTTGATGTAGAAGGCGGAGAGTTGAGGTGGAAGTTTAAAACAGGATATAGTATATCTTCTTCTCCAGCTATCAGTGAAGGTAAGATATTTATAGGTTCATATGATGGTTCCCTTTACTGTCTTGATATTACTACAGGACAGCTTATATGGGCTTTAAATACTGCTGCTACAATATCCTCTAACCCGGTAATAACTGCTGGCATAGTTTATATTGGTATTCATAGCGGAAATATAATTGCAGTAGATATATCTTCAGGAAAACCTGTATGGAAATATTCTACTAATGATGATTTTCATAATTCTCCTGCTGTATCTGGAGGCAAAATTTACTTTTGTGCTGAAAAAACAAAGCTTTTTGTTTTAGATAGCCGTACCGGACAGGTTGATGGTTGTATTGATACCGGTGTAGTCCTGGCGTCATCTCCTACTATTTCTGATGGATATTTGTTTATAGGTACAGTTGATGGTTTTATTTATTCATTTAAATAATTAGCTATAATAAGCATTCAGCTATGAGTGTTCAGCTTTTGTTTGTTGCCAGAGTGGGCATCAGTTATAAGAATACATGCCTGCCTGATGAAAAATATTTATATAACTAGGTACCGCTCCAGGTAAAAAAGTATCCAAAAAATTTTAAATATACACACCTGTTCCTGTCCGGGCTCTGGAGCAAAAGATATGCCGTCAAAGGAGAAAGTTATAACTTAAATAAATGCAAAACTGTATATTCTGTAATAATAGATTTCATTGTAACAGGATCATAGATTTTGCGTAAGAGCCCGGACAGGAACAGACCTGTGAGATGGATACTAACTTACCTGTTGCCGTACTTAAGAAAATTTTGCGTGCTGGCTGATGATAAAAAAATATTTTTATTTCAGAGGAAAGTACACTTGTGAACTAGAAGATATAAGGGATATATTTTTGTAAGTCTTTAGCGGTTAAATTTTAGCTAAATGATACGAATCTTATAAATTTGATTTAAATGCATAGGAATTTTCATTATTGTTAAATTATTAGCTTCAGTGAACATAAACTTTTTGTGTTTAAAGCTATCAGCTATCAGCTTAGGAAAAGCTGATAGCTGAGGGTTGAAAGCTAGTAATGATTTATAATTCCTATGAAAGCTGAAAGCTGACTGCTGATAGCTTTATAATTAAGGAGAAATAGAGAGAAAATGAGTTCTGAGTTTACTGTTATAAATAAAGAGGATATGGATAATATTTATTCATTAATAAAGGAAAAAGATGGCCCCGTCTTTTTTGATTATATAGTTAATTATATTTCTCAAAAAAAGGAAGGAGAAATAAATCTTAGATTACTTGAACAAAAATTACAATCAAGTCTTGAGAATGATTCACGTTTTAAAGGTTTCCCTGATTATTATTGGTATTTATCAGAGTTAATTCCTGATAAGACACTTGTATCAGATAAAGAACTTGATAAGATTGAATTTTATATTACCAATACAGGAGAATCTGTTTCTCTTAAAAGTATACTGGCTTTGTTGAAAAAAGAAGATGATGATTTTTATAAAAACTGTCTAACTTCTAGACTTCATCAGGATGAGCGTTTTATACTTGTAGATAAAGATTTATGGAATCTCAAAAAAGAAATTTCCAAGAAAGTCTTCAGAAAACCTCAGGAAATTAATCTTCCTGAAACTCCTTCAGAATCTGTTTCTCTGGTAGAACTTGTTCCTGTTCTAAACAATATTCTTAGAGAGGTAGAAGAAGTTGCTTTGTTTAAAGAAAGCCAGAAAATACTTGTATCAAAACCTTCCTCTGTCCGCTATGCTCTTTTTGATACAGATATAAGTGGTGGATGTATGAAAATATTTTCCTCTATGAGACATTATTTCCCTGATCATCCTATGATTATACAAATAAAAGTATGCGGAAGACTTAAAGAATATACTGCTTATTTAAATAATAGAACCGGATATTTAAGAGGTCTTGAAGATTACTTTAAAGAGATGTCTTTCAGTAGAGGTGATGTTCTACATATTATTCCTATGGATCTGGAAAAAAGGGTCTACAGATTTTTCAGCCGTAATGAAAAGAATCAATATGCATATGAAAACTGGCGTACAAAACAGTTTCAGAACTTAAAAAGCTTTTATGAAAAATCTCCTTTCAGTCTTACCAACCTGACTTTATTAATAGCAAAAGCTTTTCAGGATATGGAAGTTCATTTTGATAGTATTTATGAAGAGGTAAATGCTATATGTCCTGTATCTAAAGAACTGGTTAATCTAATTTTAACCAAATTACCTTTCTGTTTAAATAGTTCAAAATCTAAAGATTTCTGGATATTTGATGATAGTAAGTTTAATAAATTTTTGCTTTTAGGCCTTACCAGTTTACTGGGAGATATGTCCAAAGAAGAAATGGATCGTAAGATGACGTCCATTACTGACACAGAAGCTAAAGAAAAAATTACCAAAGACAAACTTAAAGTTAAAGATGAAAAAATAAAAGAACTTCAACAAAATATTGAGTCTACAAAAAAAGAGATAGAAGATATGCATTCCAAGATGATTGCTTTCGAAAAATTAGCTGAAGTCAGAGGACAACAGATTAATACAATTACTGGTAATGCAGAAGTACTGGAGGAGAAAGTAAAGATTTTAACTAAGGAACTGGAAGAAGCGAGAAAGACTACGCCTGATACTTCAGTAGAAGTTAAACAATTGAAGAAAAAACTCATTTCTTTGCAGGAGCTTTTTCTTAATAAGAAAAAAATATTTATACAGCTTGAAAAAGAAAAGCAGGAATTAGAAAAAGCTCTTCTGGAAATGGATAGAATTACTTCGGGTTTAGAGAAGGAAAAGGCTGATTTACTTAGAGATCTTCAGGCTTTTAGAAAAGAGGAAGATAAAAAGAAAGAGAGTCTTATTAAAAAGGAAGATAAATTTTCTGAGCAACAAAACAAATTAGAAGATCTTAATAAACGTTTAGAAGAACAGCAAAAGAAAATAGAAGAACAGCAAAAGAAAATAGAAGAACAGCAAAAGAAAATAGAAGAAAAGAGCAAAATAGAGAAAGAACAGCAAAAGAAAATAGAAGAAAAGAGCAAAATAGAGAAAGAACAGCAAGAGAAAATAGAAGAACAGCAAAAGAAAATAGAAGAACAGCTTGAGAGAATTTCTCTTCAGGAAGAAAGAATTCAGGAGCAGGATGAGGAGATAAACTTTAAGGATCAACAGATAGATCAACTTAAACTTGAGAAAGCTTCTTCACGAAAAGAAAAAGAACTTCCTCATTCCATTGATAAGCAAGTGCTTAAAGATTACGAATTAAAGGTTGCAGAGAAAAATGATAAGATTTCAGAGTTGGAAAATAAGCTTTCAGTAATTGAACATGAAAAAATTGAACTGGAAAATAAATTCAGAACCCTCCAGTCTGATCTGGCGAAGATGAATTTTACAATAGTTGAAAAAGAGTCCAGAATAAAGATTCTGGAAAAGGAAATGGAAGCTTCAAAATCTACTGGTGTAGATGAAAATCAGGTAAAAGAGTTTGAAGAAAGAATAGAAATTTTAGAAAAAGAACTTGAAAGTAAAACCAGTTTATATAATACAAATCTCAATATGCAATTTAAATTAAATAAGGATATTTATAAATTGCAGAAAAGTGTAGACTTTTTCAGAGATGTCATAGAGTTTCTTTCTGATGGACTTCTTGTTATACCCCAAAAAGAAAGCTTGAACCTTACACGTATGGAAGAATTATTATCTATAATGAAAAGTGATGAGATGGGAGAAGAACCTGTTGTAATAACAGGCTTAAAAGCTCTGGAAGAGACATTTTTGAGATTGAATAATATGCTTGATGAAAGTGAGGAATTAAAGAAGTCATATGAATTATATAAAGAAGAACTTGAAGTTGCCAGGGTATATAAGGATAAATATGACTTATTATCTGGAGAGGGAGATATACATAAAGAAGAAATAGATAAATTGCAAAAGCAGATAGATATATTAACAAGTGACCTTAAACATTCAAAGGAGTATTGTAATGAGTTAAGACAGGAACTACAGGGTATGAGTAAATCCTTTATTGGTGGAAAGGTTATGACGAAGAGATTGAAAAGTCTGATAACCTCGGAAGAGCTGTCTGAAAAAGGAAAATAGTGGATATATTTTATGGTTTATAGTTGAAAGTTATTAAAGCTTAAGTTTTCTAAATCCTCAACACTAAACCTTAAACTATAAACATCTTCACACTTGACAATATTGTTTAATCTATGGTATTATTTGTTTTACTAGAGTAGTTTTGGGGCTGTAGCACAGTTGGAAGAGCGCTTGCATGGCATGCAAGAGGTCAGGGGTTCGACTCCCCTCAGCTCCATTATTTTTTTTGGTGAAAGAGGTGTAAGGTTTGTCAAGAGATGAATTATTAAAAATGTTAGATGAATTAAAAGATATTTCTTCCAAAAATGAAAAGCTTCATTTAGAGTTACAGAGAGTTGAAACAGAAAAGATTAAAATTACATCAGAAATAGAGAATTTAAATGTCAGACAAGCTAAGATTATAAGTAATTTTATGATGTTGAGCAAAGATGAAGAGTTGATAAATAGTTTTACCCGGATTAATCAGGCAAAAGAACGTTTATTTCTATCTTTTCTTGAGGCCAGAAGGGAAGAAGAATTATTAGAGTTGGAAGAGAAGATAATTAAAAATACAGAAATCTGGATTGATGTATTTCAAAAGATAGTTGCTAATGTATTACAGACTTCAAAAGAGGAGTAAAATTTAGTTTTTTGTTTTCTTTCAGGCATGGTTAATGAATAGATTAGCTATGCCTAAAAATTTGGTTAAATTTTATAGAATTTTTGGAGGGAAAATAATATAAGAAAGCGAACATAAATTAATTAAAATTTATGAATAATTTTATGAATTTTGAAAGCTGAAAGGAGTGATTAATGAGGAAGTTTTATATTTAGGTTGAGAATAGTAAAGAAAAGGAGATGGAAGGAAGAATGAGAAGAACAATAAGTATATTTTTGGTAGTAATCCTCATAAGTTTTGTTTTTTTTGCATTTATTGGGCAGGCTAATGCTGCGAAATTTAGTAAAACTGGAGTTATCAAAGTTCCTGAAGGTTTTATAGGTTTAAAATTTAATTCTGTTTTTAATGTTCATTCGGGTAAAAAAGGTATACCATTTTATTTATGGTCATGGAAAATTGTAACTAGCAATGGTTCTACTGTTTATCAATACTGGGGCGGTAAACCTCCTAAACATCTTGGCCCTCTTTCTCATCTGGTTTTAGGTCCCGGTACATATTATATTCATGTAGACAAAGGTGAAAATCAAAAGATTAATCTGAAGGTGAATTATGATTTAATTGATAATAGTAGTAAAAGATATATTATTCCTTCAGGTCATTATGGATATACTGTTTACGATTTTGATAAAGAGGAGAATTTATTCTTTTCAGGAGATTGTGGATATTTTAAAGTAAAGAATAGTTACAGACCTTACTTCTTTCTTAAAAGCCCTGCTTATATAAGCCTGGATGATAGAAAAGAAGCACATTATATTACTACTCCCGATGGTTATTATATTTTTGATGGCCGTAAGGGTGAACCTATTTTGTTTGATAAGGATGATAATGTTGTAATAGTAGATGATGGTGATGGTCGTATTGTAATTGTCGAAGATGATGGACTTTAATTTTTAATATTTGTTGTAGGGGCGTTTAATTAAACGCCCCTACCTATTTAATTCCCCAGAAGTTTATCCCACCAGACTTTTAACTTTTCTTCTTCAAAAGCTCTGGTTTTTTCTTCTATTTTACTTTCCATTGTTTTTATTTCTAACATAAGTTGTTCAATTTTTTTATCTCTTTCATAGGTTTGATTTGCCAGTAATTTGTATTGTTCTGTCATCTGGAGTATTATACGCTCAAATTCATTCAGCTGGGTTTGAAGTCCATCTCTGTCAGCTTTGATATTTTCGTAATCTATGTTGAGCTGTTCATTGTTCAACTTTATGTTATTTAATTCTATTCTATTTAATTGTAATTCCTCTATTTCTTTTTTTAGTTGTTCAATTTCTTCATCTTTAATTTTTATCAGGTTATTTAAATGTTCTATTTTTCTATCTCTTTCTTTTGTTTGTTCAGCTAATTCTTTGTACTGTTCTGTCATTTGAAGCATAGACTCTTCAATTTCTTGAAGAAATATTTCCAGTATTTTTTTTTCTTTTATAAGCAATTCATTTTGATTAAACAGTTTTTTTTGATATTCCAGATTAATGTTTTCTACATTATTAAGATGACCTTTAATACCATTTAGTTGTTCATATGTCTGTTGCATAGATAATATTCCTTTTAATTATTTAAATTCCTTTTTCAAGC
>Ga0302240_1001071_pt1 | contig 23286 bp, 23 predicted proteins | sample AAG_UR_His_MG_FD_193538 | JGI IMG/M metagenome (GOLD analysis project Ga0302240, IMG submission 193538) | Enriched activated sludge microbial communities from anaerobic digester in WTTP, New Holstein, Wisconsin, United States - AAG_UR_His | ecosystem: Engineered > Bioreactor > Anaerobic >... | reverse complement strand
GATCTCGTATACCGAACGGTACGTACGGTGGTGTGAGAGGACGGCTACTCAACTAATGGGTAGCCTCCTACTCGATTTCACTTCTTCACCGGCTTAAGATCCAGCTCGCCCCACATGCCCAAATGCTCGTCGAGGATCACTAAAACGCCTTTGACACCTGGGACTGCCGCGGCAAACTTCACTGCGGCGTCTATATCTTCGGGGGTGTTGATCCGGTTGGCGGTGGCCGTTGCGACGGCATCAGCCAAAGCGGTGTCTTGAGCGAGGATGACTGCGGCGTGTGCCCGTCCGAAGCTGAGGGAATGCCCAAATCGTCCGGAAGAGGTGCAGATGCCGAGCGGCGTCTCCTCAGGTTTGATATGGAGGGCCAAACGGCCTGAGAGGGGGGAGTCGCCGGCATAAATCAGAACTTGGCGTGAGGTAGACAGATCCAGGTAGAGATCGCCGCCGTTTTCAATGATGACGTCCGTATTCTGCTTGCGCAGGTAGGTGCCAACGACCGCGGCTACAGCGCCGGCGACGGCGGCCATAGGTCCCACGCCTGCCAGTTGGGCTGCCTGTTTCATCATCCGAATCATTGGCGGATCTTCAGGACGAGGCTCTAGGGGGGTCAGACTATCCAGAAACTCTGGCTCTGACTCAATCTGCGAAACCAGGATGCTTCGGCACGCTGCCAGCACGTCTTCGACGCCGTTGATCTCTGACGACACATAGAGGTCAAGGTCAGATTCTCCCTGGGTCACGTTGAAGCGCCTAAGGGGATGAGCGTGATGTCCGCTGGTCCAGTCCCGGTAGAAACGGGGTTCGTAGGGAGGCTTGGTGAAGTGACCATCGGCAGGGCCTTGGTTTTTCATTTTTAGAGCACCGGCTCCGGCACCAACCCGGAAATGGCACGGGACGGACAAACCGGGATGCAGTGGTTGCAGCCCACGCACTTGGCGGGGTCGAAGTTCAGCTTCCAATCCGGCGCGGCAATAGTGAGGGCTTTAATGCCGCAGACGGAGGTGCAGAGGCCGCAGTCCGTGCAGCGGTTCTCGTCAATGGTGATTACGGATGGAATCAGGTCCACGTTGAGGCCCAGATTTTGGAGATACTCAATGGCGTCAGCGATAGATTTTGAAGGACCCTCAATGTCATAAAGGAGGGAGCCCATGAGGTTGAAATCTATGTTGGCCTTCAGGATATTGAGCTTCAGGTCAAAGCGCTTGATGAGTTCGTAGGTCACCGGCGTGTTGGTGAGGGCGGCTGGAAATCTCATGTACAGTTTTGTTTTCATTATTCCAGCACCTCCGCGTTGGCCATTTTTTTGACGCCTTGATTTTGAGTGAAGAGTTTTACCGGCGCCTGAAGCTCGAAGCTGCCGCTCTGGATTTTTTCCTTCAGAATATCGGCAATTTCCCGAGCTTTGCGCATGCTGGTGGTTGGGGAAGTCTTGACCATTTTGTCGCTGATTTCAATTTGTCCGCTCTGGAGCTCCGCATAGTTGACCTTTCTTACCACCGGCCTGGAAAGCTGAGGGACAGAATAGTCGATCAGATTTGTCTCAATGTCCTCGTTGCGCACCGCGCAGAAGCGCAGCATCTCCCGGTCGAGAAGGGGAATCGGAATGCCTATGCCCACGTTGAGGGAGGTGCCATAAGCTTTGAAGACCGCTGGGCTGATGTATTTGGTGTCCATCTCTTTCAGGTCGCCAATGACCGCCAGCGTCGCACCGGTGCCAATTGGGGTGCCGTTTGCGTTTCTTGTCGGTGCGGTGTTGCACTGGGTACCGTTCCAGGACACATAGCCTACTGCCCCGCCAACGAGGATCCTGGTTCCCATGCCGATGGTCCTTAGCTCCGGATCATTCAGCAGCGGACTCAGGGCGCCCGAGGTCGCATAGGTGACGTTGCCATAGTTTGGAAGCAAGGTGCCCATGTAGGTGTAAACTGCCTTGCCGGAGCCATTGGTGGCGGCGGCGTAGTTTTGGTAGGCGTTTCTTGGATTGAACAGATAAGCCTCGTTCAAGTCGTCCAGCTTGACAGTGGCTTTCATTTTTTTGCCCGGATAGCAGTCGGTGCCTTTGCTGGTGGCTTCGAGGACGATTTCTTTTCCGTCGATCAGATCGCAGATGACGTGAGCGCCGCCGTATTCGTAGCCTTGATCCTCGGATTCGGCGGTGGCGCCTATGTAAGTATCCACAGCGGCCAGCCCGCCGTAGGCCTCTACTTTGTTGAGGGTCAGCTTTTCAAGCCGCGTTGGTGGATCTGTGTGGCCAAAGTTCAGGAAGGCGCCGGATGAGCACATAGGCCCAAAGGTTGCGGTGGTAACCACGTCAACGGCCTCGAAGACGGCTTCCTCGCCATCGCGGTCGATCATCTCCAGAATTTCCTCTGCCGTGCAGACGACAACTGTGCCGTTTCTGATCTTTTCGTTGATCTCATCAAAGGTGCGCTTTTCTCTTTTGTCGCTCAAGGTGTGTCCCTCCGTCTCAGTTTTCGTCTCTGTTTCTGTTCAAGTTCAATTTCGTGTTCGATTATTATTTCTACTTCTATTTCGTAATTGAAGAATCTGACCATAAAAAAAGCCCCGCCGACGGCAGAGCTTACGTAATCACGCATTCCTCATCTTTCGGTTAAACCGCTGGATTTGGCACCACGCCTCAATGGGCAGGTTGCCGGACTTCATAGGGCCAGTTCCCTCCGTCTCTCTGGATAAGAGTCATCTCTATTAAGAGGATGACACATATTTAATTGAATTCATTATAGTGATCTGAAATGGGGATGTCAAGTGGATTTTGCTTGAGAAAGTTGACGTTTGGAGAACGGCGGGTCCTGGAGGATGGAGGGGTCAATTGGCCTGAGGCTGCAGACACCCGTTTCATTGTGAATGCTCTGCCGATGGTCGGATCAGTGACTTTTTGCGACCATCGGCATAGTTTTTATTTTTAACACCTGAATTTTCTAGTTGCCGTCCGCGTCGGGGAAGGTGCCCTTCCAGGGCTTGAGGACCAGCGACCTTGCGCCGCCTGCGACGAAGGGATCGCTGGAGGCCAGCTCGAAGGCGGACGCTTCATCTGAAGCGCGGTAAATGACGAGACCGCCGCTGTCGTCCAGAAAAGGGCCTCTTGCAGCGATTCTTCCCTTAGCGGTCATTTCATCCAAAAAAGCGCGGTGCTGAATCAGAAGAACTTCTTCCTGATCCGTCTCAATTTTTGTGAGAATGGCTGCGAACAAATGCATACCCACTCCTCCTTTTTTATAGCGTGGTGAGTTATACGTTATTTGTTGAGTTGCTTTCGCGCTGTTTCAGAGGTCAAATCCTCGCAGCGGCCGCCTCTGAGGACCGCGCTGGCGCCGGGATGGCCAACTATGGATTCTGCCAGGCGCGCGGTGTCCATGGCCTTTGGCAGATCGACGCCGGTCTGGATGCCCATTTCGTGCATCATATGGATCACATCCTCTGTGGCAATGTTGCCGGAGGCGCCTGGTATGTACGGGCAGCCGCCAAGTCCGGCAAACGCGCCATCGAAGGTTCTGAAGCCGGCTTGGAGCCCGGCGACAATATTGGCCATGGCCATGCCGCGGGTGTTGTGAAGGTGGAGTACCCAGCGGACTTCGGGGAAGGTTTCGATCATATGCCTGCCCAGTTCGAAGATGAGTCTTGGATTCGCCATGCCGGTGGCGTCGGATAGGGAAAGTTCGGTGATGCCGAGGTTGAGATACTGACGGGTGATCTTTTCAAGCTGTTCGACGGGGATTTTCCCCTCAAAAGCGCAGCCCCATGCGGAGGACATGGCCCCTGAGACTTCAATATTGTTTTTCGCCGCGAACTCGACACAGGCCTCAAAGCCTTTCATCATTTCCAGCGGGGTTTGATTGAAATTGTTGATGCAGTGGGACTCGCTGACAGAGACCGTCAGCTTGGCTTTGGTCAGCCCGGCGGCGTGAGCCCGTTCCAGGCCTTTTAAGTTGGGCACCAGGACGCGGTATTCCACGCCGGGGACTTTGGTCATGCGGGTTGCAAGCTCTTCGATGCCCGCCATTTGGGGCACCGCCTTGGGGTGGACAAAGGCGCCCAGCTCGACGATTTTCACGCCGGAGTCGACTACAGCGTTTAGAAGCTGGAGCTTCTCATCTACAGTGAGGATTTTTGGTTCGTTTTGAAGGCCATCTCTGAGTCCGACCTCACAGATTGTGACTTTCTCCGGCCAGAGCATGACGGGTTTGGTTTGTGGGTTTTCCAAGGGGGGGTTCTCCTTTCAAGGTGAATTTGCGAATTGTGTCTGAATTGTAGTGAGTGCCTGTTGCTCAGTTTGGATTGGTGCCAGAGCTTGGTGTAAATTTACACTTTAGGGGAAATTGGTGTCAGCGGCCGTTGGTCTCTTGCCCCTGGTTTTTCGATTGCCGCATGCCTGCAGCTGAGTAAATTTTGTCGATCACACGCATGTTGAGGATCGCGTCTTCAGCAGGGAGAATGGCCGATGGTCGTCCTTCCAGCACACATTCACTAAAGTGCTCAATTTGCGCAGCATAGGCGTTGGTTTGATACTCGAAGACACTACTGTTAATTTTACCATTTTTTGTTATACTGACGCTTGGGTGCTGGTAGGGAAACTCAATGCGCATTAAGCCTTCGGTACCGGTGATTTCAATGGACTGGTTGTAGCTGCCTCTAATGGTGCAGTCAATAGTGGCGAGCCTGCCACCAGGAAACTTCATGGCAACAGTCATGGCTTGATCCACAGCTCCATCTGATGTCAATTGAGGGATCGCCGTGAAAGTTTCTGGTTCGGCATTCATAATCAAGCGTATGCCTTGAATGCAATAGCATCCAATATCATAAAGGGCGCCTCCGCCATAAGCGGCATTCAGCCGGATGTCATCATCTTTGAGGACCTGAAAGGAATAGCGAGCGGAGACATTTTGGATGGATCCGATTTCGCCTTGATCTAGCAATGCACGAATCTCCTGCCATTTTGGATGACAGCGGAACGCAAAAGCTTCCATAAAGAGCACGTTGTTTTTCGTGCACACCTCAACCATTTGATGTGCCTGAGCTTCGCTTAGTGCTGCGGGTTTTTCGCATAAGACATGTTTGCCGGCTGCAGCGGCTTTCTGTGTCCACTCGAGATGTAAGTGATTTGGGAGTGGTATGTAGACGGCATTTATTTCCGGATCATCAAGCAAAGCTTCATAAGAGCCATAAGCCTTTGGAATGCTGTGGGCCTTTGCCAATTGTTCTGCCTTTTCCTGCGTGCGGCTTGCTATTGCGATGACTTCAGCATTTTCAGCTTTATGAATGGCCGGGATGACGCGTTCATTGGCGATCCATGCTGCGCCCAGGATGCCCCATTTGACTGTGTTTTCACTATTTTTCATAGGATAGCCACCTTGTGATAATGCAAATTGTTTGAGAATTGTAGTGAGTGCCTGTTGCTCATATGAATTTGGTGCCAGAGCTTGGTGTAAATTTACACTTTAGGGGAAACTCGGGAGAAACTCGGTGTCAGACTCCGAGTTTCTCCGCGGCCTTTGGCCTATTGACCCAGAGCTTCACCAAAAAGAAACCGGCGTGCCGGTTTCTTCCTTTTCGAGTCTTTATCTCAAGTCAGTCACCTTAATATGATCCATATCCGTAAAGGTTCTATTTTCACCGGCCATAGCCCAGATAAAACTATAATTGCTGGTGCCGCAGCCAAAGTGGACGGACCAGCTTGGGGAGATCACCGCTTGCTCGTTTTGCATGGTGATGCTTCTGAGTTCCTGTGGCTGCCCCATGTAGTGGAAGACCAAGTTGTCTTCAGGAACATCGAAATAGAGGTAGACTTCCATGCGGCGTTCATGGGTGTGGCAAGGCATGGAATTCCAAACGCAGCCGGTGTCCAGAATGGTGCAGCCCATGGAAAGCTGGCATGTCTCCAGAACAGCCGGATGGATCAGCTGATAGATCACGCGCTTATTCGAGGTTTCGAAGCTGCCAAGCTCAACTTTGTTGGCGGTTTCAAGGGTGATCAGTTTGGTTTGAAACTTGGTATGGGCCGGGGCAGAAGTCATGTAATACTTTGCAGGCTGTGACGGATCGTCGCTTTTGAAAAGGACTTCATGGGTTTCTTTTCCAATATAGAGGGCGTTGAGGCGGTTTAGGGTGTAGGAGTGACCATCGGCAATAACCGTTCCTGGTCCTCCCAGGTTGATAATCCCCAGTTCCCGGCGCTCCAGGAAATAGCTGACGCCCAGATCCTTTGCAGGATCGACATTCTTCTGAAGGTCGAGAGTGGTGCTCAGTGGCATGGCACCCAAGGTCAGGACGCGGTCAATGTGGGAGTAAACCGCCGTCACGTCGTCAGGGACAAAGACCTTCTCAATGAGAAACTCTGTTCTTAGCTGGGTGGTGTCATAATGTTTGGAATCATTTGGATTGGCGCCGTAGCGTACGTCCATTTGTAGACCTCCTTAAAGTAGGTGATAGGGGGGAACTTCCTTAAGTCTATGCATGCAGAATGCCTCTGGCAGCGGGGCCCGCTGCACGGAGGCACTCATGTTGAGTGTACGTAAAGGCGCATTACAGTTTAATCAAAGATTTTTTCGCGTTCGAACATCTTAGGCTCTTCTTCTTCAGTGGCGATTGGCCCTTCATGTTCGACGTTCCAGTGCTCAAGCACTTCTGGGTCAGGGTCGGCGGAGCTTTTGTAGGCTTCTTTCGCATGCTTGATGTCTTCCTCAATTTGTTTCAGTTCAGCGAGCAGAGCTTTTCTTCGGTTGTTAAGGTCAGCGACTTTTTGGAGCATGGTTTCGCTCATTAGAACACCTCCTCATTTTAGCATTTTATTAATACCCTGAAAAGGGCGGGAATCACACCAAAAGGATGGAAGTTTGGGAAAAGGATGTGGTTAAAACATCTCGTGAATGAAGTAGCGGGTGTTCTCTTAACGATAATAAATTACAGTGATGTTATTTAAGGGGTTAATAAATGGCTTTTTGGGGTTTATTACATCAGACATGAGGGTGGTTCTGTACTGGCGATTAAGGTACTGTTAGATGTTTGGACCGCTTCGCGCTGAACCTTGCTGCGCTCGGTTCAGGCTGCGCTGGAATTGGATAGAGACGTGCGCTTTGGGTTGTCTGTTGTTATATATGAGAGGGAGGGGTGGACCGCTTCGCGCTGAACCTTGCTGCGCTCGGTTCAGGCTGCGCTGGATTTGGAAAAAGATGTGCGCTTTGGGTTGTCTGTTGTTATATATGAGAGGGAGGGGTAGACCGCTTCGCGCTGAACCTTGCTGCGCTCGGTTCAGGCTGCGCTGGAATTGGATAGAGACGTGCGCTTTGGGTTGTCTGTTGTTATATATGAGGGGGAGGGGTGGACCGCTTCGCGCTGAACCTTGCTGCGCTCGGTTCAGGCTGCGCTGGAATTGGATAGAGACGTGCGCTTTGGGTTGTATGTTGTTATATATGAGGGGGAGGGGTGGACCGCTTCGCGCTGAACCTTGCTGCGCTCGGTTCAGGCTGCGCTGGAATTGGATAGAGACGTGCGCTTTGGGTTGTCTGTTGTTATATATGAGGGGGTAGGGGTGGACCGCTTCGCGCTGAACCTTGCTGCGCTCGGTTCAGGCTGCGCTGGAATTGGATAAAGACGTGCGCTTTGGGTTGTCTGTTGTTATATATGAGGGGGTAGGGGTGGACCGCTTCGCGCTGAACCTTGCTGCGCTCGGTTCAGGCTGCGCTGGATTTGGAAAAAGATGTGCGCTTTGGGTTGTCTGTTGTTATATATGAGGGGGAGGGGTGGACCGCTTCGCGCTGAACCTTGCTGCGCTCGGTTCAGGCTGCGCTGGAATTTAAGATAGATGTACTCTTTGATCAATCGGTTGCTAAAGGTACAATTTTGGTTGCCAGCCGTGCACCTCGCTCCGCCTGTGCCTTGCTGCGCTCGGTTACAGGCTGCGCTTCGGTCGCGGGCTGCGCCCTATACAAAGTCAAATAATTTTGCAAGGTAAAGAGCAAGCTCTCTACCTTGCAAAATCATATGACTTTGTGCACGGCTTAAGCTTTTTGCGAATTATCTGAAAAAAAGGATTGTAGATTGTCGACAATCTGCTATAATGGGTTTATAGACAACAGAAAATTCTCCTTAGCAAAGGGGTCATGCCCAATGGCAGAAGCTATAACTGAATATCAACGAGATAATTTATGTTCCGTTGTCTCCGAATATATCAAAGAACAAATACTTGTTGGGAAGTATAAAGCCGGAGACCATGTACTCGAAGCGACAATTGCGAAAAATCTCGGCATCAGCCGCTCACCGGTTAGAGAAGGGATTAAGGATCTCGAAAAGGAAGGCATTGTCGAGATTGTTCCCAGAAAAGGGACCTATGTCACAACCTTCAGCATCAAGGATGTTCACGAAGTCTTTGATATTCGAATTCTTCACGAATACGACATATTGAGGATCCTGATTCAAGAGCATAAGTTAACAGAATATGATTTTGGGATATTGACCAGTCTGGTAGACCATATGGTCTACATTGTAAAGAGCGATTTAAGCGATCAGGAAAAGATCATTCAAATCAACAAAATGGATATGGATTTCCACATATACCTATGGAATAAATCTGACAGCAAGCGTCGGATAAAAATTCTGAAAGACATGTTCTTTCAATTAAAAATGGCAATGATGTACGACACAAATGAAACCGGGGATTTAATGCAGACCGCTACAGATCACTATGAGATCATTGAGCATCTCAGAAATGGGGATTTGGAAAAGTGCAAAACGGCATTTCTTAATCACATCAACAGCTATAAACAGGGCAACTTTGAGAATCCCTACTAAGGCTCCCAACTAAAGAGGAGGTCTTCTCCTTTTTAATACAATTGTCGACAATCGACACAAAATCTTACAATTAGAATTTGTCACAATCAGTCACAATCAGTCACAATCAACTGTATGAAACCACAAAGTCATTAATGTTGTTCAAAAGTAGCAATCAAAGGACGGAGGTTGAAAGAAAAATGAGTAAGACGCTGTATTTCGAAGTATCGGAATATCAGGAAAGACTCAGCCGGACGCAAAAAAGCATGGCTGAGAAAGGTATCGATGCATTAATAGTCACAGATCCCGCCAACATGAATTATCTCTCTGGTTTTGACGGATGGTCCTTCTATGTTCATCAGTGCCTGATCGTGTTCGCGGATCAAAACAAGATCATGTGGGTCGGACGCGGACAGGACGGCAACGCAGCAAGACTGACCACCTGGCTGGAAGAAGAAGATATTCGGGCATACACGGACGACTACGTTCAATCCCTTGTAAAGCATCCAATGGATTTCGTGTCGGATATCCTGAAAGAGAAGGGCTATGACAAAAAAGTCGTCGGAACCGAAATGGATACATATTATTTCACGGCAAAATGTCAGGAGCGGCTGGTGAAAAATTGCCCAACGGCAACTTTCATTGATGCTACTAACCTGGTGAACTGGGTTAAGATTGTAAAATCCGACAACGAGATTGCGTATATGAGAAAAGCTGCACGTATAGCTGAGCGCGTTATGGAGACTGCGTATGACGCCGTGGATATTGGCGTCAGACAGTGTGACGCGGCAGCTAAGGTTTCAGCAGCTCAAGTTTACGGAACCGAAGAATTTGGCGGGGACTACCCTTCCATTATTCCGCTCATGCCGAGCGGCATTCGAACCTCTACACCGCACCTCAGCTGGACAGACGAGCCTTACAAAGATGGTGACACGGTCATTCTCGAGCTCTCCGGATGTTACAGACGCTACCACTGCCCGCTCGCAAGAACCATGATCCTGGGCAAAGCGCCTCAGACGGTCATTGATCTGGGCAAAGTCGTGGTAGAAGGGATCAACGAAGCCTTAAGTGTCATCAAGCCAGGGATCTATGCTGAAGATGTGGAGCGCGCCTGGGCGAAGAGCATAGCCAAGAGCGGATTCATTAAAGATTCCCGCATTGGTTACTCCATGGGACTCAACTACCCACCTGATTGGGGCGAGCACACTGCCAGCTTAAGACCTGGGGACAAGACTGTGCTTCAACCCAATATGACCTTCCACATGATCCCAGGCATCTGGTTGTCGGATTGCGGCATTGATATCAGCGAATCCTTCCGCGTCACTGAAACCGGCGTTGAGACCTTCACGAACTATCCGAGAAAACTGCTCGTGAAATAATCCAAGAGCGCGGGAACCTCGCGGTTTTGAAAGGAGTGAGACGAGTTGAAGAATATCTTTAAGTTCATCACAAAATTTGAAGAGTTTGTTTTAAGTTATTCAATTTTGCTGATGGCGTTTATCCTCATTGGCAGCGTGTTAAGCAGAACGTTCCTAAACTCCAGCTGGACCTTTGCAGAGGAAGTGGGGCAGAGCTTAACCATCATCGTTACGTTCATGGGTGTCGGGTATTGCGCAAAAAAAGCAAACCACATCACCATGTCAGCCGTTTTCGATCTGCTGAATCCTAAGTTCAAGAAAATTTTCATGATCGTCATCTCAGGTGTTTCAGCAGTCATGATGCTCTACATTGCCTTCATCAGTTTTCAGTACACCATGAAGGTTCTGGAGCTCGGCAGGGTTACCCCTTCACTGAGAATACCCATGTATCTGATCATCGCGATCGTACCAATAGGATTCATCCTTGGCGCAATCGAGTACGCCAGAACCTTTATCCTGAATGTGACAAGAAAACAGCTCTATCTCTCCACTGAAGTAGTGCTGGATACGGACCTTAAAATCATCCCGCCTTCAGATGCCAATGCGTGATGAGATTCCCAACTGACTGAATTTGGCTGGCAAGGGTGGCAGTTAAAGATTGCTGCCCAGTCCGGCCAGGGAGGTGTTGACTTGGTACTTTTATTAATGGCCATCATGGTGGCGCTCTTGCTGCTGAATTTTCCGATGCTGCTGACCATGATCGTGGCACCACTGACGATCCTGCTCAATTATTTTCCTAACGTCAATCCAATTTTGGCGATCCAGCAGGTTGTCGCCGGCGTACAGCCCTTCGTCCTGCTCGCAGTTCCAATGTTTATTCTGGCAGCGGACATCATGTCTGCCGGGCAAACCGCAAAACGGCTCCTGGACTTTGTTCAGACCTTTGTCGGCCACATCCATGGCGGCCTGGGCATCACGACCGCTGCAACCTGTACATTGTTTGGCGCTATTTCCGGCTCCACTCAGGCGACGGTTGTCGCCATAGGCAAGCCTATGAGAAACCGGATGCTGGAAAGCGGATATCGCGATTCAGATACCATCGGCCTGATTATTTCATCAGCTATTATCGCGCTTTTAATCCCGCCGAGTATCTCAATGATTATGTATTGCGTCGTCACAGGCGCCTCTGTTGGGGACCTTTTTATAGCAGGCGTCCTCCCGGGATTATTGATTCTCGCCTTTTTCTCGGTCTTCATCTATTTTGATGCCCGAAGAAAAAACATACCCCTAAGCAACAGGCTTACATTAAAAGAGCGTATGGTTTCTTTCAAAAAAGCAATCCTGCCGCTCGGTTTTCCGGTCATTATCTTTGCTGGGATCTACTCTGGGTTTTTCAGTCCGACCGAAGCTTCTGCCATTGCCGTGCTCTATGCGCTGATTTTGGAAATGCTGATTTTCAAAACGATCAAACCAAGTGATTTGCCTAAAATCGCGCTGTCTACAGGTGCCGTCACGGCTTCAGTCTTTATCCTTGTCGCAGCCGGTTCACTCTTCTCCTGGGCGATTTCATACGCGAGAATTCCGCAGATCATAACTGCTGCTATCCTCGGCGTCGACCCAAGCGCGCTTAGAATCCTTATAACTGTGACTTTCGCTTACTTTATTGGCTGTATGTTCGTTGACTCAATCGTTGTCATCATTATATTGACGCCAATCTTTTTCCCGCTGGCAATGGCTGCTGGAATTCACCCGATCCACCTTGGCATCGTCGTCACACTTCAAGCCGCGATAGGTTCCATTTCACCACCGTTTGGCTGCAACATATTTACCGGTATAGCGATCTTTAACAGGCCATTCCTTGAGGTCATAAAAGGACTTCCGCCTTACATTTTTATGTTGGTGATCATTTCGGTGCTGATCATAGCCTTCCCACAGATTTCGCTGCTGCTGGTGCCTTAAGACCTATCAGACAAGGAGTATGAAGGATGGACACAATCAAACAAGCAGTACTGGCGCTGGAGTCTGAGCTCATTGAGCTCAGACGGGAGTTTCACAGGCATCCGGAGCTGGGTTACCAGGAATTTCGAACCTCGGGCATAGTCAAAGATTACCTCGACGGATTGGGCATTGAGACCCAGGTCGTGACAGGCACCGGAATTGTAGGCCTCTTGAAAGGCACTAAAGACCAAAGCTCTGCCGATGGTCTCACTATCCTGCTCCGCGCCGACATGGACGCTCTGGCGCAAGAGGAAAAAAGCGGCGTCGACTACGCGTCTCAAACGCCTGGCCTGATGCACGCCTGCGGACATGACGGACATACAGCCATGCTGCTGGTTGCGGCGAAGATCCTTTCCGGTTATAAAGACCAACTGAGGGGCAATGTCAAATTCGTCTTCCAGCCTAACGAAGAAGAAGCAGGGGCCCTCAACATGATTGAGGCGGGCGTCCTTGAGAATCCAAAAGTCGATGCAGCTTTCGGTGTTCACCTCTGGACTCCGGTGCCGAGCGGGAAGATTGGCTTATCGAACGGACCGGTCATGGCAGCCACAGAAGAATTTGAACTTGCCATTATTGGACAACCGGGGCATACCTCTACACCACATACGGCAAAAGACCCAATCCTCGCAGCATCGACGATTTTACAGCTGCTGCAAAGTATTCAAACCAGGGAGATCGATCCTTTAGTGCCCATCACCATCATGGTGGGCAAGATCAAAGGTGGCAGCGGTCGGAACATTATTGCGGACCGCGTCGAGTTAGGCGGCACGATCCGATTCATGTTCGCAAATGAACCTGTCGAAAAAAAGATCTTGCTGGAGAAGTTCGAACGACTCATTAAAGGTGTATGTGAGGCTCAGGACGTGGGCTATGAACTGAAGTACATTCCGAGCAATCCCACACTGATGAATGATGAGCGCATGGTTCAAGTGTTGAGGGAGGCGGTGGTCGAAACCATCGGCGGATCTGAGGGCATTATTGAGCATCGCTGCATGGCAGGTGAGGATTTCGCAGAATTCACCCAGAAAGTACCCAGCGCGTTTTATTTCCTGGGAACAGGCAATCCAGAGGTGGGCAGCCACTATCCGCACCACCATACCTGCTTCAACATTGATGAAAGCACACTCAAAACCGGCGTGGAGATTCACGTCAGAACTGTTATGAATATGCTGAAGTAACCCACTGTACCAACAGCGGGCGGGCTGAGCGGCAAAGGCAAAAGCGAATGCGAGCCCAAAAGCTGAGGTCATACACTATGTTCAAGAGATTAAGGGAGGATTCATTGTGAAGAAGCTTATTACATTGTTAATGCTGATTGTACTCGTAGGCGCTGCGGCTATTGGCTGCGGACAGCAACCTGCGGAGGCCCCTGCGGCAACCGGTGTAGAGACTTACAGCTGGCGTTTTGCCCATGAGGAAATCGACGGCAGCGTTCAGGACCTGTATGTCAAGAAGTTCAAGGAAGTCATTGAAGAAAAGTCCGGCGGCAAGATCAACATTGAAATTTACCCTGTAGGTCAGATTGGTGATGCGCTCCAACAGGCTGAGATTCTTCAGAATGGCGGTATTGAGTTCGCGATTGTATCTCCGGGCAATACAGGTACAGTCGTTCCTGAGAACCAATTATTCTCTCTCCACTTCCTCTTCTCGGATGATATGGAAAAGAACGCTGAAATCTTCAAGAACAGCGTGGCTTTAAATGAAATGCTCAGCGCTAAATATCTTGAAAAGAACATTCAAGTTCTGGCTTATTGGACAGAAGGCGCAATGCAGTGGACTTCCAACAAGCCTGTAACAACACCGGCAGAATGGAAGGGCATGAAAATGCGTACCATGCAGTCCCCTATGATTGTGGCTGCGTACGAAGCTTACGGTGCGAACCCTACGCCGGTGCCTTACATGGAAGTTTACTCCGGTCTCCAGCTCAATATGATCGAAGGTCAGGAGAACCCACTCTTCGCGATTGAAGAAATGAAGTTCTACGAAGTTCAGAAGTACCTCACACTTGCCAGCTCCAACCTGTACATGACTACAACGGCCACAAATCCTGACTTCTTCAATGGCCTGCCTGCTGATATTCAGCAAATGGTACTCGACACAATTGATGAGCTCCGTCCTTACTCCTTTGAAATTCAGGCAGACCTCAATGGTGCAGCCCTCGACAAAATCAAAGCAGCGAGCGATATCGAAATTGTCGAACTTACACCTGAACAGCGCAAGGCTTTCCAGGCTGCCAGTGTTGCCGCTTATGACCGGTATGCGGAAGTCGTCGGTGCTGATGGCAAAGCGATCCTGGATAAATTGATCGAAGAAGTTGCAGAGATGACAAAGTAATAGAATTAAACATTGTGGCAAATGTAAATGATTTTTAGTGTATAGTGTGTAGATGTGCGTAATCTTTGGATCACCACATAACAGTTTCGTTGAAATGGAATGGATACCCAAAATAGGATGTGCCTGGAGTTCGGCGCTCCAGGCACATTTCAGTTTTAGTTAATACCTGATACTTTAATGATCGTTGTAGGCAGTCCCAGTCAATTAAAAGAACGTCGACAACCTCAGAGTATCACAAGCGAAATGTGCGTGTGATACTATTTATCCCACTAAAGGAGGATGGAAATGGTAATTTTTCCAGAAGCTAAAATCCTGGAGATCGATCTCACATCCGGAACCATCAATCGAAAAACCCTTCCAGGCGAAATCTACCGTTTGTATCCAGGCGGCTCTGCTCTTGGGCTCTACCTGATGATGCAGGATTACATACCAGGCACGGAAGCACTCGATCCAGGCAATGTACTCGTTTTCAGCGTCTCACCTCTGACGGGGCTGCCAATCAGTGGCATCAGCAGAATGAACGTCACCGCCAGAAGCCCTCTCACCGGTACTGCAGGAGACAGCCAATCCGGAGGCTTCATAGCCTCTTATCTGAAGATGAACGGCTGGGATGCCATCGTCTTCAAGGGCAAATCTCAAAAGCCGGTCTATCTCGTGATTGATGGCAACAAAGCCGAGTTGAAGGATGCTTCCCACCTGTGGGGCAAAGTGACCGGCGAGGTGGAGTCTGCAATTCAGGAAGAAATTGGAGACAAGAATATTGAAGTCGCTCAAATTGGCCCGGCGGGCGAGAATCTCGTCAAGTATGCCTGCATCATCAACAAATGCAGCAGAGCCAACGGCCGTAACGGCATGGGGGCCGTCATGGGCTCCAAGAATCTGAAAGCCATGGTCGTCAAAAAAGGCCGGCCTATGGTTGCAGCGGACTCAGAAGCTTTCATGGCTCTGGCGCGGAGCTCTCGCAAACTGCTGGAAGAAAATGAAGGCGTGGCGGGATTGGGTCTGAATGGCACAGATGGCGATCTTGAAGGCTTCAGCGACTCTGGTTTCCTGCCGACGCGCAACTGGAAAACAGGGTACTTCCCTGAAGGTGCCAACAATATTACCGGCACGACTATGTATGAGACCGTTCTTAAAGAGCGTGACACTTGCTATGCCTGCGCGGTTCGCTGCAAACGCGTGGTTGAAATTCCAGGCCGGGTGGATCCTGTCTACGGCGGACCTGAGTATGAAACCTGCGCAGCCCTGGGCTCCTACTGTGGCGTTACAGACTTGGCAGATGTATGCGAAGCCAATATGCTCTGCAATATGTATGGGCTGGATACTATTTCCTGCGGCGCGACGATTTCCTTTGCCCTGGAGTGCTTTGAGGAAGGGCTGTTGTCTTCAGAGCAGGCGGAAGGCCTGGAGCTGAAGTTTGGAAACGGTGCAGCGGTCAATGCGCTGGTCAAGAAAATTGCTCTGCGAGAAGGCCTGGGAGATTTGCTTGCAGAAGGCAGTGCCCGTGCGGCTGAGAAGATTGGCGGCAGGTCTGAAAAGTTCAGCATGTCTGTCAAGAAGCAGGAACTCCCGGCCCATATGCCGCAGTATAAACCTGCTGTAGGCTTGGTTTATGCCGTCAATCCGTTTGGTGCAGATCACCAATCCAGTGAGCATGACGTTTTCCTGGTTATGCCGCCAGACAGCCGTGAACGCGAGCGTCTCAGCAAGCTGGGAATTTGGAAGGGTTACGATAATCCTTACGAACTGGACGCTGAAAAAGTTCGCTTTGCGCTGGATACTCAAAAGTATTTTTCTGTGCTGGACTCTTTGAGCCTTTGTCAGTTTGTCTGGGGTCCGTCCTGGGAACTGTATGGTCCTGATGAATTATTGGAACTCTGCCGTTCAGGCATCGGCTGGGAGACTTCTCTTTATGAATTGATGATGGCCGGCGAGCGCCGGATCAACATGATGCGCCAGTTTAATGCGCGCGAAGGTTTTACCTCAGCAGAGGATACACTTCCGGCACGTCTCTTTGAACCTTTTGCCGATGGTCCCTCAAAAGGCATTCACGTCGACCGTGACGCTTTTGAGGCCGGGAAGAAGCTGTATTATGAAATGGCAGGATGGGATCCTGAAACAGGCAATCCGACAGCTGCAACTTTGAAGAAGTTGTCGCTGGATTGGCTGTTATAAACAACAATTTCAAATGACACAGAGGAGGGACAGGCTATGGGTGAAACAAAGAGAATCAACATTACGCTGAATCATAAGCTGTGCGAGGTCGAAGCGGGCATGACCATCAGCGAACTCTTGAGTTTAAAAGGTTACCCAAAGTCTGTCGCCGTCTTTGTCAACAAAACGCCGCTTCTCATGAAGGCATATCCAATTTATGAGTTGAAGGAAGCGGATACAGTGACTGTTTTCAGGCCTCTTGGGGGCGGCTAGGTCGAGGGTGCGCAAAGGTGACCATCGGCATAATCACTCTGGAACGCTTGAAAACGAAGCACTGGAAAATAAGGAGGAAATATTATGTTCAAATCCCTTGGAGATTTGGACGCGTTATTGAAGCAGCACGATGAATACCGAAGCAACTGCTTGAATCTGATCGCGTCTGAAAATTACACCAGCATGAAAGTGCGCAGTTATCTGGACAACGATTTTGGCAACCGCTATGGGTGCTACGCAACGCTTAATCCATCTGTGCGTGATTACACAGGAAATAGGTATATAAATGATTTCGAAATACAGACTCATGAGTTGATGAAAGAGGTTTTTCACGGAGAGTACGTGGACCTGAGACCAATTGGCGGGCACATGGCCGGGATGTCTGTGGTGCTGGCACTGCTGGATCCAGGGGATCTGGTCATTGAGGTCAGCCTGGAAAACTGGGGCCATGGTCTTGTGGGTCCTATGTGCCAAGTGAGTCATTTCAATAAGACGATTAACGTTAAATACATGGCTTTTGATGAGGACCGGGCGGTGGATAACGCGAAACTTGAAGCGCAGATTCGTGCCGAAAAGCCGAAGCTCGTCATCTTTGGCGGATCTGGGACGCTCTTTCCGGAGCCGGTGCGACAGTTCAGGGCACTTGCGGATGAGTTGGGCTTCTATATTGCTTACGATGCTTCGCATGTTACGGGCTTGATAGCTGGCGGTGTGTTCCCGAACCCTTTGGATGAAGGCGCGGATATTATGTTTGGAAGTACCCACAAATCCTTCCCTGGTCCGCAAGGTGGGTTTGTGACTTCCAACAACCGGGAATTAATGAAGAAAGTTGGGGAGACGTTGTCGCCGTCTTTAGTGACGAGCCATCACCTCTTCAGAATTCCGGCGCTGGCTGCATCCCTGCTGGAGATGAAGAGCTTCGGTCCTGCTTATGCCAAGCAAATTGTGGCGAATTCAAAAGCGTTGGCGGTGGCCCTTGAAAAGGTAGGATTCAATGTCCTTGGCAAGAACCGGGGATTCTCCGAGTCACACATCATCTTGGTTGACGCGGGTGCTCAGGTGCAGGTTGGTCCGGCCAAGCATCTGGAGCAGGCAAATATACTTTGTTCAGATGATTTTTCGGGTGCGAGCCCGGAAATCCGGATTGGCACCTCTGAAATCACTCGCCGTGGTATGAAGGAAGGCGATATGGATCAGATCGCTCAACTCATTTACAGGTCGCTGATCCTTAAAGAGGATGCGGCTGTGATTTCAAAAGACGTTGAAGCCTTAGTTTCAAAATTCCAAGGGGTCGCGTTTGCTTTTTAAGTTAGTGACGCGGACAGCTTCAAGTTTAGGGACGGGGACGGTAACGATTCGGTAATATTATAGACCAGGTACGGAACTGATTGAAGTACCTGACTTCAATATCAGTGATCAGGTTCACTGATCTAGATGATTTTAATGTTCACCTCGCTGCGCCTTTTGCGAAATGTACATTATTCGCTATCAGCCATGCACCAGAGCTTCGCTCTGGTCACGGGCTGCGCCCTATATAAGGGAGGGTGATTCCATTCATCCGAGAGCTAGCTCTCTTCTGAACGAAACCACCCTCTCTTATGCACGTCTGTTAGCCTACGCGGAGTTCCCCCTCCATCTGCCAAAAGGTCCGGCCTGCTGCGCTTTCAAATCGCGCAGCGACGCACCTTTTGGCCTTTTCTTTTTGAATTCCTTCAAAAAATTGCCTATTTTTCACGATACCCCGAAGCCTCACCGCCTTTTCCTTTATTTCACCCCTATTCTATGTTAAGATAGGTTAACAAAAAATCATGAAATGATTTCAATTTCAGAAGATTTCATTAATCAGCGAGGTGACAACCATGAATTATGTCTTTGTATCACCGTATTTTCCATCCAATTTTAAATATTTTGCGATCCGCCTGAAAGAAGAGGGGGTCAATGTCCTTGGTGTCGGCTCTGAGCCCTACGACAAGCTGGACCCAGAGCTCAAAGACGCTATGACCGAATACTACAAAGTAGACAACATGGAAGACTATAATCAAATGCTCGAAGCTTGTGGGTTCTTTACTTACAAATACGGCAAAATTGACAGGATTGAGTCCCATAACGAATACTGGCTTGAGCAGGACGCCCGGCTCCGCACGGACTTCAACGTCTTTGGCTTTAAGACTGAGGACATGGCCAATGTCAAATTTAAGTCCAAAATGAAGGAAGTCTTCAGAAGCGCCGGCGTTCCGGTTGCCCGGGGAAAAGTCATCACAACCCCTGAGGAAGCCAAAGCCCTAATCAAGGAAACCGGCTATCCCGTCTGTGCCAAGCCGGACAATGGCGTCGGCGCCGCCAATACTTACAAAATCAAGAATGACGCCGACCTGGACAGGTTCTTCGAAACCAAGCCGGATACGGACTACATCATGGAAGAATTTATTGAAGGCGAGATCCACACCTTCGACGGCCTCGTTGACCGCAGCGGCGACGTCGTCTTCATGAACTCCTTCATCTTCGACAAAGGCGTCATGGAAACCGTCAACGACCAGCTGGACATGTTCTACTATAACCAGCGTGAAATCCCCGAGGACCTCAAAGAACTCGGCCTCGCTGCCGTGAAAGCCTTCAGCCTGAAAGAACGCTTCTTCCACATTGAGTTCTTCCGCCAGAAGGATCAAAAACTCATTGGTCTCGAAGTCAACGTCAGACCACCGGGGGGGCTCTCCATGGACATGTTCAACTTCTCCAACGACATGGACTTCTACAGCCAGTACGCGAAGCTCGTGGCCGGTCATCCCATCGAGATCGACGCCAAGCGCCCGTACTACTGCGCTTACGTAGGCCTCAAGCACCGCGGCCTGATCCGCCACAGCCATTCCACAGGGGATTCGCTGGACAAATACGGCGACTTGGTCGTCCACCACGGTCCAATTGCATCGATCTTCGCTGCGGCCATAGGCGACTATGCCATTGTCATCCGCTCGCCGGAGCTCGAGCCCCTCAAGGAAGCCAGCCGCTTCATCATGGCCCGGGAGAACGCCTAGAACGGATGTAAACGGCAACATCCAAATTCAATTCAACCAAAGACATAAAAATTCTGCCGATGGTGACCCACCCCAAACACCGCATCAGGGTGTGCGTGACATGACCATCGGCAGGGATTTTAAGGAGGACGTCCGACATGCAAGTCGATTATCATCAATTCTACAGCTCGCGCCTGGGGCGCTACATGGAATTCAAAAGCTACGGCCACGCCGGTAAACCCATGATCGTGTTCCCGTCCAGCGGCGGACGCTTCTACGAATACGAGGACTTCAAAATGATCGAGGCAATTGCGCCCTTCATTGAAAACGGGCTGATCCGAGTCTACACCCCGGACAGCATTGACGCCGAAACCTGGCTGAGCAAGTTCGGGTGGCCCGGCGACCGCGCTCGGCATCACAACGCCTATGACGCGTACATCATTGAGGAGCTGGTGCCCTTTATCCGACACCACGCCAACTGGAAGGGCGGCATGATCGCCACCGGATGCAGCATGGGCGGCTATCACAGCGTTAACTTTTACTTCCGTCACCCTGATGTCTTCGACACGGTCATTGCCCTCAGCGGGATCTATGACGCGCGCTTCTTCGTAGGCGAGAATATTGGCGACTACGACGTCTATATCAACTCACCGGTAGACTACCTGAAAAATATGGAAGACAATCACTATCTGGAGGCTTACAGACGGGGCAACATTATCATCTGCACCGGCCTCGGCCTGTGGGAAGAGGACACCATCCGCGACACCAGGGCTATGGAAGCGGTCTTGAAAGCGAAAAGCATTCCGGCATGGATCGATTACTGGGGCTATGACGTGGATCACGACTGGCCTTGGTGGCGGGTCCAGATGCCGCATTTCCTGGGTAAACTGCAGGAACAGGGGAAATTGAGATAGAAATGAAACGGGAATCAGAAGGCCAATATGCGTCTTCAGATCCCCGTTTTTTTTTCTTTTTATTAGGCTTGGGAGACCAGAAGCGGGCAAATATCATTTTCTCCAAAAACACTCGTATCTGATGGTTTTCGCTCCACTCCAACGGGGTAATAACTCATTGACTGGGATCGTGTGACAGTATGTTGTTTGTGGAATGCCTACATCAGGCATGAGGTTTCCGGAATGGAGGAAGTTATATGTATTATGGAATCGAGTTGTTCGAAACAGCCGCTCAACCTGTACTGTCTCAGCGTCACGTGACCTCTGTGGACCAGCTTCCGGTGGTGATTGGAAAAGCTTATGAAGCCGTCTTCAGCTACCTCTATGAGCGCGGCGAGCAGCCTGCGGACATGCCTTTCGTCGCTTACTACAACATGGATATGAACGCCCTGGACGTAGAAATTGGCGTCCCGGTTTCCCGTGTGTTTGACGGCACCCCGGAGATCCTGTCCGGTGAGATTCCGGCAGGAAGGAAAGTTGAAGGCATGTATCAGGGGCCATACGCAGGCATGACCGCCATCTATGATGCCTTGAATCAGTGGATGGCCGAGCGGGCCATTGAGCCGACCGGCGTTGTCTACGAATTCTATTACAACAGCCCGGAGGAAGTGCCTGAGAGTGAGCTGCTGACCAAAGTGGTCTTTTTGGTCAAGTAACCATTTCCAAGGGATTTTAGCCGATGGTCACAGGACCAGCAACGCTCGTCCACGTAACACCGCTTATCCTCAAAACACCACTCGGCTATCAAGTCTCCAACAAAAACTATTAAGGTGGTGAACTCCCTCTTGAGATATCAACATTGCCCCAAATGCGGCGGGTACCTGTCCCTGGAGGAAACACAGGATGTCAACCGGCCTAAATGCACCTCCTGCGGCTTTGTTTTTTTCCAGAACCCTGCAGTCGGCGTCGCCGCCATTCTGATCCGGGACCGCAAGGTCCTTCTGGGCCGGCGCATTGGCAGTTACAGCGGGACGTGGTGTATTCCCTGCGGTTATGTGGAATATACCGAGGATGTCCGGGATGCCCTAATCCGTGAAATGAAAGAGGAGACAGGGCTGGACTTTGAACTGGGTGACATCTTCGCGGTGCATTCCAATTTTCACAATCCGGCCCAGCACACTGTAGGCCTGTGGTTCCTGGCGCAGGCTGAAGGTGACCCAATCCCACTCGATGACTTGGATCAAATCGGATTCTTTACTTACGAAGATTTGGAATCCGCAGATATGGTCCTGGCTTTCCCGACGGACGGTCTGGTGCTGAAGTCCCTGAAGGACAAGGATTTAATAGATTAATCATGGACGCATATGCGAAAGGAGCAGGTGATTGATTTGGATTTAGGACTCAAGAACAAAACGGCCATTGTGCTGGCCTCAAGTGATGGCCTCGGTAAAGCCATAGCCACAGAATTTGCCATGGAGGGCGCCAATGTCATGCTGTTCAGCTCATCAGAAGTCAAGCTGAAAGCGGCAGCGGATGAAATTGAGATTCTAAGCGGGCGCCGTCCACTGTACTGTGTGGGTGATTTGAGAAAACCTGAGGACCTCTCGCACCTGGTGGATGAAACCGTCAAAACCTATGGCTCCATTTACGCGCTGGTCAACAACGCAGGCGGACCACCGGCCGGCACCTTTGAGCAGTTTGAGGATGATGTCTGGCAGAGTGCCTTTGAGCTGACGCTTTTGTCCTATGTCCGGATGATCCGTCTGGTGCTGCCGCACATGAAAGTCGGCGGAGGTGGGCGTATTCTGAATTCCACCTCCTCGTCCGTGAAACAGGTTCTGGAAAACCTGATCCTGTCCAACACTTTCAGAAATGGTGTGGTGGGTCTTTCCAAGAGCCTCTCCCAGGAACTGGGTCCCGATGGGATCCTCGTCAACGTCATAGGCCCTGGCCGCATTGGCACTTCGAGAATCACCTATCTCGACCAGATCAGGGCAGACCGAATGAACGTGTCCGTGGAAGAGATTGAGAGAGAAACCTTCAAGAACATTCCGCTGGGTCGCTATGGAAAGCCGTCGGAGTATGGTAAGTTGGCCGTATTCCTGTGCTCGGAGGCCAATACCTACATCACCGGACAAACGGTGCTGGTGGATGGCGGATTGACGAAGGCACTGTAAATTAGGGAGATGGAAGAGGGGTGGCAATAGATACTTGCCGCTGACACCCGCTTCCAACACCCGCTTCCACATCAGGCAACCTGATTCACTCATACAAAAAAGCAAAAATCCCCGTAGTGCCCTGGGCACCACGGGGATTTTTTGGAGGAAAATCGATGTTTTTCCGGATTAAACCTCATATTCCGCCTAACTAAAATTTCCAAATAAAATATTTTCTGTTTCCAATATTTACAAAAAGGATTTTTCGAATCGACCTCGAATAATAGTAATATCAAGGTTTTACGAGGAGAGATTCTGATGG
>Ga0302240_1001063_pt1 | contig 23420 bp, 23 predicted proteins | sample AAG_UR_His_MG_FD_193538 | JGI IMG/M metagenome (GOLD analysis project Ga0302240, IMG submission 193538) | Enriched activated sludge microbial communities from anaerobic digester in WTTP, New Holstein, Wisconsin, United States - AAG_UR_His | ecosystem: Engineered > Bioreactor > Anaerobic >... | reverse complement strand
TTAAGCGGTTAAGCATATATAAATGGAATACTTGGGCTGTCAGCTCATGTGAATTGCATGATAATGCGGGGGTGTAGAACATGGTTATAACCGAAGTCAGGATTTTCCCGAAAAACGAGGAAAAATTGAAGGCGTATGCTGCTGTAACTTTTGACAATGTTTTTGTTGTTCACAATTTAAGGATCGTCAAAGGCGAAAAAGGTCTGATGGTCTGCATGCCGTCCAGAAAGAAAAACGACGGAACGTTTAAGGACATAGCCCATCCTATAACAAACGAATTCAGAGGCGAACTTGAAAAAATAGTTCTCGCCGCTTACGATAAAAAGTTAGCGGAAGAACCTCCTAAAATATAAAAATACGCAAATTTTCAATTCCGAGATGGTGTAATGGCAGCACAAGAGAATTTGGATCTCTTTGTCTAGGTTCGAATCCTAGTCTCGGAGTTTTTTTTACTTCGGCTTTTTTGTTTATACTGCGTCGTTCGGATGTTCGGGTACCTCCGGCTCCGCCTGTTCACAGTACACGCTCACATCCTCACTTCTCGTCTAACCAAAAAATACTTGTAAAAATTTGTCGTCCAAAAGAAAATCATCTTCGGTTTATCAATAGAATTGATAAATCCGCCAAACAGCCTAAAATCCTTCGTAAAAATCGCAAGGCAAAACATTTTTCTCTCGCATTAAATTGTTGTTCTCTATATTTCACTCCATAGCATATTTATATTAAAATTATTATAATATCATTGCCGGTACGCAAAGCAATTTGTTGGATATATTTTCAAACTTTATATGTGTTTCGGGTTTTTTGATTTTGATAAAATGCAATTATTCTCTTACCAATCGTCAGTATTCTTTTTCTTTTGAATGTTTTCTGAGATATTTTTTTTCACAGGTTGATTTTCATTGTCTTGAGATCTGATTATACATCCTTTATCTATACCAAAATCTTCTATAATCTCAACTTCCGAAGTTTTGGGAGATATTCGAATCACTTTTACTTTTCCAACTGATTTTTCAATTGCAAGATTATTAAGAGTTCCATCATCTAGGACATTTTTTGTAGCATAAACTTCAAATTCTTCGCCAACTACAATACCTGCATCTTTTCCACAATTAATAAAAGCACTAGTACCTGTTTTTTCAAGTATTAAAATCGGATACAATTCTTCAATAATTTGACGGGTGATTTTTCTTGTTAATAGATTTATTGTTTTATTTGACAATACTATATCAAATTCTTCATTTGTTAATTTTATTAAAGAATATTGTTTTTCAATTATATTTTTCTCTAGTTGAATTTTACCGGTAGATGAATTGAGCAGTCTTAAACTAACTCCTAACCGAATAAAACTTTTCTCATCAGCAAGAGGTTTTTGAAATTTAGATTTCTCTTGGCCAACAAGAAAATCATTAATCCCTAAAAGAACAATATATTCTATGCCGGATATTTTGCCAAATTCTGCTTTTTTAGAATCATTTATATCAACTTGGCCGAGTCGTTCATCTGAAAACTTCATTTCTTCAAAAAGACGGCTAAGATCTTTTTGATTTCTATCAAACACATCAAATTTTCCCGAGTTTACCAAAGCATGCCTAATACTTTCTTTGAGATTTTGTTGAATTACGCTCGGAACATCTACAGATGTATCTATTTCTTCAATAAAACCTATTTTTATCTTCTCTGCATATGTTGTTGATATAACACAAAAATAAGCTATACATACAAAAAATAAAAACTTTAACCTATGCATATTAATATACCTCTTTATCAATCATAAACTACAGTCTTACATAAACTATCATTAAGTTAAAATTACTTTTGTTTTTCGCTTACTTTTGATTCTAATTTTGTATTTTGTTCTTGTATATCTAGTGGCTTTTCGATTTCTTTTAAATTTACTATAAACTCCGCATTGGCTATTACATTAATATCTCTTTCAAAAGTGCGGTATCCATCTCTTGTAACTCTTAATCTATGTAAGCCTGGCATTGCAAAAAATTCTCCGTCTACAGTTTCTATAAGAATTCCGTCTAATTCAACTGTTGCATCAGAAACATTAGTTTTTACATTAAATCTAACACTTTCTATATCAGCTTTTGAAGTTTTGACAGTGTCAATATTGTCTAGAATTTTTACGGAAATATCTTTAGAGGCTTGATTAATGAGAATTGGTAAAGATTGTTCAATATCTGCGAATGTAAAATTACTTTGTTGATTCCCATGAACTCTCTTTTGAACACGAATATTCTCTGCTAAAATTGTTCCAGCATTTACACCATTTAGAATTTTAACGGCAATGTCGGCTGTTATTTTTAAATCATTAATTTGATTGTTATAAACTGTATCTGTAATATTATTAACAACTATGTCTTCTATATCAGCAATAAGCAAATATTTGGCCCCTATTGCTTGAGAAATTCTCAAAGCAGAAGCCTTTTGTTCAATTGTTTTTTTATCAACAGCATCTTCTTTATTTGATTTATTTTCTTCTTGTTTTAATACAGAAAGCAATTGCAAATAATCCCTAAAATTTGATATTTTGAAACTGCTTTTGATATTCTCTTGTCTAAAAACATTTATAACATCATTTTTATTTATAACTGTAAATTTCCCGGTTATTTGACTAGCTATTGCAGAACAGAGCATATCCCCATATTTATCATAATTTGGATTGTTAGTGTTATTATTTGTAAATATTGCAATAGCCAGCGGTATATCTTTTTGACCAGTAACACTCAAACTATTTTCAGTATAAGCCCTACCGGTAAAAAGAAAACAAAAAAGAACAGTTATAAGCAACAGTTTTTTTTTAAACATATTGATTATTCGCCACCAAGCAAAGCTGTTGCATCTTTTGGAACAGAAATATTTTTAGATTTCGCATATGACATATACGAACCTAAAATATCTTTAGAGAGTTTTAAATCCGTAGGGAGTGCTTTAGCTAAAGTCAATGAGACATCTGCAATACCTTTTAATTTCGCAACATCCATAGGAGAAGCACTAGAAACGGCTGACTGCGCCTGAGTAGATAATGTCTGTACAGTTCCAACAAGTTCTGTTTCCATCACAATGGCTTTTGCTAAATGCCCCATGCTCTGCCCCAACAATGCTTGAGATTCAGCACTTAACTCCTTTTTATCAGCCATTTGTTTTTCAATCACTTCTACTGCTTCTTTAGATGCTTGTTGAGCTTTATCAACATTGCCAGCATTAATATTTCCTTCTTTTAGTGAGTTAACAGCCGCCAATTTTTCAAGAACTTCTTTTTTTACACCAAATGCCTCACCTGATTTTTCCAAACTCGCAATTAACTCTTGAGTAGTTGCTAAATAAGATTTAACAGCACTGTCTTTAGAAGCACTTAAGTCTGATGAACTTGCTCCGCTACCACCACCAGTTGCACCAGACAGAGTTTTTCCTAACCCACCAAATCCAGCAAATACCGAATTGGTTACAAAAAACATAACAGCAACTACAACAAATAAAGCTGACTTTTTCATTTTCTCTCCTTAGCCTTTGTTAAATTACCTGCTTTGTTTAAGCCTTAATTGATCAACAAGATCTTTAGCTGCGGACGAAGCAGCATTTATTAAAGCATTTGTTTTTGCCACCTTAAAATCTTCGCCAAGACCACTGTACTGAACAGGGCCAACACTGCACACCTTTCTTACAAATTTGCCTTCAAGATCCCAAATATATCCATTTACCCTAACATAAACTTTTTTCATACCTGTTGCTTGGTCAACCATCTGTTCGCCAACATCTAATGTGGCAACTGCAAGATAATTTAAACCGGCTGACCTTGCAGCTGAAGTAGCAGTTTTTTTTGTAACATCTGAAATTTCATCTCCTTCAACAAAATCAGAAATAAAACTTTTAGTATCAATATTTGCTTCAAAAGGTTCGACAACGGAATATTCAGCTTTATTAAAAACTTCTGAAACTTTACTTCCTATATCTTCAGGAATATAACTTCTATACGAAAACTTGTCGGCTTTTTTTTCTGTTGAACCGCCTGAAGTTTTTTCCATTACTCTTTCGTTTTGTCCGGATAATCCATCTTCAGATTCAGATATATTGACTGCCTCAGATTCAGAAGTTATTTCTGTTTTTTTATCTTCAAATTTTCTTACGCTATCAGTTTCACGCGCAACAAAAACAAAAGACAAATAAATTTCTTCACCTTTTTTCTTACTTGCTGATTGAATGTTCTGATTTATTATTTCCTCAATTTGTGCCTCATTTATAGATGCTTCAACCCCTATAGTCCAATATCCATTACTCCAGCTGCCATCATCAAGAGCAACAACATCAGGTACATAAACTGTAATATTATTTTTGAGTTGATCTATAATATTATTTAAAATTCTGACTCTCTGAGAATCAAGCCCGGCAATATATTTATTAAGAGCTTTCGTGCGAGCATCTTCAAGAGCACGTTTTTTCTGATTAGTAGTTGCTGTTTTGGTTATTTTTGTTTCAACTTGACCTAAAACTTTAATTTTTTTATATTCAGCTTGTACAGTACCAACCATTGTTGCTAATATAATGCCACATATTAAAAATGTTACTTGTTTAAACATCGCGTAATTACCTCCGTATAAAATTTTTTATCCTCTTTAATCTTTTTTGTTGCTTCTACCATAATGATTCCTGTCATTTCATCAAAAACAGCAAAATCATCAAATGTTTTTTGTAATTTTGGAATATTTTTTACAGCACCAAATTTAATTTTCTCATCCCAATAAATTCTATTAAGCTCCGGATCATAAACTTTTACTGTTATATATATGCCATATAGAAAAGCATCTTCTCCTATCCCTTCTTTATAAAGATTTTTTACTAATTTACGTATGATTAAATCTATACCATAACTCGCATCCGGAATCTGAAAATCTTGAACTTTGGCATCTGAAAAAACCAAAGACATTTTACCGCCTAAATAATCCTTTGAATACGGAAGAAATGAAATATTTAACCTATTAGATAACGTATCGGCAAAACGCTGGGCAATAATACTCTCAAACATACTAAGGTTATCTTGATATTCTTGCAGGTTTAACTTGGCCTCATCTTCAACAATAACATTCAATACTTTCATATTCAGAAAAGCGTCATTTTTCAATGTTATATTTTGCATTCGACCCTTCAAAGTTTGCAAAACACTAAAATCTTCAGAAAAAAACAATTGCTCTATTAACTTTGTTTTATACTCTTCATCCGGCAAAGTTTTTCTCACGTCTATATACTCAAGATAAATAGGATATGTCGCAACCACTTTCATTCCGTCAAAATTGAGAAATGTCAAGTTGCACGATAAATTAACAACTACTTTATAAAAATCATCTATATTCACTATGCTAATATTTTCGCGTGTTATTGCTAATGCCATAGCAATTTTGGTGTTAGAATCTTCTCCAATTGTTAGATTAATCCCTTGCATTAAGGAAGCATTATCTTGAAAAAAAATTTGAACTTCTTTATCAAAAATTGACCGGCCATCTTCATCTTTATTTGAATTCAAAATATTTGTATATTTAAAGCGGGTTGCTATATCTCCAAAATCCCCTACAAAAGCAAAACCGGCATATTTAACATCTTGAGATGCAAATAATGCCGATGCAGAAAATACCATTAACACAAAAACAAAGAAGTTTTTTACTCCAAAATTTTCCAAAGAAAACACGAGGCCTCTATGCAAAAATTAATTAAATCCACTCTATCTTTTAGAAGGATTCTATTAAATCCCAGTGATATTGTCAAATTATCATAATAAGCAACAATATATTATATTGGACTTATTTGTATGTAAAATAATCATTATTTATTTATAAATCTATACATGATAATGTATAGTAAATATGATTTGTCAGTTTAATTTCCGCTATTAGTCGTTCTAAGGCTGAAATATTAGCATGAAATTCTAACAGCTCAGAATAACAATTTGATATAATTTGTTCAAATTCTGTATTAATCTCGGAGTTTTTTTACTTCGGCTTTTAAGCCCTTTTTGATTTTTTTTGAACTTCGGATACCCTTCTCGCTACCGCTCGGCTGTGCTAGGTATACCTCGTCCAAAAGAAAATCAAAAATCATCTTAAAATCCATAGTAAAAAATAACGCATCATACCACTCCGCTGTTCACAGTATACTCTCGCATTTTGCCGCCTCGTCTAAAATAAAAATACTGCATAAAACTTTAATATCAAATAACATCAAGAAAATGTATAATTTATAAAAAATAAGAGGTTTTGATGAAAATTTGTAAAAATTGCAATACAAAAAATAATGATATAAATTCGTTTTGCACAAACTGCAAACAACCTTTTAATGATATAAAACAAAAAACCAACACCGAAGATTTGAACAAAATACCAAAAATCATAAAAGTACTTTTTATTTTTGTGCTTGTTATGTTGTCCTTAGGATTATTGCAAATACAAAAAAATAAAATAAAACAACAAGTCCGCAATTATTTTAAACAACAACTCATACAAGAAGTAAACAAAGATACAAACAAAGAAAAACTACTTTCTGACAACACTGTTGCACCAAATGATTATAAGATAAATGAACATAATACTATAACGGCTCAACCTACTAAAAAATATAATTTTGACGGTATTGTTTTTCCAAACGATGATGATGCTGATATTGCCCTCACAGGAGAAAAACTTGAAAGAATAATTGATGCTGACAAAAATGAAATAAATTTTGATGATACTGTTTTCCCGGACGATGATAGAGATGCTAAAAAATTAATATCTCAAATCTATATAAAATTTAATAAACTTGGATTTTTTGCCGATAATATTCAACAAACAAAAAATGCAATGCCCGCAGAATTGGAAGATATAACGATACCTGATACTCTCAATGATAATAAACAATTGCAAGAAATTGAATTTAAAAAAAATAAATTAATTTTAAGATTGGATAGCATTGATAAATATCTAAATATACTTATAAAATTAAAAAATTCAAATCAACAAAATTTACAATCTCTAAGGACTAGATTAAAATTTTGCAAAAAACAATTACTAGAACATAAATTAAACTTAAGTGAAGATGAGCCAACACTACAAGAAATAGGCTATATTCAAAAAACATTAAAACAACTTAATGATCTAGAAATTAAAATTATTCAACAAGAGAACAAAAAGCTAAGTTTTAAAATTAAAAATTTTATTAAACAAAACAAAGCAGATCTAATCGATTTCAGTATATTATCAATACTTTTAATTCTATTTATAATTACAATGATAAAAACATCCGCATATAAAATATTTATATCATTAACATTATTAAAAACTTTTTTAAAAGAACATAAAAATTTGTTAATATTAATTTCTTCATCTTTATTATTTTTGTTTTTGGCTATTGCTAGTGATGGTAAGTTTTCAGCAGGCTTTTATACATTACTAAGAATAACTGTAACAACAACAAGCTGTTATATTATCTATTTAGAATTTATTAAAAAAAATATTTTCTTTTATTTATTGCTGGCAACAGCAGTCTTATTTAATCCAATAATACAGTTGCATTTTCACCGTGATACATGGCAAACAATAGACTTCTTTGCAGGATTTTTATTAATAGTGTATCTAATTTATATAATAACAAAATTTGTCAAAAAATAAAGACATCCATGTATAAAATAGATAAATGTGCTAATACTTACAATTTCAAGTTTTCTTCTCGCTACCGCTCGGCTCTGCTAGGTATACCTCGTCCAAAAGAAAATTAAAAATCATCTTAAAATCCATAGTAAAAAATAACGCATCATACCACTCCGCTGTTCACAGTATACACTCGCATTTTGTCGCCTCATCTAAAATAAAAATACCGCATAAAATTGCTGTGTTTTATATTTATTTCACACCCTAGCATATTTATATTAAAATTATTATAATATCATTGCCGGTACGCAAAGCAATTTGCGGGATCGGCTTTTTTGTTTATACTACGTCGTTCGGGTGTCTCTTGTCTAATTAAAAAAAATAGAAATTACAGAAATATATTGTAAAGATGAGCAAAAAAATATAATATAATTTTACTAATATATTAAAATTTAACAGTTGGTGGAGCAATGGAATACAATAAGCTTTATCAAGAATTAAATTTTGCTTTAGAAAAAACAACAAGCCAAGAAATTTCTGCCTGGGCAAAAAAAATGTTGCCAGTTTTACCTAAACTTTTTGCAAGACGAGTTAAAAATTTATGCAAAACTTTATTAAAACTTGGAAAGCTCGGAATACAAGAAACTTTCGGATTTATTAAGGCCTATTTCAATAAAAGATTAACTTCACACGCCAAAGAACGATTAAAATTTATATCTTTAAAAGTTACATACGGTTTAACCATATGTAAAAAATTACTTGAATTAACCGTTAAAAATCCTAAAAAATATTTACCGGGTTTGTTAGCCGTAGCACTCGGGGCAACTATAGGCTCAGGCGGTATAGACGCTAACGGTGGAATCTCTGACCAAGATATTAATCTGTTCGGCATAGAAGACCACAGATCCATTTTTACCCATTCAATCATAGCCGGAACAGTTGTTGAATTTTGTATTTTGGCTGTTACAAATTTTTCAGATATTATAATAGAAAAAATGCCTGACAATCATTCAGTGTTCTGGGATAAATTATCGGAACAAAAAAACGATATTTTACAAAAATTCAGCATGGGTATAAGTGCAGGAATCGCATATCACTTAGCGATAGATGGTTCTTTGCAAACTGCTCCATATAAAGACTTGCCCGTTTCTATGCCTATGGAAGCTCATCAGGCTCTATTTGAAATAAACGCAATGGCAGAAGGAATTGATACCGCTAATAAAAATACAAAATAACAGTTAAAAAGGAGTAGAAATGCCTAAATTCAAAAAAAAACTTTTTGTTTGCGGCGTTGACGGAACTCTTTTTATTCCGAATAAAATTGAAGGCACTGATATCTCTTCCAATTGTTGGCAATCACTGGCAAAAATACTTGGCGAAAATGCGATAGCAGAAGAAAAAGAAAATCATAAAAAGTGGCAGAACGGAGAATTTGAAAATTATACCGAATGGGTCAAAGCTTCTTATCGCATGCATAAAAAATACGGCCTTAAGAAAGAACAATTTGACTCAGTAATAGACAATACCGTTTACAATAAGGGCGTTGAAAATTTCTTTGAAAATTTAGACAGGGAAAAATGGGCCACGGTGCTAATATCAGGCGGTTTTCAAAATCTTATACATAAAGCAGAAGAACATCTTGATATCAGCATGGGATATGGTGCCTGCGAATATATATTTGATCAAAACGGATATCTCGATAAATTGCATGAATTACACCCTTCTGATTTCAAAGGGAAAATTGATTTTTTAAAAATCAATTTAAAAAACTTAAAATTAAATATAAAAACGGACTGGGTTTTTGTCGGCGATGATAAAAATGATATTGAAATAGCAAAAATTGCACCTTTAAGTTTTTGCATAAATCCCCATAAAGATTTAAAAAATATTAAAAACATCATAGAAATAGAATCTTTTACAGATATTTTACCGTATATTAATAATATAGAAAAATATATACAGCCTTATGAACATATAATAGAACAAGACGACCAAATCGATAAATTAAATTTAAAAATCCAGACTCTTGAGGAAAAAATTAAAAATTATTCTACACATTACGAAATAGAAAAAAGAAATAAACGAATTTTTGAACTGGAAATAAAAAATAAGAAACTTTCCCAAGAAAATAATGATTTAAAAGGTAAAATAAATAAATTTGATATTGAAAAATTACAAATAAATGAAAATTTTTATACAAAGAACCCCAAAAAAAATTTACAGGATATAGCATTAAATTTCAAGATAGCGGTTGTAGGATTTAATATAGAAATGCCTGTTTTTTCACATTTGTCAAATATAAAAAATATAACTCTAATTCAGGCAGGCGATACGCATTTTAATTTGTCAAAAGTCAAGCAAATCGATTTCCTGTTTGTGGCAATAGATTACGTATCACATTCAGTTTCTTGGCGGGCAATACACAATATAGATAAAAAAACAAAAGTATTTAACTTAAGGGGTGGCCTTTACACAAACCAGATAAAAGCAGCCATAGCCAATACAGTTATTGAAAATACTAATAATATCTAAAAAAACAGCCCACAGATAACATGTATTTTTTCAATGATTAATTTTTAAGTTTTTTAGCAAAAAATCAAAACTATAAACAGTTTTTTGGGTACGCTGAGTTTGTATGCTTGGGGACTTTCGGCTCCGCTTGTTCACAGTATACTCTTCGGTTTGCTTTGCAAATCCGCCCGACAGCCCGCATTTTATCGCCTCATCTAAAATAAAAATACAGCATAAAATTGCTCTTATAAAATTTTAATTTCTATTTCTAAATCTTTTGAGTGGAGATGAGTTTTTGGAGAGCGAGAATATCTTCATCGTTGGCAAGGACTAACAATATATCGGCTTGTTCTATGACTGTTGAACCTGACGGCACGATAAACTGGCCCTGACGGGAAATTAAAACTATAAGCAGTTTGTATGTACTCCAAACCTCTCTATCTTTTTTTTTAATATTTTTTGTTTGTCCTTAAAAAAAGTATAATTACTTTAATGAAATATGAATATTTATTAAAAAAGATCTTGCTTATTTTTTTAGGCTTTATTTTTTCATTTTTTTATTAGAATTTGTTTTACAAACAGCTTCTTTTATAACAAAAATTGTTATATCTGCGCAAAATAAATCTTTAGAATCGCAAATTGCCAATGCTAATTTCAAAAAAAACAAAAACACATTAACAATTCTTTGTATTGGAGAATCAACAACCTATAAACAATGGCCGATTCAATTACAGATGTATCTTAATAGAAACAAATCATCCGTAAATTATCAAGTCGTAGATTGTGGTATTCCCGCAACAAATCTTGATTTAATACTCAAAAATCTAGACATGCAATTAAAAAAATATAATCCTGATATCATAATTTCCATGATGGGGATTAATGATATACCAAGAGGCAATCTCACATATATAAAACATCAACTTAAAACAATTGAATTATTAGAATTGTTAAAATTACATATTATGTTTAAAGAACCTATTTTTAATCATTATGACTTTGATGGTTTTGTAAAATTCAAAAAAATTGCTGAAGAATATTACTCTGATTTTAAAAAACCTCCTAAAAAACTACTAGATTTATTGAAAAAAGAGCCGGACAATCTAATGATACTCGCAAATTTGATTATATTATATAACGACAGAAATGATTTTGCAAACACAGAAAAATATTTTAAGATTTATTCAAATTTAGAACATGTTTTATCACATAAATTTATGATAATTGCAAGTTCTATTTGTTATACTTATATTCATCAAGAAAAATATTCTGAGGCTCTCAATCTTATTTCAAATATCTTATCAAACAATAACATAACAAAATTTGAAAAAAATAACTTTATAAATCAAATATCAGGTGGTTTTATAAATTCTCCTGATGATAAGCTCATTTTGTTTTATGATTTATTATTAAGTTATAATTGTTCTGCAGAAGCTGTCAGCACAGTATATCAATACTGTCAAAGACATAATATACCTGTTAAAAACAAACCTAAAAAATACATACCAGTAATATCTTTTCAAAATGAATATGTGCAGAAAATATACTTAAATTTTGCAGAAAAACTTGAAGAACACAACATAACTTATTTTTGTATGGGATATCCGAGAATCCCAATATCTCAATTAAAAAATATTTTTAAGAACTCTGACTTGCGAGAAAAAATAATATTTATTCAAAACCAAACAAATTTTGAAAAAGAATTAAAGAATACGTCATATTATGATTTATTTAACGATAGTTTTGCAGGAATCTTTGGACATTGTACTGATAAGGGAAATGAGCTGATAGCAATCAATATAGGAAAGTCCATTCTATCTTTAACTGATTAAATCATAAATTATTTATTATATCTGTCAAAAAAAACAATGAAAATATATTTTTATTGATATTGTATTTTATTTTCTGTTATATTTTTTTAGATGTGAAAATTATATTTTGTAAAATACCGATATCTTCATCGTTGGCAAGGACTAACAATATATCGGCTTGTTCTATGACCGTTGAGCCGGACGGGACTATAAACTGGCCCTTACGGGAAATTAAGGCTATAAGCAGTTTTTCCGGCACTCCCAGTTCTGCTATTGTTTTGCCTACTGCCGGGGATTCGTAAGGAACGGGAATGTCTGCGAGTTACGCCCTTAAACAATCAACACCAGCCTAATTGTTCAGTAACATATCAATATTTGTAATAATATAATTTTTTCAGTATAATAACAAAAATTTACTATCCGTGATATTGCATTTATGAAAACTTTATTCCTAATCTTCCGAAAGCATTCATCTATTATTATTACTGTTTCAGTATTTCTTGCAATTGCTTTACTAAACTCTCTTATGTATGTTGAATTAAATCCTGATACAGATTCCATTGAAAGCTTTGTAATCGCTCTAAAAACCGATAATATTTTTATCGGAACATCCCGAATGGCTTTTACGCCTAGAACTGTTAAAAATGATGTTGATAAAATATTCGCAGCATTATTTTATAACCAAATATATTTTGAAAATGGTTGTTATGAAGCTTTTCCTTGTATTTCCCGTTATTTTACAAATATCTTACCTCACTTATCGGTTACTATCCCACACTTTTTATTTTCTGTAAATGACGTTAATGTTTTATTGAAAATTTTTACATTCTCTCTTCATTTCACACCGATAATATTTTTACTTATAATATATTTGCTGCTCCCTAAAAAAGAAACTTTTGAAATAATTCTCTTATCTTTTTTAACATATATGGTATATTTACGATATTATCTGTTGACAGAAACTATTTTAACCGCACTATTTTCATGGGCAATATTTAATTTTTATTTATACAAAAACTTTAATAAATTATCTTTGTTTGATTCAATAATAATATTATCATTTTCTTTTCTTTTAATAAGCAGTCATCCTATCGTTGTTATTATCATTCCTATTTTGTTTTTTTTAGGAATCAAAAAATTATCAGAATCAAAAAATATTATATTAGTATGCAGTTTGTTTTTATTGTTTATTGCCTGGATCTTTAATATGTTTTATACTTTCAATTCTGTGGGAACAATGCCTGATTTTTATTCCTTGGAATCTCTGCAAGATTTTAATCTATATCTTATACTATCCGTAATTTTAATTTTAACAATCTCAATGTTTAAAAAAAATAACATTCTTATGACAATACTTTTAATTCTATTTGCAGTTATAATCGGAATTATTGTAACAAAAACATCCTATTCGGCAGGATTTAACGCCAGAATACTTGCTTGCTATATAACTTTTTTATTTATGATTTTTTTGATATTTGTACTTAAATTTAACATTTATATAAATTATAAATTTATAAAATTTATTAATATAATAATGATATTATCTATATTTATATCTTCAATAGGATATGCAAAAACAATATATAATCACAATTTAAAAATAAAGCACTATATGCAAACACACGATTTAATAGATATAAATGAATTTAAGATAAAATATTCGGCTAAAAATAAATATATACTTATATTATCTGTAATTATGAATTCCATAATGTTAAAACCCGATTATAATTGTAAAATAGCATTAAATGATATGGTATTGCCTCAAGAGATTATTAATCATAGCCGCATATTAAAAAATTTTAATATTGATATTGATAAAATTTATAAAGGATTATCAGATTAATATCCTACAAGCGCAATAATTATATGTCCCGTTTTTCTTTTGTCAATATTTTAAAACTGCCGATTTAAGTTCTTCTTTTTGAGTTGGAGCCCAACATTGTCTCAACAACTTTTCCATCATTAAAAATCATAAGCGTCGGCATGCTTCTTATGCCGTACTCGCTTGCTTTTGAACCGAAACATCAACTTTTGCCCTTTTACTTTACTCGCAAATTTCTCCGCAAAGCGCCCAAGCACCGGATGTATCATTTAGTTTTAAAATTTGTATCATTAAAAGTTGCATTGAAAATTTTATTTACCGAATTTTCAAAACGAACCTGATATGATTGTTGTTTGGATAATTTTGTTTTGGGTATAAAATTTTACATAAAATCAATTATTTGCCTTTTATAAAATTGTACATCATCGTTGTTTTCTATTTAATTGCAGAAATAATTTTTTGGAGTTCGGTGATATCTTCATCGTTGGCAAGGACTAACAATATATCGGCTTGTTCTATGACTGTTGAACCTGACGGCACGATAAACTGGCCCTGACGGGAAATTAAAACTATAAGCAGTTTTTTCGGCACTCCCAGTTCTGCTATTGTTTTGCCTACTGCCGGGGATTCATAAGGAACGGGAACATCTGTAAGCTCCGCGTCCATTCCGTCCATTTTTTCAAACTGTATTGGATAATGTATTTTTTTATCTATCGGAGCGTCCAGCCCGAGAAGTTTTGAAACTAACGGTATTGATGTTCCCTGTATAAATACTGAAATTGCAACTACAAAAAACACGATATTAAAAATTACGTTCGCCTGATCTATTCCTGCTGTCAGAGGAAAAGTAGCAAGAATAATCGGAACGGAGCCTCTCAATCCCACCCATGAAATCATAATCTTTTTTGCAAATTTCATTTTAAACGGAAGAAGGCTTATTAAAACTCCGGCCGGTCTTGCTACAACCATAAGCAAAACCGTTATAAGAAGTCCTTTCCATATATATGGAAGAACCTGAGACGGGAATACCAAAAGACCGAGCGTAACAAACATGACTATCTGCATAAGCCATGCTATTCCGTCATGGAATTTTTTTATCATTCTTTTATTCTGAAATTCAAATTTGCCGAGCATAAGCCCTGCGACGTAAACGGCTAAAAATCCGTTTCCTTTTACAAAACCGGCAATTGTAAAAGTGAGAAGAACAAGCGAAATCATTATAACGGGATAAAGACCTTCGTATTCAAGATTAAGCCTTTTAATCAAAAATAAACTGAACTTTGCCATTATATAACCGACTGCCAAACCCATCCCCATATCTATAATAAAACTCGGGATAAGAGAAATAAATTTTGTCCCCTGAACAGTTATAAGGCTTATCACGCCGATTGTAAGAAAAACAGCCATCGGATCGTTGCTTCCCGATTCAAATTCAAGAAGAGGTTTAAGCGGTTTTTTAAGACTTATTTTTCTTGACCTTAACGTTGTAAAAACAGCGGCCGCATCTGTTGAGGATACAATAGAACCGAGCAGCATTCCTTCAAGAATAGAAAAATTTAAAATATAAACGGCAAAAAATCCTGTAACGAGCGCTGTAATCAAAACGCCTAAAGTTGAAAGTATTATTCCCGGTAAAATAACAGGTTTTGTTTCTTTCCAGTCGGTATCAAGGCCGCCTGAAAAAATAATAAATATCAAAGCGACTGTTCCTATAGATTTGGCAAGCACGGCATTATCAAAATAAATGCGTCCGATACCTTCAGAACCTGCAAGTATCCCTATACCCAAAAAAATAAGAAGAACCGGAACTGCAAACCTGTCTAAAACCTTGCTTGAGAGAACGCTTATAAATATTAGAAGCGAAATTAAAAACAACCAAAACTCAAATGACATTAATTTCCTTTTTAAACAAAAATATTTTTGATAACCTATTTTAACATTTTTTTAAAACTTTGACATTTATTATTTTATTTAATAATTTAAGTAAACTAAAGGGAGGAATATTAAAATGAAAACTATTTTATATGTAAAAGCAAACCCGAAACCAAACGAACTTTCCAGAACGTTCCAAATTTCAGAAAAATTTATTGAAAGCTACAGTAAAAAAAATCCTCAGGATAAAATAATAACGTTAGACTTATACAAAGAAAACATTAATTTTTTGACTATAGAATCAATACAGCAAATTTTCGGACCAAAAGATGAAAGCAGTAAAAACAATCCTCTGCTTTCTTATGCTTATACTTTTGCCAAAGCCGACAAATACGTCATTGCCGCGCCTCTTTGGAATCTGGGAGTCCCTTCAATATTAAAAGCATACTTTGATTATATAACCGTAAAAGATATTTCATTTAAATATACAGCCGAAGGACCCGTCGGATTATTAAAAAATAAAAGTGCGCTGTATGTATCTGCCCGAGGCGGCAAATATGATACTGAACCGATGTCAAACTTTGAATTCGGCGAACGCTACATAAAAACAATTCTAAATTTTTTAGGAGTTGTAAACTATAGTGCAATATTTGCAGACGGCGTTGATATAATGGGCGCCGACATAAAACAAATTATTAATACGGCTGTTGAAAAAGCAGCGAAACTTGCCGAAATTTTTTAATTAAAAAATTATATATTTATTTCTTTTATCCATTGTTTGATTTTTGACTCTATTTCGTCTCTGACTATTCTTGTTTTCGCTTTCTTTTCTTCAAGATTATCTTTAAAAGAAGACGGATCGGCAAAACTCCAGTGGATTTGTTTTACGACACCCGGGAAAATTGGGCATGTTTCAGACTGGGATTCGTCGCAGACGGTAATAACATAATTAAAAAAACTGCCGTTTTTATAAAAATCAAAAACGCTTTTCGTTTTATTGTTTGAAATATCTATCCCGATTTCTTTCATAACTTCAACGACTATGGCATTAAGAGTACCCGGTTCAATCCCTGCGCTTGTAACTTCAAATTTATCACCGCCGTGTTTTTTCAAAAATGCTTCAGCCATCTGGCTTCTTGCAGAATTGTGAACGCATACAAAAAGAACTTTAATTTTATCCATCCGTGCCTCTTGTCTTATTTTTTAAAAAAATCTTTTTGCGAACATCTGTCAGTTTCAATCTGAAGCGTTACATGGTCAATTTTGTATTTTTCTTTAAGCAGCTGCTCAATTTTTCCGGCGATAGAACAAGCCTGCGACAGCATACAATCTGTAATATCAACATGAGCCTCAAAATAAACGGTATTCTCGTTTGACATCCAAGTATGGACATGGTGTATGCTACGGACTTCCTCAAAATTTTCAATATCTTTTTGAATCGCCGCATAATCCAGATCGGCAGAAGACTGCATAAGAATATCAACCGTTTTTTTAACTATTTTCCAGCTTTCTATCATAATATAAACTGCTATTACCAAAGTAATAACGGGATCTATCCAAAAGATATGCCAGACTGAAATCGCAATGCTTCCCAGCACGACGCCTACCGACGAAAGAGTATCCCCCAAAATATGAAGATAACTCGATTTTATATTCATATTATTGTGTGATTCTTTTTTCAATAGAAGCATTGAAATAAAATTCGCCAAAAGACCTACTGTTGCGATAACAAACATAATAGTGCCGTTAATTGTTTCGGGGTTTTGAAAACGTTTTACTGCTTCAAATATTAAAAATAAACAAATTACCAGCAACACGGATGCATTAATAAAAGCAGCTATGATTTCCGCTCTTTTATATCCGTATGTTCTTTTTTCATCTTTTTTTCTGCCTGCGATTTTCCATGCACAATAACTAAAAACCATTGAAACAGTATCGCTGAAATTATGAACGGCATCGGATAACAGAGAAAGGCTTCCCGACATTATTCCGCCGATTATTTCAGCAAGCGTAATACAACCGTTTAAAATAATTACTCCCAGATATTTTGAGCCTGACAATCCCGTATAATCATGCGCATGATTATGGCTGCAGCTGTGGTTGTGGCTTTTATTTTCCATTTTAGATACTCATCCGTTAATTTTTAAAATATTTTTACATCTAAAAGCCGTCGGCAACTATTGCATTTGTTTTTGCAGACTGTTCTCTGAGAGGAGCGACCGCTCTGTATTCCGGCGAATGCCACCATGCGTTAAATTTTTCAACATTTTCAAATTCAATAATTGTCAAACGCATAGGATTCCAGCCGCCTGTAACCGTTGTCCTCTTTTCCGCAGCGCACAATATATTTGCCGCCGAATTTTTCAACGATAGCCGGAACCTTTGAAACGTATTCCATAAAATAAACCGGCATTTTTTCTCCTATGCAGCAGGTTTTTTTGCCGTTATCAAAAATACGCTAAACTCATTTCCCTGTCCGGTATTTTTATCTGCCTTAAAAACACGGGTAGCCGTAACGTCTTTTACATTTTCAAATCCGCAATCCGAAATAATCTTTTTAAAATCTTTACGCACAAATCCTAAATGAAAAACGCCGTCGTTATCGGAATGAAAATTTCCTTTTTCCTCATCAAGATCGGCAACGGCGATATATCCGCCCGGGATAAGCATGTCAAAAAATTTTTTAACGTATTTTTTTATGTCCTCAAAAGGTATGTGGTGCATCGTCATTGCCGACATAACAAGCCCGCAGTCAATATCCGGAACATACTCAGCGTCAAATCCGCATATATGGCATGTTTTTACGTTTTTTAAATTATCTTTTTTTATTTTTTCGTTAAAAACTTCTATCATCTTTTCGGAAGTATCCATGCCGGTAACCGATTTTGCTTTTGAACTTACGGCAATAGAAAGCAAACCCGTTCCGCATCCAAAATCCACAACTTTCATAGAGGAATCAACCGGTACTTCTTTAAAAAGGGCGCAGGCTATGGCATTCGTCCTTTTAATTCTATCGGGTTTATCTTTCAAAAGCCCGGGTTCCTTATTAAAATCTTTGATTTTTAAAGTTTCTTTTTTCATTTTTTTGCCGTATAACCCGCAAAATTAAAATTTTTAAATATTATATCGGAACTTTTAAATCCCGCTTTTTTTAAAGCCGAAAGTTCCCAATCTATAACCACCGGCCTGTCCTCTTTTTTATGACGTAAAAGCATTTCTTTTACTTTATTTAAAGCAAGCCCGTTTTCACTCATAAAAGAAATCCATTTATCAGTATAAAACTTTTGAAGAACGGCATCTTTTGTTATAAATATATCTATATTCAGAAAAATTCCGCCGGTTTTAAGAGCCTTATGCAGTTTTTTATAAAATTTTATTTTCTCGGCTCCTTCAACGTGATGCAAAACCATAGAAGATATTACGGCGTCATATTTTTTTGAATAATCAAATTTTCTTATATCTCCGTGCCAAAAAACCGTATCGGGATATTTTTCAAATTTTGTTTTAGCCATTTTTATCATATTTTCGGACATATCAACACATGTAAGATGGGCATGCGGATAATATTCTTTTGCTTTTAAGCCAAGATTACCAGTTCCGCATCCGAGATCTATTACTTTTAATTTTTTATTTTTTTCAAAAGGCATAGACTGAACAAGAATTTCAAGCATCTGCCTGTATTGAGGAACTATTTTATAAAAAAAACTATCAAAAAATTTCGCTTCTTTTTCAAAATGTTTTTTAATTTCCCCGAATCTGTTTTTCATAAAATATCCTATTGACAAAAAAACTTTTTATAACCGGCAAATCAAAAAAATTTATAACATTTTTATTCAATTTTTTCAAATAAATAAAAAACGACATATATATCTTATATAAAAGTTTATATGCCGTTTTATTTTTGGGCATAAATGGAAATTTACTCTTTGTTTTTTACGGAATCTATTATTTTATTGAGTTCTTCCAGTCTGCTTTTTAAAACTTCAGCCTGGCCTTTAAGAAAATCAATGTCATTTCCCTGCTGTATGCTTCGTCCTCTTCCGAACAAAAAACCGAGCCCTCTGCAAAGTCCTCTCCCTAAACCTTTTCCGCCTCTACCCATTCCGTAATACTGTCCGCCTTCTCCTTTAGGCGTTCCGCAGTTCCCCATTCCTCTGCCTGTCATTGAGCCTTGTCCGTTAGGACCTGTTCCGTCTAATCTTGGCATAACATCCTCCTTTTTTTATTTTTCAATAATCTTGATGATAATGAAAATCATTTTCATTTATAAAAACGACAAAAAAATATAACGCTATTTCTTCTGCCTGCATTCGGGACATAATCCGTAAAATTGTATCAAATTGCTGTTGATTTCAAATTTATATTTTTCCGACAACTCTTTTTCCGTTTTTTTAAGCAATTCCGTTTCTTCCTCAATAAAGTTGTTGTAATTTATTATTTTTTTACAATTTGTGCATATCAAATGACGGTGTCCTTTATTTTCTCCGTTAATAATTTCATAACGGAATCTTCCATCGCCGAAATCAAATTTTTGAATCACTCCCATGTTAACCAAAACATCAAGAGTTCTGTACACGCTTGTCAATCCTATAGCGGGATAATTTTTATGAACTCTGAAATAAATTTCTTCAGCGCTTAAATGTTCTTTTGTATCGGTTAAGATATTTATTATTTCTTTTCTTCCTTCAGTAAGCCTGTATCCACTTTCCCTTAACCGGCCGTGCCATCCGCATCTTCTTCCGTGCATACCAACTCCTTAATGAAAATCATTTTCAATAAGAGTATATGATTTTTTATAAAACATGTCAACAGAATATACTGATTTTTTAACAAGAATTTCTTTCCGTACCGATAACAGATATCATCAACGGTACGGAAAGAAAATATAATATTAAATTAATCTGTACTGCTATTCCGCAGCGGCCAAACCTGCTTTGAATCCGCCGATAACGGCAGACAGCATACTGCCGAGCGATTTGTCATACATAGCAAAATCAAAAGGACTCTTCTTGTCGCACGGACAGAGGGGCCTGCAACTCAATAGCTTTATCCAATTTTAACAGCTGATGCCACTGGGTATGAAAATCATATCTCATTTTCTTGTGTCCTTTAAATCCGACTTCGGCTCCGACTCCGTTTGTTATCTCGCCGAGATTACCTACAAGTTTTATGCGCTTAATAAAAACATCCGCCGTAGATAAACCGGCGGATATTTTTTATACGTATTTTTTTATTAAAACTCTCTTGATGCACAGTTCAACGAAGAAGAACGGAATTCTATTTTTTTAATATTCAACTTGTCTTTCAACAATTCATAGAATACCGTACAGAACCATTCACAAGTTGAAGGCCCTTTACTTACAGCCACTCTGCTTTCAGGAAATGATTTTACCAATTCATGGTTGAGAGCTTTTGCAGGCGTCCCGAATCTATTTGTTGTGCCCTTCATTCCTGTTTTTTCATATCCCTGCAACACTAAGTCAAGTAAAGGATCCCCTTCTTGAAAAATTGTTGCATGCATGAAGTTGTCGGCTACTGCCCATGCTAATTTTTGTGCCTCTTTTACCGGATAGGCATAATTGTGTTCATTTAAATCACCTTCAATTTCGATCGTTAGTAATCCCGAATGTCCGTGAAGATAGCTTGCTTCTCCGGGATAATTCATAAATCTGTGCGCATACTGGAAGTCAAGTTTTACGATTGATCTGTACTTTGCGTTTGACATAATAATTTCCTCCTTTTTTTAATATCAACATTACTGCATACTGCCATTAATCCATAATTTACTCAATATATTGCATTTATTTACTAATTCGTAATTATTACCAGACAATGGCAAAAAATATTACTTTCGCTTACACTTTGAACAAATACCTTCCAATACTACCCTTTTATTAAGAACCTGAAATTCTTTAGCTACCGCTTCCGGAATCTGAATTGAATCATATAAAGCATTGGAGAAATCTATAATGGCATGACATTTTATACACCGGCAATGATGATGATTGTTAACATTAGGCTCAAAGCGTTTCTGTTCACCATAACCTTCTACAAGAGAAACCATTTCTGTCTCAGCAAATGAAAGAAGTGTTCTATAAACAGTGTCAAATGAAATGTTGGGCATCTTCCTGCGAACGCGCCTGTATATTGCATCTGCCGTAGGGTGATCTTTAGCCTTAGAAAGTTCTTCAAAAATAAGAGAACGCTGAGGCGTAATTCTTAAACCGTGCTTTAAAAATTTTTCGGCAAGATTTTTTTTGTTTTTTTCTTTTTGCATATAATTACTATATAATAATCATTACTATTTGTCAATAGTGCTTTTTAAATTGAAATTAAAAATAATTAATGGAATCGGCACTTTATTACCAATGAGGCTGATTGCCAACATTATCGCTAACAACATCCGAGGCTTCCATAATAGCAATGAATGCGCACGGATCCTTTTTCATAATCATTTTTTTAAGTGCCATTACATCTTTTTTGCTAACTATTGAATATATGATTTGATTCTCACCGCCGTTAAAACTGCCCTTTCCCTGAAGCAGTGTCGCCCCAATTTGTGTTTTACTGTTTATTTCATCAATAATATCTTTCCAGTGAACCGATATAATAATGAATGCTTTTCTCTTACTTAAACCGTGAAAAATCATATCCAGGACTTTTGCGCTGACTACGATAAAAATAAATGTATAGAGTATATTTTCAAGCGGAAATATAAATACGGATACAGCCAGAATAACGGCGTTAAAAATAACGGATGCCACCCCGACGGAAATACCTGCATATTTATACAACAAGACGCTGATAATGTCTGACCCTCCGGGAGAACCGTAGGAACGCATCATAATTGCGCCTCCGACTCCGCAAAGTATGCCGGCAGTTACTGCCGCCAAAAATTTATCCGTAATTGGCAAAGGAAACAGCGGTATCAAAAGCATTGTTGAATAAATCAAAATACTAATCCCCGTATAAACAACAAACCTCACGCCCAACAATTTTAAACTAGTCAGAAATATGGGAATATTAATTAAAAGATAGAGCAGTCCTACAGGCAATATCTGGCTTTTATAGTAGATTATCAGTGACAATCCGGTCAGCCCGCCAGAGAGAAATTTATGCGGAACAAGAATAGCAAGAACCGCAAAAACGCATAATGCGTTTCCCAATACCAACAGAAATGTTTGATAAAGGATTGTTTTTATTTTCTGCAAATTCTTACTCCTTTTCATCGCACACATTTCTGCTGTGCGTGTTTTATAATCATTAAAACTGAAAACATTAAGTAATCTTTGCTACAGGTGCAAAATGAAAACTCTTATATTTATTTAGAAAGCAGACCGGCAACAAGACTAAAGAATAAAAAAAACTCAAAAACCACTTTTGCTAAGTTTTTTGAAATGATTTTGGATTTAGACGAGTCGAAAAGTTTTGGATGTTGGGCGGATTTGCAAAGCAAACCGAAGAGGATAGTGTAAAGGAACGGAGTCCTGAGGTATCCGAAAAACTTTTCAACAAAGTATAAATCCAAAAGGGCTCAAAAACCAATTTTTACGAAATATTTTTGATTTTCTGCTAGGCGTTGAGGTGTGAGCGTGTACTGTAAAGGGCGGAGCCCGAGGTACCCGAACACCGAAACAACAACGCAGAAATCAAAAAGACGAAGTAAAAAACGGAGAGAGAGGGATTCGAACCCTCGGTACAGGTTTTCACCTGTACACCGGTTTAGCAAACCGGCGCACTAGACCAGCTATGCGACCTCTCCATTTAATATTATTTGCT
>Ga0302240_1001059_pt1 | contig 23506 bp, 16 predicted proteins | sample AAG_UR_His_MG_FD_193538 | JGI IMG/M metagenome (GOLD analysis project Ga0302240, IMG submission 193538) | Enriched activated sludge microbial communities from anaerobic digester in WTTP, New Holstein, Wisconsin, United States - AAG_UR_His | ecosystem: Engineered > Bioreactor > Anaerobic >... | reverse complement strand
TTATTTCGCTTTTTTACCATCTGGGTATCTCCTGTTGTTTGGGGTTTATTTGCATATTCCTTTATACAACAGGTTTCCCAGATGGTTCATTCAATATTTAATAAATGCGTGCAAGATTCAGGTATTAAGTCAGGCAATGGCATGGATGGAATTCCCGGTGCAATGTGTTAGAATCTCAAAATTGTGCCAGGCAGACAGAAGCCTGAATCTTCCGCTTTCGGTCCGACCCGTAATTTACCCTTTATTTATAGGAAAATAGGCCTCGCATGTCAAGAAAATCCGCCGCGGATGATCTTTCAACCTTGTATGCCGGTTGAGCTTTACAGATGACTTAACGTGCGACTCGGAGAGGATGGGCTTTGAATATTACAAACCGGGCAGAGCATTCAGATTCGGCTTTCTTTTTCTGTATAGCAGATATAGAATTAAAATATCCGCATCCGCCGCGGTGATATGAGATCGCGGCCGTATTCAAGAGTGGTTTTTGAAGATTCCCACCGATTGCCTGAGTAAATATGTTTTGTCCCGAAGGCGAGTTCAAAAGAGAGGATCATCAAGGAGGTTTGCTATTGATATGGCGACATCAAATCAGGATAAGTTTCATGGCTGGTATTCCCTGATTGGTGCGATGCTCACCTATGGAGGCATTTGCGGCAGCCTTACCTACGCCTATGGCGTTTTCTTACCGGTGATGAGCCGTGAGTATGCCTTGGGCCGTTCGTTTCTGTCCGGTCCCTATACAATGTTGATGCTGATGGGCGGCCTTCTGGGGCCGTTTGCGGGCATTGCCGTCACCCGGTTAGGCGTGCGCAAAATCGTCGTGTTTTTCAACATTGTTGTTGTACTGGGACTTTTGGGGCTCTCGATGATGAATAAGCCATGGCAGTTGTATCTGTTTTTTGGTCTCATGGGCGGGATGGGTATGGGGTTTGCGGAATACATCTCCGTGACAACGATTATCAATAACTGGTTTGTCCGTTACCGCTCACTGGCCATGGGTTTTTTGTTTGCCTCCGGAGGGATTGCCGGATTTCTGTTCCCGCCGCTTGTCAGCTGGTTTATTTCAGGCGCGGGGTGGCGCATGAGCTGGTTACTTCTTGCCGTTATTCATTTACTTTTGGCGGTAATTCTTGCCGGTATGTTGATAAGGAATAACCCCGAAGAACTTGGTCAGGTTCCCGACGGCTTGAAGCCAGGCCGGTGTCTGCTGAGAATTAGTCTTTTATCGCCAAAAGCAACTTATACCACAACGTCTGATTGGTCGCTGGGCGAGGCCCTGCGCTCGCCGATTTTGTGGCTGCTCATTATCATTATTTCTGTCGTCTTTTTTGTTTCGACCATGCTTTCGGCACACCAGGTTGCATATCTGCTCGATTTACAATATTCACCGCTGGCGGCTGCCTCAGCCTTTGGCTTGATGCTTGGGACGAGTATCGTCGGCCGGATTCTGTCCGGAATATTGGGAATGAGAATCACCGGCCGTTATCTCGCGATGTTTTTTCTGACACTTTTGTGCCTGGGCGTCGTATTTCTGATTGCCGCCACGGAAATTATTTTCGTTTATCTGTATGCTGTTTTTACAGGTATTGGTTTAGGCGGGATGATTGTACTGGTGCCGAGCCTGATCGGTGCCTACTTTGGTCGCACCAATTATCCGTGTATTTCGGGATGGACAATGCCCGTGGTGACAGCGGCTTTTGCCGGCGCGCCTGTTGCGGCAGGCTGTCTCTATGACGCTACGGGATCCTATTTGCTTCCTTTTGGCATCAGCGCCGGGCTGCTTGCAGCCTGTATAGTCCCGGCCTTTTTCCTCCGCCCGCCGCAAAAACACGTAAGTGAAAAGAGCCGGAGCTGACTTTACCTGAATGAAAGTTGCCAAAGTGGGTACGGACGGGTTGCCGGCCGTGTTTTGGCTGTGCGCGGCATTTTACAGAAAACCGTGGCCGAAAAACAAAGCCGGTATCATGAGGATTATGTAAACGATATGGTAAATTCATCCTCTTTGAAATCGAGAAATACTTCCCCGGGCATCGCTTCTTCGCACAGACGCAAGAGGATTTCCTGTGACAGTTTCGGCAGGATACTTCCCCTCAAAATGTGGTCGATGTTCCTGGCGCCTGTTTCCACTTCCGTGCAGCGTCCGGCAATCTGGCTTACCACCTCCGGTGAATACCCCAGCTTCATTTTGTTGGTTTGCGCCAGGCGCTGCGCGAGATTGCCTAGTTTGAGCCGGACGATTTCCTCCATATATGAAGGGGAGATGGTAAGGTAGGGGACAATTGTCATTCGCGCCAGGAGCGCCGGTTTGAAATGCTTCGACAGCACCGAGCGAACGGCGGCGGTGAGTTTTTCCGCTGAAGGTTTATCTTGAGCCTGGCAAAGCCCGGTTACGATATCCGCGGCCAGGTTGCTTGTCAGAAACAAAATTGTGTTTTTAAAATCGATATTGCGCCCCTCCCCGTCGGCCAGCGTTCCTTTGTCAAAAACCTGATAAAAAAGATTAATGACATCCGCGTGTGCTTTTTCCACCTCGTCGATCAGCACAACACAATAGGGGCGCTGGCGGACCGCTTCGGTAAGGATTCCGCCTTCACCGAAGCCGACATACCCGGGAGGCGAGCCGATCAGACGGCTCACTGTGTGACCTTCTTGAAACTCGCTCATGTTGACGGTGGTCACAAAGCGCTCCCCCCCGAAAAGCAGGTCGGCAACGGCCAGACCGGTTTCGGTTTTGCCGACGCCGCTGGGGCCGACAAGCAAGAAGATGCCTATCGGTTGCCGGGGGTCGCCCAGCCCCGCCTTTGCGGCTTTTATATTACGGCTGATGATGCCGATGGCCTCGTCCTGCCCGACAATACGCTGGCACAGCTGGTCTTCCAGTGTGATGATGTCCTGGGCCTGATCGCGCATGACTTTTCCCAGTGGAATGCCTGTCCAATCCGAAACGACCTTGGCCACCATATCGGGATCGACGTCCACGCGCAAAAGCGGTTCGTTTCCCTGTGCGGCCTCGAGCTCCGCCATGATCCCGTCCGCCGTCTCTTTCAGAGTGTTTCTTGTCTGTTCGTCGGCGCCGTCACGGGCCGCTTTGTAAAGCTCCTGCCGCGCTTCGAGCAACCGGTGGGCTATTTCGGACTGCTCCTGCCAGCGGCGAGTAAGATCTTTGAGCTCTTCGTTCAGGGTGTCAATTTCTTCATCTATCCGGGCGGGCCTGGCCTCGTCTATTTCCAGGCCGTACAGGCGATCACGCTCCAGCGCCTTTTTCTCCCTCTCCAGCGCCCGGAGGGATCGTTCACAGTCTTCTACAACAGTCGGTTTGGCGCTCAGCAGGATTTTTACCCGTGCCGCGCTGGTATCGAGAAGATCCACTGCCTTGTCCGGAAGCTGCCTGCCGGATATATATCTGCCCGACAGTTCCGCTGCCGCGACAATGGCTTCATCACGCACGGTTACACCGTGTGCCGCCTCATATTTGTCCTTCAGTCCGCGCAAAATAAGGACGGTTGTTTCCACGTCCGGCTCATCGAGCGAGACGAGCTGGAAGCGGCGTGCCAGCGCCGCGTCTTTTTCAAAATATTTTTTGTATTCCGACCAGGTAGTTGCGGCGATCGTGCGCAGCTCACCACGGGCCAGCGCCGGTTTGAGAAGATTGGCGGCATCGCCCGATCCGGCCTGATTGCCCGCACCGATGAGCATATGCGCCTCATCGATAAAAAGGATGATCGGCACGGGCGAAGCCTTGATTTCGCTGATGACGGACTTCAGTCTGTTTTCAAATTCCCCTTTGACACCTGCTCCGGCCTGCAAAAGGCCCATGTCCAGACCCAGCAGCGTCACACCTTTGAGCATTTCCGGCACATCCTCTTCGACAATGCGCAGGGCGAGGCCTTCAACGACGGCCGTTTTCCCCACGCCCGCATCACCGACGACGATGGGATTGTTCTTGCGCCGCCGCGCCAGAATATCGATCATCTGGGCAATTTCCCGGTCGCGTCCGAAGACAGGGTCGATCTCGCCGTCACGGGCTTTGGCGGTGAAGTTGACACAAAAGCGTCCGATGGCCGTGGCGCCAGCAGGCGTTTCCGCCTGGCGCACGTCTGTCTCACCGCTCTCGCTTTGCTCGATGGACGCGGCGAAAACCTGTCCGGTGTGCGCCTGAAGAGCCTCGCGTCCCAAATTTTTGAGGATGTTGATATAGTTTCCCTGTGCAAGTCGATAAAGCCTGCTGATCAGGGCGTGCAAAAGTGCACCGGAGCGAATCACATTGTCTCCGAAATTGATCGATGCGATCAGCCAGGCCTCCTGTACCCACTCCAGAAGCAGGGGGGAAAAAACCGGTTTACCGTTATTGCCTGACGGCATTTGTTCAAGGTCCTGCTCCAGTGTCCGGTTGAGATTGCCGATGTCGATATCGACCTGGCGCAAAAGCAGCTGTGCGTCAGACCGGGCATCTTCCAGAAGTTTCAGCAGATAATGTTCCACCGTAACCTCGTAATGCGTGCGCGACACACACAGTCCGGCCGCGCCCTCGAGCGCGCCTGTACAGTAGGAGTTCATTTTGTTCAGCAGTGATTTGATCTCGAGATTCATCATCTTTATCGTTTGCACCTTTCATTGTAATGGCGGCCTGCCCTGAGCTTTTCCGGGCGGCGCTCAATGTGTTTGTTACCGTGTCATTGCATCGGGAAAACTATACTGACCTGGCCGATTCCTTCACCCGAAAACACCCAGCTGTCCAGCCCGAGCCTGGCGGGACAACTCCCGCCCAGGCGGGCGGCCGGTGCCTCGCCGGCCTTCAGGGTGAGCTCCATGTCAAAATCCAGCGGATCCTGCAGGTAGAATTTTGTCAGGCTGAACATTTTGGCGTTCTTTTCAGAACCGGGCAGCAATTCGTAAAATTGAGGGAGGCTTACCGGTCCGACGCGAAGACGGAACTTGCCCGAGCGGTCCTCCACCTGCGAACCGATGACCGTATCGAGTCCCAAAGCGCCGTTTTGCATTCCCAGACGCAGCTGTTGTTGTGGTGAGATGGCGATATTACGGTTCACGCAGGACTGAATTTCTATCGGAGTATCGGCGAAAATATCGGCAAGCATCGTTTGCAGACCCCAGGCACTGCGGGGATATTGGCTTAAGATGCCCGCGTAGCGAAGAAGCGCATAAGCATCCGGCACGGCGTCACGGTGTGCCGGTTCGTACAGGCCGATCAGGCTGAACAGTTTATCCAGCGCGGCAGGAGCGTTCTGTTCGCATACCTGAAAGAAAAAGCGATACTTCATCGAGCAGTGAAAAAACAGGGAAAAGAGGCGGTGATTGAAAATATCGAGAAAGTCGCGACCGGCATTCTCATCTGCCGCTTCTTCCTGAAGAAGATCTTCCGTATAAAAAGTGGGTAGAGGGGAGGCCGGCCCGTATAGCCCCAGAAACGTCGCTTCGATCTGATAAGCAGGGCTGTCTCCGGTCAGTTCTTTCACCTCGAGGACATCGGAGGCGGGGAAAGCCAGATTATTGGCTGGTCTGATTCTGACATTGCGGGCGGCAAACGCCGCACCGTCCGCCACCGGCAGACAGCCGGCATGTCTCATCAGCCTCATCACCTGAACAAATGAATAGCGATTTGCCGATTTAGAAAGTTTGCCGATCAGAGCATCGGCTGACAGCCCAGTCGTGCCGGCCATGAAAACCTCTCTCCTTTCAAAACTTCCAAAACGGTGAGTGCTGTAAATGAATTGACCGAGGCGTACCCACCCAGAAAATGATCCATGACACAACCGAACAGGAACATGTCGCCGGCCGAGGCGTAATGATCCCGCCTGAGTCCCATCGTAATGTCGCGGCCCCGGACAGGCGAGCCGCGAAACAGGCGGTCGGCCGGTTTTTCGGAAAGCTCGTCGATACCTTCGACGCGCTTTTTATTTGCCAGAACGAGGGTTTGATTTTGAGAATCGGGGAAAATATATAGATCCAGAAGCGCCTGCAAATTATTCTTACTTGCCAGTGACAGATAATTAAGAGACAGATGTGAAATCAGCCGCCACAGAAAGTTTGTCTCCAGAGGCGGCACGATGGTTTGTGTCAGCGGCTTGATGTTCGAATAAGTTACGAATTCGGGGCAGCCTTTTGTCCGGACACTGATGTCGCCGATTCTCAGTCGTGACGGCAGTGTCCCGTTGGTACAGGTAAGTGATACCGAGAGGGTTTCTCTTTCGAGAAGAGGAACACCCTGCGGATAGGCGCAGGCCAGATACAGATCTATGGCGGAGTTAAGCAATGACATCTGTCGCCGTGTGTAATAAACAGGTGTGGTTTTGACATCCGGGTTGAACTGATCGAAGGGATGATAAAGTCTTTCCTGTGTGTGCCCTTGTGAATAGCCACTGACCCGGTCAATGGCAAAAATCTGGTAATGATCCGGGTTGGTGCCGGCGGGCCGCACATAATACCAGTCCCTGGTGTGATCAATTCCAATAGGGTCTGCATCGTAGGGGAAAATATTAATTACCGGTGTGGCGAAAAGATGGAACTGAGGGGGCACCGTGCGAGGCGGCTGCACGGGCAGAGAGTCGAACTCGAAATAAATTTCGAAGGCCGAGCCCTCGCCCCTGTTTTGCCATTGTTCCCATCCTTCAAGATCCACATACAAAAATTTATCCGGCGCGTAAAAATACTCCTGCAAAAGGCGATAACCGGGGAAAGAATGAGGCGGGTAGGGGAAAAGTGCCGCCTGTTTACCAAAGCCCGCATCTTTCAGGCATGACGCCGGCAGCACGAACGGTTTGCCGCTGCCGGCCGGCTTGAGCACGATTCTGTGCAGATGGCGCATCAGCAGATAATACAAATCGGAGGCGTGACCGTAGTCTCCCGACAGAAAGAACCTCAGTTTTCCGGGGTTCCATGCGGAAAGACCCGGCGCATCGAGCTGCATTGTTATTTTTATATGCGGGGCCTGCCCGGAGGGCTGTTCAAAGGCGGTATTCTTTATGGATAAAGAGTGCATATCAACATCATAGCAGGTTTTGAAACGGCAGGAAGTGCCGTCTAACGGAATAGAATCCAATAAAGATCCCGCCGGCACAACTGCGGATTGCGTGATCGCCGCGCGGGGCTGAAAGACGACTGTTGACATTGAAGGGATCGGGCGCAGATAATGCGGCCACAAAAGGCGGATCAGATCCTGGACTATTTCCGGAAACTCGTCATCGAGTTTTCGGCGTAAAAGAGCGATCTGAAATGAAACTCCTTCGAGTAGCCTCTCCACATCCGGGTCCGCCACCGGCCCGCTGAGCATCGGCGCCACCGCCGGGTGTGCCCTGGCAAAAGCCGCGCCCAGTTCCCTGAGCTGGTCCATTTCCTGTTTAAAATACTTATCCAACATTAAATACTCATTTTTAAAATAATTCAGTTGCTCTTTGTTTTGAAACGTTTTGGCTGTTTCATTGACTGCGATCATCGGGCGCCGAACGTGATAATTGTTTGTCCTGCGCAATCCGTCAAGTTCATGTCTTCAGCCGGCCAGACTGATTTTACCGTCCGAATCGACGATTGTTTCGATCAGGATGTTTCGTCCCGCACCGGCACTGAGCCTTGCCTGTATTTGAAAGCGCAGGCACAGCAGATCTTCGTCCTGCGGCATGAAAACGACCTTTACATCTGAAAGCCGTGGTTCATAACACGCTATTGCCTCGCGGATTGTTTTTTCAATACCCGTGACTGATTCAGGGTATGAAGTCATGAATTCCAGCAGGTCGGGAATACCGTATGTACCCGAAATAGGTACGTTTCCCTGACGGGTATTTAAAATACGTTGCAGATGTGAGAGGAGTGAATTCACCTGCCTGCGGAAATCGCTGCTGCTGCGCCGGTGCGGTTCATTTTCCCACGTCCTGATGCGTTCGAGTAACCTTTCTTCTCTCATAAGCCTTTCACGCCTCTGCTGATCCTGGTGGGGCTGCGTATTTCAATAATATTTACCAGCGGGATGCAGGTTTATAAACAAGACCGGTTAAGGTGTCAATATATATTTCTCCCACGTTATTTCTTGTTGACTCTGCATTTCCTTTTGTATATACAACCGTCAACCAAGTATAGTTTCAAAATAGTAGTGCAAAAAAACTTTTTGGTACCGTTGAGAACTGGCGGTTAAACTGTAATTTTGAGCTGGTAACTTTGCGCTCTTTTGTCGGCCGACACGTTTGCATGAGGCGAATCTGCATGTTTTGTGCGACATTTCAAGGAGATCAGGCGCAGTTTGAAAACATGGAAGAGAAACATCCGCCGGCTGAACAAGTCACAATTATTACAAACCTTAATTAAACGTTCAAAAGGTGTTGAGAATGAAAAAGCATTTTAAGAAGATCGTTTTGTTGATTGCCGTTGTTTTTGTTACAGCGGCGCTTGCCTCATGTGGGTTGTTTAAATCGTCAGGCCGTCCCGCCGGCGCTCCCTATATCAAAGGGGGGGTCAATTTTCATCTGCGCGGCGACCGCAGCCTCAACCTCTATCAGAGGTCGCCTCACGCCCTTGTGCTGTGTGCCTACCAGTTGCGTGAGGTCAGCGCCTTCAATCAGATGACGGAAGACAGAGACGGGCTGGCCAGGCTTATGGAGTGCGGCCGTTTCGATTCCAGTGTCACCTATGCGAAAAAGCTGATTGTCCAACCGGGACAGGACATGTATGAGGCGATGGAGAAAACTGATGATTCCAAATACGTCGCCCTGATTGCGGGTTTCTATAATTTTCAAAAACGGAATGCGATAAAAATAATAACACTTCCCATGAAGGGAGTCCCGCTGTTTCGCCGCCCCGGCGGCATGGATATAAAACTCTACCTGACGTCTCAGGCCATTGAGAATTTTCCCAGGGAATAGCCATGGACATGCTTAAACCTCTTTTCTGGCAACAGGGGCTTTTCCTTCAGCCGCAGCACTTTCAATTGATGGATCAGTCCTTCCGCGGCCTTCTGACGCCGCTTGAGCAGCACATTGTGCCCCATTTCTGGGGGGTGCTTCAGTTGCAGGTGAATACGGCCCGCCTGGGCGCCGGAATTTTGGAGGTGCAAAAAGGCGATTTCATTTTTCAGGACGGAACGCACGTTGTTTTTCCGGGTAATGCCGTGATGAATGTTCGCGTGCTGGATGAATCACGCGAAGCTCCTTTGAAAGTATTCCTAGGCCTCAAGATATGGAACGGTGCCGGCGAAAACGTCACCGTTGTGGAAAACCTTGAGAAAATATCCGGCGCGACCACGCGTTTCGTCACAACGGTGGATTCTGAAGAAGTGGGAGATCTCCATGCCGGCGGCCCCACCGGACGTGTGCATAAAATGCAATATGTGCTCAAACTGCTGTGGGAAAGTGAAATAGAACATTCCGGCAGCTACCTTTTAATTCCGCTGGGGCGCATCGAGACCGTCAGCGGAGAAACCCGCTGGGCCCCGGACTACATTCCTCCCTGTCCGGTCGTGGCCGGTTCTTCATCACTTTCGGGCCTGCTCGGAGAAATCAGGGACCAGCTCACTTTGCGCGGTTATCAGCTGGATGCTTTCAAAAAGAAAAGGGGCGTTCATTCGGCTCAGTTCGGATCCCGTGACATGGTTTTCATACTGGCCCTGCGTTCCGTCAACCGTTTTATTCCCCTGCTTCATCACTACATGGAAACGCCCCGGATTCATCCCTGGATCGTTTATGGGGCTCTTCGCCAACTGGCAGGCGAACTTTCTTCATTTTCGGAAAAATTCAACGCGCTGGGCGCACCCGTGGATGGTGAAGCGAAAATACCGCCTTACAACCACATCGATTTATGGGGTTGTTTTTCGGCGGTGCAAAATATGATTTCCCATCTTCTCGACGAGATCACTGCCGGCCCGGAATATGTTGTACGCCTCGCTAACGAAGGAACATTTTACGCCGCCGACCTCAAGCCGGCTATTTTCGAGGGGCGCAACAGATTTTATCTGTCTGTGCGTACCGACGAAAACGCCGCTACGATTACTCAATCTCTGAACGCCCTTGCCAAGCTGGGGGCACGCGAGGATCTGCAAAACATCGTTTCACGGGCATTGCCGGGAATTGATCTGGAGCACCAGAGCATCCCTCCACAGGAACTGCCCAGGCGGTCGCATACACATTATTTTCTGATCAACTCCAGAAGCCACTACTGGGATTCCGTCATCAAAAACCGCAACATCGCTTTTTACTGGAACAACGCACCCGGAGACCTGGAGCTTGAACTGATGGTAGTAGGGAGAGTAACCTGATGCATTTAAGCGATTATTTCATAGAACTCATTGCGCTGGTCACACATTTTTTGCGTGTGGACAATGCCGCCACACGTACATTTGACAAATTGCGCGGCGAGATTGACAGTTTGTTGTCCGAAAAGCAGGCCGAGGCGATGCGCGACCAGATTTCTCCAGGCGACTTTGATCTGGCTCGCTTTGCCGTCTGTGCCTGGATTGACGAAATGATCCTGAGCTCGTCGTGGTCGGAAAAGGACAGATGGATGACCCTGCAGCTTCAGAAGCACTACTATAACACCACCGATGCGGGAGAGATTTTCTTTGAGCGCTTAAACGCTCTGGGTCCCCATCAGCTTGAAGTTCGCGAGGTTTACTACCTTTGCATGGCTTTGGGGCTCACCGGACGCTATTTCAGGGACGAATACGGCCTGGAACAGATCAAAACCGCCAACCTGAAGCTCCTGATGGGCAGTTCGCTGGGGCTGCCTTCTCTGGACAGAGTGGAACTGTTTCCGGAAGCCTACCCCGGAGGAGACGTGGATGTTTCCCTGCCGGGCAAAAAACGGTCACGCCTGTGGCTGATGATTGCCGCCGGGGTCGCGCCTGTCGTCCTTTTTGCCGTGCTGTTTATAATTTATTTCTTTATTCTCGACAACGTAGGTGAAAATTATTTACGGATGCTGCTGAAATGAAAAATACACTCCTGAAGGTCCTGAAATATTTTCTGATTGCCGCCCTGCTGCTGGTGCTTTTGTTGATTGTCATCGGTATAGCCATTGCACTGCAATGGCCATGGTGGGTTACACTTTTTGTCCTTCTTTTCATTATCGGCCTGATTGTCGGGGGCGTCTTTTTACGCGAGCTTCTGACCAGAGGCCGCGGCACTAAAATGCAAAATGCGATGCTCCATCAGGACGACGACGAAATAAGCACTCTTTCCGGTAAAGAAAAAGCCGAAAAAAAACAGATGCAGGCCAAATGGAAAGAAGCGATTGAAGTCCTGCGTAAATCCCATCTGAAAAAAATGGGCAATCCTTTGTATGTGCTGCCCTGGTACATGGTGATCGGCGAGAGCGGCTCGGGGAAAACAACCTCATTAAACAGTGCAAGACTGGCCACTCCGTTTCCGGAACTGGCCAAGACCGCGGGCCTGTCCGGTACACGCAACTGCGAGTGGTGGTTTCTGGAACAGTCTATTGTTATCGACACGGCGGGCCGCTATGCGATCCCCGTAAATGGCGAGCCTGACTGGAAGGAGTGGCGCAAATTTCTTTCCCTTCTGGTCAAATATCGCCGTAAAGAACCGCTCAACGGCCTGATCCTGTCCGTTGCCGCCGACAAGCTCATCAATAACGGTGAGGACGCGCTCAAAGAAGAGGCGCGCACCATGAGACGCCGCATTGACGAGCTGATGAGTGTTCTCGGCGTCAAATTTCCCGTGTATGTTCTGGTCACCAAGTGCGACCTGATCAGGGGGATAAACCATTTTTGCGCGCGGTTGCCCGACGAAAGCCTGCGCCAGCCGATGGGGATGATCAACCAGAACCTCTCCACGGATATCGGCGCCTTCCTGGAAAACGCCCTGGATACAGTCGGCCGGCGTCTCAGAAACATGCGGATGCTCATTTTGAATCAACAGGATCCCAAGACCGTCGATTTCCCTCTTTTGTTTTTCCCTGAAGAATTTGACGTGATCCGCGGCGGCCTGTCCGTTTATGTGAAGGCACTTTTCGGCTCGAATCCCTATCAGGAAACACCGATGTTGCGCGGGCTTTTTTTCAGCAGCGGCAAACAGAAGGGGAATCCCACCTCGCATTTTGAAAAAACCTTGGGGATCAGACCCGTCGGCGAAGAACTTCCGGACACCAGCCGCGGCCTTTTCCTGCATGATTTCTTTGCCCGTGTTCTCCCCCGCGACAGGCGTCTTCTGTTTCCCACACGTCGGGCCATCGAGTGGAGCTCCGTCACCAACAACCTGGGGCTGGTTTCGTGGATCATATTATGTGTCGCCCTGTGCGGCCTTTTGAGTTTTTCATTTGTCAGAAACCTGGCGGCCATCAGCGGAATTTCCGAAGAATTTCAGGCCCTGCCGGTGTTACACGGCGAGGATACGGCTGATTACAAAACCATGGAGGGTTTCCGCAGCACACTGCTGGCTGTCGAGGAGCAAAATGCCGACTGGTGGTTTCCCCGTTTCGGTTTGCACAAGAGTCTGCATGTTGAACGAGAGCTCAAAGGCAAATACTGCATGCTTTACCAGGACCGCTTCATGGTGCCCTATGACCAGATGCTTATACAAAAAGCCCGGTCTTTCGACGCCGACATAAGCGACGACCTTTACGCCCGCTACATGGCGCATCTGGTGCGGAGGATCAACATCCTGAGGAGCGCCCCCTTTATTTCCGATCCGAAGCGCTTCGATAAAATGCTTCTTCCCCGGTACTTCCTGCCGGGCGTGAGCGATTCTTTGGAGGGACAGGAGACCACGGACTTCCGCGAACCGCTGTTTGTCAGTTACCTTGCCTGGCGTGAAGACACAGAGCGGATGAAAAAAGAAATACTCGAACTCGAAACAGCACTGAAATCACTTTATGCGTTGCGCGGCGACAGTTTTAACTGGCTTGTCGAACTGATGAGCCTGCATGGTGATGTTCTACCCGTAACCCTTGCATCTTTCTGGAATGAGGGGGCGACCCAGCAAACCACGCCCACCGATGTCCCTGCCGCCTATACCCGTGCCGGCAAGTCTGTGATGGACGGTTTTATCGGAGAGCTCACTGCGGCATATCCCGCGGCGCCTTCGGTACGCGCCAACCGTCAGTCTTTTGAAGAGACTTACCGTCTGGCTGCGTTCCAGCGATGGCGTGATTTCATGGCCGGTTTTACGGACGGCTCCCGGCTGCTGGAAACGCAGAGCGACTGGGACGACATGGCTGTTGCGGTCATCCACAACGGCGGCCCCTATATGCTGCTGATGGATAAAGTAGCCCACGAGCTCTCCCCATTGCGTAAAGACAGCCATGATCCGGACTGGCTGATCGAATTTGACCGTTACAACGCATTCCGTAAACAAGCGGTGGCATATAAAATCGGCCTGCTCAAAACTATCGGGCAGAAAATCGGGTCGCTCACCGGTTCATCCGGCAGGAAGGTGCGCCAGGCCGCAGAAAAATCGGACCTCCGGCTTAGAATGTCGGCCGGTACAGGATACAGAGACTACCGCGACTCACTTATACAGATAATGCCGGCGGCCGAATCAAAACAAATCGCCTTTCAGATGACGGAACAGACTTTTAAGGACGACCCCGCCACCAGCCGCACGCCGTTTTATCTTGCCCACAAGGCTCTGCGAGGCCTCATTGCCGGTGTCGGCGAAGGAAAAGATCCAGACCCGGCCATCGTGGATTTTATTTCCGGACCGTTTGACTTTCTGTGGATATATGCGCGTCGTCTGACCACTGCACAGCTCGAGGGACAGTGGAACGAACAGGTGCTGGCCCCGACGGCCGGCCTGTCACAGCGGCAGGCCATGCCGATGCTTGTCGGTCCCGACGGCCTGGTCTGGAAATTTATCACCGGCAGCGCCGCTCCGTTTTTAAACCGCAACGATCAACTGGGATACTATCCCAAAGAAGTTCTGGGCGGCACCCTCCTTTTCGGACAGCAGTTTTACGACTTTCTCAACAAAGGAGCCAAAGCATCCGCAACGGCACAGCTTAGACAGAAAAACTATAATGTCGGCATTTCCGGCCTGCCGACCAGAGCAAATAAAGACGCTGCCGTTCAGCCGCACTTAGTGCGACTGGAGCTGCAATGCGGCGGCACATCTCAAACGCTGGTCAACCAGAACTACCCTGTCGGCAAAACATTCTACTGGTCTTCGGAATCGTGCGGTGATGTCGTGCTGACCATCGAGGCGGGTGACGCAGTTTTAACCAGGCGCTATATGGGGCCGCAGGCATTCCCGGATTTTTTAAGAGAATTCCGCGGGGGCACCCGTACTTTTGGCGCGTCGGAATTTCCCGGTGAAAAAGACGCCCTGAGACGTCTGAAAATTCGTTTTGTGCAGGTAGCCTTCCGTTTTGTCGGGAGCGCGCCTCTTTTGCAGACAGTGGAGAGCATGCCGGCGGAACTTCCCAGGAGCATAGGAAGCTTATGAACACAATGGATGACAACTGGAGCTACGCCCTCATCGGTAAACACCCTGTGGCGCGTGACTACATAGAGATTGGCGAGAAAATCCCGGTATTGGAAGAATTATCGGGAATTCTGGACGCGGCATATGCACGCATATCGTCCGGACCGGAGCTGAAGGGGGAATTTACCTCGTGGCGTTTCTGGTTCGGCGGATCGGCCAAAGATGTACTTGTGTGCGGCATCATGCGTGAGAGTTCCGATGCGATGGGGCGTCCCTACCCACTTGTCATCGCCGGGAGCGGGCTCCTCAAGGACTGGGAGCTTTACTGGGATCTTTTACCCATGGCCTGCGACAGCATCTGGGGGCGCTTTGAATACCTGGCGACGCACAAATACGACAACATAAAAAAAATGCAAGCGGATCTGGCTGGTTTAAGATCCCCCACGCCCGACTGGGAAGCCCACAGAATATCCCGTCATAACCTCAACCCCATTGGTTCCGCCCTTGACCCCTACGCCTCGTTTCTGGATTTTCCGCAACTGAAGAAGCAGGCGGAGAGCCTGTCCGAGAGGCGGGAATGCTTTGTGAGCCTTGACCGCGGCCCCTGTAAGGACAAAATCCTTCAGGTGAGCCTCTGGCACCACCTCTTCAAAACCTCCTTCAAGACGCAGCCGCGGGCATTGTTCCTGGGCGGGAACCTTGAAAAAGCTTTTCTGGCCGCTTTCCACCGCGAACTGAAAACGGAGGATCTTGTCCAACTGTGGTCCGTGTCGTCAGCCTCTTTGTGGAAAAGCACCATAGGACCGGAATACTCCATGGACATATCTTCACTGGGAAAAGAGCCGATCTGTGCCGAGCGGCCCGCAGGCGCCGACGTCCGCTACGACGCGGCATTTTCGGAACTGCAGGAAGAAGTGGACAAACTCTCCCTGCCCTCTGCGGCCGGCGGTGTCAACTGGGAGAAAGTCACCCGTTTTGCGGCAGAGATACTTGCCCATAAATCAAAGGATCTGCTTGTGGCGACCTATCTGGCCGTTTCCCTCATCTATACGCGCCGCCAGGACGGATTCTCCATCGGCGTCAAACTCATCATGGACCTGCTGGTCAGATTCTGGGAAGAACTCTACCCACCGAAGGCCAGAGCAAGAGGCAGACTGCGCTCACTGGAATGGTGGCTTGAAAAAAGCGAAAATGCCCTGAGGCAGTTTCCTGCCCGTTCCATTCCCGAAGGGCAGGCGCGGCTGATTATCGGCAACCTCGAACAGATAGAACAGCTGCTGCGTCAGCATCTCACTGATGCGCCCTCTGTTCGAAGACTGGCTGAACTGACCCAGGAACTGGCCGGCACAAAGATACCGGAGGCGGTCCGGCCGGACAGACAGCCTCCGCCTGTCGAAGAGGTGCGTGCTGCGGCAGTACCGCCGCCCGAACCACCCGCAGGGCCGGGAGAAGAAATCCAATCACTGCAGATCGCGAAAAGAAGCCTTGATCAGCATTTTCTCAAAATACGGGAGATTGCCGGCTATTACCTCAGGCAGGACGCCGCAGCCGCCGTGGCTTACAGATTGAACCGTCAGGCCGTCTGGTGTGTGATTGAGGATATGCCGCCCGCGTCCGGCGGTAAAACAAGAATTCCCCCTCCCGACAAGCAGGTAGTGAAAATGCTCTTTGAGCTGCGCGACACCGGCGATGCCGAAGCTTTACTCAAGGCGGCCGAGGGACGCCTGCCGCAGTATATCTTCTGGCTTGATCTTAACCGTTTTTCCGCCGAAGCCCTTACCCGTCTGGGCCAGAGATTCACAAAGGCGCTCCATGCTGTTTGTCAGGAAACCGCATTTTTACTGCACCGTCTGCCGGGACTGGAAGAGCTGTCCTTTGCTGACGGCACACCGTTTGCGAATCCGGAAACAAAGCAATGGCTTGTCGGTATTGCCATGGATTCGGGCCGCATGTCTGTGCTCGACGAAACTGTACTGCCGGCCGCCGCTCATGGCGACGAGAGCATCGGCGCAGACATCGCAGAAGCGCATGCCCTGATCAGAGGCGGAAAAATGCTCGAAGCAATCGAGAAACTGCAGCGCAAACTTAACGGGGCAGCATCAAGCAGAGAGAGAATCCTCTGGCGTCTGGCGATCGCCAGGCTGATGCTTGATGTCCGGCAGGTTAAACTGGCGATCCCGCAGATGGAGCAGATTGTCCGCGAGATCGATCATTTCCGTCTGGAAGACTACGACCCCGCTCTTGCACTCAGGGGGTTGAAACTCGTGTGGGCCGGGCTCGAGTTGCAAAACGACCCGTCGGTGAAAATTAAAACATCTGATGTACTGGACCGTATCGCCCGCATCGACATGGCGGAAGTTATAAAATTGTCCAAAAACTGATCTTGATGAAATACACAACGACAGGAGGAAAATATGGCAAAAGATCCGTCCGTAGCACCAAAAGAAAGGGTCAACATTGTTTATCGCACAACCATCGGCGATGTGAAAGAGGATGTTGAACTTCCACTGAAAACACTGATTCTGGGGGACTTTACCGGTAAGCTCGATGAGCGCCCCCTTGAAGAGCGCGAACCGATCAATATCGACAAGGACAACTTCAATGAAGTAATGAAAGCGCAGGGCATCACGCTGAACTTCTCTGTACCGAACAAACTGTCGGACAACCCTGAAGATGAGCTCGACGTCAATTTAAAAATTGAAGCCATAAACGACCTGGGTCCCGAAGCGATCGCGCGCCAGATTCCGGAACTGCAGCAACTGCTTGAGCTGCGTGACGCGTTGCGTGCCCTGAAAGGGCCGCTGGCCAATGTACCGGAGTTCCGTAAGAAAATACAACAACTCATCAAAGACGAAACCGCCCGGGAGAAACTGCTGGCGGAAATCGGCATCGAGAAATAGGGAGGGTCATATGAGCGCAAATAAAAAACAACGCGAAGCCGCGACTACGCAGGTTGAACAGGCGCCTTCACTTCTGGAGGAAATCGTACAGGCCACCAGGCTGGAGCCGGCCGACGAAGCCTATTCATTGACCAAAAAAGGCGTAGAGGCCCTGGTCTCACAACTTCTAGCTCCGGGGGCGGCCGAAGCCAGAGTTTCCAAGGCCGTCGTCGACGACATGATTGCGGCCATCGACCGCAAACTCAGCGCGCAACTTGACGCGGTGCTACACAATGAACAATTTCAAAAAATTGAATCGACCTGGCGCTCGCTCAAATTTATCGTTGAGCGCACTGATTTTCGCGAAAACGTGCGCATCGAGATCATCAACGTCACAAAGGAAGACTTGTTGACAGACTTTGAAGATGCCCCGGAAATCCCGAAATCAGGCCTTTACAAAACGGTTTACACCAGCGAGTACGGACAATTCGGAGGTAAGCCGTACGGAGTTCTGGTCGGCAACTACGAATTTGATGCCGGACCGCAGGACATCAAGCTCCTTCAGTATGTATCAGCCGTTGCCGGCATGGCGCACGCGCCGTTTTTCGCGGCGGTCAGCCCGAAATTCTTCAACCTTGAAGACTACAATAACCTTCCCAACCTCAAGGACATCAAATCCATCCTCGAGGGGCCGCAATACTCCAAGTGGCAGGGATTTCGCGAGTCTGAAGATTCGCGCTACGTCGGCCTTACCATGCCCCGTTTCCTGCTGCGGCTGCCCTACGGCTCATCCACCGTCCCGGTGAAGAGCTTCAATTATGAAGAAGACGTAAGCGCCGGCCACAACAGCTACCTTTGGGGCAACACCGCCTTTGTTCTGGCCGAGCGCATTCACGAAAGCTTTGCACAATACCGCTGGTGCGCCAACATCATCGGTCCTCAGGGCGGCGGCGCCGTTTACGACCTGCCTTTGCACCACTTTGAAGCGATGGGCGCCATCCAGACCAAAATCCCCACGGAGGTGCTGGTGTCCGAACGCAGAGAATTTGAACTGGCCGAGGAGGGATTTATTGCACTGACCATGCGTAAAGGAAGCGACAACGCGGCTTTCTTTTCCGCCAATTCATGCCAGAAACCAAAATACTTCGGCAACACCAAAGAAGGCAAGGAATCGGAACTCAATTACAAACTTGGCCTGCAGCTTCCTTACATGTTCATCATCAGCCGCATGGCCCACTATTTAAAAGTCATTCAGCGCGAGAACATCGGCACCTGGAAAGAAAGAGCCGACCTCGAGTCGGAACTGAACAACTGGATTCGCCAGTATGTGGCGGATATGGACAGCCCCCTGCCGGGAGTTCGCAGTCGCAGGCCCTTGCGCCAGGCTCGGGTTTCCGTAGAAGAAGTAGAAGGCGAACCGGGCTGGTATCGCGTCGGACTGCAGGTTCGCCCCCACTTCAAATACATGGGTGCGTACTTTACATTGTCGTTGGTGGGAAAACTGGAGAAAGAATAACGACAACACAGAAGAGGACATACAGCGCGAAGAGCACCGCTTCGTGTCCTCCGCTGGCGCGTGGGGCAACATCGTCATACCGGCGAAGGCCGGTATCCAGAATATAATGAGCAAATAGTTCGTGGCTTGTAGTCAGAAGAGGGTTAGAAGATTAGAGGCCAAAGGCCAAAGGCCAAAGGCTAAAGGCTAAAGGACGCTTCGACAAGCTCAGCGACCGAAGGCTAAAGGACGCTTCGACAGGCCGAGCATGAACCGCCAGTAAAAGCTCGGCATGAACAGCCAACAAAACACCGCTCGTCCTGAGCCTGTCGAAGGGCCCGCCCTGAGCTTGTTGAAGGGGATGAGCGGTATTTGTCGAAGGGCCTGCCCTGAGCTTGTCGAAGGGTAGCTCACAGCTTTGTAAAAGGATGTATTACAAATAAAAGGAAAGGAGGGATGGAGGAGGAAAATAATAACAAACCAGGCGGGGAGGAACACTTTGCGGCAAAGGGAGATCCTGCTTGAGGCATGAGATGCCCCCGACAACGGCATCATCCATGCCAAACCAACAGGTTCCCAGCCGGATATTGAAAAGGGGCAATATCAAAAAGTGTTGTTACAGATGAATAAGTCCCGCCCCGGTTTTATTTTGTAAAAAATCTATTGCAGAAGCAATAGATAAGTGCTAGTTACACCCACGATTCACAAAGTTTAAATCGAATACGCGTATTTTACAGTCGGTAAGAGTTTAGGTGATGGACGGTTCGGCCGTTCCGTTGCTTGATCTTATATAAAAACCAACTTTAGAAGAGGAGGAAATTGAAATGCCATTACCAGCACATTTGACATTGACGGGAGAGAAACAAGGCAAGATTGACGGATCCTGCGAACTGCAGGGCAGAGAAGGGAGCATCATGGTTTATTCCATGGAGCACGACATTCACATCCCTCGTGATCCTCAGTCCGGATTAGGCAGTGGTAAGCGTATTCATGGTCCACTGACCGTCATGAAAGAATACGACAAGAGCTCCCCCAAGCTGTATCAGGCACTGTGCACGGGCGAGCACATGAAGAATGTAGAGATCAAATGGTATCGCATCAACAAGAACGGATCCGAGGAACATTACTTTACGCACGTATTGGAAGACGCCATTGTTGTTTCGATCAAGCCCAGCATGGTGCTGGCGTTCTTGCCGGAGAACGAGCCATACCGTCACATGGAAGAAGTTTCGTTCACCTACAAGAAGATCAAATGGACGTGGGAGCCAGACGGCATCGAAGCCGAAGATTCCTGGACCGTGCCGCGGTAGAGAGGTTGACGGAACAGCCTCTGCCGGTGGATCGTTCTCACCGGCGGAGGTTATCCGCCAGGTGGAATATAGCCGGTAAACCGGGCAGCGAAAGATGCACAAACCGTAAAGCGTGTGCGGTAATGATCCTCGCACTGAAAAAAGGTTAAACAAAAAAACAAGAGCCTTGCAAGGTATCTGTTGTTTGGAGTGACTTTCAGCCTTGCAAAGTGCGATGCAGTTTAAGGAGTTATCGATGCCTCCAGAAAAGTCGCCTATACAGATGGAAGCAAACCGGCAAACGTTATTACTGATACAAGAAATCAACCAATACCAATATCTGATGGACGCGGGCCGATCACTGCAAAACATACCCAGCATACATCGTCCGATTCCCAATTTATACATAAAAAATTTGGATGACTGGGTAATATCCCGCCAGACTCTTGACGGAGATTTTGACCTTGACGAACTGCTGGCCCGGGAGCTTGCCACGCGGGTTGTGAACAACCTGCTGGATGCCGAATGGCTGAAGGATTATCTGAATTATCAACCCGGCGAAGAAGCAGGGTTCGGTGGAGTATTTAAGGATGCCATATTCGGCAGCTCCAATATTTCAGGCAACCTCAATCAAGCCAGAGGAGGGCTGGAAGCGTTTATGTCCTCTCACAAATTTCAAGAAGCTGAAAAGAAAATCAAATCCGGGAAGTTTAACGGTGTAAGACTTAACGAAAACATGACTTTGTATAATGCCGACAAAAGTGGAAAGGGTTCTCCCCGTTTACGTCTGCGTGTAAGAGGTCTGGACGTGAAAGTTATCACGCCACTGCTGGATCCTCAGATGCTCAAAACCAATCCACAAGCAGTACGCATTTATAAAAGAGGCGGCTTTAGCGTGCGTGCCGATGTGATAAAAAATCAAGGGGGCTTATCCGGTATTACCGGCAGGTCTGCCATGTTGAATACGAGGATGGCAGGCGGCATATTGACCTTTGCACCAAGCACTGCAATTGATCTCTATCGAAACTTCAACGACGGCCAGTTGGACGGTCGCCAGTTTGTGATTGATCAGGCAAAACATCAGAGCGGGAATCTGGTGGGATGGGGGGTAGGTACAGCGATTGGCATCGCTGGAGCTGCTGTTGGCGCTCCAGTTGTCGGTACCATCGTGGTCGTTTTTATATTAGGCATAGGTGTCCAGGCACTTTGGAATTATAGCGGTATGGCTGACAACGTAGGCCGTTTAGCAGAAAAGCAAATAGGAAGATAACGATGTTGTATTCACTTCGCAATGCACCCTTCATGTCAAAATTATGTTATGCGTTTTGCGGTTTGAACGTATTTGCAATAGCGCTTTTTTTTGTGGTGATGTGCTGTGAAAGCCCGAAACACATACCGTCAGAAATTTTGCTTCCTGCCCTATGTCTTGCTGCTGTCGCGGGGATTGCCCTAGGTCTGTATTTGAGCTATCGCGCAGAATTCTCTTCGTTGTATGCCATTTTCATATCGCCGTATTATGTTGGTGTGCTACCAATTCTCATGGGAGGCAGCATTGCTGCATTCGCCTTTTTGCTGGCAGGACGTCCAGATGTTCGCTGGTTTGCCTTTAATACGAATGCATTTTGTATGCTCTTAACAATTGCTATGGGCATGCTCTTGGAAGCGCGCGCACTTGGATTGTTAGAAGGCCGAAATCGTTGGCGTGAGGAAATTGACAAATATATTGATTATTCAAAATCCCAAGTCCAACCGGAATTAACGACCAAGCCTCATGCCGTGAGCATTAAAGATACATTCTGGATAGCAGCGGTGGGAATAACAAATATTCCGTTATTATTTGAACTCTATGGCGGGGGGCGGGCGAATGCAATTTTTTTGGCAGCCCCTTTATCAATTATAACTTTTTCTTATCTTAACATTAAAACCTTCGGGCCCGCCCTTGTTCGCATTCTCCTTTTGCGCAAGATAGAAAAAGAGGTGGGCTATCGATTCCAGAATGCCGACTATGAACAGATTCAGGAACTGCGGCGCGGTTTTTTTCTGTCCCGCTGGCTGATGAAAGACTATCGGCCGCCGAAGGTGGAAAGCTTTAGCATTACAGAGTCGGATAATTCCAATCTGCCTGTAGAAACAAAACGAAAACGCAAAAAGAAAAACAGACGTTAATAAATTATCAGGGGGGTGATGTCATGAACATCCTGAGCAACATTGCAGAAGCACTGGACCAAAGCAAGATCAGATTCAAAATCCCGGGGGCGGATTGCCGTTTGGCCGTCAGGTCATTTAGTATTAACGAAAGGATATCGGACTGCTTCACACTTTCGGTAAATCTTGTCGGTACGGACGAAATCAAGGAGCCCGAGAAGCTGCTGGAGCAGGAGGCTATTCTCACCGTGTCCGGCGAACCCGACGACCGGCATTTTCACGGCATAATAAACAACTTTGTTCTATCCGGGACCAATGGCCGGTTTTACTTATATGAAGCCAGAGTTGTTCCATCGTTGTGGTTTTTGACGCTCAATCAGGACTGCCGTATTTTCCAGGAGATGACCGTGCCCGAAATCGTCAAGAAGATTCTTGAAGAAAACAAACTGGACTCTGAGAAATTTCAATTTTGGCTGATGGGAAAACATGAACCACGCAGGTATTGCGTTCAATATCGTGAGACGGATCTGGCCTTCATTTCCCGGATTCTGGAAGAAGAGGGCATCTACTACTTTTTTGAGCATTCCGAAAACAAGCACCTGCTTATTTTCGGCGACAGTACCATGGCATATAAACCCGTCGATGGTGATACCGTCATTGAATATAGATCGGGGGGCGGTATGGTTGCCACGGAAGAAACCATTTTTTCTCTTTTAATGGCCCAGACCGTGAGTTCCGACCTGATTGTCCAGACCGCTCATAATTTCAAAAAACCAAGTATGTGGCAGGAAACCAAAGCTGAAAGCAAGAAGAACACAAAATATGAAATTTATGATTTTCCACACAACTACGGTTACCCTGAGGACGGCCATCGCCTGGCGAAACAAAGACTTGAAGAACACAAAATGCTGGAACAGGTGGCGAGTGGTTCCGGGAACTGCTCCAGACTGGCACCTTGCCGCATTTTTACCTTATCCGGGCACGACTATTCCTGTTGGACAAAGAGTATGTTCTCATAGACGTCCATCACAGCGGCGAGCAAACGCATGTACTTGGCGAGCAAACGGGAATCGGGGGAGACTTTACCTACAGTAACAGCTTTACCGTTGTCCCTTCGTCCGTCACGATTCGACCGGGTAAGTCTATCCCCAAGCCTTACATCCACGGCCTGCAGTCCGCCACCGTCGTCGGACCGGAAAACGAAGAAATCTATGTTGATGAATACGGCCGGGTGAAAGTCCAGTTTCACTGGGACCGTCTGGGGAAGCGCGATGAAAACAGCTCCTGCTGGTTAAGATGCGCCCAGACCTGGGGTGGCGGCGG
>Ga0302240_1001053_pt1 | contig 23586 bp, 21 predicted proteins | sample AAG_UR_His_MG_FD_193538 | JGI IMG/M metagenome (GOLD analysis project Ga0302240, IMG submission 193538) | Enriched activated sludge microbial communities from anaerobic digester in WTTP, New Holstein, Wisconsin, United States - AAG_UR_His | ecosystem: Engineered > Bioreactor > Anaerobic >... | reverse complement strand
GCCTGGCCAATGACGTCTTTACCTTCTAAGATAAATGGGATAGATTGTGCCTGAATTGGTGTCGCTTCCTCGAATCCCATGTCGCTGACAGCTTTGAGAATTGCCTCGGAGCAGTTAAAACTACTAAATTTGATAGGTTCCATTAAATACCTTCCTTTTTTCGAATTGCAGAAATTACAATCGCTTGAAATGATCAGCCATTCGGCCTTAAAGTGAAAAGTTCCGGGTTTGCAAGACCTCTATGACATAAACAGTAAGTAATTATTGAATTCAAGCGGCATTTCGGCCAAATTCCATTCTATAGTATATTGCGTCATAAAGCAAGCAAAGTTACAAAATGATTTCGTTTAATTGAAATTTTAATGATTTAAGTGATTTAAGTGATTCTGCCGATGGTCACCCCTCCCCACAACCATTCCCAAATTTTCGCGAGGTGTTAAATTTGCATTGAATTCTGGGTATATAAACGACGAGGTGATTACAATGGTCTATGTGTTACTTGCAGAGGGATTTGAGGAAATTGAAGCTATCAGTACAATAGATATCCTGAGACGCGGTGGCGTGGAGGTGACTGCCGTTTCCATCGGCACACATCTTCAGGTGACAGGCGCGCATCACATTAAGGTCATGGCGGATGCGCTGATTGGTGAGGTTGCCCTGGATGAGACTGTGGAGGCTGTGGTGCTTCCGGGCGGTATGCCGGGGACGACGCACCTGGATGAGTCGCGGGACGTGGACCGGCTGCTGCATGACGCAGTGAAGAAAGAGCTGCTCATCGCGGCGGTTTGCGCGGCGCCGCTGGTGCTTGGAAAGCGCGGGTTTTTAAAGGGCAGGCGCGCGACGTGTTTTCCCGGCTTTGAGGACTACCTGAAGGGCGCGATCCTGTCGGAAAACAGAGTGGAGCATGATGGAAATTTTATCACATCCCGAAGCGCTGGAACTGCGGCCTACTTTGCATTTGAGATTTTGAAGGTGTTGAAAAACGAGGCTATTTCAGCCAAGGTGAAGCAGTCGATGATTTATCCGGATTGAAAAACAAGGTAGGAAAAACCTTCCAGCGAAAAGTCAGAATTTTAGACTTTCCACTGGAAGGTTTTTCGTTGTAAATGGAAATTTACTTTGTCAAGAGTCAAATGGTAGAGATGTAAATGTACTATTTTAATAGCTTTATTTTTGTAGGGTATGAAAGCTTGTAGTCCCATTCTACAGGTTTATATACATCAATTCTGCGGCCTTTGTAACCTTTTAGGTAGGCTTTGCTTCGCCCGTCAAATTGAATGAGATCTCCTTCCTTGAGGTCTCCAAGTGACATAAACCCTTTGGTGTAATTGAACCATAAATGATTTGTTATTGGACGGCCGCTGATGTCTTTAATATTTTTGAGTAGAATGGTTTCTAAGGTTCCCTTCCATCCGCCTTTTATTCCTAGTCTGACAAACTCTCCGGTGAATGTAGCTCTTCGATCTTCCATTTTACCTAATTCAAATCTCAAAAAGAAATACGCCCCTTTTCAATGATTTAATACTTCGATGGTAATGAATAGGAAATAACATTCTGTGATGAAAATGCACAGCTTCCTCACATCCATATATTACCATATAAGATATTTTATATCAACTACGAAACAAGGCGATTTATTAAGTTATTGTGGGTTACTATTTGGGGTTGTTTTTTTGTGGGTCTGACCCCGTGTGTTCAATGGTTGCTTAACTTTTGTTATGTCCACCCGGGTCTGACCCCACGTGTCAAGCACTGAGAAACACAGCGAGGATACTGCCCAAAACAACCAGGACAACATTCAGACGCAGCAGGGAAAGCGCAAGCGCCACAGCTAGACCAACTGCAGCCGAAGAAACAGAGGTTGTCGAATACAGGATCTCAGGAAAAATGAGTGCGCCGAGCACCGCGAAAGGAACGCATTTCAAGAAATTTTGAAGTCCAGAGCTAAGTTTTCGGCCCCGTAAAAGCGTCATCGGAATTAACCGAGGCAGGTAAGTGACCAAAGCCATAAGCAGGACCGTGATGAATTGCAGAAATGGATCAGTCATGTTTAAGTCCCCCCTTCCCGGCTGGAGTCATTTTCGAGAAAACTTTTCTTTTCAAGCAGTTTTGTGCCTGCGCCTGCAGCGATCAGTGTTGCTATCAAAATCCTCCACCCGCTGGCGAGACCCGAAAATAGTGGCAAGTAATAGATCAGGCTGCTGATTGTGATGGAGATGAGGGCTACAGTGACCATCGGCAGATTTCCTTTAAGGCCTGGGACGAGAAGGCCAATAAACATGGCATACAGGGCGATCCCCATGCTCGCGGCCAAGGCTCCCGGTATGGCATCGCCTAAGAGAAGGCCAATCAAGGTGCCCGTATTCCACGCGAGGTAAGCGATTGTGTTCAGGCCAAGCAGCGTCCAGGGCTCGAAAATGCGCTGCGGCTGGACGGACGCGACGGCAAAGGACTCATCCGTGACCCCAAAGGCCAGAACTGCCAAGAAGCGTTTGCCGATGGTCGCGGGAAGTCGCTGTGACAGAGATGAAGACATGATGAAATGCCTGAAATTCAGGATCAAGGTGGTTGCCACAATTTCGACGGTCGATGCGCCTGCGGCCATCATGCCCACGCCGACAAACTGACTCGCGCCAGCGTATAGGATTGATGACAATGCCACGCCGATGCCGGTTTCAATGCCGGTGGAGGACGCCAAAACACCAAAAGCAATCCCGATCGGGATATAGCCAATCGCGATCGGGATGCCGAGTTTTGCGCCGCTGAGGAAGGTGCGTCGACGGTTCATCGGCTGGCATCCTCGCTTTCGCTTTCATTTTTTTGCTTGAACCAGGCCTTAGATACTGCCGGCTTGCAAAGAATTTCGTCTACGCGGAGGTCGAAAAATCGGTGGGTGTTGGCGGGCTGTAGAATCAGGGCGGCATCAGCGCCACTGGTGCTGCCGCCGATTGAAATCAGCCGCCGCTGGGTCGAAACGGCGCCGGCGTCAGCAGCCATCATAGCGACCTCAATGGCAACTTTGGTCCCTTCGCCAAATAATCTAAGCGCGTGGGCGATTAACTCATCTGTGCCGTAGGTCCCAAATTTGATCCGCGCAGCCCGACCGATGCCGCCCAAACTGTGAGCCGCAGTAATAACTTTGGCCCCTGCTGATTCGAGTTCTGCTCTGACTTCAGGTGTCATTTCGACACTGTCCGGTGATTCAAACCCCGTAACATGGGAGACAACGATGAGGTTCTTGATTTGGCGGTTGGTGAAGCCAGATTTGCTGTCGCGGGTCTCGGCTTCGCGGGTCTGATCCCAGCTGTCACGTTCAACTACAAAATCAAATTCTTTAAGGGCATTTCGGGCAGTCTCACCAGAAGTTGAAGCAATAATAACGGTGTCTATCCCATTTGTTATTGCAGCTTCCTTTACAATTTTTAAAACTTCCATTGAATTTCTATATCCAGGTTGATTAAAGATCATTTTTTACCTCCAACTTATTATTGAAATAATTTCAGTAATACTTGGCTTTTCTGCGTTGATTCCAGTAGTATATTTCGATAATGAAAATTAATAAAAGTGGTGCAACAATAACAATCAAAAACCCTATCGGTGTTTTTGCATAATCAACAATGTAGCCTAACCAAGGCAGAATTAACAAAATATGATTCCCAAATGGTGTACTGGGTCTGACCCCGCCTGTCACGATCAGCGCTCCCGGATAACTGTTCTTCATTAAATTGGGGTTTGAATTTTGAAACTCACCAGTGTTTGAGTATATTCCATAGTCTGAAATCACTGCAATTCCACCATCATAATAACTTTTTACTACAACAACAGACAAAAGGACCAGGAAAACTATGAGCAAAAAATAAATTAAGCGACCTAGAATCTCGAGGAACTTGCCAGCCCAACTTTCTCTCGTCATTTCACTATCTTGTTCAACATTATGAATCTCAAGGATATTTTTTGTATCTTTGGATATGTTCTCAATTTCGGTGAGTTTTGAATTATCTTTACTTGAAGTTTCAATGTTCTCTTCGGATATATCTTCATACTTTAGTTTTTTAAATTCACTTAATAATGGCTCTTTGTCAAAATCGATACCTTCCATTAACTCTTGAAATTTTAAGGACTTCCAAAAATCAGAATTATCATTTTCAATTTGTAATTTATCCTCGGCAATATTATCCGAAATGTTATTTTCTTTCTTAGAAAGTGCAGACGGGGTCTCAGACGGGGTCAGACCCGTTAAGCCAGGACTCGTAAAATCGACGCCTTCCGATTCTATTTCCGGAGCTATTTCAAGATTCGAATCAGCCTCGACAATAAATGATTTATCATCAACCGTCGATTTGCACTCCTCTTGGATTTTTCCATTCAACTCTATTGGAGCAATCCCGAATTTATTACTATCCTTGTCGAATGATATTTTCGAATTCAAAATGTCCGAATCAGGGATAAATACATCCTCATCTTCACTATAATCATCAATTTCACGATTTAAATATTCTTCATTTTTTAATTCAGGATGCTCAGACATCAAGGCGAGTATACTTTTTAAGCGTTCTTCAGCACTCACCTTGCTATGCGGACTTGTGGATTTTGATATCAATTTAATTATTCTGGTATGAAATTCTGAAGGTGTAAATGGGACGACTAAAAAATCGTCAATTAAATCTAACATTGACTCATTAATCTTAGGCAATTCTGAAAGATCTGTTATTAATAAAGTCATGATTTTTGAATCATGCTCTTTCACCTTATTCATAAATGTCAACAAATGTTCCAATGTATAATCTGACGACTGACAAATTATCATATGTATACCACATTGACGGACAATATCAAGACTAAGCAAATTTGGTGCGCCTGCACTGACATACCCATGAACATGATGCTCAAAAAAATAGGAATTGAGGTCCTCAAGAGTGACAATTTTTTGCCCGATCAGCAAAACTCTCATAAGACCACCATCCCTTCGTTTAAGTATTATCATGAGCTTTTTATTCTAATTGCCTTATTCTGGTACAATATTTGAGTATAATTTTGATATTTTTCACAAATGATACAGGTTAACAACTGCGATTTACCATTATTTAAACCTTTTAAATATTTTAACATATTTTTATTTACTTTCAAATATGGATAAAATGTTAGAATTTCAATTATTTTAAGCAATTTGTCACAGGTTATTTACAGAGTGTAGATTGAACTTATTGACTAACGGGGTCAGACCCACACTAATCAGTACATTACCATGCCACTCCCCAAAAAGAAAAATTAAGGACGAGTCACCCTCGCCCTTAAATAAGATAAATGTCCCCTACCTAACCTTCACTCCAAGAATATCTAACCTCTTTATAAACAATATTTTATCAACGATAATCGTAATCTTGCCTTCTTTAGTGGGCAACCGTTTCGGCACATAAATCATCAGACCTTGAAATTCTTCAATTTGGTAATGCTCAGGCATTTTGGGGGCTTTCAGTTCCAACACGGGAACAGCTATACTGCCGCCACTTCAGCACCCACCAGATTTCGCCAGCATCACCGTCACTTCTTTCGCACCTTTATCTCGAATGTACTGAACTGCCTCCTCCGACACTTCCACACGAATTAATCCATCCTTGTTCATATTCAACACCCCTTCAAAAAACTGTTATTCTGCATCATCTTCGCCATCTCTTATTCGTTTAAGCCAAGCCTCAAACTCCGCCTCGCGCCCCTGTCCGTCCATCACATAGTATTTCTTGCCTCTTAAAGCTTCCGGCAAGTACTCCTGTTTAAAATAATGCTGCCGATGGTCATGTGGATAAACATATCGCCCTCCGCCTAGCACATCGTTTTTCCTGGACTCCAGTTTTAGAGCAGTCCCATCCTTCAAATAGGCAGGGACAGACCCAGTTCGCCCTTGTCTGATATCTTCAATCGCATTATCAATCCCCAAATACGCAGCATTTGACTTAGGTGCGCAAGCAATATAGGTTGCGGCTTGTGCTAAGGGTATCCGTCCCTCCGGCATACCAATAGTTTCAACAGCTTTTAAAGCACTTGCCGCAACAACAAGCGCCATAGGATCTGCATTGCCAACATCTTCAGAAGCACATATTATGATCCTGCGTGCTATAAAAATTGGGTCCTCGCCGCCGACGATCATTCGAGCGAGATAATGTAACACTGCGTCTGGATCACTGCCACGCATGGATTTTATGAACGCTGAAATTATATCATAGTGAGAGTCCCCAGTTTTATCATATAACTGTCCGGAATGCTGCATAGATTCGTAGAGTGATTCTACATTAATGACGATATTGCCATCAGAATCAGGTGCACTCGTCATAGCCGCCAACTCGACCGCGTTCAGAGCTCGTCGCGCATCTCCGGAAGCCAGTCTTCCCAAAGCCTCACGTGCCTCATTGTCCAAAGTGACATTGAGCACTCCAAGACCGCGCTCCATGTCGGCCATCGCAGAATCTACAATATTCAAAACATCTTCTGGGCTCAGAGCGTTCAATCTAAAAACATTTGATCTGGAAATAAGCGCACTGTTGACCTCGTAATATGGATTTTCTGTTGTTGCTCCAATCATGATGACAATGCCCTTTTCCACCGATGGCAACAAGGCATCCTGCTGGGTCTTATTGAACCTGTGGATTTCATCGATAAATAAAATTGTGCGTTTCCCATTCATCGCAAGTCTGTCTTCCGCTCTGCCAATGACTTCCCTGAGTTCCTTTACACCCGATGTCACTGCATTCAACGACTCAAACACAGCACCTGTCTGGTTTGCAATCACTCTAGCCAAACTCGTCTTACCACTTCCAGGTGGGCCGTGTAAAATCAGACTCGTCAATTTGTCAGTCTCAATTAAGCGTCTCAACAAACGGCCGGAACCCATGATGTGATGTTGCCCCATGAACTCATCTACCGTTCTGGGTTTCATTCGCTCTGCGAGTGGCGCACTATCCTTTCGGTTCTCCTCAAGCATCAAATCAAACAAGTCCATAATATGCTCCTTTTTAGCCAACGGGGTCAGACCCGCAAAAAACTGATTGCGAATATCTTCGCACAAATGTTCTATAAATATTATACCTGATCTGCTCCTATTTGAATATAGTCCACATAATAAGCTCGACACTAAAACGCTTGCAGTAACTGCAGAGTTTCGAAGAATATTTTTTCAAGATTTTTTAAATGCAACTTTTCTGCATCTTCACTTGTCCGTTCGAAACTTATATATGACTGAATTTCTGTTTGAAGTGAAATGTCATTATTTATAATCGATTCAGTAAATGACTTGGAAGTTCTCTTTAGGACGCTTTCCAAATAAGATCGATTGACTCTTAATCTCCTTGCCAGTTCAGACTTAGAGATCAAATTGAGTTTCTGATTCAACAATATGATGGCTTTTAAGAATTGGATGGTGCGCTCGTGACCATCGGCCCAAACAATTTTTGAATCTTTTGTTGAAGGATTATTTATACCCACTTCAACTTCAGAAATTAATATAGATTGATATGCGCCATTCATTCCCGTTCTCAGAGCCTCGTTCGCCTTGATCAGCAGATGATCCAGTGCTTTGAATCGCCTGTTGACCTTAAGTTTCGTCAGCAGCACTTCCAGTGTCATTGGCTCTTGGACCACATCCGTTTCGTAATACTCAAAATAAAACGGATCGTTCCTAAATTTCTCAAGATGTTGAAAGTAAGTTTCCTTCGCACTTTTGACGCTATCTTTGAGCCTTTTCATCAACGCCAAACTGTCGAACCACACCTGTCCAACTCGCCCCGCATAGGCATAATGGCTGCTCCACAAATAATTCAAACTCTTGCTCAAACCCGCTTTAAACGGATTCAGATGGATATAGGCCATGGTCTTCATAATCGAGTAGAGCGTCAGGCAAGGGGCCGCGAAATAGCGACCGTCAAATACATGACCACTACGGTCGTATTTCCTATTATAACGCTGTGTGAAGCTTTGTGAAATCCCTTGCATAACCTTGGAAAGCGACGTTTCTCCCATTTTAATCAGCATGTGTAGGTGATTGTCCATTATGCAAAACGCGTAGAGTTCAAAATCATATCTCAATCTATAACGTTTTATCGTTTCAAGCAACATGTTCTTATCGACATCATGCCGCAGTAAAAATTCGCCATTATTTCCTTTGCATACTACATGATAAACTGTTTCTTGTTGAAGATTTCTCATTTTCCTGGACATAGAATCCCTCCATTTTACACCTATTATTATAATATATGGAGTTTTATTGTATGTCAATATTTACCATTTATTTTATTTAGTTTTCTGACTTCGACGATGGTATGCAACCCCAGGCTCTCAAGATTAAAAATTATTTGTAATCAGGTTAGATTAAGTAACCAATATTGCTGTAAATTTCTCGCCAATTAAAAAGGGGCATCACTCAGATGACCCCTTTGAAACTTTATTTTTTCTTCATTTATCAAAAATACTAAGTTGATTTTAGATTTTTTCCACATACTTACTGGTCATTAACGACAACAGCGCACCGTAGTCTACGCGAAAACCTACAATGTCGCCGACTTTCAAACTCTTTTGTGATTGGGTTACATCCAGTATCAGGTGGTCGCTGCTTGCTCCAATAATTTCAATGTTGGGGTCCACTGGGGTCAGACCTTCAACGCGTACGTCCTGTCTTCCGATGGCGACAATCGCACGTTTCATCCTTCCGCGATCCGTAAAAGTAGGTGTATTTCCAAACGCATCCATGCCTATCTGACCAGTCGGCACAGAGTCTTTTTCTTTTAGTTCTATAATCTGTGTCTCGAGTAAAAATCCATCGTCATAAGTGTTATCAATCTTCTCTCCATAGGCAGTTTCCCTTCCAAGTACAACTGCTTCACCTAATCTCAAATTTGTTATATCTATTGGTAACGATTTATTTATTAGTTTATATAGACTGCTTGAGTTGCCGCCTGAAATATAATTCAAATTTATATCGAATTGCATTTCGATATTTTTCGTCAATTCCACTAAGCGGCCAAGATTATTATCATCTGGTATAACTCCACCATAGCAAGTTAAATTAACACCCAATCCAACAAGATCAAGATTTGACATCCTTATGACCTGTTGAACCAAATCCCTTAAATCCTCAGGCAAAACGCCTTCACGAAGGTCACCCAGATCGATCATAATAATGACTTCATGTTGCTTATTCTTTTTTTTAGCAGCCAATGAAAGTGCTTTCAGAGTTTCAAGCTCTGAGTTCAAAGATAAATCAGCAAATTCGACAACTTCATCTATTTCAGATAACATTGGTAATCTGAGTAGGACTCTTTTTACATCTGGGGCAATATTTTTTAATTCTTTCAAATTTTGAATTCTCGAATCTGCCAGCATAGTATATCCCGCTTCAACCATCGCTCTTGTAATCCCAGGATGTGCACAATGTACTTTAGTGACTACCATAGGTTCAATGCCGTTTTCAACACATAGTGTTCGTAAAATTTCTGCGTTGTGTTTTATTTTCTCAATATCTATATTTAATCTCGGATACATAATATCCCTCCTGCTTTTTCTGCAAGTTAAGTGAATAATTTCAATCAAGGCCTGACCCTCGTTCCGCGACGTAGTGTGATGTAGGCTGGGTGTGTCGCGAAACACTATGAGGATGATCACACGGGGTCAGACCCTGATAGAAATCAAAATATTTCAATCAAGGCCTGACCCTCGTTACGCGACGTAGTGTGATGTAGGCTGGGTGTGTCGCGAAACACTATGAGGATGATCACACGGGGTCAGACCCTGATAGAAATCAAAATATTTCAATCAAGGCCTGACCCTCGTTTCGCGACGTAGTGTGATATAGGATGGGTGTGTCGCGAAACACTATGAGGATGATCACACGGGGTCAGACCCTGATAGAAATCAAAATATTTCAATCAAGGCCTGACCCTCGTTTCGCGACGTAGTGTGATATAGGATGGGTGTGTCGCGAAACACTATGAGGATGATCACACGGGGTCAGACCCTGATAGAAATCAAAATATTTCAATCAAGGCCTGACCCTCGCTTCGCGACGTAGTGTGATATAGGATGGGTGTGTCGCGAAACACAATGAGGATGATCACGCGGGGTCAGACCCTGATAGAAATCAAAATATTTCAATCAAGGTCTGACCCTCGCTTCGCGACGTAGTGTGATGTAGGATGGGTGTGTCGCGAAACACAATGAGGATGATCACGCGGGGTCAGACCCTGATAGAAATCAAATAAAAATAATTATTATTTTTAAATCAACTTCATACTTTTTTTAAGAAGTTTCAATGCAGCTTCAGGATATTCTTTAGACAAAACCCCAAGAGACGCCATTATATAATCATTATCCACCAGAATTTTAGCTTCAGGAGTAGGCAACAACTTATTACCTTTATTACTCCTGGAAACTTCTCGCATAATCTCTTCTCTATTAGGCAAACGCGTTAAAGCGCCACCAGTACCGATAATATACCGGATGCTGGTTAAATCCTTGCCTTCAGCCATGCGTGTTTTACCTGAGCCACCGAAAAGGTCTCTAAAGGCACCTGCATGCCGATGAGAAGATTGAACAACAGCCTCGAGAGTTAATCGTTCTACAAATTTTATTTGTAATGGAGTTTTTGGTATTGGCGGATGCGTATCTATTAAATGTTCGAGTGTGTTTAAATCAATGTTTAAATCCTGCACAAGTTTATCTTTACCTATCAGATCAACAATATTGAGCATATTAACGTAGACACCTAAGTCACCCTCAACCGTACGTTTCGCAGTTGGTTCTGGGTTAATCAAAATCCGATTGATTTCCTCACTGCCCTCGGTCACAGAATGAAGATCAGTAGTAGCTCCTCCTACGTCGAAAACTATTAAATCGCCAAGTTCTTCTTTCAAAAGTTTCGCAGCTTCCATAACTGCGCCAGGCGTCGGAATGATTGGACCGTTAACCAGATCTCTAACGTGGCTCATTCCAGGTGCGTGTACAATATGTTCCTCAAAAACATCCTGTATGACTTTTCTGGTTGGTTCCACATTTAAGACATCTATTTTTGGATAAACATTATCAACAATATATAACAGCTCTGCTTTATTAAATTCTCCAAAAACTTCTTCAACATCATCATGATTTTGTACATTCCCAGCATAGATTACAGGTACTTTTACATCCAAACCTGCTATCATTTCAGCATTGTGCAGAGCAGTGTCTCTCTCACCATAATCAACACCACCTGCAACAAGTATAATATTGGGCATGATACTCTCAATATGCTTTAAATCACTGCGCCGAAGCCTGCCAGCAGTTACCAGATGGATATTGGCACCAGCACCAAGAGCTGCTTCTCTGGCCGCTTTAGCTGTCATATCGTAGACTAGGCCATGAACGGTCATTTTTAAACCGCCTGCGGCTGAACTTGTCGCCAGCAGTTCATTGTATTCAATTTTATCGACCCTCAAATTCCCGCGAAGATCATCAATTGCATTACTAAGACCAATTGTAACATCTCCATCTAATACCGTTGTCGGCGCTTGTCCTTGACCGACAAAGGTAGGATCAGTGCTCAAATTTGAAAATGCATTAACAACAGTTGTTGTGCTACCAATTTCAGCAACCAATACATCAAACTTCATAGTTATCCCGCCTTTATTTACTCTAGGGTCTAATGATGCCATTTGGCGCCATTATCGTCCATAAATTCAGTCGCTGACCCCACAAAGAACAGTCACATAAATTGATTATAACTTGTCAGATTATCAAAACAAATCTTTATTTTTCAAATTTGTATTTACATTATTAACAAAATAGACAGCGGGGGTCAGACCCACAGCACCATGTCCATACTCCAGAACCGGCTGCCTGGGTCTGACCCCCGCTGTCCTTATTTCAAATCATTACTTCTGCTTCTCTTCCCTGCATTTCACCAGGAACGTCGCCAGGTTGACACCTTTTGTGCCACGGCCAAAGCCCTCATCCATGCCATTCTTACGCGCAATTTCCGGCGTAACCTGAGTGCCGCCCGCTGCCAGGCAGAGTTTGTCACGGACACCCTTCTCAATAGCATACTCGTGAAGCTTTTTCATGTTCTTGTAGTGAACATCGTCATGTGAAATGATTGTCGATGCGAGAATGCCGTCCGCATTAAGCTCAATCGCCGCATCCACCAACTTCTCAACCGGAACAGATGTGCCAAGATACTCGACTTCAATACCGTATTTCTCAATGCCGCCGTGCTTGATATCAATGATCTCACGCATGCCGACAGAGTGCTCATCTTCGCCGACAGTTGCGGCGACCAGGAGCATCGGCTTTTCTTCAATGATCGCGCGAATTTCCTCATCAGAGAGGACCTCTGGCTCAGGCGGAATCTCCAGCTGATCGAGATCAATCTCAAAGCCTACAACACCCTTGACCTGCACGCGAGTGCCTTCCGCAGGATGCATCACTTCGAGGTGGATGACTTCAACATCAGTCAGGTTCATCTTCTTCGCGAATTCTATAGCCGCGAATTCAGCCTTACGCTTGGAGGTTGGGAGGAAGAGGTCGATGGTAACGACACCATCGGCAAGCCACTGTACTTCAGGCTTGATCACGTTGGTGTCATAATACTTAGCCACTTCGTCGATACGCTTGTCAACGTTGTCATTCTCGTCCAGCTCATTGATGTAAACAATCTTCGAGCGGTCCTCGAGGGTACAGCCATCGATCAGCTTTGAAGGCGCGCCCGCAAACTCCACGCCATATTGCTCAACATTGTTGTAGCCATAGTGCGCCGTGACTGGAGCCATATAGTCCGCCTCGCGCTTGAACACTGCGCCAGCGCCCACGCCACCGTCAATTTTACGGGCAATGCCGTCGCCATTACGCTCCGGATATTTAGCTGAGTCAACGAAGAAGCCTTTTTCGACCGCTTCAAAGTAGCCGCCGACCTCGAGGATTTCCTCCATGTAGAGCACTGCGCGCTCTTTCAACTCGCGCGCAGTCTCCCTCAGGAAGCCCTCCGACTTCAACTCGACCATATCCATAAGCGCGTCCATGCCCACGAACGTCTGCTTCGCCGTGTCGCACGCCTCGATGTTGTACACATGCCAAGGCACGTTTCTGCCCTCGTCCGGCGTGATGGTTGACTGAATGTCCGCGCTGGTGAGCTTGGAAATCATCATGTTAAGGACGTGAGTGACCGTTGCTTCGCGGGAAGACGACGTGATGTACTTCGTGTTCATCTGCGCGCGCATTCTGTAACCTTCGAAGAAGTCGCGGAGCGCGACCGCATATGGGAGGTCAAATTTAAGTGCAGGTGCAGGGCTCGCCGATGGTGGCACCGTCGACAAACAGATATTTTCACGCTTCATTCCAACTTTTTCAGAATACTTCGAGTTGATAGCGTGCTGAACAATGAGCTCCGGCATGACTTTCCAAGCTTCGCGGGCCGTTGCGTTGGCGTTGTGGGCGCCGTCGATCTGGGCCATATCCGCCCAAGCCATGAGGGACTTTGACTCTGCAGCGTCAATGAAGGAACGGACCATATTGACGTTTCTGTAGAGGACGTTGTACTGCGGATCCTGGTGAGCGCCGTTGACGCCTTCTTCTGCGAACATAACAGCTACGTCTGGACCAGCGACGCCTGATACGTATGAATGATAGTTGATATGTCTGCCGACTTCTTCTTCAATCATGTCGAGAGCTTTTCTGTGAGCTCTGACTTGCTTTCTGGTGATTGGAATGCCGCCAATGCCTTGTGGAGAACCTTCGATCAGACCGTCAAAGTGGGACTGGCCAGCGGTTCTGATAACCATGATATGGTCAGCGCCGTGCCATGCTGCCATGCGCATGCGGCGGATATCGTCCTCAAATCGACCCGATGCTATTTCAGTCGTAATAGTATTGAGCGGTTGAGGGTCGAGATTGCCGAAGTACTGGATGTCGCATGGGATGCCTATGCCATTCTTAAGAGGCTCGCTGCAGTCAGCGTATTCGAATGGTCCAACTTTGAGCCCTGGTGCAGGTTTTCTCCAAGTCCAGCCGCGGCGTTTAGGCGCATAGTTTTCAAGGTCGCTGATAATGGCGCGGATATCGAGTTTGTCAGTGGCTTTAATCGTCATTATCTGTTACCTCCCTTGAACATACTAACTGCATCGTCCCAGAATTTGCCCTCGATCAAGGCAAGTCCAGCTTCGCGGACAGAAATATTTTTTTCTTTGGCAATACGGTAGATGACGTTGCCTGTTCCATGGCCAATCAAGCCGCGGTCGATGGCGCCTTCAACAAGCGGCTTCGCCTCTAAGCTGGAAAAGCCCATGCGAAGCAGGACGGATCTCTCAACGGATGGTGTCGTGTGAGTACGCGCCAGTTCCAGAAGTGGATCAACCACTTTTTCTGTCAGCTGCCAGAAATAATCCTTAAGTTGTTCGTCTGTCATGTTTTTAAGGTGCTCGCGTCTCGACTGGAAGTCGTCTGCTCTTCTTTCAGAACCTTTCATGAGAAACCTCCTATTATTTGTTTTGTAAATGTTTATAGCGGGATTTGATTGTGCAGGTCTGCGGCTAGCGCCTATCGACCCCACTTGTCACCCTCGGACTACGCGGGTCTGCGGCTAGCGCCTATCGACCCCGTGTGTCACAGTCTTATGTCTACGTAGGTCTGACCCCATGTATCACTATTAGAGTATTTCCTTCAGCGCCGCACGAACAAACGCTTCATCCGTCTTGGTCTCTAGGGCAAGGAACGCCACATCGGCATCGCTGACTTCTGTTACCTTATTATTGACAACCGCATTCTTGATCAAAGACTTTCTAAGCTTTGTCATGTCGAGATCCACAGCTTTAATCATGCCAGGATTCTCAGGAATGACAATGGACGTCCCGGCAACTTCCGTCCTTGGATCCCCAAAAACAATCTCAATGCCGTTATTGCGAGCGAATGAAAGCTGCGAAGCATGATGCTTGCCGGCACCAGTGTATTCCGTCTCCTGAACCACGATAATCTGATCGCGATCCATCTCCTGAGCCAGAGAAAACGCCGCCGCCAGCGCCGTATTGCCCGCAGGTCCGCGCTCTAGGCCTTCAATTTGAGCCATCGCTTCTGTGATATAAAATACTTCACCTTGGTTAACCTGAAGATAGCGATCCATGTAACGCAGCGGTCGCGCAGCAGAACGCGGCACATCCGAACGGTCCGGCCATGTTGAGAACGGAACGCCAAAACCTGTATGCCCCGTCGTAAAGGATTTCTTATTAAACATAGTATCGCTTGCCATGTGGAGACCTGCAAGATTAACGCTCGCCGCCACAACTTGCGTATTTAGAGCGCCAGCCTTGATCAAGCCACGCGCCGTGCCCGTCAAGTTGCCACCGCCCGCATTCGTAGCCACGACCACATCCGGATCCCGGCCAACACGCTCGCGCATCTGCATGATCAGTTCGTAACCCAGCGTCTCAACACCGGCAATGCCAAACGGTGTATACAAAGAAGCGTTAAAGTAGCCCGTTTCTTCCAGCAAACGCAAAAACGTGTAAAACAGCTCAGGTCCAACAGAAAGCTGAACCACCTCAGCGCCATGCGCCTCACACTTACGCGCCTTTTCAACGATCTCCGGCTGACCGACGCCTTTGGAATCGTAGCACTCCTGAACCACAATGCACTTCAGCCCCTGCATGGCCGCCTGGGAAGCCACCGCCGCACCATAGTTGCCGCTGGTCGCCGCTATGACGCCCTTGTAACCAAGGCGCTTCGCGTGATAAACTGCCGTCGCCGCACGTCGTTCTTTAAAACTGCCGGACGGATTGCCCGCCTCGTCCTTGACAAAAATCCTTGCGCCTTTTCCAGGTGCCGCATACTTTCTGGCAAGCGCCGTTATATTTTTAAGTTCAAAAATCGGCGTATTCCCAACGCTCGTCTGACTCTGAATCTTCTGGATCTCCTCGAGCGTGTAGCCGGTTTCCTTCATCATTTTTTCATAGTCAAATGCGATCGCGCCGCTCTCAAAATCAGCATAGTCAATGCCGACCGCCTTTTTCATAATCTCATTCCGACGGCTCATGACCGCCTCATAGGAATTGTCTCTAACCTCTAAATTACTCATTGTCGTCACCTCCGAACAACAGGCTTCGAAGCTGGCACGAAATTGTCAAAAGCTCCGGCACATAATCCCCAAACGAATGCGTATAGGTTGGGAACACCTCAACCAATTCCCCAGAAACGCGTCGGCCTGTCAAAGTCACAACCTCAACGGTCTCGCCCATTTCCGCGTCGCTTTCCGCAATGCCCTTTACCCAAAGTTCGAGAGGCACCGCCTTTGTATCATCAGGTACCTGCGGCGCGCGCTGATCCGGCGTCAAAACCGTGTCGTGCACTCGCACCCAATCCCCTTTTTTCGCTGCCATAGTGAACACCATCCTTTTCATCTCTAAATCCCTGAATTGGAGATCTTCAACTATGCTCTGATCCCCAAATTGTCTCAATAAAAAACAAGTAATGATTTTAGCCGATGGTCACCCATCCCACCCTTAAACCCGCCATGCGAATATCCCCCATAGAGACTTCGATGCGAGATTGTGGAGGGTAATGACCATCGGCAAACACTAGAAGCATCCGAGGTTTTAAGCGACTTTGAGCCATTCAAAACCCCGGACGCGCTGATCCCAACCTAAAATCTGAATTTCTAACTACTTGATGAAGTCTCTGAAGTCGCCCATGATCGCACGTGGCACTGGAAGATCAATCATAGTGACGAGGCCTGGCGCCGCGTTGATGACGTGAGGGATCATGTTGACGCACATAGCGTACGTACCGATACCGCCCTCAACTTCAGGTGTATTGGACATGTTGATCGCTGGGGATCCTTTGATCGTGATGTAGTCGCCAGTGCTGGTGCCGCCCATTTCAGGCTCGATTTGCTGCGGGTGGATCATGTCGATTTTAACTTCGCCGTCAACAAAGCCTTGGCCAGTCATAGTGACGCCAGCGACGTCGCCAGCTGCCGCGAAGCCGTATGGAGACTTTCTGTCGACTTCCGTGACGATTGGGCTCATTTGTTGCTCGAATTTGTCAACTTTCCAGCCAATCGCGTCAGCGATCATTTGGATGGACTCTGCGAAGCCGACGTGGCCAGCGAGGGTACCATTTTTGACATTAGTATCGAAGTCAGCGAGCTTGCTGCCGACGCCCTGCTCGTGCATGACAACCGGGCCAAATGGTGACAGGCTGTTGACGCGCTTAGCTTGGATGTGTTCGACATCTTCCATGCAGCCGGTCATGCAGACGACGAGAAGGTCCATCATAAGACCTGGGTTGATGCCTGTGCCGAGAACTGTGACACCGTTTTCTTTAGCGATACGGTCGAGCTCAGCAGCGAGCTCAGGGTTTTGAGCCTGTGGGTAAGCCATTTCTTCAGCAGTTGAAATGACGTTGATTTTCTTCTCTAGACAAGCTTTGATTCTTGGGAACGCTTCTTTTGTATAGGAATCTGTTGCCGTCATGATGACGTCGCAGCACTTCTCTGTGATTGTCGCGTCAAAGTCGTTGCTGATGATGACCGGGCTGCGATCGCCGCGCTCTACACCAAGGTATTCGTATATATCTCTTCCGACACGCGTTGCGTTGCGGTCAACTACTGCTACGATTTCGACACCTTTTTTCTTAAGCAACATTTTAGCCATACCGCTGCCCATTGCACCGAAGCCCCAGATTGCCACTTTAACATTTGGTTTTTGCATTTTAAAAGCCACCTCCGAAAATTTACCCACGTGTGTGGGTCTTGCCAATTATATAAGCAAGCCTCATGCCAAAATGGCTAATCACAAATAAATATCAAAGACTATTTAGAAAAAATTAAAAGATAGTTTCTGCCGATGGTCATTTTCTCCCCCTCACCACACATTCCGCAACTATTATTGCAATATCATTTTTTTCGGACATAATAATGAAGGAAATACTTCGATATCAGGCCCTCGTTCTTAGAATTTTAGCCTTTCGAAACAGATAATGAATCACTAGACAAATAAAAATGTAATTTTCCAAATAAATGTGAGTTAAGAGCGAATAATTATTCTAATTTTCAGATATTTTCTTTGTTTGAGTGGCGAATATGAACAAAATACTTTTACAAATGTAAAAAAGCAAAACATTTTGCGCTTCCGCCGCAAAATGTTTTGCTTTTTTCCGTTTTGAAGCATGCCCGCCCAGTCTCTGACGAAATCCTTCCACGCGGGTCTGACCCCACCTGTTCATCTTTGCGGGTCCGACCCCGTCGATCAACCTACGCGGGTCTAACCTACGCGGGTCTGACCCCACCTGTTTCGCAAGCAGGTCCGACACCATCAGTTCAACCTTTCAGGTCTGACCCCGCCTGCCTCAACTTATACTGCAAATTCTGACGAGACAATCCCAGACTTTCCGCCGCCCTGGAAATATTGCCGCCGTTTAATTTCATAGCTCTTTCAATTTCCTTTTCCTCTATGCTCCGAAGGAACGCAGCCAAGGATTGTGAACCCCTCGGCGTCATTTCTTCTTTTGCTGCAGCCGCGTAGGTCTGACCCCGTAAGAGCTCCGCGACATGAGACGGTAAATGCTCACGGCCAATCACATGCTCATCCGTCACCATGTTCATGGCAGACTCGATAAAATTCTGAAGCTCGCGGACATTGCCCGGCCAAGAATAGGCCTTGAACCACTGGGACACCTCACCGGACAGCATCCAGACATCCTTATCAAGAGACTCGTTGAACTGACGCACAAAATGATCCACCAACAGCGGAATGTCATCCTGTCGCTCACACAACAACGGAATCTTGATATAGATGACATTCAGCCTATAGAACAAATCCTTCCTAAAAGCCCCGGACTGCATGAGTTCAAAGGGATCCTCGTTGGTGGCCGCAATAATCCTGACATTAATCTTGATATCCTGCTGTCCGCCGACACGCCGCACATAACTCTCCTGCAGCACCCGCAGCAGTTTCGCCTGAAGCTCTTCACTCATGGAGTTTATCTCATCGAGGAACAGCGTCCCGCCATTGGCCTGCTCAAACAGCCCTGGCCGGTCCAGCGCCCCCGTAAAACTCCCCTTCACCGAGCCAAAGAGAATGCTCTCAAGCAGCGTATCCGGAATTGCCGCGCAGTTTTGTGCAATAAACGGCTTATCCCACCGGCTGCTGGCACTGTGAATGCTCTGGGCAAAGAGTTCCTTGCCGGTACCCGTATCCCCGTGAATCAGCACGCTGGAAGTCGTCTCCGCGGCCCGCCGCGCGATCCGGATCGACTCCATAAAAGCCGGGCTCCGCCCAATCAAATGCTCAAACGTGTAGTGCGTACGCACCTGAAACTTGTATTTTTCGGGGTTTACCAGCTTTGCCTGAAGATCGAGAATCTTCTCGGACATATGCGTCACATCCGTGAAGTTCTTCGAAATCTCCACGGCGCCAACCAAGTCCTCGCCTTCAAAAATCGGAAACGTCGTGTTCACCGTTGTAATCCGCTTCCCTTTCAGGTTCAGATAGCTCTGCATCTTCTGCCGCACAGGCTTTCGGTGGGTCATGGCCATCAGCAGCGTACTGTTTTCCTGAGTCCAGTTTGGAAATACCTCAAGCAGGTGCCGCCCAATAACGGTCTCCGCAGACAGCCCCTCAATTTTTTCCATCGCTTCATTGTACGCCACAGTGACGCCATCCCGGTTGATGATGTGGATGCCCTCTTCAATTTCCTGCAAAATATTTTGCGTCGCATAAATTAACAATTTTTGGTCCAAGGGTATTCCTCCCGACCAGAGTATTTATTCATGTACAATCGAAAAGAAAATAAAGCCCAAAACAGCGTTTGCCGATGGTCCCCCAAGCCACCCCACGATCAAGGGGCGGCTGGAAAACCATCGGCAGACTATTCTTGTTTTTAAAATTTTCTAGGTGTAAATTCTGAACTTCTCGCAGAGTTCGTTGACGGAAGCCGCGATTTCTTCATTCGGCTTCGTGCCCTCAAGGGTATCCGCGATGAGTGACGCGACCTGCTTCATCTCTTCAACGCCCATGCCGCGGGAAGTGACCGCTGCGGTGCCGATACGGATGCCGCTGGTGACAAAAGGACTCTCCGTCTCAAACGGAACCGTATTTTTATTAACTGTAATGTGAACGTCGCCCAGCATTTTCTCAGCGGCTTTGCCCGTAAGACCTTTGTTTCTGAGGTCGAGGAGCATCAGGTGGTTGTCTGTGCCGCCGGAAACGAGCTTGAAGCCGCGCGCGATCAGACCATCAGCGAGCGCTTGGCAGTTTTCGACGATCTTCTTCTGATAATCCTTGAACTCGTCAGTGAGGGCTTCCTTGAAGCTGACAGCTTTCGCAGCGATGACGTGCATCAACGGACCGCCCTGGATGCCAGGGAAGATCGCTTTGTCTATAGCTTTTGCGTACTCCGCTTTGCAGAGGATCGCGCCGCCACGTGGGCCGCGGAGGGTTTTATGTGTTGTTGTGGTGACGAAATCTGCATAATCGCAAGGGTTCTCGTGGAGACCTGCAGCTACGAGACCAGCGATGTGTGCCATGTCGACCATGAGGAGTGCGCCGACTTCATCGGCAATTTCCTTGAATTTTTTGAAATCAATCTTTCTTGGATAAGCGCTGGCGCCTGCGACGATCATTTTTGGCTTGTGCTCGATCGCTTTCGCGCGGACGTCATCATAATCGATGGTTTCTGTCTCTGGGCTAACGCCGTAATCGACGAAATTGAAGTAGACGCCGGAAATGTTGACCGGTGAACCGTGCGTCAAATGGCCGCCGTGGGTGAGGTTCATGCCGAGGACGGTATCGCCCGGCTTCAGCATGGCGAAGTAGACGCCTAGGTTGGCGTTGGCGCCGGAGTGCGGCTGAACGTTGGCGTGCTCAGCGTTGAAGAGCTGCTTCAAACGGTCGATGGCAAGGTTCTCCACGACGTCGACGAACTCGCAGCCACCATAGTAGCGCTTTGCAGGGTAGCCCTCTGCGTATTTGTTGGTAAAGGCGCTGCCCATGGCCTCCATAACAGCGGTGCTGACGTTGTTCTCTGACGCGATCAGCTCAAGGCCTTTCTCCTGACGTTTGTTTTCGTTCTGCAGTGCCTCGTAAACTTCAATATCCACATCTTTTAAGTGCGTATTGAGCATGTGTTTTCATCCTCCTCCAGAATTTTTGTGATTGTCATTTCATATTTTCCGCCTTCCCGTCTCGCTTTGTCATTCCTGCGAATTAAGAGAAAGGTGAGAACCATCAAACTTATACCCGCTATTGCGCTCAACACCTCAACATTTTTCAGGTGGCTGAGCGTCAGCTGTACAAGGCCGATCCCTGCGAACAATGCGATCAAAGGGACCACGTAAACTATGAAGGCTGCCGTCAGCACTTTTTCGTCTGACAGCTCAATCTCCACACGAGCGCCAATTTCTGCGCCGATGGGATTCTCTACCTCCACCGACATTTCCATATTTTCCTCGCCCAACTGGCAAGCGCCGCAGTCCCCTCAGGCCGCGTGCCTGGTCAGTTGAACCACGGCTCTCTGCCCTAAGGCCTCCGTGACAACACCATGTCTGATCACTGATTTTTACGCTCCTTTAATACCTAAGACCAATACGGGTCTGGGGCTAAGGCCTATCGACCCCGTCTGTTCAACTGAAGTACAGCGGGTCTGCGGCTTGCGCCTATCGACCCCGTCTGTTACCCAACCAAATTCTGATATCCATTCGACCGCGCCATTATTCCTGTACTGCGGCTTCAGCCTCAGAAACCTCAACAGCCTCTGCCAGTTTCACCTGAACCGAGAGCTCATCCAGTTGATCCTCATCCACCCAAGATGGCGCGTCCGTCATCAGACAGCTCGCATTCTGAGTTTTAGGGAAGGCTATAACTTCTCGAATATTTTCACTGCCGGTGATCAACATGACAAGGCGGTCCAATCCAAAAGCTATGCCACCATGTGGAGGGGTACCGTATTTGAACGCTTCCAGCAGGAATCCAAATTTTTCTTGAGCCTTCTCATCAGAGAATCCAAGTGCCCTAAACATCCTCTTTTGGACCTCAGATTTGTGGATTCGGATACTTCCGCCGCCAATCTCAAAGCCATTCAAGACAATATCATAGGCTTTCGCTCTTGCCGCTCCCGGGTCTGACCCCAGCAGTTCAAGATCTTCATCCCGAGGAGATGTAAAAGGATGGTGCTTTGCGACAAAGCGGCCAGACTCCTCATCATATTCAAAGAGCGGGAAGTCTGTTACCCATAGGAAATTAAAGGTGTCTTTCGGAATAATATCTAGTTTTTTAGCAACTTCTTGTCTGAGGCTTCCAAGGCTGTCAAAGACTACTTGAGGCTTGTCAGCGACAAAGACGAGAATGTCACCGGTTTCACCCTGCATTTTCCCAATAAGCGCTGCCATTTGCTCTTCAGAGAAGAACTTGGCGATAGGTGAATTTAAACCATCTGCGCCTAGACGAATCCAGGCTAATCCTTTTGCACCATAAGTTTTAACGAATTCACCGAGTTTGTCGATCTCTTTTCTGCTGATGTGATCCGATGCACCCTTCAGGTTAATCCCTCGGACATCACCTTGGTTCGCGACTGCATCTGTAAAAACTTTGAATCCACAGTCTGCAACAATCTCATTCAAATGAACAAGCTCAAGCCCATATCGCGTATCAGGCTTATCGCTTCCGTAACGCGTCATGGCCTCATCAAAGGTTAACCGTGGGAAAGGAAGTGCAGGTCTGACCCCCATGGTCTCTTCCATAACTTTCGCCAATAACCTTTCGTTCACTTCCATGACATCCTCAGGCTCGACAAAAGACATCTCAATATCGATTTGTGTAAACTCCGGCTGACGATCCGCTCTTAAATCCTCATCCCTGAAGCACTTCGTAATTTGGTAATACTTATCAAATCCCGACACCATCAAGATCTGTTTAAACAATTGAGGCGATTGAGGCAAGGCATAAAATTTACCAGGATTAACACGGCTCGGCACCAAATAGTCGCGAGCACCTTCCGGGGTTGGCTTAGTCAAAACAGGTGTTTCGAAATCAATAAAGCCTTCCTGCTCGAGAAAATTTCGGACAATCTGGGTGACACGGCTTCTCAGTCTCAGTTTTTGCTGCATCTTTGGCTTTCTGAGATCCAGGTAGCGGTATTTTAACCTTAAACGCTCTCCAGCGTCATCATCATCCTGAACGTGAATAGGCGGAATCTCGGATTCATTAATAATAACGAGCGAATCAGCGAAAACCTCGATTCTTCCTGTTGGAATTGTACTATTGATAGATTCTCTTAAGCGAACTGTGCCCTGCACTTCAATGACATATTCACCACGAAGTGTTTCAGCCAGATCAAAAGCCGCCTGAGATACTGCAGTGTCAAAGACAATCTGCGCAATCCCCTCACGGTCTCGCAAATCTACAAAGATAAGCCCGCCAAGATTTCGCTTTCTTTGTACCCAACCCTTTAGTACAACCGTCGAACCAATGTGTTCATCTCTCAGAACACCGCAATAATGTGTGCGTTTCACAGCCATTCCCTCCATTTGATTATATTTGACTAAGATTAGAGAAAAACAGCCACCTGAACCTTGAAGTTATTTTAGTA